>Ga0307479_10006180_pt1 | contig 10987 bp, 9 predicted proteins | sample atmos_gasesECM4C_FD_203743 | JGI IMG/M metagenome (GOLD analysis project Ga0307479, IMG submission 203743) | Hardwood forest soil microbial communities from Morgan-Monroe State Forest, Indiana, United States - atmos_gasesECM4C_515 | ecosystem: Environmental > Terrestrial > Soil > Temperate...
CGGGGGCAGGAGCGGAGACGAGGATGGGAGCGGGGGCGGGGATGGAGGCGGAGGCGAGGATGGGAGCGGGGGCGGAGATGGGAGCGGGGGCGGGGGCAACGCACGGTGGCGCCGGCGGGCGGGCGGGCGCGCGGCGCGGCGCGGCGGGCGACAGCGGCAAGGCGGTGATCTACAGCCTGGCGCCGTCGCCGCTGCGCGACGGCCTGATCTGGGCGGGCACCGACAACGGCCTCGTCCAGCTCACGCGCGACGACGGCAAGACCTGGGAGGACGTGACGCCCCCCGGGCTGCCGGCGTGGAGCATGGTCAGCCTGATCGAGGCGTCGCGCCATGACGCCGGCACCGCCTATGTCGCCATCGACCGGCACCAGGTGGACGACCTCCGCCCGTACGCGCTGCGCACCCGCGACTACGGGCGCAGCTGGACGCCGATCATCGCCGGCATCGCCGGCACCGCCTACGTCCACGCGGTGCGCGAGGACCCGGAGCGGCGCGGCCTGCTCTACGCCGGCACCGAGAGCGGCGTCTACGTCTCCTTCGACGACGGCGGCCACTGGCAGCCGCTGCAGGGGAACCTGCCGGCGGTCTCGGTGCGCGACCTGGCGGTGCACGGCGACGACCTCGTCGCGGCGACGCACGGCCGCTCCTTCTGGGTGCTGGACGGCCTGGCGCCGCTGCGCCAGCTGGACGCCGCGATGGCCGCCTCGCCGGCCCACCTCTTCACGCCCGCGCCGGCCATCCGGAGGCGGCGCGGCGAGAACCGCGACACGCCGCTGCCGCCCGAGACCCCGGCCGGCGCCAACCCGCCGGCGGGCGCCCTGATCGACTACTGGCTGGCCACCGAGCCGGCCGGGGACGTCGTCCTCGAGGTGCTCGACGAGCGCGGCGAGATCGTGCGCCGCTTCGCGAGCAGCGATCCGGGGCCGCGGCGCCCCGAGGACGTCGAGGCCTACCCCACCTTCTGGCTGCGCCCGGCGCCGCCGCCGTCGAAGCGGGCGGGGCTCAACCGCTTCGTCTGGGACCTGCGCTACCCGCCGCCGCCCACGCTCCACCCGGCGGCCAGCATGGATGCCGTCTACGGCGAGGACACGCCGCTCGAGCCGGAGGGGCCGCTGGTGCTCCCCGGCCTCTACCAGCTGAAGCTGACCGCCGGCGGGCGCACGGCGACCGCCGCCCTGCGCGTCGAGGCGGACCCACGAGCCGCGGTGCCGGCGGCGGCGCTCGCCGGCCAGCTGGCGCTGGCGCGGCGCATCGACGCCGCGCTGGCGGCGAGCTGGCGCGCCGTCCAGGAGGTGCGCGAGCTGCGGCGCCGGCTCGAGCAGCTGGCGGGCGGCCGTGACCGCGAGCTGGCGGCGGCCATCGCCGCTTTGCGCGACAAGGTGGACCGCCTCGCCGGCCGCGAGACCGACTTCGACGAGACGCCCGAGAAAGAGCCCGGCCTCGCCACCATCCATCGCGGCCTCGCCGCCCTGGCGGTGAGCGTCGGCGCCGGCGACGCCGCGCCCACCGCGCAGGCCGCGGCCGCCTTCGCGGCCTGGCGTGATCTGCTCGACCGACGGCTAGCGGCGTGGGCGGGGCTGCGCGCGGCCGACGTGCCCGCCTTGAACCGGCGGCTCGCGGCGCACGGTCTCGGCGCGATCGAGACGCCGCCTTGACGGTCGATGGCGGTGAGGTCACAATGACCACATGAGATCCGGAGGGTCGCGACCGCTCGGCGTCGGTTGCCGGGAGCTGAAGACTCACCTGGGGGCTTATCTGCGACGGGTCAAGGCGGGCGCCACCATCCTCGTGACGGAGCGCGGCCAGCCGATTGCGGAGCTGCGTCCGCTGGCGACCGGCGCCAGCCTGGAGGAACGGCTCTATCGATTGGCCGCCCTGGGAATCGTCAATCGCGAGGTGCGAGAGCCGTCGCCGCTCGAGGAGTTCCCGCCGATCTCCGCGGCGCAACCGGTCTCGCAGGCGCTCATCGAGGATCGGGAAGATCGCTTCTGAAACGGCACCGCGCGCTGCCGCCGGCCCGGCGCTTCGCTACTTCGATGCCAGCGCGCTGGCGAAGCGCTACGTCGCCGAGCCGGACACGGAGCGGGTGCGGTCGCTGCTCGACGGCGGCATCGCCGCCACCTCCCGGCTGTCCGAGGTGGAGATCGCGTCCGCGCTCGCTCGTCGCTGCCGCGAGGGGGCCTTCGCCCCGGACGAGCGCGATCGCGCGCTGGTCGCGTTGCATCGAGACTTCGCGGCCCTCTTCGTGGTCGAGCTGACGTCCGAGGTCGTCGCGCGCGCGGCCAGCCTCTTGACCCGCCTCGAGCTTCGCGCCACCGACAGCGTCCAGCTGGCTTCCTGCCTCGAGTTGCGCGACCGCCTGCGGGTGCCATGCCTTTTCGTGTGCAGCGACGCCCGCCTGCTGGCGGCCGCCCGCCAGGAGGGGCTCGCCACCGCTCCTTGAAGCGCTGGTTTCTGCCGCGGTTGGCCGCGCGGTCCTTTCCTCGGCGGCTGGCGGCGACCGTACGGCCGGGGAGACGCGATGAGCATCGAACGGTTTGTCATTCCCTACTCGGAGGCGGCGGTGACGGACCTGCGCGCGCGGTTGGGGCGGACGCGGTGGCCGGACGAGATCGCGGGGTCGGGATGGCAGTACGGCGCCGACGTGGCGTACATGCGGGAGATCTGCCGCTACTGGGCCGACGGCTTCGACTGGCGGGCGCAGGTCGAGCGGCTGTCGGCGTTCGATCACTACCGGTATGTGGACGAGGACACCGGCACCGGCATCCATTTCATGCGCGTGCGCGGCAGGGGCCCGGCGCCGCTGCCGCTGGTCATCACGCACGGCTGGCCAGGCTCGTTCCTGGAGATGCTGAAGATCGCGCCGATGCTCGCCGACCCGGCGGGGCGCGGGGGGGACCCGGCGGATGCGTTCGACGTGGTAGTCCCGTCGCTGCCGGGGTTCGGGTTCTCGGACCGGCCGCGGCGGGCGGGGATGAACCTGTGGCGCACCGCCGAGATCTGGGTGCGCTTGATGGGCGCGCTGGGGTACGAGCGGTTCGCCGTCCAGGGCGGGGACTTCGGCGCCAGCGTGAGCGCGATCCTGGGGCTGCGCCATCCCGGCCACGTCGTCGGCGTCCATCTCAACTACATTCCGGGCTCCTACCGGCCCTGGCTCGGGGCGGGCGAGGAGGTCGCGGCGGCGGAGCGCGAGTTCCTGGACGAGGACGCGCGCTGGCTCGAGGAGAGCGGCGCCTACGACCACGTCCAGCGCCGGGAGCCGCAGACGCTCGCCTATGGCCTGAACGACTCGCCGGCCGGGCTCGCGGCGTGGATCCTGACCAAGTTCCGCGACTGGTCCGACAGCGGCGGCGACCTCGGGCGCCGCTTCGCGAGAGACGAGCTGCTGGCCAACGTCACGCTCTACTGGATGACCGAGACCATCCATGCGTCGTGCCGGCTCTACGAGGAGGTGAGGCGCTCGCCGTTCCACCTGCGGCAAGGGGAGCGCGTCGCCGTGCCCTGCGGCGTCGCGCATTTTGCGAAGGAAGCGCCGTTCCCGCCGCGCTCCTGGGTCGAGCGCGGCTTCAACGTCCAGCGATGGACGGACTTCCCGCGCGGCGGGCACTTCGCGGCCCTCGAGGAGCCCGAGCTGCTCGCCGACGACGTCAGCGCCTTCTTCCGGCCGTTGCGGGCGACAGCGTCGAGCTGAGAGCCGGGCTACTGCAGGCCGTCCGCCTGAGTCATGGCTCCGTGGTCAGCCGGGCCAGACGCTTCAACCGGAACATGGGGCGGGCGGGCGGGCCGGCGGCGCGCCGGGCGATCAATGCGGCGCGGCCGGGTTTCGCCAGTCGAGGGCGGGGAAGCGAGCAAAGCCCTGGTCGCGGCTGACCAGGCGACAATGTGTTTCCACGGCGATGGCCGCCAGCCAGGCATCGTTGACGTCGTCGCCGTGCAGGTCCAGGTCCAGGCAGGAGCTCCACCAGCGGTCGCGGATGCGCATGGTCCAGGGCGTCTCTCCGAACAGGCCGCTCCGTTGGATCGCGCGGAGGAACTTCACCGCCTCCGCCAGCCTGGAGGGGGAGCGGAAGATGCGGGGATGGGTGACGATGCGCACGAAAGCCACCTCAACCAACGGCGGGAAGGTGATCACCCTGCCGGCTTGCAGGGTCGTTTCGATCCACGCTTTCAGCACCGGGTGATCCGGGTCGTCCGAACGGAACGTCCCGACCAGGATGTTCGCGTCGAGGAGGTCCATGGACCGCTCAGCGCGCGCGGCGCCGATCCACGGCGAGATCGGCCGCAGTCACCGCTTCGTCGAGCGCCGAGAACCCGGCCGCCAGGCCCCCTGCTACCGTCGACACCGGGAGACGGATCCGCCGGCCGCGGCGCCGGGGCGGCTGTCGCGAGAGGTGCTCCCGGATGGCGTCCTCCAGAAACCGGGTGAGGCTCATGCCGAGGGCCGCGGCTCGCGCCTTGGCTTGTCGATACAGCTCGTCATCCATGCGCAAGGTGGTCTGCATGACAGAAATCTGTCATCGCAGCGGCGGCGTGTCAAGGAGACGTCCACCATGGGCGGCGCGGCGATCATCTCCACCTCGGCACCGGTGCCGGGGCGGGCGGCGGCGGGCGGCTGCCGCACCGGGCGGGCGGCGGCGGCCGGCTCCGGCGGGCGGCGGTCAGGGCACGTCGTAGAGGTCGGTCTTCTCGCCTTTCAGGTACTTGTCGAACCAGCGCACGATGTGCTGCAGGCGCTCGACGCGGTGCCAGGGGCGGCCCGAGCGGGAGAGCTCGTGGCTCTCGCCGGGGAAGCGCACCATCACCACCGGCCGGCGCAGGTACTTGAGGGCGCGGAACATCGCTTCGCCGCCGGAGGTGGGCGGGGTGCGGTAGTCGGCCTCGCCCTCGATCAGCATCAGCGGCGTCTTCACGTTCTTGACGAAGGTGATGGGCGAGCGCGCGGCGAAGTCCTGCGGGTCCTCGAACGGGGCGCCGCGGAACCAGCGCGGCGTGAACAGGGTGAAGTCGGCGGTGTACCACCAGCCCGCCCAATCGGCGATCGAGCGCTGCGAGACCGCGGCCGCGAAGCGGTCGGTCTGGGTGATCGTCCAGTTGGTGAGCAGGCCGCCGCCGCTGCCGCCGGTGACGCCGAGGCGCTTGGGATCGGCCCAGCCGCGGCGCACCATCTCGTCGACGCCGGCCATGAGGTCCTGGAAGTCGTCGCCCGGGTAATGGTACTGGATGACGTTGCCGAACTCCTGGCCGTAGGCGGTGCTGCCGCGCGGGTTGGGGTAGATCACTAGGTACCCCTTCGCCGCCATCCATTGCACCTCGTGGAAGAAGGTGTAGCCGTGGGCGCCGTGCGGGCCGCCGTGGATGTCGAGGATCAGCGGCAGGGGCTTGCCGGGCCGGGCGGGCCGGAAGCCCGGCGGCGCCTGCACCCACGCCTCGATCGCCTTGCCGTCGAAGCTGCGGTAGGTCACCACCTCGGGCGGCGTCAAGGCGAGCTGCGCGAAGAGCGGGTCGTTGAAGCGCGTCAGCCGGCGGGGCGTGCCGGCGGCGGCCGGCGCCGCCGGCGCTCCCGCTCCCGGCCCCGCTGCGGCGCGCCGGTCGCGGTCGGCCGCGTCCAGCACGAAGAGGTCGCCGATCGAGGTCGGCGTCGAGATCACCAGCGCCAGCCGCGCGCCGTCCGGGGTCGCCGAGTAGGACACCACCTCGTGGTCGCCCGCGGTCACGGGGCGCGACTGCCCGCTCTCGGCGTCGAAGCGGCGCAGGTCGACCCGCCCGTGCTCCGCGGCCAGCGCCAGCAGCGACCGCCCGCCGTCGGCCCAGACCGGGATGTCGCGGGCGTTGCCGCGCGGCGGGTGCTGATCGCCGATCAGGTGCCCGCCGATGTCGAGGTCCAGGGCGGCGGTGACGTTGCGCGGCTCGCCGGGCCCGCCGCCCGCGGGCGCCGCGGACGCTGCGGCCGACGCGCTCGCCGCGCTCCCTGCCGCGGGCGGATTGCCCACGGGCGATGGCGCCGCGACCACCCAGAGGTCCGGCTGGTCGTAGGAGCGCACCGGCTTACCCGCCGCGGCGCCGGTGAAGGCGAGCCGGCGGCCGTCCGGGCTCACCGTCAGGCTAGCGATCCCGCCGTGGAAGCCGGCCACCTTCGACGGCTCGCCGCCCGCTGCCGGGACGGCGTAGACGGCCTCGCCGGCCTCCTGGTAGTAGGGCTCCTTCTCGCGGTCCGAGACGACGAAGAGACGGGCGCCGTCGGGCGACCAGATGGGGGCCTCCTCGTCGAAATCGCCGCGGGTGAGCTGGCGCGGCGCCGGCGCCTCGGAGCCGTCAGGCGGCACCGCGACCGTCCACAGGTGGTGGGGGTGGGTCGGGTCGAGGTAGCCTTCACCGTTGGCCCGGTAGACCGCGCGGGTGATGACCCGCACGTCGCTCTCGTGGGCGGACGGCTGGGACGGCGCGGACGGCGAGCGCGACCCCGACGGCGCGCCCGGCTCTCCCCCGGGCGCCTCCGCGGTGGCGTCCTCCGGCGGCGAGGGTGCCGTGTCGCTCCGGGCGGAGGGCTTGCCGGCGCCATGCTTGGCGAGATCCGCGGCGCTGGTGACGCTCAAGAAGGCCAGGGTCCTGCCGTCGGGCGACCAGGCCGGCGCGGTGGCGCCGCCCGGCAGATGGGTGACCTGGCGCGCTTCGCCGCCACCGTCCAGCGGCAGCACGAACAGCTGCTGCTGCTGCTGCTCCTTGCCTGCCTTGCGGACGAAGGCCAGCCGGCGACCGTCCGGCGACCAGCGTGGCGCCGTGTCCTGCGGGCCGGCGGTGAGCGGCCGCGGTCCGCCCTCCGGCTCGGCGGCGGGCGCGGACCGCGACGGGCCGGCGGCACCGGCGGGATGGGCGGGATGGGCCGCGCCGGCGCCGTCGGCGGCACCGGCGGCACGGGCGGCACCGGCGGGATGGGCCGCGCCGGCGGCACCGGCCGCACCGGCGGAATCGGCAGCAGCGGCGCTATCGGCGGCGGCATCGGCGTCGACGATCCAGAGCGCCGTCTCGTAGCCGGCGCGCTTCGCGTCCACGGTCACCCGCACGAAGGCGACGCGCTTGCCGTCGGGCGAGATGCGCGGGTCGGCGATCCAGACGAACTGGAAGAGGTCGGTCTCGGCGATCGGACGGCGGGCCGCGGCCGCCGGGCTGCTCGCGGCGCGCGCGAGACCCGATTCCCCGGCCAGCGCGGCCACCCCGGCAAGAGTGGCGAGGGCGGCCACGGCGGCCAGGGCCAGGCCGCGCGCCGCGGGCCGGCGAGCCGCGCCAGCGCGGCGGCGCGATCGCCGAGCCTGCTGAGGGAACGCTCGCGGGAGCCGGCGGCACTCGACCATGATCCTCTCCTCCTGGGGTGGCGCGGGGATCTTATCGCTGGAGGCCGATCTCGCGCAGGCGAGCCGGTCGCCAGGGCGCCCCGGAAACCCGCGCCGCCGCGTTGATACCGCGCCGAGCCGCCGCCGGCATGCCGGCCGGGCCGAGAGCATGGCGCGCCGATGAGCTCGCGGCGCCCCTCCCCGGCAACACCTGAAGTCGCGGTAAGCTCCGCCTGCCGTCCCTGCCGACACGAGAGCCGCTCCTTGCCGATCCCCGCGCCCAACGAGCCCGTGCCCGCGAAGGCCGGCGGCCCGGCTGGCGGCCTGCCGGCGGTCGATGGAGGCGGGGCGGCCGCCGTTACCGGCGGGGCCACCGTCACCACGGCGGCAACCGTCGCCACGGCGGCTGCGCCGTCGGCAGGCTCCGGCGGCGGCGGCGCGGCCGCTTCGCCGCCCAAGGTGCGGCCGCCGGGCACGATGGCCAGCCTGGCGGCGGCGATGCGCTCCTGGCGCACCGCCTCGGTGGTGCTGCTGCAGTTCTCGTCGGGGCTGCCGCTCGGCCTGGTGTGGATCGCGATTCCCGACTGGATGCGCAAGATCGGGGTGGATATCCGCGTCGTCGGGCTGATCACCCTGGCGCAGGCGCCGTGGACCTTCAAGTTCCTCTGGTCGCCGTTCATGGACCGCTTCGCGCCGCCCTTCCTCGGGCGGCGGCGCGGCTGGGCGGCGCTGGCGCAGGTCGCCCTCTGCGCGCTCACCCTGGCGCTCGCCGGCGTCGGCGGGCACCCGGACACCCCCTGGGTGGTCGCCGCGCTGGCGCTGGCCATCGCCTTCGCCTCCGCCAGCCAGGACATCGCCCTGGACGCCTACGCCGTCGACGTGCTGCGGCCGGACGAGCAGGCGGTGGCGGGCGGCGCGCGCACCGCCGTCTACCGTATGGCGATGGTGGTGGCCGGCGGCGTCGCCATCACCGCCGCCGGCAGGTTCTCGTGGCCGGTGGTCAACTGCGGCCTCGCCCTGCTCTACCTGCCGATGCTGGCGCTCACCTGGAAGGCGCCGGAGCCGGCCGGGCTGCCGCCGGCACCGCGCACGCTGCGGGCGGCGGTCTGGCTGCCGTTCGTGGGCTTCCTGGCGCGCCGCCGGGCGCTCGAGATCCTGGTCTTCGTGATGCTCTACCGCCTCACCGACAACCTGGCGCAGTCGCTGCAGCGCCCGTTCCTGGTCGAGATGGGCTACAGCGACTTCGACCGCGGCTTCGCGCTGTCGACCATCGGCCTGGCGGGGACGCTCACCGGGGTGTTCCTGGGCGGCGCGGCGACGGCGCCGCTGGGCCTCTCGCGCGCGCTCTGGATCTTCGGCGCGCTGCAGGCGTTCTCGAACCTCGGCTACGTGGTGCTGGCCAACCTCGGCCACGCCGACCGGCTGGTCATGTACGGCGCCATCGGCTTCGAGACGCTGGGCGCCGGCCTGGGCATGGGCGCGCTCTCGGTGCTGCTGCTGCGCATGACCCAGAAGCGCTTCTCGGCCACGCAGTACGCGCTCTTCTCGAGCATCTTCGGGCTACCCCGCCTGCTGGCCGGCCCGATCTGCGGCTTCGCCGTCGACGCGATGGGCTGGACCCGCTTCTTCTGGTTCGCCATCCTCGCCGGCCTGCCGGCGCTGCTGCTGCTCTCCCGCTTCGCCCCGTGGGGCGCGCGCGAGCCGGCCTTCGAGATCGAGGAGGCCCCGGCCGCCGCCCGGCTGCGGCGGCTGCCGCCGCGCGCGCTGGCCGGCCGCGCCGCCCTCGGCGCGCTGGCGGGGGGCGCCGCGGCCGCCTTCGTCGCCGCGCTGCTGCCGGCGCTCAAGGCGATGCGCGCCGCTCCCGGCCACCCGCCGCGGCCCTTCGACCTCGCGGCGCCGCTGCGCGCCCTGGCCGCCCCGGCCGCCGCCGGCGACTGGCTGACCCTGCTCGGCATCGCCGCCTTCGCCGCGGTCTGCGGCCTCCTCGCCGCGGCCATCGCCGCCGCCCGCCACGGCGCCGGCCGCGAGCTGGCCGGCGATTGAGACGAAAGCCGCATGCCAGGCGATGGCCATGCGGCCGCCGCCTCCTGGCCGGTGATGGCCGTGCGGCATTCCCCGGAGGGCTTTCCCCGGAGGGCTCCTCCCTGAGGAGTCCTCCCTTCGCTCTTGTTGCCGGCGGGCGCCAGCGGCTGGAACTATGACGGCACTGCCGATGGCGCGGGGGCGGGAGGGGGCGTGCGTTCGAGCGACGACCTGACGTCGGCGATCATGGCCTGGAGGCTGGCCCGCACCAGCGCGCGGTAGTCGGCGGGCGAGGCCGCCGCCGCGGCGCCCCTGGGGTAGGTGATGCTGCGCGAGGCGCTAACCACGGCCCCCAGGCCGTTCTGGTCGAAGCAGCCGGCCACGCCGGCCGCCTCGCCGCCCTGCGCTCCGTACCCCGGCACCAGGAAAATGACGCGCGGCATGAGCCGGCGCAGACGCGCGGCCTCGGCCGGGAAGGTGGCGCCGACGACCGCGCCCACCGCGCTGTAGCCGCGCGCGCCCAGGAGCCCTTCCCCGAGCTGGGTCACCATCGCCGCCACGCGCTCCTGCACCACGCCGCCGCCGGCGAGGCCCACGCCCTGCAGGTCCGCCGACCCCGGGTTCGAGGTCCTGACCAGCACGAAGACGCCTCGGCCGCGGCGGCGGCAGACGTCCAGCCAGGGCTCTAAGCTGTCGCGGCCGAGGTAGGGAGAGACCGTCGCGGCGTCGCCGCCGATCGTCTCGCGCGCCTCACCTCGCCAGGCCGCCTCGCCGAGCAGGGCCTCGGCATACGCGGCCGCGGTCAGGGCGACGTCGCCGCGCTTGCCGTCGACGATGGCGAGCACCCCGGAGGCGCGAGCGTAGCGCACCGTCTCGATCAGCGCGCGCAGGCCCGGGACGCCGTGCAGCTCGTAGAAAGCGCTCTGCACCTTGACCGCGGGAACGAGGTCGGCGGCGGCATCCATCACCGCTCTGCCGAAGCCGGCGAGGATCTCGTAGACGGCCTCGTCGCGCGGCAGCGTCTCGGCCGCGGCCAGCAGGAAGCGCGGCATGCTCTCGAGGCGGGGATCGAGCCCGACGATGCATGGGCTGCCCCTGGCGCGGATCGCGTCGATCAGGCGGTCGGCGAAGTTGTGCTCGGTCATCCGCGCGGGTGTCTCGGCCGGCTCCTCGCGGAGCCAAGCGGCGGCCGTCGGCGTCGCCGTAGTCTAGCGGCAGCCGCCCCCGCCCGCCAAGCCGATGGCCTGGGCCGGCGCAAACGCGTACCATCGCCAGATGGAGGACCGCGAGATGAACCGGAATCCGTCTATAGAGGATGAGGACGGCCGACGAGAGCGCCGGTCCGCGGAGGAGGAGCAGCCGATGAGGTGGAATCCGTCAGTAAGCACCGCCGGGTTGGGACCCGGCGGTTTAAGGGTAGAGGAGACGCTCCACATTCCGGCAGGCGCCGGCACGCTGGAGGGGTTCCGCCGCTGGAGCTGGAGCGAGTCGTTCCCCGAGCGCGGCCGCATCGACTTCCTGGACGGGGAGCTGGAGATCGACCTGAGCCCCGAGAACCTCTACTGGCACGGCACGGTCAAGGTCGCGATCGCGGCCGCGCTCCACGAACAGGTGGCGGCGACCGGCAGGGGCGCCGT
>Ga0307479_10006181_pt1 | contig 10986 bp, 8 predicted proteins | sample atmos_gasesECM4C_FD_203743 | JGI IMG/M metagenome (GOLD analysis project Ga0307479, IMG submission 203743) | Hardwood forest soil microbial communities from Morgan-Monroe State Forest, Indiana, United States - atmos_gasesECM4C_515 | ecosystem: Environmental > Terrestrial > Soil > Temperate...
CGGCGACTACACGGGAATTCCACTGAATGAAGCGGGCCGGCTGAGAGCCGAGAGTTTTCACCCGGAACAGTTTGATCTTCCGGAAAATATCTGCAGACCACATGCGTTCGATATTGGATTGCGCGTCGCTCCGGCGCAGCTCTATATCTCCACCGAACTGGATAATGCTACACAACTGGTCGTTGACTATCACTTCCACGCGTACTGGTCCGATTTCAGGATTTGGATGGATGGCCGTCCGCACCCGCCCGAATACGCAGCTCACAAGTTCTCCGGATTCTCGACCGGGCATTGGGAAGGCAGCACGCTGGTATTCACAACCGACCATCTTAAGGAAGGGTTCATTACCCGCACGGGAGCGCCACTCACGGAAAAAGCTACCGTGACCACTCGCGTCAATCGCTACGGCAATGTTTTGACGATGGTTTTTATCATCAATGATCCAGCTTACTTGAGTGAGCCCTACATTCGGGAATCCAGTTGGTACTACGATCCGAAGCAGGTGATTCCGGCGTTCCCCTGCGAGCCGTCTCCAGAAGGAACATTAATACCTGCGGGCCAAGTGCCCAGTTTTATGCCGGGAAAGAATGACATTCTTACCGACTTCGCTAAGGAGTACGGAATACCTCCGGAAGCTGCGCTAGGTGGTGCGGAAACGACTCATCCCGACTACATCAAGAAAATGAAAGACATGAAGAAGCTGCCCCGTACCAGCACGAAGCATTTCATACGGCAGGGTTAACTCGGTTATTTGCCTCCGCGGCTCTTGATTCCCTGCGCGACCATTTGCACTTTAAAAACGGTTCCGCCGCCCACCACGTAGAGCGTCTTCATATCCGGACCGGCGAAGGTGAGATTCTGTGGCCGTCGAGACGTCGGAATTTTGCCTAAGAGCTGGCCCTGCGGGCTGAAGACTTGAACTGATCCGCCGGCTGCGGCGTAGATGCGGCCCTTGGTATCGACGGTGAAGCCGTCTCCTCCTCCGCCGACTTTTCCGGCAGTGATCGTAAGGTCTTCGTATTTGCCAAAATTGCGGCGATTGCGCAGCGTCCCGTTTTTTTGCACGTCGAAGGCGATGATGTATTCACCGGCAGTATCGTTTACGTAGAGAACCTTCTGATCGAGGCTCATCGTAACGCCGTTGGGAAATTCTATTCTGTCCGCGACCTTGATTACGTTGCCACCGCCGGGGGCAATGTAATAGACCGCGGGTGGCATCGGCGGATTCGGGACATTCGCCGGATCAGTGAAGTAGACGCCGCCTTTCTTATCGGCAAACAGATCGTTGGGCCGTACGAAAGGCTTGCCTTCAAACTTATCGGCAAGCGCCGCTTCGCTGCCTTTCGGGTAGATTGCTTGCACTCCCATGTGTCCCGGCGCGGTGGTTGCTCCAATCAGCCGGCTTTTGGCATCCCAGGCCAAGCCATTCGGGCCGTTGGCTATATTCGCCTCCACGAAGACGGACTCTTTTCCGTCTTTATCGACTTTCGCAACTCGGCCCAAGATCGTTTCGCAAAAGACCATGGTGCCATCGGGCAAAGCGATCGGACCTTCTGTGCCCTGCACAGCGACGCCGGGAGTTCCGTGGCCGGGAACGGATGCTATGACGACTTGTATCTTCGTCCCGCCGCTGATCACGCCAGGAATATCCTTGGCGACCGTATCGGTAGGCGGAGCCTCGGCAGGTCGTGGCTGACCTTGTTCCTGCGCGGATGACCTCTCACAAATCGAAAGAGCCAAAAGTGCGAGAATTATCGCCTTCAGTTTCATAAACCTCCCTTTGGACTGCTGGCCACGCAAGGCTATACGCCAGCCGCGTTTGGAGTGTCAAGGCAGTTCCTCCCGGCGCAAATTGGTGCGGCGCACGAAAACTGTGGCGGCACCCGATTCGTCTGGTGTATAAGCAGCGCCAAGAGCTGAGAATCGAATCCTTGAGCCACCAGCGGGAGAAGTCCATGAAAAAGATGAAATGCTTGCTTTCATCGCTTTTTGTCATCGCGCTTGTCTTTGGCAGTTGGGTCAACGCGCGGGCCCAGAGAGAGATCACACTTCTGGCGCCCACCATTGCCCGCAAGCCAATCGATACGATCCTCGCGAATTTCCAGGCCAAAGGGAGCTACAAGGTAAAAGTGACTTACGTCAACGGCACGGCCACAAGGCAAACGGTGGCGAAAGGCCAGCCCGGCGATGTGTCGCTCATCATCGGGCCCTTCCCCGGAGCGATTGCCTCGGGGACGATAATCCCGAGCAGCGCGACACCGATTGCAAACTTTGTCACAGGTGTTGCCGTGCCGAAGGGCAAACCGAAGCCGGCCATCTCCACGCCCGCTGCGGTCAAAAAAGCGCTCCTCGCGGCTAAAACCATTGGATATGAAGACCCGGACTTCACGGTTGCAGGTCAATGCCCCTGGGAGGCGCTGAATAAGCTCGGCATTGCCGATCAGGTCGCCACGAAGAGTCAGGTCATGCTTGGCCCCGGCGGACAGGGGATAGCTCCGAGCGCCACGGCTAACGCCACCACCACGTACCAGCGGCTCGAAAGCGGCAATATTGATATTGGCTTGCTTATGCTGAGCGACGAGCTTCCCTACAAAGATAAGTTCGACGTTGTAGGCGTTTTGCCGCGGAAACTTTGCACGCCTACTCCACTGGTGGGCTTCATCTCCACTCATGCCAGCGATCCTGCAGCCGCAAAGGCGCTCCTGCAATTCCTGACCGCGCCCGAAGCACAGGTGATCTTTAAGGAAGCTGGACTCGAGCCGCACAGCTAACCTATAACGAAGGGCCTCGAGCGTGTCGGAATGCGAAATCTGCTTCTCGTTTTCATCGCTGCGCCGGCGGGAGTGCTGGCTTAGTCTGAATGTGATCGCCAATCCCGCCGGCAATGGCGTCAGCAAATAAGGCTCGAAACTCGGACGCGGAGCTTGGACCCAGCCCTGCAGCGAGGCAAGTTCGGCTACTGCTTCACGTATTTCTTCAAATCCTTTGGACCAACCTCCGCCCCATAGATCACGCCCTTCGAATCTGCTGCAACTCCCTCTGCCGCGCTCGTCCCGGTGTAGTTAGGATCAGCGTTCGGGTCAGGAATGAATGCTTTGAGGGAGCCATCTTTGGCGCTTCCGACTCTTATGCCTCTCTTCCAGGAGCCATGGTCTTTGGCCACCGAGCCTGACTCCGAATCGGCCACGTAAATCACATCGTTCTGGTCAATGAAGAGCCCGCTGGGCCGGCTGAACTGCTGCCACTGATCGATGAATTTTCCGTTCTGATCGAAGATCTGAATGCGATTGTTGCCGCGGTCCGCCACAAACAATCGCCCTTTGGAGTCAAAGGCAAGCGCGTGCGGGATGTTGAGGTCGCCGGGCGCGGATCCCTTCTTTCCCCACGTTATTATGAACTTGCCGTCTTTCGAGAATTTCACGATGCGCGCGTTGCTCTCGCCGCCATGTCCATCCGCGATGAAAATATCGCCGTTCGGCGCGATGGCAACGGCTGACGGCTTGTTGAATGTATCCTCGTTGTTGCCCGCGACTCCCGCCTTGCCGAGCGTCATCAAAACTTTTCCCGTAGGGCTGAACTTGAAAACCTGGTGGCCCTTGCCATCTTTTCCGTCACCGTCGGTAACCCATATGTTGCCGTCCCGGTCTGCGGTAATTCCGTGAGGGAAGACGAACATCTCTGCGCCGAAGCTGGTCAGGAGTTTGCCAGAAGGATCAAACTCCAAAATCGGCGCTAGTTTAGAGCCTGCGCACGTGTTGGCGCCGCATCGTTCAGCTACCCAGATATTGCCTTTACGGTCGACCGCTACTCCCGCGGTCGATCCCCATGGCCTCCCCTCGGGAAGCTTTGCCCAATTCTCGATCGTGCGATAAGGGTCAGGCAGAGAATTCGTAGGCGAGCTTTGGGCCTCGACGCGGGTCGAGATAGCCATCAGCCCTCCGACAATCGTGATCAGCAGCGCGAGATTCACCCGGTCTACGCTTCTAATCACAGAACTTCCTTGCCGCCTCAGCTTAGGCATGCTGCCTCCATGTCGTCGAAAGAGTTCCGTGCATTGTAGTTGCTTTCGGCCCCTCGATGTGAGCTAGGCTCAACGCCGCGAGCCCGTTGGAATCGCGCCCAGCTCTGCTAGCTTCTGGCGTCACTGCCGATTGATCGCAACGACGCCCTTGCGCAAAACGTACTTTTGGACCTTTCCGGTCGCTGTTTTAGGGAGTTCCGTCAGAAATGTGAACCGGTGGGGAACCTTGAAATGAGCCAGCCGAGAGCGAGCAAATTCACGCAATTCCGGTTCGGAGACGCAAGCGCCTTGCTTCTTGATGATGAAAGCCTCGGGAGCTTCTCCCCAAAGTTCATGAGGGAAGCCCACAACTGCCGCTTCCTGAACGGCTGGATGGTGCAACAACGCACCTTCTACTTCGACGGAAGAGATGTTTTCGCCTCCGCTGATGATGACGTCCTTCAAGCGGTCTTGGATTTCCACATAGCCATCAGGATGCACTACCGCTCCGTCACCGGTATGGAACCATCCGTTGCGAATTACCTGTGAGGTCGCGGCATCATCTTTGTAATAGCCGTGCATCACGACATTACCTCGAACTACGATCTCACCTAGAGTCTTTCCGTCGCAAGGTGTTTCGTGTCCCTCAGCGTCCACAACGATCAATTCACCGGAAGTCAGCAGCTCAACTCCCTGGCGGGCCTTGATTGTGGCGCGCTCCTGAAGTGACAGCGCGCCATGTTCGGGCCGCAGCTCGCAAATACTGATGAAAGGAGCCGTCTCGGTGAGGCCGTAAACATGTGTCAACGACCATCCAAATTCGCCCTCAATTCGCTCAATGGTCGCAGCAGCGGGAGGCGCACCGGCTGTCAAGACTCGCACGCGATGCTGCAATTTCGATCTCAGTTGTGCGCGAGAGTTGGCCAGGAGGATGAGCACCGTTGGAGCGGCGCAAAACACGGTAACCCCCTCTCGCCCGATCTTCTCGAACACAGCATGCGGTTCCACTTTCCTCAGACAAACGTGCGCAGCGCCCACAGCGGTAACGGTCCAAACGAAGGTCCACCCGTTGGCGTGAAACATCGGGAGGGTCCAGAGATAACGATCGACGGCGCTCATCGGAAAATGCAGCAGCGTGCCGATAACATTCATGTATGCATTCCGATGAGTAATCATCACACCTTTCGGCTTGCCAGACGTGCCGCTCGTATAGTTGATCGTCAACAAATCCGTCTCTTGTATGTCCGGCATCACGAAGTGTGCTGTAGAGGAACTCAAAATATCCTCATAATCCGACCAACCCGGACGTGAGTCATTGAGCGCTACAAATTGCTCTACTTTTGGCAATTGCGGGCGGATCCGCTCAATTGCATCGATATAGTCGCGATCCGCGCAGAGAACCCGCGCTTCGCTATGATTGAGAAGATAGGCGAAATCGTCGGCAGTCAATCGGTAATTGAGGGGAACTAGCACGCCGCCAATCTGTGGCACAGCATAGAACGATTCCAGTTGCGCGGGTGTATTTGGAGCGATGTAGGCGACTCGATCGCCGGGACGTATGCCCAGCCGCTGTAGGGCCGCGGACCATCGATCGCATCGCTCGAAGAAGGTTGCGTAGTTCAGCGTTAAATTCTCATCGATAACGGCCGTGGAATCTCCGTACAGTTTGCGAGCGCGGCGCGCAAATTGAAGCGGACTTAACGCGATTTCCATAATCACTCTAGACTAGGTGCGAGCAGAACCTGGTTTCAGCCGAGAAAATTGCCCAGCTCAGACAACAGCATTTCCGGTACCTCCTCAGCGATGAAATGGCTACTCGGAAGTGGTTTGCCGACTACGTTCGAAGCCCGCTCCTTCCATGTATCGAGGACGTTGTACTGCCGGTGCATCGCACCTCTTTCGGCCCACAACGCCAAAACCGGGCAACTGATTTTGCGCTGCAGATCCGCATCGTCATGCATCAGGTCAATGGAGGCACCCGCGCGGTAGTCCTCGCAAGTCGCGTGAATCATCTCCGGAGTGCGGAAGGACCGGAGATATTCGGCAAAGGCTTCTTTGCTGATCGCGCCGGGACGAAGACCATTGAAGCGCGTTTTAAGCCAAAACTCGGCGCTATTGCCGATCATCGTTTCTGGCAGCGGCTCCGGTTGGATCAGGAAGAACCAGTGAAAATTAGATGTGGCGAGTTCCTTGGTGACGGTATGAAAGACCTTGTACGTGGGTACGATATCGAGGACTACGAGCTTTTCCACGCTGTCGGAGTGGTCGAGAGCCAGCCGATGCGCCACTCGCCCGCCGCGATCGTGACCCACCACCAGAAATTTCTGGAATCCGAGGCTGTTCATCACCTCGACCTGGTCTTGAGCCATGACCCGTTTTGAATAAGCAGCGTGATCTCCGCCGCCTGCCGGCTTGCTGCTGTCGCCATAGCCGCGAAGATCGGCGGCCACTACGGTGAACTTTTTCGCAAGTTGTGGCGCAACCTTGCGCCACATGAGGTGCGTTTCCGGATAACCATGTAGAAGCAAGAGCGGTGGGCCGCTGCCGGCAGTTACAAAGTTGATTGTAGCGCCTGAGGTTTGTTTCGTGAGCTGCTTGAAGCCCGGAAAAAAGTCCCCTGTGGCCGCGCTCTGATCCGTTTGTCCCGCCAGCCGATCAGTTTGTTCCGACAACCGCTCGGTGCGAGCGAGCGCATCCTGAGTCGAAACAATAGCGCCAAGTCCCAATGCAGCGGCTTTCTTGAGAATATCTCGACGGCTGTCATCGGCCATAACTTCGACCCCTCCGGAGGTCTCAGTAAGTACACATTCGCTTGCCGCGATGCAAGCTCGGGATTATCGCGAAGAAGCGCGGGTCATCGTGTTTTTCTGGGCCGTGGGCGGCACGATGGCCGGCATGGAATCTTCCCAACGGCTATAGGTGAGCGCGTGCTGGTCGGAACCATCCGCTTTCATGATGAAAATCTGTGCGAAGGGTTGAAAGGAATTGTCATATAGCGGCGCCTCGTCTTTGAATCCAAAGCGCGCGCTGGACCAGAGAATGTACTTACCATCGGGTGACCAGGATGAGTGGCTGTCGTTCCCCGGCGTGGTGGTCAGTCGTTTTACATTCGTGCCGTCGGGGCGCATGGTGAAGATATCGTAGTCCAGCGTTTTTGCGTCGCGGCGCGTGAATGTGATCAGGTCGCCGCTCGGCGAGTACGCCGGAAAATTGTCCAGTTCTGTGGTCAGTGTTTTGATTGAGCTATCGTCAAGATTCAATATACGCAGACCGTACTCGCCCGCACCCCAGACGCGATAGATGATCTTCTTCCCGTCCGGAGACCAGGTCGGGAATCCGCTATTTGGCAGCCCCTTGGTGAGATCTTTGGATTCCTGCGAACCATCGGCTCGCACCATCATCAATTTGGCGGGTGTAGTCTCGCGCGCGCCGAAAAATCCTCCGAATCCGAAAGCGATCCACAGCCCGTCGGGAGACCATGTGGGCACGAAGGCCGCTCCGTTCTTGTCTGAGAAGACCACTTTCTTGCTGGAGCCGTCCGCGTTCATCACAGAGATCGACGCGGTTGAGGTTGTGGCCAGGTTCTTGATGTCGCTGATGGCCAGCTTGCCGTCGCGAGAAAATCTAGGAAAGACGTCGGTGTACTGAACGTCCATATCCGGATCCCAGCTGTAGAGCGGCTGATTTTGAGGCCGCGCTGTGAAATCGACCTTCTGATAGACCACCTGTTTGCCATCGGGCGACCAGGCCGGATTGCGCACCATCCCCTTCATTCCCGACTCACCCGAGGTGAAGGCTAGTCCGGCATTCGGCCCGGCCTTGATCAGATATGCGATCTTATTCGCGCTCAAATATTGCGGTCCTACTTTCAGACCAGGGCCGGCGGTTTGCTCGACCCTCGCGCCAGTGGCGATATCCACTGAGACAATCTGCGAAGTGACCATCCCCTGTGCGTAAATGCGGGCCGCGAAGGTATGCGCGGTGGGCACTTCATAAAACACCACGCGCTTGCTATCGGGCGACCACTTGGGCGATCCGGTTGAGGCGCCTTCCTTCGTTGTCAATCTGCGCAAACCCAGGGCATCCGGATGAATGATGTAGATGCTCAACTCCTGCGGATGCTCCCATCCCGGCTGCGGAAATTCGTGTGGCTTGAAATCGAAATTTCGGTCCGATGAAAACGCGATCCATTGTCCGTCGGGCGACCACGCGGGCCGGAAAAAGCCGTCCAATTTGCCCGCCCGCGCTTGCAAAGCGGGACCGCCCGTCAAATTGCGGAGCTTGCGTGTCTTGAGATCCAAGATCCAGACGTTGGCCGTATGCGCGCCGCGCGTCGAGACAAACGCAATTTGATTCCCGTCGGGAGAAAATGCCGCCTGATCATCCAGCGTTGGATCGTCGGTAAGGCGCTCGAGTCCCGAGCCATCCGCGCGCACGCGATAAAGATCCGCTTGCCCGGAGCCGTTGCGCTCGGATGTAAACACAATCCACTTACCGTCCGGAGAAAACGATGCGTTGTAGTCGAATCCGGAGGAGGGAAACAGCGGATGTTCGCCGGAGCCATCGGCATTGGCGATGTAGAGCGTCATCTGGGAAGGCCCCAGACGGTTCATGAGCATGGTTTGCTTGGGCCCGGCATGCAACGATAAGGCGGCTGCAAATGCCAAGCCGATAGAAAAGGCCACGAGCTTCATTCTTATCTTCGTTTTCACTTAAGCCTCCAGACATGGAGACAGCTTGCACCCGGATGGAATATGCGCATTGTACAGCACTCCATGGCCGTCAGGTGGCAGTGAATCCTGTTCCATTCGCCGTCGGCAATGCTGTACACTCTGCCTGCTAGAATCGCCGTGGATGGAGGCAATCGCAATGCGAAATCGGCATATTTTGCCAGTGGTTGTGACACTCGGCCTTTTGGCCGCGGCTGCTCCTCTATTCGCACATCACGCGAACGCCGTTTTTGATACGACTAAAACCGTAACAGTGAAGGGGACAGTCACAGAATGGTTTTGGGCCAATCCGCATTGCCTTTTGCGGTTCGAGGTAACTGACGACTCTGGCCAGGTGGCGCATTGGGTCGGAGAGACTCAAGCTCCGATCAATATGATCGGAAATGGCTGGAGACGAGACTCGTTCAAGCCTGGGGATGAAATTACCGTCAGTCTCCGGCCACTCCGGAACGGCAGACCGGGCGGCAGCATACAATCGGTCGTCCTTGCCGACGGTAAGACACTAAAGGCGGGGGCAGGAACCGAATACGTCAAACCCGGCGGGCCGGCGCCCGACGGGGCTCAACCCGGGGGAGCTAAACCTGACGGCGCTAATCCCGTAGAGAATTCCAAACCGTAAGAGGGGCTTCCGGAGAAAAACCCGCAGGTGTTACTGCAAACCCTGAGCGCGTGTGAGGCCGTGCATCAAGCGAGAAGCGCAAAATGCAAACGGAAAGGCATGTCGCGATGTCAACCCGTTTAGGATCTTTCTCAACCACACGCGTGGCGGCATTCGTAATTGCAACATTGGTCTTCGCGCCTCTCGCGCATGCACAGACCGTGGTAATCCCTTTTACGCGGGAACCGGGAGCGGTCTATGACCCTGACGTTCCGAATGAGAAGCCGGGGCCTGCTCCGCGCCGCGATCTGTCCGGCATTTGGGAGCCGGCCCGTTCGTTAGCGGACGATGTTGGGGCGGATGGAGCGAAAGCAATACCGGCGGATGGCAAGCCGGGCCACGAGCCGCCTTTTACCCCCGAAGGCCAGAAAGCATATATGGCCACTAAGCCGACCTTCGGCTACAGACAAGTTCCGCCTGTGCAAACAAATGACCCAATGCCTGGATGTGATCCCCAGGGCTTTCCGCGCGTCGCTCTTCATAATTTCCGAACAAGCTGGATCATGCAGAATCCGAGTAATGTTGTGATCCTCTATGAGTTCAACAAGAAGTGGCGGGTGATCTGGACCGACGGACGAGAGCTTCCCAAGAATGCCGAGGACCCGAGCTGGAGTTATATGCCGGATCTTTCGGAGTCAAGATGGTGGGGATATTCGGTGGGCAAGTGGATCGATGACTATACGTTTGAGGCCGAGTCGAACGGATTCAACGACAAGACCTGGCTCGATAACGCCGGGCGGCCGCACAGCACCGCTTTGCGCGTGATCGAACGCTATCACCGCGTGGACGCAAAACACCTGGAAATGACCATCACAATCGATGACCCGAAGTATTACACGAAGCCCTGGGTCGCTCTGGACCGTTTGTCTTTGAGATTGCAGTCACCCAGCTTCGATTTCTTTGAGCAGGAATGCTCGCCCTCTCAGACCAAGGAATATAACGAATTCTATGGCGAGCCCGCCTCCGAGAATTTAGGCAAACCTCCCGACAAGGCCAAGTAGGCCTTTGACCCGCTCCCTATGGATCAGACTGCTCTTAGCGGGCGTAGCGGGCGAGCTTCTCTTGACCTCGACGACGGGCCGCAGTAGCATCCAGCGAAGAAGCATCCATTAAGGTCGACTCAATGCCGCGCAAGAACACGCATGCGTTCGGTTCTTTTCGTGAGCGGACTATCGGATTGACCGCGCTCTTGATTGTGCTCGCGTCCGCGGTCTCCATGCGTGCGCAAGCGTCTGCCTCGGCCCAAACCGCAACAACAGAGCCTGCACTGCGCCCGCGCGACCTTACGGGTCTATGGTTCGGCGGAGTCGGAGGAGGCTTGCGCGTGAAGGGGACGGTGGCTCCGCTGACGCCGGAGGGCCAGACCAGATTCAATGCCAATACCGCAGAATTGAAGAGCGATCGGACCATCAGCGCCGATCCCACGTTTCGCTGCGAGCCGCCCGGCTTGCCGCATATCTACGGGATCGGTGGCTATTCGATCGAATTCATGCAGACTCCGGCGCGGATCGTGATCTTCTACGAGTCGATACACACATTTCGCACCATCTGGATGGACGGCCGGAAGCCGCCGCAAGATGCCGATCCAATGTGGATGG
>Ga0307479_10006182_pt1 | contig 10985 bp, 11 predicted proteins | sample atmos_gasesECM4C_FD_203743 | JGI IMG/M metagenome (GOLD analysis project Ga0307479, IMG submission 203743) | Hardwood forest soil microbial communities from Morgan-Monroe State Forest, Indiana, United States - atmos_gasesECM4C_515 | ecosystem: Environmental > Terrestrial > Soil > Temperate...
CACAAAAAACAATGGTTGGAACGCGAATCTACCTGACGGAAGTCCGGCGCCTCAACGATCCAGGTCCCGACCGGACCTAGTTTTTCGAGCCTCACCCTGGTTTGTTTGCGGGCACCTTCTCATCGGGCCTGAACAGCGCAGCCGGAGCAATCCTTCTGCGCTCGGCAAGTTCTCTGGCGATTGTTTCGAGGCCTTTCTTGTCGAAGCCTGCGGAACTCACTCTTACGGTTCCGTCCGGCTCGATGAGCAATATCGTCGGCACACTCGTGAGACCGTAAGCGTTCGAAACCGGATAGCCTTTTTCATCGAGTACCATCGGGAAGGTCACTCCGTATTCCGACACGAACTCTTTGGTGGATCGAGCATCATCTTGCGAGACTCCGAGGAAGGTCACACCGTCCCCGCCGTAGCGCTGGTGCAGCCTTTCAAGGAACGGGAACGTAAATTGGCAGACTGGGCAAGAGATCTTGAAAAAAGCCGCTACCACCGGTCCTCGCTCAATGAGCGCCCCAAGCGAGTATTCTTTGCCATCAAGTCCTTTCAGTGAAAATCCCGGTGCGATCTTCCCCGCAACGATGTGCGTCATCTCGTCTTCTCCTCCTATCCAGCGTGAAAGCCGCCGCAAGATTCCCATTGGTTGAGTCTATCCCAGAGGAGAATCGGCGAACAAATACGATTCCTTCAGTGAATTTGCCTGGTCTTGCGTTGCATGTAATCCATCAGCAAGTATTGGCCGAGAGTGTAGGGAGTGGTGAAGTAGGCCTTGCCGCGGCACATCTGTGTGATTTTCTGCACGAACTGCACCAGACTGTAATCGCTTGCGAGCATGAAGGTATTGATCATAATTCCAGCGCGCTTGCACTTGTTGACTTCCTCCAGCGTCTGGCCGACGACAAATGGGTCCAGGCCGAAGGCGTTTTTGTAAATGCGTCCGTCTTCGAGGGTCAGTGCCGAGGGTTTGCCGTCGGTGATCATGATGATCTGGCGCATGTCTTTCTTCTGCCGCAGCAGAATGCGTTGCGCCATGCGAAGACCTTCGCGCGTGTTCGTGTAATACGGGCCAACCTGCACGCGGGCGAGCTGAGCGAGGGGCACTTCTTCCGCGCTGTCATGAAACAGAACCAGGCTCAGCGAATCACCGGGGAATTGCGTTCGAATCAGGTGCGAGAGCGCCATCGCCACACGCTTTGCGGGCGTGAAGCGATCCTCGCCATAAAGAATCATGCTGTGGCTGCAATCGAGCGACACGACGGTGGCACAGGAGCTCTGGTATTCGCACTGGTGCACCATCAAATCCGAGTATGTCATTTCAATGGGGACCTTCGCGCCTTCGCGGCGGACAGCGTTGAAGAGCGTCTCGCTAATATCCAGGTTCAGCATATCGCCAAATTCGTAGGGCCGGGATATTCCCCCCGATTCGACCCCGGTTGCCAGATCGCGTGTATCGTGACGTCCAAAACTGCTGCGCCCCAGCGAGCCGAGCAGATCCTGCAGCGTCTTGAAGCCCAAAAAATCGATGGTCTTGTCCGTGATTTCGAATCGCGCTTCCGTTTGTCGGTCTTGCGGTTGGCCGAGTTGGCCTGCCGCTGACGTCTGCGGAGGAGGCGTGACTTGCGGTGGCTGTTGCGGATTGATGAAGCCTTCCTGGGCCAGCCGCTCCAGCAGTTTGTCAAGCAGGTCTTTCACAGCTTGGCTGCTTGTGGCGTCCGGGTTCTGCAGCATTTCGCGCAGCTCGTCGCTCATGGCGTTTTCTGGCAGCAAGTCCCCTTCCTGCAACGCCCGCAAAATGGCCTCTCGCAGCGCTTCCATGGACTTTTCCGGGTCCATCTCCGAAACGCCGTAGTATTGCGATTCGAATCCACTCTGCAGGAAAAAATCGCCCAGCCGCCGTACCAGCTCTTCCAAATCGACCGCGTCGGCCGGCTCGCCCACATATTTTGCGTAGCGAATGACCTTCATTTTGCGGCCTTAATTGAACTGCCTGCGCGGCGGGCGGCCGGGCGTCTCGCGCGGCTCAGGCTGGCGCGGCTTTTCCGCGTAGTAGCCGCGCTCTTCGCTGCGGCCAATCCTCCGGTGCGCCCACAAACCTTCAAGGATCATCTCGGCAGCAGCCGCGGCTGCGCCGGCATCCTTGCGATCCTCCACGCCGAGTCTCTTAATGTTTTCCATCAACCCCTGGATTTTCGCAAGCTGCTGGCAGCGCTCGGCTGTCGTGAGCAACTCTGGCAATTTCAGCTCTCCGCCCATCTCGAACCACTGAATGACCGTCTGGAAACTGACTTCAGCAAAATGTTTGCTAAACACCCGCCCGACCGCCGTTCGAATTAACTCGCGTGCAACTGTGTCCGCGCCTTTCAATTCGCCTTCGTATTCGAGCTCGAGCTTGCCGGTAATCGCAGGAAGCGCAGCATAGACATCGGCGACGCGAGCAACGCCGGTCTTTTCGCCGGTTCGCGCCGCCCGCTGCTCCGCGCTGCTGACCGCGCTCTCGAGCGCCGTGATTGGGAGGCGCTGGCTCACCCCCGAACGCCGGTCCACGCGTTTGTCTTCGCGCGCCTGAAACGCAATTTCTTCAATCACTTCGCGCAGGTACTTCGGGACGTCGATCTTGCGGCCCGCATCGCGGCCGGTCCATGCCTCTTGCGCAGTGATGATCATGCCCTCTTCCGTGCTCGAGGGATAATGCGTTCGAATCTCGGCGCCGATACGATCTTTCAGCGGCGTGATGATCTTCCCGCGAGCCGTGTAATCTTCAGGGTTGGCGGTAAAAACGAGCAGCACATCAAGCGGCAGCCGCAGCGGGTAGCCCTTAATCTGGATGTCGCCTTCTTGCATGATGTTGAAGAGACCCACCTGAATTTTCCCCGCCAAGTCCGGCAGCTCATTGATCGCAAAGATCCCGCGATTTGCCCGAGGCAGCAGACCATAGTGAATCGTCAGTTCGTCGGAAAGATCGCGCCCCCCGCGCGCGGCGCGAATGGGGTCTACGTCGCCAATGAGGTCGGCGATGGTCACGTCTGGCGTCGCCAGTTTTTCCACGAAGCGCAGGTCGCGCGGCAGCCATGCGATCGGAGTGTTTTCCACTTCGGCGGCGATTTTCTCGCGGCAGGAGCGGCAAATCGGCCGGAGCGGGTCATCATTGATCTCGCAGCCCGCCACGACGGGAATCTCCGCATCCAGAAATTGCACCAATCCGCGCAGAATGCGGCTTTTCGCCTGCCCGCGCAAACCCAGCAAGATGAAATTGTGGCGCGAAAGCAGGGCATTGACGATTTGCGGGACGACGGTGTCTTCATAGCCGTGCACGCCGGGGAAGAGCGTTTCATTCTTTTCGATGGCCCGCAGTAGATTCCGACGCATCTCATCCTTAACCGAAAAAGAGGCGCTGCGTGCGTCGAAATCCGGTATGCGCCGGAGCTCGCCCAGCGTGCGAGGTTTCGAATGGCTTGCCGAAGAATGCATAGACGAGCTTGCTGTCATTAGAGCCCCGTTCCGCGAGCCGACCGCGTCGACCCGCACCACACTAATTCAATCCGTGTCCATTGCCGCCGGCGCGCTGACGCATTACTGCTGTCTTCTGTAGATGCGGCGCCCACTCGCGGAGGTACGTCACAAGGCGCTCTTGACGGTCTGCTTCGGAGCGCAGCTCCAGGATTTGCTGTTTCCACAGCAGATCCACGGGAAGTGCGCCAGCCACGAGGTAAGACAGATTCTCTGGGGTGCCGTCTTCCGCATTTTTTGGATAGTCGCCGAAGACCAACGTATAGCAGGTTTCGTAGAGCTCAATGAGTTCGCCTCGAATGCGCGCATTCGACGGCATTTCCGAGTCTTCGAGATAATCCACTTCGCCTTCCAGGAGCGGGTTCTCGTTGAACAGCTTGACCACGCGAAAGGGCGCGCGGCCCACCGTCAGAATATCCATTCTTCCATCGGAATATCGTTTCACCACTTCGATTATTTCCGCTGTGCATCCCACGTGGACCACGCCCTTCGGCAGCGCGAGCAGCATGCCGAACTCCGACTTCTCATCGAGACATCGCCGCACCATTTGACGGTAGCGTGGTTCGAAAATGTGCAAAGGAAGGTCCGCGCCGGGGAGAAGAACGACGTTCAGGGGAAAGAGCGGAATCCGTTCAGGCCGCATAGGTCCCAGACCAAATCATACCAGAGGATGCCCTACATTGCGGGGAAGGCAGAAACGGCCAATGCGAAAGTCTCAGCCTAGATCGCCGAGCAAAGCTTCCATCTCCGAGCGGGCATGTTGATTGCCTGTTTTTGCGGCTGCCGCGATGCCGCTCGATAGGACCTGTTTAGCTTCCCCGATGCGCGCTTCACGAGCCAGCATTTGCGCGTACATCAAATACGCAGGCACGTAATCGGGATTGTGTTCGAGCAGAGCGCGGAACTGTTTGTCCGCAGCCGCCTCATCGCCGTTGTTCATACATTCCATCGCCAGGCCGTAGCGTGAGAAAGCATCGTCGGGCTTTTTGTCCAGAAACTCTTCAAGTATTTCGCGGCGGGTTTTCTTTGGTGCGCTCATCTAGGTTTCGTATTATACGGTTTGGCATCCCAGCGTACCAAATCGTCGTTCGTGCCTAGCTGACTCCGCCAACCCACATCGGCTCGCTGGTCGGTTGCGGACTTCCACCCTCGGGTTCCTCGGTAATGGCTATCGCCTTAGTGTTCCACATCGGCTCCGGCATGTTTTCTACCACGCGAACCATCTTGCCATCCGCATCGGGCCAAAGCGTCTGCATAGGCAACGGTTTGCTACCCGGCGTCTTGGGAATTAGCCACAATTGAAAAACGCGTCTATTGGCGGGCGAGGGCACTTTCTGCCCCATCAAGCAAAGCCCCAGCTCAGGATGCCACATCGCTTCGAGTTGGGGCATCAGCACATCTTTCGGCGGCAGCATGATCTTTTTCGAATTGGGATCCGTGAGAATCCGTGCTTCGCGCCTGGCAAGTTGCAGCTGTGCTTCGAGTTCTTTGCGCTGCTGCAAAGTCGCAGTTGCGCGCTGATTTGCGGCTTCCATGTCCCTCTGGAGCCGACGTGCATCCCACCCGGAGTACAAGGTCAGGACGAGCAACGCCGCAACGCCCGCCCACATCCAGAAGGGGATACTGGTCTTGGGTTTCAAGGAGCTCTTCGCCATGCGCGCTTCGCTTCGGACAGTTTGCATCAGACGGCCCTTCAGCATTTCCGATGGCCCAGCGTCCGGTGCGAGATCGCCAAGCTGGCTGACCAGCCAAAGGGCTTCCTCGACTGCCTTTAGACAGTCTTGGCAAGCAGTCGCCAGGTGTGCCTCGAACGCAACGCGTTCTTCGGCGTCCAGCGCCCCTAGCGCGTAGGCTTCGATCAACTCCGGGAATTGGTCGCACTTGTTCACGTCGCAGCCCGCAAGCCTTCCTTCAAGCGCAGCAATCCATTTCGGATCCAACTCTTCACGGTGCCGAGGGGTTCTTTCAGGGTCTCGGCAATTTCGCTGTGACTCAAACCTTCGAAGTAGGCCAACTCGATGGCTTTTTTCTGCTGTGGGTCTAGCGAACCCATCAGCGCCCGCACACGTTCCGCGCGGCGCTTCTCATCGAGCGCTTGTTCGAATTGCGGGACGTCGGTGACTGGTGACAACTCCTCTGTCTGGTCTTCCCGCCGCCGCTGCCGTTCGCTCTTTAACCGCAGATGATCGAGCGCGCGATTGCGAGCCAAGGCCATCAGCCAAGGCGCAAACGGCCCTCGCCGGGTGTCATATCGCGCCGCCTTGCGCCACAACTGCAGAAAAACGTCCTGGACAACCTCTTCTGCGGTGGAACCCTGTTGCACGATGCGTAGAACCAGGGTGTATACGATGCGGGAGTGCCGGTCGTAGAGTTGTTCGAAAGCGTCCACGTCCCGTTGAAGAAGCTGCTGCACAAGCATCGCATCGGGCGACACTTCGCTGGAATCCTTGGGTGTCAGGACTGCCAGGAACACGGGTTAGGCTTCTTCGTCTCCTGTGAGACTATACGGCAAGCGTCCATGGACGGATGAACCCGCCGCGCTCATTTCAAAGCGCGCTCTGCGATTTTCCCGGCTACACTTAGAGCCTGCTCAACACAAGCGCCGATTGCCGAGCCGCGCAGATAGTTGCCCGTGAGCCGCAGACCTGGATATTTGAGCAAGAGCGTTTCGAGAGTTGTCACGCGGTCCATGTGGCCCAGATTGTACTGAGGGATGGCGCGCTCATAGATTTCAACGTTTGAAAATATCGGTGCTTGCCGCAGATGCAGCACCGGTGCAATTTCCTTGTGGACAAGAGAAATGAGCTCATGGGAACTGCGTGTGACGGCTTGCGGATTCATTGCTCCTCCTACGAAGCTTGTCAAAAGCGCATGGCCATCGGGAGCACGACCTGGGAACAGCGACGAATTCCAGACAGATCCAAGGATGCTGAGGCCTGCGGAGCGCGGCACCAGGAATCCGAAACCCTCTAGCGTGTGTCCGACATCGGATTTTCGGTACCCGAAAGAAACGACCGCCACTGGTGCGTAGATGATCCCTCCGAGAGCTCTCTCGAAGGAAACGTCGACACTGTTTAACAGCTTCGCCGACACATTCGTGGGCGTGGCCAGAATCAGTTGCCGCGCCTCAATGATTTCCTCGCCTCCGCCTGCGCTAATCCGGACTTCGAATTTCTCTGCGGCTCCCCCGCCTACGGGTTGAATTCTGGTGACTTTTGCACCGCAACGCAGCGCAGGTCCGAGGTGGGTCGCCAGCGCATGGATCAATGTTTCATTGCTCTCACGAAAACTTAACAGAGTCGGCGGCCGACGCAGACCTTTCTTGGCTCTCGCCGCTCGCATCACGCCGCGAACGACACTTCCAGCGGATTTCTCTGCTGCGTAGAGCTGTGGGAACCCGCCGCGCAAGCTCAACTGCTCCGGATCACCCGCATAAATGCCGGACACGAAGGGGCCCCCAAGTTTTTCGAGAAGTTCAGCGGAGAATTTTCGGCGCACGAACGCAGCGACCGATTCATCCTGTTCCGGTGGCCGGCTCACGCCAAACAGGTCGCGCAGGATGCTCCACTTCGTACCCGCGCTGAAGAGGGAAGAAGCGAAGAAAGCCGGAGGCGAGAGAGGTACTTGACGCAGCGCTCCGTCAACGAGCACGTACCGCGCTGCATGCCTTGGTGCCCCGACCAATTGGTCCTCAATGCCGAGGTCGCGGCACAGTTCGATCAGCGGCGCTGTTCCACTAAAACTCTGTGGGCCCAGTTCGAGCAGATAACCGTCACGCCTCTCGGAACGAATAACGCCGCCAGGACGAAGAGATGCCTCCACGAGCTGAGCATCGATTCCGGCTTTCCGAAGCCCGTAAGCGCATACCAAGCCCGATATTCCGCCGCCCACAACCAAAGCTGGATAGCGAGCCGTCACGGGGTCTGGCAATTCCTCAGCGCGTCAGAGCGTTTTCGAAAATAGCGGTTTGGCGTCGAGATGTTGTTTTTCCAGGTAGGGATCAAAAATCATTGCCAGGTTGCGTATAAAGACGCGCCCTAGCCACGTGGTGCAAATTTCGTTTGCATCCAGCAGGACAAGGCCATCGTCGCGCGGTGCTTCGAGACGCCGCAGTTCTTCCGCGAAATATTCATCGAAATCGACGCCGAATTCGCGATTGATCTCCTGTTTCTGCACAACCATATGGCAAAGCAGCCGGCTGATGACCGCGCGCCGCAACCTGTCGTCGGCGGAAAGGTGATAACCGCGCATGGTAGCCAGGCCGCGTTCGGCAACCGCCTTTTCCCAACTCGCAATATCCCGGTAATTTTGCGCGTAGGCGTTGCGGAATCCGCTGATCGCTGTGATTCCCATTCCATAGAGATCCGCGCCGGCTTTCGTCGTGTACCCCTGAAAATTCCGGTGCAGCGTGCGATTGTGCTGCGCGATGGCAAGTTCATCGCCGGGCTTTGCGAAGTGGTCCATGCCAATATAGAGATAGCCAGCTTCGAGAAATTTCAGCATCCCCGTGCGAAAAATCTCAAATTTTTGCATGCCTTCGGGAAGATGCGCCGCGAAGGAGCCCTGCTGCTTCTTCAGCCAGGGCACGTGGGCGTAGCTAAACAGGGCGATGCGATCCGGCGCGAGCTCCAGAATTTGGTGGACGGTATGCGCGAAGCGTTCCGGCGTCTGGTATGGCAAGCCAAAAATCAGATCCACGTTAATGCTGTCAAAGCCAAGCTCGCGGGCGGCCTGAATGAGATCGCGTGTCAATTCGAAAGGCTGGTCGCGATGGATGGCCTGCTGCACCTCCGGATGAAAATCCTGGATGCCCATGCTGAGCCGGTTGAAGCCGAGCCCCCGGAGTGTTTCGAGGTGCGCCCGGGAAGTGACGCGCGGGTCGACCTCGATGCCGATTTCGGCGTCCTTCGCAAAGTGGAAGCGGTCGCGAGTGGAGCCGAACAGGTCTTCAATCTGTTCCGGCGTCAAATAGGTTGGAGTTCCTCCGCCCCAGTGAAATTGAACCACGGGCCGTTCGCGCGACACGCTTCGGCTCACGCGTTCCATCTCCTTCTTCAGCACACTGAGATACGGAGGAGCAACGCGCTTATCCTTTTGGATGACGACGTTGCACGCGCAGAACAGGCAGAGGCTCTCGCAGAACGGAATGTGCATGTAAAGGGAAACCGGTGTGCGCCCCCTCTCGGCCTCCGCGTGCACTTTCTCTAGATCGTTCGGTCCAAAGGCATCGTTCCATACCGGCGCGGTCGGGTAGCTCGTGTAGCGCGGGCCAGGACGGTTGTACCGGGCAAGAAACTCTTCGGCCACGCGCAGTTCGTCGCGCATCTGTTGCAAGCTTGGATTTCCTAGTGTCACTTCAGTGGCCTCTTGACAAACTCCATCAGAGCGATTGCACCGCGGGCTTCGCCTCGTGCAGAACAGCCTGCTGCCCAGTCTCAATAAAAAGTCTGGCATTCTTGACCGGCGTATTCGGGAGAATGCCATGTCCAAGGTTCAAAATGTGGCCCTCGCCGCGAAGCGCAGAAATCGTCCCGAGGGTCACGCGGCGGATTTTCTCCTGGGGCCCAAGCAACACCGCCGGGTCGACATTCCCTTGCAATGCGATGCGTGGGCCGAGTGCATCTCGCACTTCCCGCAGATTCACGCGCCAATCCACGCTCAGTACATTGGCCCCCGACAGCGCCACGGCAGGGAGGAGATGGTTTGACGCTTTCGTATAATAGATGACCGGCACTTTCCCGCCGAGTCCAGAGACAATTTCCTGCGTCGCGGGCAAGGCGAACTCTTCGTAGTCGTGAAGAGGGAGCTCGCCGCACCAGGTGTCAAACAGTTGCACGGCGGCCGCCCCCGCTGCAATCTGCGCTTTCAGGTACGGAATAGTAGCCTCGGCAATGCGGTGCAAAAGCTCATGCAAGGTTCGCGGCTCGTGATACAGGAAACTTTTTACGCTCGCAAAGCCTTCGCTCGCGCGGCCTTCGACCATATAACATGCCAGCGTCCAGGGCGCGGCGGCAAACCCCAGAACTGGCACATCACCACCCACCTCCCGCGCAATCCGGCGTATGGCTTCCGCCAGAAATCCTGTTTCCATCTCGGGATCGAATAACCTCAGTCTCTCGACGTCGGCCTTAGTTCGAACAGGTTCCGGTAGGTTTGGGCCCGAGTCGCTGACCTCCAGCTTCAATCCCATAGCTTCCGCAGGAATCAAAATATCCGAGAAAACGATGACCGCATCCACGCCCAGGCGTCGAAACGGCTGCAGCGAGACCTCCACGGCCAACTCCGGTGTCTTGCAAACTTCCAGAAAGGCGTGCTTCGCGCGAATTTCGCGATACTCGGGCAAATATCGGCCGGCCTGCCGCATCATCCACACCGGAACTCGCGGCACACTTTCACCACGGCATGCGCGCAGAAGCACCTCCTTTCGCGTAAGTTGAGTAGCTTGAGTCACCATGATCCGCCTCTCCGAAGGATAGCAAATACCGCGCTCTCTTGCTCAATGTGCGACTCGAAGATACGCGTAGGTTTTCTGTGGGCTATACTCTAACTGTAGAAAGTCTCGCCTCTTTCGGCGGAATTCGAGGCGTAGTGTTAGTCATGGACGGCCTTGACGCAGCCCCCAGGCAGCGTCCTTTTAAATGAAATGACAAACGTATTCCTATTCTTGACGACGCTTGCCTACCTCTTGAGTCTTGGACTCTACGTCCATTACTTATACTCGGGCCGAGAGCTCACGGGCCGCCTTGGGACCTTGCTTCTGGCGCTCGGCGTCGTGGCGCATTATTTCGCGCTGCTGGAACGTTCCCGTGGGTCGCACACTGTTCCCTATCACGATCTCTACGGTTCCATGTCGCTCTTTGGCTGGCTTCTTGCCGTGACTTACCTTGCTTTAGAGCTCTATCACCGCCAGCGCTCGGTCGGAGCCTTCGTGCTCCCTTTCATCTTGGTATTCTTCCTTGCCGCGCATCTTGCGCCTGCGGATCGTCTGGCTCCGCCCCCCGCCCACGGCATGGCTTTTGTCTTTCACGTGACCCTGAGCATCCTGGCCTACGCTGCCTTCGCGCTTTCGTTCGTCCTCAGCCTGATCTTTCTCGCCGAAGCCCGGCTCTTGCGCAACCGAAAGCTCGGCACTGTCGTCTGGCGCTTGCCCGCGCTTGAACTTCTCGATCGCATGAGCCGGAGCAGTGTTCTGATCGGGCTCATATCCATCACTATTGGTACTATTCTTGGCTTTGTTTGGGTCGACCGCTTGACCGGGCAATACTCGTTCTACGATCCAAAGTATGTGATCACCCTGTTTGTTCTCTTGCTGTACGCCGTTTACTTTTTGCTGGCGCGGTCCACAGCTTGGCGTGGTGCGCGCGCTTCGAAGCTTTGCATTTTTAATTTTGTCATCGTGGTGCTCAGCTTTACCGTCGTCAATCTCTATCTTTCGCACAGCCACCGGTATTTTTAGGAGCGCATAGCGAGCGGCATGGAAATCG
>Ga0307479_10006183_pt1 | contig 10985 bp, 9 predicted proteins | sample atmos_gasesECM4C_FD_203743 | JGI IMG/M metagenome (GOLD analysis project Ga0307479, IMG submission 203743) | Hardwood forest soil microbial communities from Morgan-Monroe State Forest, Indiana, United States - atmos_gasesECM4C_515 | ecosystem: Environmental > Terrestrial > Soil > Temperate...
TTGTTATTGAGGCCGAGGGCAAAATCGGCATCGGTGAGAGCAAGCAGGGGCCGGAATGCGGCTTGGCCGGCAATACTGACCACGGCGTCCACACGGCCTACCTTTGCGTAAAGGCGCCTGATCGACTTTGCTTCCCCCAAATCCACGGTGAGAGCCGAGCGAGAGTTGCTGGCGGGGATAACCTCATGCCGCACCTCAAGGGCTTGCACGACGGGAACGCCAATCGTTCCCGTTGCGCCAACGATTAGAATCCTCATTTGTTCCTCCTACTCCTTTGACTATCTGTCGAATTGCCGGTTCAGGCCCACATGGAAGAACCAGTTCGGATTCAGACCGTCATGACTTTCCCCTGCCATCGGCGAGTAGCTGGCCGCGTCGCATAGGAGACGCCGAGGAGCAGCAGCAAGATCAACGGGATGATCGCGATCGGGCCATCTTTCGCCAGATAGTGCGCTACAAATGCCGAGATCCACGCGAATGTGAATCCGGCATAGGCCCACTCCTTCAGTTCGGCCAAGCGAGGGACCACGAGGGCGATCGCGCCAAGGACTTTGGCGGTCCCGAGAATAATGCGCAGTTGCTGCGGATATCCCAGGTGCGTAAAATCTTGAACCGCCAGCTGACTACCCGATAAGTAAATGAATCCATTAACGACCGACAGCGCGGCCAGTAGACCGGTGCTCACCCAATAAGCCACTTTCCGTGTCATGGACCGTCTCCTCCTCTCTTTGCAAGAACGATTGTGTGGTGACCTCACGTTCGGCCTGAAGCCAATCCTCAAGCTCATCGCCAGATTCTGCTGCGCGCTGCAGATAAATCTCGTACGCGCGATTTCTTATTTCTTGCTCATGCGTGGACTGCAGTAATCGTTCACTTTCCTCAACTGCCGTACCCGGTTGCGTGGGGTCAGTACTGCCGGTTGTCTTTGCTTTCGATGCCATGCGCCTCTCCCTTTGAAAAATGGACTTCAAAGACGTTCCTTGATCTCGCGGGTGAGGTCTGGTGCTCACTCACCACCGGGCGGCGTGTGGGGGCTCTGAGATGTGCTCCTGCACGATCACCCACTTGCCCTGACTCTTGCGATAGACATCCGTGATGCGAAACGTCGCATCGAACGGCTTGCCCTCATTCGTCGTTCCCGAGACATGCTGGACGCTGCGCGAGTACGCGATTTTGCCGTCGGAGTTGATCACCAGGTCGTTCACCTCGGCATTGATCGGCCCCTTGAACATGTCGAGGAAGCCCTGCCAGGGCTTCTGAAACGCCGCGGCCCCGACGTACTGGCGCGGCGGCACGACATCGTAGGCAAACACGTCATCGGAGTAGCAGCTCATGATCTGCTTGGCGTCTTTCGCCTTGATGCCGTCGATGAGCCGCTGTTCAAGCGCCTCGATTTCCGTGGTATCGCTGGTCCTGGCCGAGGAGCTTGGCACGAGACCGAGTTGCTGCATGATGGCAAGCTCGTCCCTGATGTAGGCGTCTTCGAGGACTTTGCCGTCACGAATGGTGTAGATGTGGATCGCCATCCACTCGATGCGACTGCCCGTGCCGGGACGTCCGAGGAACTCCCCGCGATGCGTACCACCGAAGCGATCGACGAGCACGACCTTGTCACCTTCCGCGACAACCTCGAGCACCTCGCCTCGCGCGTCGGGGATCGCTTGAAGAAACATCTCGTAGAGCTTTCGCCGGGCACCGGGTCCGACTTCCGGTTTGTCCGGCGCGAAGGCTGAGATTCCGCGCCCGCGGAACTCGGGATGAAGCACATCTTCAAGCGAGTCAAGACGGCGGCCGTTGAAGACTTCGATCAGTCGTAGCGCGACGGCCTTGTTCGCTTCGAGGTCAACTGCCGCACCAGGTTGCGTGGCGTCTGTACTGCCGATTGTCTTTGCTTTCGATACCATGCGCGTCTCCCTTTTAAGAGTGGATTTCATAGAAATTCCTTGATCTCACGGGCTGAGGACGCTGTGGTCAGGCGAACAATTCTCAGCTGATCGGCTGCGCGCCGGATCACGAACCATTCGGTGCGATGAAGATCTTCATCGTGCTCGCGTTCCGGAGTCGCTCGAAAGCAGCGGGAGCGTCGTCGATGCTGGCGATCTCGGAAGTAAGATCAGCGACTTTGAGCCCTCCATCGGTCAGTAGCGAGATCACCTCGGTGAACTCGTCGACGTACGTGAAGCAGCCCTGCACGCGTAGCTCCTTGACCAGGATCGTCAGGGGATCGAGACCAGCACGCCCACCGCCAACTACGACGACAGTGCCCTCGGGCCTCGCCGCTGCCAGAGCGGCGCGACAGCCTGGTTCACTGCCGGAACACTCAAGGACCGCATCGGCCTTCAAGCCTTCGAGCGCAACAGCGTCGACGCTCGGATCGAATGCGCGATCGGCCTGTGAGGCTTCGGAATAGCTGCGGCGTTCGGCGGATGGCTCGCTCAACCAGACACGCTCCGCCCCGAAGTGGCGCGCGAGTCGACAACAAAGCTGCCCTATCGGACCACCACCAACGACCAGTACAGATCGTCCGGTTAGATCGCCGGCGAACATAACGGCGCGCAGTGCCGTGGCAGCTGGCTCCACCCAGGCGGACTCGATGCACCCCATCTCATCGGGAACCGCGTGCAGTGTTTTCGGTGAGACCGCCACATGCGCCGCCAGCGCGCCGTCAGCCTGGAGGCCGATAGCCCTTTCAAGCGTCGCGGGGATGCAGTGGTTCAGACGCCCTGAGCGACACGCCTCACAAACGCCACACGTGTAGCCATTCGGATTGATGCAGACGCGCTGGCCAACATGCCAACCGGTCACATCACGGCCGACGCGAGCAATCCGGCCAACCGGCTCGTGTCCCATGATGAATCCGCCGAGGTAGACCTCTGGGGTCTTAGGGGAGTGCAGGTCACTTCCGCAGATGCCGCACAGGTCTACGTCGACAAGCACCTGCTCGTCGCTGGGCGTCGGCGCCGGTCGGCGCTCAAGGCCGATGCTGCGATCGGCTCTGAGCACCATCGCTGTCATCTCGGCGTTTTTGCCGCTAGCATCGACTTTGGGCGGCTTCACCTGCTGAGCGTTATCGGACATCGCGGTTTCTCCTGATTCGTCGCAGCAACGTCACTTTTTGCTCTCCCAGCCATTCCGGTTGCGGAAACCACCTGGGCCAGCGAGGTAGTCGACGAACAGGCTGTTCGGATCGCGCTCACCGCGGATCTGCTGTAGACGCGTCCACGCATCGTCGGTCAGAGTTTTCACCTCGCGTCGGGTCTGATCAGAATCTCCCCAGTACTGGCCGACAGTGAACGGCTCTAATCGCTTCATGGCGTCGAGATGCCATTTCCTGAAGGGCTCATCATTCTGCTCGCCCTCGTAGATGAGGTAGGACCCAAGCATGACGTCGGTCCGTAGCGACATCGCCATGTCCGGCGCGTCACGTCGTGGAAGCGAGAAGTCAAAGAAGGCATGGCCTCGCGTGCCGCTTGGTCGTTCGGTCACAAGTTGTTTGGCTGCGGCGATGATGTCGCGTTGCGGCCCGTCAACCCACGCCGAATCCACAAGGTAGCGTCTACTTGGTGGGTGAATGGCGGCGGCGAACTCAAATCGCTCAGCGATCGTGATTGGCTGAGCGTGCTGGACGACCAACGCGTCGCTGAGGAACGGAGACTCCGCGAACGGAGCGAGTATGTTAAGGGACTCTTCTCGTAACTCCGAGAACGCAACCCCGGCAACAACGAACATGAAGTCCTGATCGGCACCGTTAACTGGGAACGGCGGGATCACCGAGACAGCAACTAAAGCAACGTCCCTCGAGAGGCTGGGGTGGATCTTCCACACCCATTCGACGACGTCGGCATATCGCGCCAAAGGATAGATGTGCGTCGTTGCGGCCAGTCCCTTCGGAACAGGGCGGGTCTTGAGATGGAAGCGTGTGATCGCACCGCAGAAGCCCGGACCCGCGCCGCGAGCCGCCCAGAGAAGATCAGAGTTCTTGCGCTCGTCAGCCCTGACAAGCTGGCCGTCTGCGGTCACGACGTCGATTGCAACGACCTGCTCGGCCGCGTAACCCCAGCCACGGAAGCCCATGCCGATTCCACCCTGGAGAAGAAAGCCGCCGAGGCCGACGGAAGGGCAGTCAGCCGTCGTGAAGAATCGGCCGTACCCAGAGAGATACGCGTTCAGTTCTGCGGCTGAAACGGAAGGCGTGACGCTTACGACGTTAGTGCTCGCGCCGAAAGTGGTTTCCTTGAAGCCGCCAAGATCGATAACCAGCGCGTCGTCGTGCAGGCTCCATGCTGGAAAGCTGTGACCGCCCGCGCGGATCGCCACCTTCCAACCGCGCTTTCGCGCCAGCCGAACACCTTCGATCACGTCGTTCTCGGATTTGGCAACAAGCACCGCAGCCGGGTAGCGCTCGGGACGACGAGTGTTGAAGACGCGCGCGAACCGCGCCTCGTTGTATCCGTCGGCCCCGCGAAGGATCAAGCGATCACCCACCATGTCTGTTCTCCTTGCGAACTCCGGTTGTAAGTGATTCAGTTGGTATCAGGCGTCTTCAGGTCATTGCTCACGCTTCATCTCCTACTGTCGTCCAGCAACCTGTTTCGAAATTGGCGTGTTATGTTGAAAACCGCTTAGTACATGGGCAAGCTGAGCGTAAGGCATGACGTTGCCATGCCCGCACGCGATCATTTCGACCGAAAGCCCTTTTTCTTGGATTAGCTTATGGACCGTCGATGCGAAGACTGGAATTAGGGGAAAGGTGTCGCTGACGAGGTCGGACGTGAAAAGAACACGGGCGTCGGGAACATAGCCCACCAGCATTCCCGACACGTGACTGTTCTGCGCACGGTAGAGTTTGACCTCCCGAGTCCCGTCCGTCAGGGTCAGTTCGTCCTCGACGAGCGTAATGGAAGGCTGGCTCTGCCGGCCGTCACTGCGCGCAATTTCCAGTCGATCCGGTTCAAGCGTACGCCGCTGATCAAGTACCGAGCGGATGTAATCGCCGGCACTTGAGTGGACGACGACGATCGCCCCCTCGGCGGCATATGTTCGCACTCCGCCCATATGGTCATCGTGAAAATGGCTGAGTACGATGTGGCGAATGGGCTTGCCCGGGGCCGACTTGTTAGCTGCGGCGATCACTGCCTCCGAGCGCCCCTCGAAGAGAGGCGGTTCGAGGATGACAAGGTGATCGGCCATCCCGATGACGAGCGAGTTGTGGGATCCACCGCGCGCGAGCCAAACTCCGGGCGCTAGCGGTGCCATATCTACATGCTGGACGCGAGTATATTCCTCATAAGGCAGCCCTGCTGCTCGGCGCCGCTGCGTCCAACCGGTGACGACGCGCCGACCGGCTTCATCCTGAGCGCGAACAATCGCCGGAATCGTGAACGTTTCTTTCGATACTGGCTCGTTCAGCGTGAGACGGCGCAATCTTTCTTCTCGGATCGGCCGACCGTCGATGAGGCGCCGCAGTCGGTAAGGCAGACGAATGCCACCCACATCCCGCCAATCGGACCATTCGAAGCGGTAAGCGATATCGCCCTGTACTGGATCGTGGTCGGCATAGGTCAGGCTCGTGGGCGTACGATCGTCAGCAAGGGCGAGCGTTGCCCACCTGTCGGCATCATGGTGTCGGAAGCGGACTGACTTCGTTGTCTCCCCTTCCAACACAGCGCCAGCATCGGCGCGCGCAAGACGTAGCGCCTCCGGGGCAAACGCTGCAAAATCCCGACGCGCCGTAGCATAGAGGCTTGGGTGTAGCCGCCTGATAGCGACCGCACCTAGGCTCAGGTCAGACAGCACACCCGCCTCAGCGTCGGTGGTCTCGACGTAAGCGACCCGATGCGGCCAAGGATAGACCAGCTCCGCGTCCATTTCGACGCGGCTCGTGCCCGCGCCTAGATCGAGATCAGTTGCAATACGGAAAGTGGAAATGTCAACTGTCCCGCCAATGTCATGCGCTTGCCAGGGTTCCCAATCCTGCCCCTCGGACTCCAAATGTACGCACTTGATGGACTGGAGAGCGGTCCAGCCTCCAATTGCGGCAGCAGCTTCGTCAAGGATAGAAAACGCCGTTTGACCCTCAACCATATTCGCCTCCTACTCCGCCGCCTTCGTAAGGCTTGGCGCTAGACCTAGCTGCTGCACAATGGCAAGCGCATCCGTCATGACAGCGTCTTCTAGGATTTTGCCGTCACGAAAGGTGTAGATGTGGATCACCATCCACTCAATACGATTGCCTGTGCCGGGACGTCCGAAGAACTCCCCGCGATGTGTACCACCGAAGCGATCGACGAGTACGACCTTGTCACCCTCCGCGATAACCTCGAGCACTTCGGCTCGCACGTCAGGGATCGCCTGATAGAAAATCTCGTAGAGTCCTCGCTGCGCGCCGGGGCCGACCTTGGAGCTCTCCGGTGGGAAGGCTGAAATTCCACGCCCGCGGAACTCGGGATGAAGCACCTCTTCAAGTAGGTCGAGGCGGCGATCGTTGAAAACCTCGGCTAGTCGTAGCACGATGGCCTTGTTCGCTTCCAGGTCAACCATGGTGATAACCTCCCTGTGGCTCTCCCGGTACCTGATAGGCCAGGTTGAGGGCCGTACTGCAGATAAATCTCGTCCGCGCGATTTCTCATTTCTTGTAACCGTTCTCTTTCCTCAATCATTGGGGGAATGGTGGAGACGCTGGCCACGATTCGGCCCAATCGCACGTGCATCAGTCACCGTTCCGGTCGATTTGTCACTCGTGTGTTGAAGCAACTGTCGTCTAACGCGCGACCTAACTCTTCCCAAATTCTCCTTCCAAACGCTCTCTCCTAATCCGCTCTCGGAGGTATGCACCGCATTCCCTCAGCTCAATCGTGCGTGCTTCGCAGTTCTCTAGAAACTTAACGGCTTCAGCGTCCACCGACGTCAAATCCTTCAAGTCGAGTACAATGCGACTCACCTTTGCTTCTGCGGCAATCAGTGCTTTCATCTCCGCCACGTTTTTCGCGTTTAGCTGACCGCTGACCTTGAAGACCACTTCCCCGTTTTCCTTTCTTGTGATCCTCAGCATCTGAGGCCTCGTAAAAATCATTGCCTGCGCTCCTAAAGTGCATAACGCGCTCCAACGGTAAGTTGTTGAAAAAACAACAGCGACAGAACCTAGCCAACGCCAAGATTCCGACAATTGACGGGTGGTTGAACAATTTTCGGTCAAAACTGCGCTGCGAATGTGAAGCGATCTCTCGTTTGCCCACAAATTCGATTGGCGGTAGCCCTCGGTGTATGATGTGCGCTATGGCCTCCCCAGGATACGAACCTCAATCGAAACACCTCCTGGAGCCAGAGTTACAAGCCACTCTTAATCTGATTCCGGCATATACCTGGTACGCTGATTCCTCCGGCGCGCTCACGTTCGTAAATGAACGCCTTGCGAATTACCTGGGTTTGCCGAACGACCATCCCCTCCGGTTCGGCACGGCCACGGGCGCACAGTGGGATTCCCATATCCCGTTCCTGCATCCGGACGATCACGAAGAGACACGTAGAGTCTGGTCAACCTGTCTGCGCACGATCTCTGCTGGTGAGGTCAGTTTTCGAGTTCGTAACGCTGAAGGAGGGTATCGCTGGTTTCTCAGTCGCGCCGAACCCCTACGGGCGAGCGATGGAACCCTGCTGTATTGGTTGGGAGTTAATCTCGATATTGAAGAGCGCAAACACGCCGAGTTCTACCTTGGCGAGGGACAGCGCCTTGCCCAAATGGGCAGCTGGGCATTCAACGCTGCTGGATTCGATTACTGGTCTTCGGAATTGTTTCGGATCCACGGGCTTGATCCGAGTGGCAAGCCGCCAACGGTAGAAGAATATTTGGATCTCGTACACGCAGAAGATCGCGGGTTCGTGAAACAAGCAATTAAGAAGATGCTACTTGAGCATCGCGGATTCGACTTCACAAAACGGATTGTGCGGCCAGATGGAAAGATTCGTAGCGTGCGCTGCGTGGGCGTTCCGAGGACTCACGGGGAGACTTTCGTAGGGTTCGTTGGAACAGGGATAGATGTGACTGAGCAGGAGCAATTGACCCAAGAACTGCAGCATCGAGAGGCATATCTTGCCGAGGCACAAAGGCTCAGCCATACAGGGAGCTTTGGCTGGAGTGTTTCAAGCGGGCAGATATTCTGGTCCGACGAGACGTTCCGAATCTTTCAATGTGCTAAAGAGACGAAGCCTACACTGGAATTGGTCCTCTCGCGAGTTCACTCGGAGGACCGTCAACTGGTGCAACAGCAAATCGAGCGGGCATCGCGTGACGGCGAGGGTTTTGATTTCGAGCATCGGCTCCAACTGCCCGAAGGTTTTGTCAAGCATCTCCGTGTGACCGCTCACCCTTCGCGGGATAGCGCGGGTAACCTCGAGTTCGTGGGAGCGGTCACCGATGTTAGCGAACAACGCCACGCAGAAGCGGTGATCAGAGAACAAGAAGCGGAGCTTCGCGAGGTGGTCGATACCATTCCGGCGATAGTTTGGAGCGCACTACCGGATGGCTCGAATTCTTACGTCAACAGCCGCTACGTAGAGTACTGTGGGATGCCGCCAGAGCAGATCGCCGGATCAGGTTGGCAGGCCCTAGCTCACCCCGATGACCTTGAGCGACACAAGGCTAAGTGGCTCGCGTGCGTTGCCAGCGGCGAGCCTTCTGAGGACGAGGTGCGTGTCCGTCGCGCGGACGGGCAGTATCGCTGGCATTTACAGCGTGGCATCCCCCTGCGAGATAAGGCTGGCAACATCGTCAAATGGTATGGCGCCCTCACCGACATTGAAGATCGGAAGCGGGCGGAAGACAAAATCCGCGAACAAGAGACAGAGTTCCGGCAGATGCTGGACTTTGCGCCTCAACTTGTTGGTGTATATGGACCGAACCGTGAACGTCTCTTTCTCAACCGCATCGCTCTTGATTACCTAGGCCTTAGTCTCGAGGAGTGGCGGCAGACACCTGAGCGCGTTGCGTTCGTTCATCCAGATGACCGAGCGCGGGACTGGGATTATTTTGATCATGCAGGATCAGCCTACGAGTTGGAGATACGGCTACGCAAAGGCGATGGAACTTACCGCTGGTTTCTGGCTCGTTCGAACCCGGTTCGCGATGACAAGGGACAGATCAGACGTTGGTATGTCACGTGTACCGATATCGAAGACCGCAAGCGAGCTGAAGAGAAACTGCAACACGAAAACGTCGCTCTCCGCGAAGAAATCGACGCAGCCTCGATGTTTGATGAGATTGTTGGGGCGTCTCCCGCATTACAAACGGTGCTCTCTCGTGTCTCCAAAGTTGCGCCAACTGATTCCACGGTTCTCGTAACAGGTGAGACGGGAACCGGCAAGGAGCTTGTTGCACGCGCCATCCACCGACGATCGCATCGCGCCTCGCGCGCGTTCGTCAGCGTGAACTGTGCCTCAATTCCCCGTGACCTGATTGCCTCGGAGTTGTTCGGCCATGAGAAAGGTGCGTTCACGGGCGCGACTCAGCAGCGATTGGGTCGGTTTGAATTAGCGAGAGGGGGCACGATCTTTCTCGACGAGGTCGGAGAACTTCCAGCCGAGACTCAGGTTGCCCTATTACGCGTTTTGCAGGAGCACGAGTTTGAGCGTGTCGGCAGCAATCGTCAAATTCGGTCCGATGTTCGGTTGATCGCGGCCACCAACCGTGACTTGGAAGCCGCCATACGCGCCGGGTCATTCCGTAGTGATCTATTTTACCGCCTAAATGTTTTCCCGATTGAGATTGCTCCTCTTCGGGAACGAAGAGAGGACATTCCGCTGCTGGTGGAATACTTTATCGATCACTACGCGCGGAAAGTGGGCAAGCGCGTAAAGCGTGTCAACAAGAAGACACTGGGATTGCTTCAGTCATATCCTTGGCCTGGTAACATACGTGAATTGCAGAACGTTATCGAGCGTTCAGTGATCCTTTGCGAAACGGAGACTTTCTCCATCGACGAAAGCTGGTTGCCACAACGGCCGTCCCCAACAGAGCAAAAAAACGGAGTCGAGCTCCCTCAAAGACTCCTCGCGCAAGAAAAGGGCATGATTGAGGCCGCTCTGAAAGAAACCCGCGGGCGCGTGTTCGGACCCCGGGGGGCCGCGGCCAAATTGGGCATACCGCGATCCACGCTGGAGTGGAAGATTCAGTCCCTCAAAATCGACAAGAACCGATTCAAGATAGACACCGAAACTTGACCTCCCCGAGCAATTGTTTTAGAAGGCAGCCATGACCGGGGCTGACGCCCGCGCGGCAGAAATGCACCAGACCGCAAACTGTGCACGATCAAACTGTCTCAAAATAAGGGTTCACCAGTGAGGCCTAACAGAGTGAACCCCTACTTGAGACAAAGATGTTCATCACACACTTGTTCGACGTGGCGTTCCACCTCGGATGAGCATCCATCATCGAACTATAAGCTTAGTAACGACCGTCGAAGCCGACAGCACGTAGAAACTTTTACTTCCGATTTGCTCGTTATCCGGGTTTATTGACAAAACTTCGGGGCGACCTTTGACATTCCAAGTTCCCAACTCGTCCCGTCAAAGGGCCACGCAAAGGGAGGACTAACTGTCGGCGATCCAACTGCCATGGAACCCCGGCGGAACGCGCACCGGCAGGTGAATCCGCGCAACCGGTTCGCCAGCGAAATCCTGCGCTGCAAGAATCACCAAATCCGTGCTGCCCCCAGCGAGCTGAAACATTACTCCGAGATGCGAACTTACGAGGTCAAAAACCCGACTGGCAAGCTGTACGCGCAAGAGATTGTCGGTTTTCTGAAGGATGGGACCCCGGCTTTTCAAAACCTTTCCCCCCGGAGTTCCTCTCTCACCTGGTGCGTGAAGTGTGGCCTAACGGCTTCCGGATGTCTAGCCCTCCTGGAAGATGCTGCTCATGTGCGGGCAGGTGGTTGTTTGACTTCATTAAGTAAGGTGGATGAAGCGCCGTGGTCGGGCTTGTGGGAACT
>Ga0307479_10006184_pt1 | contig 10984 bp, 5 predicted proteins | sample atmos_gasesECM4C_FD_203743 | JGI IMG/M metagenome (GOLD analysis project Ga0307479, IMG submission 203743) | Hardwood forest soil microbial communities from Morgan-Monroe State Forest, Indiana, United States - atmos_gasesECM4C_515 | ecosystem: Environmental > Terrestrial > Soil > Temperate...
GTTGAGAATTCAGGATCATAGGGGTCTGGCGTCGAAAGACCTTTGTAGTAATTAGCGCCGCATTTCATTTTCGTTGCCGTAACGCGGTCAATCCACCCGGCGTCCTTCACATGGTAGGCCACGCCGGTAATGCCATTAGTCGCGTCACGAATTGCGTAGCCGCCGTATTCCGCCGCAAATTCAAATGGCAAATTTCCTCTCACCCAATATTGCTTGAACCGTGGGGAAGCGAATCCCGCGCCCGTGAAACCCATCGAAGTCATTCGTGTGGACATTGCGGTTTCCCAGTTTGCCCAGTTACCGCCAGTGGCTCCGTATTTAGTCTTAAATTGCGTATAGCAGTTCGCCCCGCCGGTGCAAGAACTTCCGGCACTTTGCACGTCAGTGTCATCTACCTTCGAGAGCAGATTGATCTTGGCCCAGCTCAGGCCGAGTTGCGGGCAGTTCCAGGTCCAGCCCACGCTGGTTGTATTCAGGGCGCAAACGGATTGCGCAAAACAGGCAGGAGCGAAAAACAGCAGGGACAGAAATGTCAATCGCTTCATCATGGTAGAAGTATGAATGCTGGACCGTAGGTCTGTCCGTTTGGATTTGATGACACTCCAAGGGCTATTGAGTTCGGCAGCACGCCCGAGGAACCCAAGGCTCCTTCATTTGTTATCGAGAACCATGAAGGGGTGTTACCAGATGGAACCAACGCGAAAGAAGCCGATTCACTCGTGTAGCAATATAAAGTCGGACCGGCAGTCAATGTCTGCGTACCCCCGCTTAAAGCGTAGGAAGCTGAAACGCTGGTAGTAAATGTTACCGCTCCGGTATGTGCCTCAAGCGTGGCAGTAGTGCCTGAAACGCTGTAGAAACCAATGTCCGAATTTGCCTCTCCGGTTCTTACTAGCGGAATCACGTGTCCAACGCTCAGGCCGCCCGGTGGAACAATCCAGCCGCTGCACAAGACATCTTCCGCTGTGCCGATAGCCACAGCGCCGGTGGTGTAACCGCCTTGCTGCCAAAAAGTGGCGGGGCTTAGGCCGCCGCCGCTAATCGAATTGCACGTCCACGTATGAGTGCTCGGGTCGTAAACGTCCGCGTGTCCAGACGCAGAGCACGGCGGCATCGCTATCGCAGTAGGAGATGCTGTGCTGCCGCTCGCGTTCATATCAATCGTGTCGGCGGCCTGCGTCGTCAGTCCAGAAAGGGGCAATCCGATCAGGTTCGCCGCGCTGAATGCAGGCGCTGTCTGATAGCTTGGCGCGCCAGCGCCGCCTGTGGCTGGCCCTGCAAATACGGAATTCTGCGCTGCGTTCGACAGCGCAAACGTAAGCGCTGGCGTTGTGGTCGCCGTCGCTACGGACGTGGTGAACAAAGGAGAAAGATTCCCCGCGCTGAAAGATGTGACTGTCCCAGTCCCAGTCCCCCCACCAGGAGCTACGCAATCCCCAGCTTGTGGGGTGTAAACATAAGTGGCAGTGTTACAGCCGGTCAATGCTTGGATTGCCGTGTTTACTTGGGTTGCTGTCGCGATGGAAGGAACCCCCGTGCCCGTGGTGTTGTAGAGAATCCCGCTGCTAAGTCCTGCAAGTGATGTTCCATTAATGCTGACAACCCTCACGGCATTCGAGCCAGAAGTTATCGCATCACCGCTTAATTCTGACTGAGAAAGCGTTACCACATTGGAACTATTTGCACCACGAATTATCCCCGTTGCAGCCGCCGTTGGAAGAACCCATTTGTAGTTCGTCGTCACGCTTGCCGGGGCTACGAGACTCGCAATGCCGGCAGTTGATCCGCGGAAATCGACTTCTCCCGAAACACCGCCGTTTGAACCAGTGCCAATCGTGTCGAGAACGTACAGCATATTCGGAAAAGCAGAGTTTGTGCCAATGGAAACAAAACCACCTTGCTGGTCCTGGATAGCAAGATTTTTGGAACCGCTAGTACCGGCAAAAACTGTGCTGAGGCTCGCGAATCCCACGTTTTTCCAGCCAAGGTCAAGACAGTAGTAGGCTGATGGGTGTGCAACTATATCAGTTTGACAAATGTCTTCCCACGCTAGTTTAGGCGAAGCAAGCGTTCCACCGTTGCCCATAATGTCGAAAGCTCCCTCATCTGGTGTCGCCGGTCTCACATATCCGACGCCGTCGAACCATGAGCCGCTCCCATACTGCACGCCGCCACCTGCGGTGTTATAGGCTTCCAGAACCCCGGACCCGCCACTGCTTCCGGCAACGATGTTTCCCGCACAAGTTAGAGCACCCGAATTCGTTATGGTGTCGCATTGCGGGCTAGAGTTAACGATAGTTGTGGCGCCTCCAGCTTGCGGAATAACACCCGTAGTCAATCCCGGGGTATCCACGGCCAAAAGATTAGACATTGAGGTTGAGGACGCACTCGCCACAGAGGCCGAGTCCGATTTACCTGTCTTACTCTCGCCGCCCGCGGATTGCGCCTGGTTCGCCAGTACGAAGGCTGACGGCGGCAAGCCGCCGATGGTTTCCGCGTCAGCGGCCTTCAAGGCGTAAGGCACGCTGACCAGCAAGACGCGTGCCTGCTCGGGCTGTCTTTCAATCTGAATCCCCAGCCAGCGTGCTTCGCCGCTGGCAAACAATTCCATGGAAACTCCTGTGGAAGTTTCGGAGCCGATCAGAACGGTGTAATAGCCGTTTTTGTCGGGGCGCACGTCTTGGGTTTCGAGCCACAACGAAGCGCCGCCAGTTTGTTCGGCGTAGAACGCGAAGGTCACGCTGACGGGTCCCGTCGCTATGGGCTTGTTCTGCGCATCTAGCAGCGTGCCGCTGAATTTAATCAGCTGGGGAACAACAGTCACCGAAGCGGCTGACACATTCCGGTTCCCGGAAGACTGAGCCTGCGCGCGCACGGCTGGCCCAGAGAATAGACACACGCCAATCAATGCAATCCCGAGGTTGCTGAGTTTCATGAGAATCCTCCACGGCGGACGAGAAAACAGGTGCCTCACGTTAACGTGCATATAGTCATAAACCGGCCTAAAAGGTCAATGGACGATGGCTGACGGTAGTGGGACAGTTTGAAAAAGGCTAGCCTTGCGTCCGTACTGACCGTACTGTAACCGTGGCAATATTGGGGACATGCCAAACCGCTCAAGCAGTCACCCAAGAAACCCGGACGTGAACCAAATCGCCGCTAGTATCGTCGCCCAGCTTGCAGGCGAGCCATTAGACGGCAGGAACCCGGCGGCGGTGGCTCATCTGCCATTGCAGTTAAGGTTCCAAATCGTACCATAAATCAGGCCCAGTAGATTCAAACTGACCCACTACCTGGCTGACTTAATATATGTGAAAAGAAGTGACCTCGCAAATTACTGATCCAACGGAGCTTATTGGGGCAATTTCCTTTGACTTCTTTCACGTTCCTCCGAAGAGAATCGGCACTCCGTAATCTGACTTTTTTCGGTGGTTGTTTACAGGACGCCGCGGTACCACAGTAGCCCGCAGCATCGGGAATCCCTAATCCAAAAGTGAGTGAGGCAATGGAGCGCGTGCCGGTAACGGTATTCAGTGGACTGGCCCATTCCCCAGGCTGCACAATAATCGGGACAGTGCCCTGCGCAAATAGCGGGGTAGCGAAAAGTAGCAGTGCAAGCAGTCGGCTCCGTTACTCATAACCCCGGATGAGAGATAGCGGAACCCGTAGAGACTATTGGTCCGCTAAATTGCTTAAATTGAACGTCACAACTGGCAACATCGAGTTTCCAAACGTACTCGATTCCACATTTCGCGAATACGGTCCGCCATTGAACCACGTGCAGGTTCCATCTGCGGTCTGAGCGCCATAACCTGTTGCCCACGTCGGTCCGGTGCTTCCGCTCGTGCAGGTGGTCAGGGAAGGCCCGAGGCTCAGGCTCTCATAGTTTCCGTTTGAGTCCTGGCAAATCGCCGGGATGGTGTACCCCGTGCTTGTAGCGCAACTCCCGCTGCTCGTTGCCGTTGATGCCGATGATCCGTCGTAGCAATTATCGTTGTCGGTGCATATTCCGAAGTCTCCACCCTGTGAGTAGGAGTCGTACATGGCCCAATGCTCAAAGCCAACGACGGCATATTTTCCCGCTGGGTTTTGCAGCCTCAAAGAGGCCGAGTTGTAAGCCACCCATTCCGCCCCACGCAACGCTTGAGTGTTCTGGCAGTTAATCGCCGATTTTCCGGTACAGTCTTTATAATTAGGTGACTCCACGACAAAGGAATCAGGCTGAGCCTCGGCATAATTGAGTAAGATGACTGGCATGTTGCCATCGTGATTGATGATGTCCTGAGTCACTACCGCTGTTGGAGTACTCGTCCAGAACACAACAGAATGTCCGGCAAAAGCCGTCGCCATTCCGGCATAGACACTGGAAGCCTCCGGGGTATGTGGCCCGTCATAACTAGGAATCGCCAGAGGAGGACAGTTGGAGCCGCAGGCTGCTGAGTATGCGGTCCAGATTTCTGACGCCCACGTTGCAGCGAAGCCGAACGCCATCCAGTGGTCCACGTCCGCCTGCACTCGCGGGACAATCGCCCAATTCTGATTCTGCTGGGGGCCGTTTCCGCTTGTACCGGAACAGGAAATTCCCACTAGCGTACTTCCATCCTCGTCGAGGAATCCCGTGCCTGTCCCGTAGCTTGCATACGCTCCGCTCGCTATTCCCGCGAGTCCTCCGGAATCCGACGTATTCCAGGTGGTGTAGGATTTCCTCCATGGGCTAGATTCGCTCCATGCCGTATTGAAGGCGGCAAGAGCCGTGGATGCAGCGGTCGCGCCCACATAGCTTCCCGATGACGGGTCAGCCGATCCCGTTCCCGTGCCCGCTCCGGTGCAGGTCGCCACAGGGGCTCCCGCTCCGGTGCAGAGATATTCATTCAGCAGCCAGTCGCGCAAGGCTTGCTTGGCGAAATAGGTCTTGTTGCTAAATGTGTAAGTGCCTCCAGCGTTCGCGGAACTCTTTCCTTGAACCGGATTTTGCGAGGCGATAATCAGCCCATAGTCCGCATGCGAATTCGGGAAATCCACAAGGTTCATCGCGCCCAAATAATCTCCGTCGTCAGCCTGGAAAATAAGCATTCCCGGAGCCTTTGAGCCAAGGTGCGACGGGCCGAGTGCTGCGAGATACAGCGCGTTGTATGCGGTTGAGAATTCAGGATCATAGGGGTCTGGCGTCGAAAGACCTTTGTAGTAATTAGCGCCGCATTTCATTTTCGTTGCCGTAACGGGGTCAATCCACCCGGCGTCCTTCACGTGGTAGGCCACGTCGGTAATGCCGTTCCTCGCGTCCCGAATTGCATAGCCGCCGTACTCCGCCGAGAATTCAAATGGCAATTGTCCACTGGTCCAGCTTTCGATGAACTGTGGGGAATCGAATCCCGCGCCCGTGAAACCCATCGAAGTCATTCGCGTGGACATTGCGGTTTCCCAGTTTGCCCAGTTTCCACCCGAGGCTCCGTACTTAGTCAAAAGCTGCGTGTAGCAATTCGCCCCACCGGTGCAATTATTCCCGGCGCTTTGTACGTCAACGATGTCCGTTTTTGAAAGAAGGTTGATCTTGGGCCAGCTCAGGCCGAGTTGCGGGCAGTTCCAAGTCCAGCCCACGCTGGTTGTATTCAGGGCGCAAACGGATTGACTCTGCGAGGGGGTGGAGACAGTGACGCCAAATGCCTTAGATGTTGTTTGCACTGGCGAGCCCGAGCCCGCCACCTCTGCTGTGAAGTTGAATTGGCCGGTCGCGCTCGGGGTTCCCGAGATCTCTCCGGTAGCGGCAGTGAGCGTGAGCCCAGTGGGCAATTGCCCCGACGCAATGCTCCACGCATAGGGTGGATTGCCTCCTGTTGCCTGGAGGGTCACTGAGTAGCTGTTATTTATCGACGCTTGTGGCAAACCCAGCGTCGTGATTGTTAGTGGTTCAGGCCCGGCAGCCGCGATTGAAATGCTTAGCGATTTTGTCGCCGTACTATTGCTTGCATCCTTCACCTGCACCGTGATTGGGAACGTGCCCGACAGCGTTGGTGTGCCGCTGATTTGTCCGTTCGACACGCCGAGGCCTAGGCCCGTGGGAAGCGTGCCACCGGTCAGCGACCAGCTGTAGGGAGTGGTTCCACCGCTAGCAGCGATCACGACGGAGTATGCCGACCCCACCTGCCCGCTTGCTAAGGAAATCGTCGTTATTTGCACCTGACTGGAGCCCGAACTTACTGAAATACTCAGCGATCCCGCCGCCGTCTGTGGCGGAGAACTTGAATCCTTCACTTTGACAGTGAAGAGAGAAGTACCCGCTTGCGTCGGCATTCCAGTGACCGTCCCGGACGGCGAGAGACCTAAACCCGTAGGCAGTTGCCCGGAAGTCAGTCTCCAACTGTATGGCGCGGTGCCGCCTGTCGCCGATAAAGCAGCGTTGTAGGCCACCTGCAGTGTTCCTGCTGGCAAGGTTGTGGTAGTTATGGCGGGCGACGGGTCAGGGCTGGCGGGAGTGCCGGGAGCGCCAGCCGATGTTACGCCGGCGCAACCGCTATTGCTCACTACTAAACCAATAAGAAACAATAATATGAGTGCCGGATAAGCCGTTTGAGAGTTTCTGTGAGCCGTCAAGTCCGATTTAATTGTCATCATTCCTCTCTACGGATTAGGCTAGCAATCTGGAGTGAGTCGAAACAATTGACCCTCGGGACAGTTTTGGGCCGGGCCATACTTTGGCTAGACACCTGTACTTGGGGTCAGGTACAAGCAGCACAATTGTCCGGACGCAATCCCAGCCGCTGGTACCGCTGCCGATCTTCGTGACAGAAGCCGAAAAACCAATCTGTGAGTGGCCCCACAGAAGTCCGCTATCAAATCAGGAATTTAGTCATGACTCGGACAGCTGCTAGGGAGCTCCTGGCAATTATGTCCACGATTAGTGAGGCTGGTCAGGCGCCGGGGGGTCGACTGGTTCAATCGTGGGAAAGATTTTTCACACAGGCATCCCCAATGGGTGGAGAGGCCAAGCCTTGGCTCTTTGCATCCGTAACATGATGTAAATGCAAGGGTTATTCGTACAATGATATTGGTGTACTCGCGACTTCGGCATCCTTCGTGCTACTCGTTACAGCGTTCATGTTACGAATCCCGAACCAGTTTTGTTACCATACTATGACTGCAGTCAATGTGTGGCTTTCTGCGTTCGATTGCCTTACTTGTTGTGCATATTCTTTAGTCCAAGCTTTTGTTGCTGGGAGCGGAAGACTCGAGGTTCCTGGGTGCTGATTCCCGAAACTCCAATGACCACAACTGCCCAATTATTGCAGGCTTCAACGAAGAGTCGAAATTGGATTGTTTGGTCTGCGATTCTCGTTGGTCTTGTTGTCGCTCTCTATGCTTGGGTGCTCCAGAGTCTCGTGACGCAGTGGTGGAGCGACTCGGACTACAGCCACGGTTTTCTCGTCCCAATTTTTTCGGGCTACGTTCTCTGGCACCAGCGAGAGCGTTGGATGAGAAGCAAGATCAAGCCGAGCAATCTGGGATTGCTGGTGATGCTAGGAGCTGTCGGCCTGCTGCTAGTGGGCTCGCTGGGGGCGGAGTTGTTTACCAGCCGGCTTTCTCTGCTGATTTTGCTCGCGGGAATGATTCTCTTTTTGGGAGGGTGGGATTTGCTTCGGGCTGTTTCCTTCCCGCTCAGCTTTCTTATCTTGATGATCCCCTTTCCCGTAATCATCTACAACCAGATTACCTTTCCCCTTCAATTGATTGCCTCGCGTCTCGCTACGTTTGGCTTGGAGTTGATTCAAGTTCCGGTATTGCGCGAGGGAAATGTTCTGATACTGCCCAATTATTCATTGGAAGTGGTCGAAGCGTGCAGCGGGATCAGGTCCCTCATGACCCTCATTACACTGGCAGTAGCCTATGGCTACCTCATCGAACCTCGGCGGTGGGTACGATATATGCTGGTTATCTTGATGGTTCCAATCGCGATCCTCAGCAATGCAATTCGCGTCATTGGCGCTGGTGTGTCGACATATCACTTCGGTCCAAAGGCTGCGGAAGGATTTTTCCACGAGTTCACTGGCTGGGTGATTTTTATGGTCGCTCTCATTCTTATGCTTTTTTGCCACTGGATCCTACGGCACATTGGGAAACAGCAAAAGGAGGCAGCTCATGTTTAGCGCTCCAGGATCAATTCGCTTGTGGATCACGGCGAGTGTTCTGGTTGGTGCCTTCGTGATGCTGCACACCGTGAGTCATGGAGAGCCGGTTGTAGCTCGCCAGCGGCTTCGGGAGCTTCCTTACACCCTCGGACCGTGGAAGGGCGAAGAACATCCGTTGGAAGAGCGGATTGTCCAGGCGGTAAGTGTTAGCGATTATACGAATCGGATCTACCATGGCGCGGTTGGCCCGCCAGTTCAGCTTTATATTGGCTATTATGCGAGTCAAAGGACCGGAGATACGATCCATTCTCCGAAGAATTGCCTCCCTGGAGCAGGCTGGGATCCGATTCATTCCGGGTATGCAACGATTTCCCTTCAGGACGGGCGCCAGATTGTCGTGAACGAATATGTGATCGCTCAAGGCTCGGATAAGGAACTGGTTTTCTACTGGTATCAAGGCCGAGGCCGAATCATTGCCAGCGAGTATTGGGGTAAGTTTTGGATGGTGACCGATGCGATTTCCCGCAATCGCACGGATGGCGCTCTAGTCCGTTTGCTCACGCCCATGAAGGATGGCGAAGCGAATGCGCGTGCCCGCTTGGTGAGTTTCACGCAGCTTCTCTTTCCGCAGCTGGGCGAATCAATACCGAATTGAGCGTCAGAGACATCGTGGAGGACGAATCATGAAAGCCGCAAGGAAACGGGTTACGGTCGCTCTTATTCTAATGTCCGTGACTCTGGTGCTCAGCTCGTGTGCCAGAGATCCGGAGAAAGCCAAGGCAAAGTATCTTGCCAGCGGCCAGAACTATATGAAACAGGGTCAGTATGCGAGTGCGGCAATTGAATTTCGTAACGCACTGAAGATCGATCCGAAGTTCGTGGACGCCTATTATCAGCTGGCCGAGGCCGATTTGGCCCAGCGCGATTTCGCGGACGCGTATGCATCTGTTACAAGAGCCATTGAGCTCGATCCGAACCGACTGGATGCTCGACTCGAACGAGGCCGCCTCTATGTCGGAAATCGAAACTACGACGAAGCAGTGAAGGACGCAAAGTTCATCGTGGAACGCGATCCTCTCAATGTGGGTGCGTATGAACTTCTCGCCTCGGCACTGATTGACGAGCAGAAGCCTGAACAAGCCCTCCCCGCGCTTGTAAGAATCACCGAATTACGTCCGAATGACGCAAGCGCGTATGTGAATTTGGCAATCGTTGAGGACGGCCTGCATCATATGGCTGACGCGGAGCAGCACTTCAAGAAGGCAGTCGCTCTCGATCCGAAACAGGCACAGGCGAATATTGATCTCGCATATTTCTATCGCTCGCAGAATAAGTTACCGGAAGCATATCAGGTCCTCAGAACAGCAATCCAAAACATTCCCGATGCCCCTTCGCTTTACATGGATTGGGCAAAGATGCTCTTGGGCGAAGGGAAGACGGTCGACGCAAATGGGATAGTGGATCAGCTTCGAACCCGAATGCCAAATTCAGCCGATGCGGCAATCGCCATCGGCGACTATTACATCGAGCGGCATGATCTGGACAAAGCGGTCGCGGAGTATCGCCGCGGTCTCTCCGTATCTCCGGACAACCTCGAAATCGAGAAGCGCATAGAAGATTATTACTTGGCCACAAATCAAAATGAACGAGCAGCGCAGATGGACAGTCAACTCATGAAGCAGGCCCCCAAGGATGTGCTGGTCCGCGTGAATCATGGGCGACTTCTAATGGCTCAAGGAAAAATGCAGGACGCATTGATCTATTTGCAGAAGGTCGTGAAGGGGGCCCCGGAGGTTCCGCGGGCTCATTACTTCCTAGCTCTGTCTCACTGGCAGAATGGGAATCGCGGGGAGGCCGTAAGCGAGGCGCAAGAAGCACTTCGAATTTCACCGGGTCTGGCCCTCCCTCTTGAAAAGCTGGCGGAGTGGAACCTTGAGCAGAACAAAGTCTCGGTTGCGCAGACCTATGCCCAGGAGCTCGTTCAGAAACATCCAGACGATCCAACCGGTCGCCACCTGCTTGGCAGGTGCTTGGGGCAACAGGGACAACTCGGGCCCGCAGAGAAGCAATTTCTCGCCGAAAAGCTGCTCGAGCCGAACGATTCGAGTGCGCATCTCGACTTGGCACAAATCTATTCGGCTGAAAAGAAATGGCCTGAGGCGCAGAGAGAATATGAATCAGCGTTCCAGCTTGATCCGCATAACCCTATGGCTCTCGGATTATTGGCGGATTTCCTGGTTGCCAGGAACCAATCTCCCAAAGCCTTCAGCCTAGTCCAGCAATATGTGGCTGCTAATCCCAACGACTCGAATGGCCATGTCACTTTAGGGGTAATGAATTTCGACTCAAAGAATTACAGCGCTGCCGAAGCGCAGTACAAGCTCGCCATTCAACTTGATGCAAAGCACGTGACGGCGTACGAGAGGCTTGGCCAAGTGTACCAAGCGGAGGGGCAAATAGACGCTGCCATCTCGAGCTATCAGAAGGCGCTTGAGTTGCAACCCAAGCTGCCCGGGCTCTCCGCGATGGTCGGAACTTTGTATCTCGACCGGGGTGATCTGAAGACAGCACGACAGTACTACACGAAACAACTCGAGATTGATCCGAATTACGCAACTGCCAACGCAAATATGGCGTGGATAGATGCTGAAGAAGGCAGGGATCTTGATGTTGCGTTGGGTATGGCGCAAAAAGCCAAGTCGCAGTCGCCGGAATACCCGCCCTTCACGGACGTGTTAGCCTGGGTAATGTATAAGAAGGGAAATTATTCCGGAGCGATTCCACTGCTAGAGGAGTGCCTCCAGAAAGAGCCAAACCGCGCGGTATACCACTACCATCTGGGTATGGCTCTGGTTGCCACC
>Ga0307479_10006185_pt1 | contig 10983 bp, 10 predicted proteins | sample atmos_gasesECM4C_FD_203743 | JGI IMG/M metagenome (GOLD analysis project Ga0307479, IMG submission 203743) | Hardwood forest soil microbial communities from Morgan-Monroe State Forest, Indiana, United States - atmos_gasesECM4C_515 | ecosystem: Environmental > Terrestrial > Soil > Temperate...
GGAAGCTTCCGCTTTGCGTTGCGACTGGATCAGCGCCATCACGTCATCGTATCTGCCCATGGAGCGCGCACCAACCTTGGTGCAGCAAATTGCCGCGCAAGCATTGGCGAAAGTTCCCACGCGGCGATAGTCCCACCCCTGCAGCAATCCATAAGACAATCCGCCCATGAACGCATCCCCGGCCCCAGTGGAGTCGGTGCAAGGCACTTTGAACGCCGGAATCTGTACCATCTCATTTCCCGAGGCGATTAAGCAGCCGTCCGCTCCCATCGTTAATGCAACAATTTTTGGACCGAGTGCCAGCAGTTTCCCCGCCATTTTCTCGTAATCGTTTTCGCCAGTAATTTCCTTCGCGGCAGCTTTGCACGGTTTCAATACATCGACCATTCGCAGCGCCGCAATCAGGTCGTCTTCACTGCCCAGTTTGGCCTGCGCGAAATAACTCGGCGCCACATCCAGATCAAAAATCACGCGCACACCCGCGTCGCACGCAATCTGCATACCCGCTATCACGGGCGGCAACGGCAATTGTGAGGCTTCCGTGTGAAAATGCCGCGCCTGGGTGATATGCGAAGAGAACAGCCTGCGTACTTGCTCCGCGGACAGCTTGCCATTGATGTTAGGAAACATGTAGATGCAACGCTCGCCTTGTGCATCCACCGGAATCCACACGAACGTGGACTGTTCACCTTTGATCGTCTCAATTCCGGAAAGATCGAGTCCATCATCCGCAAACGCTTTAGTGATCAGCCGTCCGCTCTCATCGTCGCCAATCAGGCCAAGCCAGCCGGCCGAAATCCCCAGGCGCCCAACCTGCGTGAGGTTGTTGCCGGTCACTCCGCCGGCATGAATCTCCAGGCGATCCGCGTTGATTTTTTCTTCCGGGCCCAGCAGGCGCGGCACAATCGCGAAGTAGTCGATGCCACAGCTTCCTATTCCAACAACTTTCGTGAGCTCTGCCATATTTCTCCTCGGAAAAAATCGGGACGCGTCGCAAACGCCGGAACGATAGCATAAGAGGAAGCCTAAAGGGCATCAGATGCGCACATTTTCATGCCCCGTATCCGCGAACCTGCCTGCGACGCATTCTGCAGGGAGATTATTTCGCTGCGTTTGCGGCAGGCTTTGGTGTCAGACGAGACAAAAGCTCCACGTATTCTTTGTAAAACTTTTCTTTGTCCAGATCTTTTTGCACTTCTACAAGCTGTTCGCCCATGCCAGGTTGTTGCCCGGGCGCCCAAGCCAGTGTGTCGCCGTACGAGGCCCCGTGACTGGTATCCACGTCGATGTAAAGTTTTTGCCACTTGGTGATGAAGCTCGGGTCTAGCCACGCTACCGCGGCTAACTCGTCCCAGAGATAATTGGCTTCCGCATACTTCACTACATACTGCGCCCCGGGCGTCTGACTTTTTGCCACTTCCGCGATTAAGCTCTTCTCCATGCGCGTTAGCACGGAAATATCCACGGTCGTAAGCACGATGTGCGGCCAATGTCCGTGAAGAACGGCGTGCGATGCTTCGGGATCCATCCAGAAATTAAATTCCCGTCGCGGGGTCAGGCTGAACTCCGGATCGTCCGTGCGCGGATTAATACTGCCGCCCATCACGATCAATTCTTTGGTGAGTTCCGCGAAATGTGCATCAAGCGCGATGGCTAGGGCCAGGTCCGTCATCGGCCCTGCGGCGTAAATGGTGACTTCGTGCGGATATTTATTTACGAGGCGCACCATGAATCGCGCGGCGTCTTCGGCAGAAGGTTTAGTCGTCGGTGCGCCTTCAGCCATGAGCGGAATCTCGTAAGGGCCATGCACCGGGTTGTGCTTCGCATAATTCCATGCGCCCTGGTAAACCACCTTGCCATAGAGAGCTTCCCACCTGGCGATGTACTCTTTGCTATTCACCAGCGGAAAAACCGCGCCAGGCACCACCGGAATATCGCTGCGCCCAATTATTTCCAGCAGCCGCAAAGTGTGCTGCACTTCCTCATCGCGCCAGGCGTCGCCGCTGAGCACCGTGATTCCCAGCACCTCCGTCTCTGGAGAATTGATCAGTGCGAGAATGGCCTGCATATCCGTGCCGCCGGGCCCGGCGCAGTCTTGATCGATGATCACCTTGCGTTTTTCTTGCGCCCGCGCAGCGAATTGCGAAGGGAATTGAAGACCCCATGCCACCAACGCAAGCACCCCACAACGTAAAAACCGTCTCGTGGACATCATGAAAATATTTCCTTCCTAGCAAGCAAGCGTCAGTTATGTTGGGCACGATTCTAATACATGATGGTCTGCGTCAAATGGTGAGGCCACGATGTGGTGTGGTAGTGGGTCCAAAGCCGCGCATCGATTTGAGGAATGATCACCTGCTCCTTCGGGCCGCGATGCTTGTTGACCTCTTCCGCGAGCAACGCTGTGGCGTACAGGCAATGCGCGCGAATTTCAATTTCACGGCGTGAATCCCGCGGTATCAATTGATGAGTGTTAATAGCGTTTTCCAGTTCCGGCGAGTACGACGTTATTCCCAACAACCGCAACCCTAGCGGAACGATGTAATCCGCGAACGCCGTCATTTTCTCGGGATCATCCAGGCGAAATTTGCCCAATTTGTGCAGCGTCGAGTACAACATCCACACGCCCAGCTGCGCCAACTTGTAAAATTTTATTTCGTGGCCCTCAAATTCGCTCACGTCATTGAAGCGCGGGAACTCCTTTACCATTCGTTCGATGAGCCCGTTGCCGTCGTCATACAGTCGCGGCGAGCACGCCTGCACAAATTTGTAGAAGCGCCCATCGTATTTCTCCGCCAAAACCGCGCCGACCTCATGCAGCACGGCAAGTTTTTGATCCAGCATGGGCATCTTCATATTGCCGGCGAAAATGTCATCGAGCTCAGTGCGGGAAATTTTAGCCAGGTACTTGCCGTCGAGTATCGGTTTCCCCGCGTCCATCGCGCGTTTCAGGCAAGCGAACTCCGCATCCGAATCCGACCAATGCTGCCCGGCAAAATCCACCTGAAATTTCTCGTGCGTGGAAAAATCGGTGAACGCCGTATCGATGGAATTCGCCACCAGAACAAAATCGATCGCTTCCTTCGCGTCGCCCCCGCCAACCCCAAAAGGAAGCGCGAACTCCGGAACCGGCAATTCTTCATACCCCATCCAGCCGGCGACCTCGCCGATCTTCTCCACGTTGGTCCGCACCTCGCGAGAATTCTCAATGACCGGTCGTAAGCTATCCAGAACAGGGCTACCGCTCAAAGTGGGCCAGCGCACAAGATTTTCCTTCGCGAGAGTAGTTGAATTCATTATCAAGGACGAAGCCCACGGGCGAGCCAGCGGCAAAATCGCCAGCGATCCAGCCAGACCCGTAAGGAAGCGCCGTCGTTCCCTGATTGCTGATTTCATTTAGAACTAAAGTCCACGCATAGCTCAGGCGAAGCATCTCGCGCAAGTCCGCCCAGCGCGCGTCACTTCCCCTGAATGCGCGAAACAAAGAGTTGCAAAAAACGATCAGCCTGCACTTCGATACAGACTTTGGCGTTGGGCTCCACTTTATCGACGCCCTCGATGATGTAGCGGTCGCCATGCAAAACGTTGCGTTCAATTTCATTGCGGCGGTTGGCAACTGTTTCCCCACGCGTGAATTCGCCCCGCGTTTCAACATCGACATGCATCGCGGGCGCAGTGACCAGCGTCGAATCAATGGCTACGCCAACCGCTAGCGGATCGTACATCGGCGTCCCGCTATCGCCGAATTTTTCAGAAAGCTCCACCAGAAACTTGGCCACTCCATAAATAAAATCGTTCACCGGACCGTGTGTGGCGGCTAATTGATCCAATTGCTTGTGGCCCAGAAGCGTTTTGTCGCCGACATCCAGGCCCACCATGGTCAATGGCCAGCCCGCCTGAAAAACAATTTGTGCCGCTTCCGGATCGTTGTAAATGTTAGCTTCCGCGGCCGCGTTTACATTTCCTCCTTTGATCGACCCGCCCATCAGAATCACTTCCTTAATCAACGGAACAATGGAGGGATCCTTCTCAACCGCCAACGCGATGTTGGTCAGCGGTCCTATCGGCACCAGCGTAATCTCGTGCGGCGAAGCGTGAATTAATTCAATGATCAGGTCAGGGCCAAAACGCGGGTCCGCTTTGCATTTGCTGCGCGGCAACTCAATGTTGGCGAGCCCATTTTTCCCATGCCAGAATCCGGCGGTGATTAATTTTTGAAACAGCGGATGCCGCGCGCCTCCCGCAACCAGGATGTCGCAACGATTAGCCAGTGAAACCATGCGCAGGGCATTCTCCAAACCCTGCTCAGCAGTGACGTTGCCGGGCACCACGGTAATCGCGCGAACATCCAGTTCCGGCGAATTCAGCGCCAGCATCAGCGCCATGGCATCGTCGGTTCCAGGGTCAGTATCAAGAATAATTTTGCGCACTCCTGCCTGGCACGAAACATCGAATATCGCCCAAGCTAAAATAATCAAAGCGATAAACGCGAAACGCGCAGACATTCTCACAACAGCATGAAGGGAATTTCCCAAGTCGTAGCTCGGTTTCAGTGACACACCGACGGCGCTATTAGCGCGTGGGAAAGCAACCCACGAAGAACTCCAGTTTCTTTTTTGCCCCAGATCCAACCCCTTCCGAACGAATTGTGCGTAAGGCTATCGTCCGAATACGAGAAGGTCAAGACGAATGTCCTGGTGATCCACAACCGACCGAAAACGAATTCAGCTATAATTCCCGCCGTGAAAAGTGTTCTGGATGGTATTCGCGTTATAGAAATGACCGAAGCGCTGGCAGGCCCTTACTGCGCCATGCTGTTTGGCGATCTGGGAGCTGACGTAATTAAAGTGGAGCGTCCCGGGATCGGCGATCAGGCTCGCGGATGGGGCCCGCCATTTGTCGGCGAGATGTCAGCTTATTTTTTGTCCACCAATCGCAACAAGCGTTCCATCGTGCTCGATTACAACCAACCGAGTGGACTCGAAGCGCTCCATAAATTAATTGCCACCGCGGATATTTTCATCATCAATCAGCCGTCGTTGAAATCGTTGCAAAAACGAAGCCTCGACGTCCGAACTCTGCGCGAGAGTTACCCCAAATTAATTTATTGCAGCATCAGCGGATATGGTTTTTCCGGTCCGAAAGCGGGCTTGCCCGGATATGACATCCTCGCGCAGGCTGAAGCAGGGCTTATGAGCTTCACCGGTGACGAAAATTCCGGGCCCATGCGCTATCCCATCGCCATCGCCGATATGACCTGCGGTATCTATGCCGCCATGGGAATTCTGGCGGCGCTTTTTGGCCGCGAAAAAACCGGCGAAGGCCAATTTCTGGATATGGCGCTTTTTGATTCTCAACTCACCTGGCTGGTAAACGCTGGCAGCGGTTTTCTGAACGCCGGCGTTACGCCTCACCGCTGGGGAAATGCGCACCCCAATATCGTCCCATACGAAATGTTCAGCGGCGGCGACGGCGTTTATTTTGTGATCGGGGTCGGCACCGAGCCTCTGTGGCAAAAATTCACCGCCATGATCGATACTGCCATCGATCTGTGCAACGACCCAAGATTCAAAAATAATGCCGAGCGCATCAAGCATCGTTCAGAACTGATTCCCATCCTGCAAAAAGCATTTAACCAAAAATCCTCCAGCGAGTGGCTCGAGCGCTTCGCAACCGCCGGCATTCCCGCCGCCAAAATCAACGGTGTGTCCGAAGCTCTCAGCGATATTCAGGCCCAGGCTCGCGGCCTCGTCGTGCAGCTGGAACACCCTATGTTAGGAATCGTTAAGAGCATCGCCAATCCGATGCGTTTATCGGCTACCCCGGTAACTTACCGGCTTGCCCCTCCCTTTTTGGGCGAACATACCAACCAGATCCTTCGGAGCCTTGGCTACTCCGCACAAGAAACGGAAGCGCTGGCCAGTTCTTCGAGTTAATTAGAACCACCCAACTCAATATCAGTATTTTCATGCAACACGCCCGCAGATTTTATGCCCCAACCGCTTGCCCGCACGCGCAGATTCCCCGACAATGAGAAGCTCGACAACACAAGCTTTTCTACCTAAATAATCGTTAATCTTCGAAGTGGCGTAGAAGGAATCGAATGGAGTGCAATACAGATCGACTGGTTGCGTATTTTTCCATGGAGATTGCGCTCGAGAATTCCATGCCGACCTACAGCGGCGGACTTGGTGTTCTTGCAGGTGACACCATTCGCGCCGCGGCTGATTTGCGCTTGCCGATGGTCGCGGTTTCGCTCCTTTATCGCAAAGGGTATTTTTCTCAGCGCCTGGCCGAGGACGGCACGCAAACCGAAGAACCGGTCGAATGGCGTGTCCAGGATTTTCTCCACGAAGAATCGCCGCGCGTAACCATCCCCCTTGAGGACCGCCGCGTTGAACTTCGCTGCTGGCGCTATGATGCCGTCGGCGTGCGTGGGTATAAAGTCCCGATTTATTTTCTGGATGCTGATTTGCCTTCGAATGCGCCCGCGGATCGCGCGCTCACCGGAACTTTATACGGCGGCGATCCTTACTACCGCCTTTGTCAGGAAGTTATTCTGGGGATCGGCGGCGTTCGCATGCTTCGCGCCTTGGGGCACGAGGGACTCACCCGTTATCACATGAACGAAGGCCACGCCGCGCTGCTGTCGCTGGAACTTCTTGAAGCCGAGGCCGCCAAAGCGGGACGCACCACCATTCGCGCCGAGGACATTGAAAAAGTTCGCTGTAAATGTGTTTTCACCACCCACACGCCCGTCCCCGCCGGTCACGATCGCTTTCCGATGGAGTACCTCACCCGCGCATTTCCCAGCCAGACCGACCTTTTTGATTTGAAAGACGCTTCGGCAGCCGACCTCGTCAAGCGCGTGCTTCAGGCCGAGCAGGCTTTTCCAGATTTGCAGCAAGCCGCGCGCGCTGGCGCTTCGCTGAACATGACCTACCTGGCGCTCAGCCTGAGCAAATACGTGAACGGCGTCGCCAAGCAACATGGCGAAACTTCCCGCCAGATGTTTCCCGGCGTGCCCATTGAAGCAATTACCAATGGCGTTCACGCCGGCACTTGGACCTCTCCGGCATTTCGCGATATTTTCGATCGCTACATTCCCACCTGGCGTGAAGACAACTACAGCCTCCGTGGCGCGCTCGGCCTTCCGCCAGAAGAAGTCTGGACGGCTCACCTGATCGCCAAGCATGAATTGCTGGAAGTTGTGCGGCAGAAAACCGGCATCAAGTTCGACCCGGGAAAATTCACCATCGGATTTGCCCGTCGCGCCACAGGTTACAAGCGCGCCGATCTGATTCTCGCGGACCTGGACCGCCTGCGTCAGATCGCAAAAAATTCCGGACCGTTTCAAATCGTTTACGCCGGTAAAGCGCATCCCCACGACACCGGAGGAAAATCCATCATCAAACATATTTTTCAGGCCAAGAAAGCTTTGCGAAAAGCGGTGCCGGTCGTTTTCCTCGATGACTACAACATGGATTTGGGCGGAAAGATCACCGCTGGTGTCGATCTGTGGCTCAACACCCCGCAATTTCCTCTGGAAGCTTCCGGAACCAGCGGCATGAAGGCTGCTCTAAATGGCGTGCCCAGCCTAAGCATTCTGGATGGCTGGTGGTCGGAAGGTCATATCGAGGGCGTAACCGGTTGGTCTATCGGGGAAGCGCGGCTCGCCACGCCCGATTTGATTACCGACAACCGAGCCGACGCGGAATCGCTTTACTCGAAGTTGGATAGCGTCATCATTCCGATGTTTTATAATGAGCGTTACCGTTATCTCAGCGTCATGCAACACGCCATCGCCATCAACGGATCTTTCTTTAATACCCAGCGCATGGTGCAGCAATATATTACTGACGCGTATATGCGCTAGTTTTTTTCTCAGGAACAATTAGGCGAGACCCCTTCCTGCCTCCGGAAAAGGCCAAACGTCGGCTTTGTGGGTCGGCTTCAGCCCCGACATTGACGAATCAGCAAGCGCGGAGCTTTCAGCCCCTGAAGGCTGCACAGTGCTGGACACGTTAGCCAAAAAATCTCTTCCACTAAAAAACTGAACAAGTATGTCCTTCCGGCGTTGTGCAAGAATAACGATGCAATTTTTTATCGCAATATATTCTTGTACATTGCCATACCCACGGCCGCATCCATGCCCATTTTTCCCAGAGTTGATACTTCGCGCCTGGTTTTAATTCCGCCAGCCGCAATCACCGGATGGTCAGTGGCGTTTCGCAAACTTCGAAACCATTTCAAATTCGCCCCGCTCATGGTGCCTTCCCGATCGACATCCGTACAAAGAAACGCCGCACAGTAAGGCTGCATTTGACCCATAACGTCTTCAGCGCGTAATTTCAGTTTGCGCCGCCACCCCTGAATCGTTATGTGACCTTTAGCCGTGTCCAGAGCGATCACAATCCTGCACGGGTCGAGTTGTTTTACCAATCGCTTCAGAAACGGCAAGTTCAATTCTCCATCACGAAACACAGCGCTGCCGATGATGATTTGTTCCGGCTTCCACCCTGCGACCTTCACCGCGCGTGCCACGGTCCGAATTCCTCCCCCAATCCGAACTTTCATCCCGTAAGAAGAGCGAGCAGTAAAACACAATTTCTGCGCCAGCTTTGCATTGGAGGGTTTTCCCATCGCCGCGTCCAGATCGATGATGTGCAGCCACTCATAGTTTCTAAATTTCTCAAGCACCCCGAGCACGTCGGTTATCGCCAGGTCGCGTTTGCGTCCATGAATCAATTGCACCGCCATCCCATTTTGCAGATCGATGCAGGGAATTAACATGGCAGCCGAACCTGAATGTTTTGGCTGGCTAGAAACTCCTTGAGCGCGCGAATGCTTTGAATTCCGTCGTGAAAAATTGATGCTGCCAACGCCGCGTCCGCCGCTCCTTCGCAAAAAATCTCTGCAAAATGTTGCGGCCATCTAGCTCCGCCGGAAGCAATCACTGGCACCATGACTTGTTTTGATATCGCCGCGGTGAGAGTCACGTCGAAGCCACTCTGTGTTCCGTCCCGGTCCACGGAGGTTAGAAGAATTTCGCCCGCGCCAAGTTCTGCTCCTTTCATAGCCCAGGAGATCGCATCCAAATCCGTAGACACTCGCCCGCCCGTGGTCATTACACGCCAGAAGTCGCCATGCCGTTTTGCATCGATCGCCAAAACCACCGCTTGCGAGCCAAACTCCTCCGACAATTCTGAAATCAATTCTGGCCACAACACTGCCGCGGTGTTTATCGTGACTTTGTCCGCTCCGGCGCGAACCACGGCGCGCGCGTCGTCCAGCGTTCGAATGCCGCCGCCGGCCGTCAGCGGGATCGCCAATTCGGCTGCAACTTTGCGAATTGTTTCGAGAAATGTGGGGCGTCGATCTCGCGATGCGGCTATATCGAGAACCACCAGCTCGTCCGCGCCCTCGGCGTTGTAGCGTCGTGCCAACGCCACCGGATCGCCCGCATCGCGCAACGCCACGAAGTTCACGCCCTTAACCACGCGCTCGCCGTCGGTATCCAGGCAGGGAATAATCCGGTGCGCCAGGCTCATGCGGCAATCCGCAGAAAATTCTGGAGCATGCGCTGCCCGGCGTCCCCACTCTTTTCTGGGTGGAATTGCACCGCGAAGATGTTTTCTTTTTCTGTCACCGCCACGAATTCGCCGCCATACGAACACGTTGCGAGCGTTTCCAGCGTCGGTTCTCCGCCGCCGTACGGCACAGCGTAAGAGTGAGCGAAATAAAAATATGCCCCGGACTCTATTCCTTCCAACAGCCGCGATCCAGCTTTGCTCTGCAACTGATCCCAACCCATGTGCGGTAATTTCACGGCACCGTTCAAGACGCGCACACAGCCCGGGAGAATTTGCAATCCTTGCAAGTCAGGAGCTTCTTCGCTCTTTTGGAACAGCGCTTGCAAACCCAAACAAATTCCCAGGAACGGAACGCCGCGCTCGATGGCACCTATGAGCGATTCGCGAAGCCCATCCCGGTCAAGGGCGCGTATCAGCGCGCCATAGTGGCCGACGCCCGGAAGAATGAGCGCAGAAGCTTCCGCTACACCGGCGGATGTAGAGACTCTTTCGGTCTGAACGCCAAGTCGCAGCAAAGCGCCCTCCACGGAAGGGAGATTCCCCGCACCGTAATCGAGCAGAGAAATTTTCATAACAAGCCTTTAGTGCTGGGCAACACACCGCGCAACCGCTTGTCTCGCGCTACCGCAAACCGCAAAGCCCGCGCGAACGCCTTGAATAACGCTTCCACCTGGTGATGAGAAGAGCGTCCGTACAGCGCCCGCAAATGCATATTCGCGCGCGCCGCCTGCGCGAATCCCTGGAAAAAATCTTCAATCAGCTCGGTTTGCAGATCGCCCACCCGCGAGACTTTAATTTTTATATTCGTCACGCAATAAGGCCGGCCGCTAAGATCGATCGCCGCCACTGCCAGCGATTCATCCATCGGCATCACAAAATATCCGGCGCGTAGAATGCCGCGTTTGTCGCCCAACGCTTTCTGCACCGCTTCTCCAAGAGCGATGCCAACGTCCTCGACAGTGTGATGTTGATCGACGTCCAGATCGCCGTTAGCCGTAAGCTGCAAATCAATGCCGCCATGGCGCGTTACAAGCTCCAGCATGTGGTCGAAAAAACGGATACCCGTTGAAATCTGCGCTTTGCCGCGCCCGTCAAGATTCAACTTCAATCGGACCTCGGTTTCCTTGGTCTTGCGATGAATGGTGGCTGTGCGAGGCATCGCTAATTTCTTTCTCTCCGGGATCTCGGCTCTATTTCTTTTTGAATGACCTTCATGAGGCATTTCATTTCGGATGCAGTCCCAATACTGATGCGCACTAGTCCAGGGCCAATATCCTTGGATCGTTCGCGCACTAAAATCCCCTGGGCAGAAAGTTTTTTAAACAGCGGTGGCCCCTGAGAGCCAAAATCAGCGAGCAAAAAATTTCCCGCGCTCGGAAATGTCCTGACT
>Ga0307479_10006186_pt1 | contig 10983 bp, 10 predicted proteins | sample atmos_gasesECM4C_FD_203743 | JGI IMG/M metagenome (GOLD analysis project Ga0307479, IMG submission 203743) | Hardwood forest soil microbial communities from Morgan-Monroe State Forest, Indiana, United States - atmos_gasesECM4C_515 | ecosystem: Environmental > Terrestrial > Soil > Temperate...
GTCGCGCGAGAGTCGGTCGGTGTTTCGTCCGACGACGTGTTGCCGGGCATAGATCCGGAGTGACCTTGAGCTATCGCGACGCCGGCGTCGATCAGGACGCCGCGGACAAGCTCATCTCCCGCTACGCCGCCGAAGCTGCGCGGACGCGGGTCGTGTCGCATCACGTCGAGCTGGGCGGCTTCGCCGGAATGTTCCCGCTCGAGGATCTGCTCGCGCGAGGCTACAAGCGTCCGGCTCTCGCGTTATCCACCGACACGACGGGGACGAAGATCGATCTTCTGCGCCGCGCCGGGCTCCATCGAACCGCCGGCTGGGACTGCGTCGCGATGAACGTCGACGATGTCGTGTGCTCGGGGGCCGAGCCGCTGCTTTTCGTGGATTGCATCGCAACCGAACGTCTCGATCCGGACGAAGCCGTCGCGATCGTCGGCGGTGTCGCGGATGCGTGTGTCGAGGCCGGCTGCGAACTCGTCGGCGGCGAAACGGCGCAGCTTCCCGGACTCTTGTCGCCCGGTGCGTACGAGGTCATGGGGACGTGCGTCGGCGTCGTCGATCTCGACAAGGCATGGGGGCCGCAGCGCGTGCACGTCGGCGACGACATCGTCGGTCTCGCGTCGAATGGGGTGCACTCGAACGGCTTCTCGCTGGTGCGCCGCGTACTCGGTGACGACGATCCGCCGCCCGGGCTTCTCGCGGAGACGGCCATCTACGCGCGGAAGCTGCTTGCGCTGGGTGATGAGGTTGACGTGCGTGCCGCGGCGCACGTGACGGGGGGCGGCATCGCCGACAACCTCGCGCGCGCGTTGCCGGAAGGGTGCGGCGCGACGATCGACGTCTCCGGTTGGGAGCGTCCGGGGATCTTCAAATGGCTGGCTACGCGGGGGATCGCGGAGGACGAGATGCGCGCGACCTTCAACCTCGGCGTCGGGATGATCGTCGTGACGCCGGCGGGTGCGCGCGCGGTAGAGGCACTCGGCGACATGGGTGTGTCGTCCTGGGTGATCGGCGAAGTCGAGGCGGGACACCCGATCGAACTCGTTTAGTGGCTCGCGGCTGGTCGTCGGTTTGTCAGAGCGCACCACTGTCTCAATAATCGAGCCCGAACCGTGGGCTTGATCGACAACCAGGAGGCGTCTCCGTGAGCGATCTTCCGACGGCAACACTTGGACGGACCGGGATGCAGGTCACGAAGCTCGGCTTCGGGGCGATGGAGCTTCGCGGTCCTGGCGGGTTTCGCGCCCGAGACATCGATCCGGCCGGTGCTGCCGCGATCCTCAACGCGGTGCTCGACGCCGGGATCAATTACATCGACACCTCACCGGACTACGGCACGTCTGAGGAGCTGATCGGGTCGGCGATCTCAGCTCGACGCGATGAGTTCTTCCTCGCGAGCAAGTGTGGCTGCCCGGTCGGACAAACGGCTGGGTCTCGGGAGCACACCTTCACTCGCGACAACGTCCGGGCCGGCGTCGAGCAAAGCCTGCGACGGATGAAGACCGACCACCTCGATCTCGTGCAATTCCACGCAAGCCCGGCAAGAAGCGTCCTCGAGGAAAACGACTCCGTGACCGAGCTCCTCGACCTGCAGACCGAAGGCAAGGTCCGGTTTATCGGGATGTCCGGGACGCTGCCGCACCTCGTGGACCACATCGCTATGGACGTCTTCGACGCCTTTCAGATCCCCTACTCGGCACTCGAGCCCGAGCATGGACAGGCCATCAGCGACGCAGCGGCTGCCGGCGCGGGAACGATCGTCCGCGGTGGTGTGGCTCGCGGCATCCCGAACGCTTCAGAGGCCGCAGTCGAACGCATGCCGGATCCATGGAGAGAGGCGATGCGCAAGCGACGCGATACGTGGGTCAACGCCGAGCTCGACGACCTGCTGGACGGTATGTCGCGTATGGAGTTCATGCTGCGGTTCACCCTCAGTCACCCGGACATGCACACGACGATCGTCGGAACGGCGAACCCCGACCATCTCGCCGACAACGTGCGTGCTGCGTCCAAGGGTCCGCTTGCGGCGGAGATCTACGAAGCAGCGAGTCAGCGACTTTCGGCTGTTCCCTGAGAGCTGGATGATTCTGTTCATCACTACAATCAGTCGGCTATGACGAGAAGGACGGTCTTGCGCAGAGCCGTCTACGTCTCTGCAGCGCTCGTCGGCGTCGTCACAATCCTTTTCGTCGCCGTGCCCACGTATGCAGCGTTCCCGGGGCGAAACGGACGGATCGCCTTCAGTTCGACGCCCTACGCGCCATCAGGTTCGCCGGCAGAGATCTGGCTCATGAACGCCGACGGGACGAACCGCGTCCAACTGACGGGTCAGGGTTCGAGTTACCAAGGTTCGAATGTCACCGCCGCATGGGCTGCTGATGGCTCGAAGATCGCCTTCATGTCTAATCGTAATCAACACGCCGACATCTTCACCACGTGGAGCGATGGATCCCATCTGATGGAGGTCACGCACAATACGTCCCCAGCGAGCGATCAGTCTGCGGACACGAACCCTGCCTGGTCTCCGGATGGAAAGAAGATCATCTTCGAACGGTACGACAACGCGCTGTACGGCGACGTGCATCATCTCTTCGTGGTCAACGCCGATGGGAGCAACCTGACTGATATCTCCAAAACCACACCCGACTACCCTGACGACCGCGAACCCGCCTGGTCGCCCGACGGCAGGACGATCGCGTGCACCTGCTCAGGTGACATCGTGCTGCGAAATCCCGACGGCAGCCATCCAGTGCCGCTCAACAATGAGGGCGTGTCGCCGTCATGGTCACCCGACGGCAAGAAGATCGCGTACATCGTGCAGAACTCAGGCAACCCTGTGCTGTGGACGATGAACCGGGACGGCACGGATCAGAAGCAGCTGATGGCGGGCAACTTCCTGACGCCGCGGTGGTCACCTGACGGATCGCTGATCGTTCTCACAGAACGGAACCAGGCGAAGTACCGACTCGACACGATCCGGCCTGATGGCAGCCATCTCACACCGATCACGAGCTTCAATGATCCGACGACCAATTATCAACCGGACTGGCAACCCATCGTTTCGTCGCGGGCGTCACCCGGCCCCGCACAAAGCGCGACCGCGAATGGAGCGTCAGCATCCCACGCCACGAGCGCATCGCCGTCGGCTGTTCGCAACAGTCATACGTCTCCAACGCCAACTCCTACGGGAACAGCGACGCCGTCACCGTCACCGACCGGAAGTGCGGAAGCCGCACCATTTTCTGGGAACGCGACGGCAAAGGGGAGCGGGCACAGACACGGGATCTGGCCCTACGTCGCCGGAGGTGTGCTCGGCGCTGGCGGGATCGGCGCGGGGGTCTTCTTTCTGCTGAAGCGACGCGCGTCGAGTCGCGTCTTGCGCTGAGCGTCGTCGCGTCGTGCGGTGAACAGGACATCGCCTTCGTTAAAGTGGCGCGTATGAGCGAGTTCGCGAAGGGGTGGCGACCGAGTGCGGGTCTCACGGAGCGCGAGATGCAAGTGCTCAACGAGATCCACTCCGGCAAGTCGCTGCGCGAGGTGAGTCAGTCGCTGACGATCTCGCAGAACACAGTGAAGAATCACGTGCGCAACATCATCGAGAAGTTGAAGCTCTTTCACGGCGGAATGGCGGAGTGACCCTCTCCCATCCGTGCGCGCGTTACAACCTGCCGCAGGACTCTATGGCCTTCTCGGACTCGCGCCTCAGTACCACGAGTCGCTGCGCAGACTGATGGCGAATCCGCTCTTTCGAAAAGTTGACTGCCTCAGCCTCCGCGTATCGGATGTCGATGCCGCGCTGGCCTTCTATTCGGACGATCTCGGGCACGAGCTGATCTGGCGCAGCGGTACGGCAGCGGGCTTGAAGCTCCCAGACTCCAACGCAGAACTCGTTCTCCACGCGGAGGACCGCCCCATGGAGACAGACCTCACCGTTGCGTCGGTCACCGACGCGGTCGAAAGGTTCACGGCTGCGGGTGGCAAGGTGCTCGCCTGACCGTTCGATATCGCGATAGGTCTGTGCGCGGTCGTCATGGACCCTTGGGACAACGTTCTCGTCTTGCTGGATACCTCCAAGGGCCTTCTCCAGGTTGACGAGAACAAGCGCGTCGTCGGTACCCAGGGCACTTAACTCGATGCAGAGTTGTCTTGATGCAGCGGAAGGGCTGAGATCAAGACACGGGAACCGATGCGGGCGGCAGAAAAGCGCGCTTCGCCACTGGTCGCAGGCGCGCGAACTCCCGGACTTTTCGACCGACCTCGCAGACGGCGACGCCAGCTCGTCACACGTACGGATCGCCCGAGTCAATTTCCTGAATTAGCGTCCTCGCGCGACGCGTGGAAGGCTGGCGAAACGGCAGCGGGATCACGGGAGGAGCTTCTCGTGGCAACTATCGAGCTTCAGGCAGTCGATGCGGTCGAAGTGACGATCGTCATCGACATGTTCGTCGACATCCTCATGGCAGGACAGGAGGGAGTGCGCCGCTTCCCTCTTGCGTACGACTGGTCAGACCGCGACTGTCTGGTGGCCGAGCACGGCTTCTCGGCGCTCATAACTATCGAGCGGAACGGGGACCGCAGCGCCCTGCTCTATGATGGCGGGCTTTCCGTCCAAGGTCTGCAACGCAACCTCGACGTGATGGACATCAACACGGCCAACCTGCGCGCCATCGCCATCTCTCACGGTCACGTCGACCACCACGGGGGTCTCGAAGGACTCTTTCAGCGGCACGGCCGGATGAAGCTTCCCCTCGTCATCCATCCCGATGCGTGGAAGGATCGCGAAATCAGGTTTCCGACGGGGAACAAGCTGCACATGCCGCCGCCCCGCGCAACCGACCTCGAAGCCGAAGGGCTCACTGTGGTCGAAGAGCGCGGCCCGACGCTGCTCATCGACGACTGCGTCCTCGTCAGTGGCCAAGTCGAGCGCGTCACCGAGTACGAGAAGGGATTCCCCTTCCAATTTGCTCACGTCAACGGCGACTGGGAGCCCGACCCGTGGATCTTCGACGACCAAAACGTGGTCGTTAAGGTTCGCGACCTTGGCCTGGTGGTTGTCTCGGCCTGCTCGCACTCCGGCGTGGTCAACGTCCTGCGCAACGCGCAGCGGCTCACAGGCGAGCAACACATCGGCGCTTTCGTCGGCGGCCTGCACCTCACAGGCGGCATCTTCGAGCCGATCATTCCGAATACCATCGCCGACTTCGTCGCCCTCGGTGTTGAGCGAGTCGTCCCCGCTCACTGCACGGGATGGCGAGCTACTCACGAGCTGGCTCGGAGCATGCCGGAGGCCTTTGTGCAGCCCTCCGTTGGCACCGTGTTCCGGTTCGAGAGTTCATCGGCGCAGACACGCTAGTACGATCTGCGGCTCAGGTCATCGCCGCGCAAACGACCAGACTTTGACCGGCCGAAACTACATGACGATCTTCCGGGGCCTCACGAAGCTGGATCTTCAACTAGACATGGACCCGTTGCCCGCGAAGCTGTGGGCCGTCGACCGAGTGACGCTGCCCGCGCTAGACCGGAGTCCCACCAGGACTCTTCCTTCGCGGCCATCACTTCTGGGACTGGACATTGTGGCTCGCCGGCAAGTCCCAATCTTCGACATCTACGCGTTCGCGAGCTCCTTCAAGAGCGCGTTCGTCCGAGCGCGCGACGCCGCGCGGTCCCCGCCGACCGGGAACGGCGCGGCCCACACGTCGGTCGCGCCTGCGGCGAAGAGTGCTTCGATCTGAATGGCGACGGCGTCTTCGTCCCCGACGATCGCGGCCTCCGCCGGTCCGGCGACTCGTCCTTTCTTTATGACGCGCTGGTAGTTAGGCAGGTTGCCGTAGGCGGCGAACTGTTTCCCCGCCGTCTCGCGCGCCTCGCTCACATCGTCGTGGACAGCGATGGGTAGTCCGGCAACGATGCGCGGCGAAGGGTGTCCGGCCTCCGCGGCGGCCTTGCTGATCTCCGGAGCGATGTGCTCCGCGATCGCGGTCGCGTTCGCCATCCACAGGACGGTGCCAGCGGTGTGGCGTCCGGCGGCGCGCAGCAGACGTGGAGCGAGCGCGGCGACGAGGACGGGTACCGCCATCCCGTCGGGGACGGCGGGTGGCGTGGCGTTGACGCGGAAGTCTGTGCCGGAGAAGTTCACGGCCTCGCCGCGCAGCAGGGGAGCGAGGATCTGGACGTACTCGTCGGTGTGACGACCGGCGTTCTCGTAGGACAAGCCGAGCATCCCTTCGATCACCGGTCTGTGTGACGGTCCGACGCCGAGGGTGAAACGCGGGTCGCCGATGGCGGACACCACGGCCGCGGCGCGACTTGCCAGCAAGAGCGGATGGCACGGGTAGGTCTGAACGACGGCCGTCCCGAGCTCGATCCGTGACGTCGCCCGACCGGCGTTAGCGATGGCCAGCAACGGATCACCGGCTGCCGCGCTGTTGAACCACAGCGTCGTGAAGCCGTCTTCGTCCGCTCGTTGTGCCCGGCGGACGACGTCGTCGACGGTCGAGCCGAGACCGGGAAGCCCGATGCGCATGCAGTCCCTCCTCCTCTTTGCGTACCGGAAGTGTGCACGATGTGCGGAGCGCTGCGCGTCCATCTCCCACGCACGCGGCGATGTTCGCATTCGTGATGTTCTTCGTCGCCGGCGCCCACCTCTGGATCTACCTGATCGGCATGGTCATTTCGTTGATTGGGATGCTTCGAATCGCACCGACGAAGCGCGCGATCGACGAGTGGGACGAACGGCATCGGGGAAACGGTCGCTCGCGCATCACTTGGTCGATTGCTGACGGTTGACTGGCCGACCCGGCCTGGCTTGCCGAGGTCCGTAGCTCAGATGGATGAACAGGTATGCACAGTGAACGCCCTCGAGGGCCCTCCCCGATTGCTCACATCCAGACGAGCAAAGCGACGGCCGGAGCCGTCGCTTTGCTGCGGAGGGGTGCGCCTGCTGACGTTGAGTCGGCCGCTGTCACTCGCTCCTGACGCTGGATGTGCTCGTCTTCATCGGGGCCGGCGAGCGCGCGAGAGCCCGGTTGGGTGGACACTTTGGACGAACCGGGAGATTCAGTTAGCGATCTTGGCCGCGAGGTCGCGTCCTCGGGGGCCGAGGTCGCGGACGTCGCCCTTCCGTCGCGTCACGCCGGTCGCGTCGAGTTTCTCGAGCAACGGGACCGCGTACTTACGCGTCGTTCCGATGGTGTCGCGGATCTGCGACACGGTGGCCGATCCGTTGTCTGTGATGAAGCCGACGACGCGGTGCTCGATGTCCGACCAGATGTCGGACGGGTACGCGATCGACGGCGTCAGGAAGACGAGCTCACCGGCTCGCTCGAGGGCGCGGGCGAGCTGTTGGGACAGTCCGACATTGTCGAGCTCGGGTGGAGAGGCGTCGGCGTCACGCAGCATCCTGAGCGCGCGGTTCGCGGCGTTGCGTTCGGCGACCGTCAACTCTGGGCCACTATGCCCTGGGAGCCGCACGACGTTGCCGTCGACGTCAACTCCACGGTGCTCCTCGATCTCCGCGAACAGTGCTTCGACCGCACACGCGTCGATGCCGAGCACGTCTTTCGCTTCGGATAGAGGCATCCCAGCGGCCAAAGGATGGGCTTCGTGATACGCCGCTAGTGCGTCGGTGAGACGCCGCTCCAGCATCTCGCGGGAACCTCGCGCGAAGTAGAAGCCGTCGACCATCATGTCGAGCCGCGCTTTCCCGACCTGCCGCGGCCCTGTGCCGGCCAGCATCATCAGTCGCTCTTGGTCCATGACGAGATCGCGTTGCAGGATCCACTCGGCGAGAACGGTGCCGTGCAGACCTTCGCGCGCTCTCAGATCGTCGAGGTATGAGTCGGCGCCGCTCAGTCGTTTCGGCGGGTCCTGGTCGATGACGTAGCCTCCGGCGACGGTCTCCCATCGTCCGACATCGCGGATGACGAATCGATCGTGCGGTATGACCGGAAGCGCGAGGTCGGTCGAGATGATCGCCAGGGCGCTGCTCCCGGGAGCGAGTTCGTCGACCTCTTCGAGGAAGCGCAGCCGGCAGCGCGTCTGCGCCGTTCCGACGAACAGTTCGTACGCACCCTTCTGCTTCAGCGGATGCCGAAGTTCGCGCGCGGCGAACAGTCGCGCGGCGAAGCGGTCGGCGAGGATCCACGGATCGCAGACAATGACGTCCCCACGGTGGATGAGGCGCCGATCGATGCCGACGAGGTTGACCGCCAACCGTCGCGGAGCTTCCGCCGTCTGAACCTGCTCGCCGTGTGTCTGCAAGGAGCGAACGCGGGCTCGGCGTTTGTCCGGGAGGATCGTTACTTCGTCACCGACGGTGATCCGTCCGGCGCTCAGTGTGCCGGTGACGACGGCTCCGGCCCCCGTGATGGTGAACGACCGATCGATGAACAGTCGGACCCGGCCCGTCTCTTCTTCGTCCGGTAGCGCTCGGAGCGCTTCGTCGAGCGCTTCCGAAAGCTCATCGAGTCCGTCGCCCGTCTTCGCAGAGACTCGGACCATCGGCGCGTCTTCGAGCGCCGTCCCGCGGAGGTGCTCGCGCACGTCGTCTTCTGCTGCGTCCGCCAATTCGCCGGCGATGTCCGTCTTCGTCAGTGCGACGACACCGCGGTCGACGCCGAGGAAGTCGAGGATCTGCAGATGCTCGGCCGACTGAGGCATCCAACCCTCGTCCGCAGCAACGACGAACAACACGGCATCGATTGCACCGACACCGGCGAGCATGTTGCGGATGAAGCGCTCGTGTCCGGGCACGTCGACGATCCCGATCGGAAGCCCGGACGGAAGCGTGTACCACGCGAAGCCGAGGTCGATCGTGAGCCCGCGCCGCTTCTCTTCGTCGAACCGGTCCGGGTCGATGCCGGTGAGCGCCTGGACGAGCGTCGACTTGCCGTGGTCGACGTGTCCGGCGGTTCCGACGACGCGCACGCCGCTAGACTAGGCGTCCCGACATGCCTGAGATCGACCGCCGCCTCTTCCTGCGCACGGCCGGAGCGATGAGCCTCGGCGCCATCGCGTGGGCGTGCGCCAAAAAGACGCCGAAGGCGACCCCGTCGTCGGCGGCCAACGCGCTGTCGGTTGAGTTGACCGGCGAACCGCAGTTCGCCGTCGGCGATACGCGCGTGGCGTTCGCGATGTTCAAGGGACCGGACCCGATCGCACCGAGCGATGTGACCGCAAGCGTCGCGTTGCTGCCCGGCAAGCCGATCGAGGTGCCCGTGCAGCGTGCGAACGTCCAGCGCGGGTCGGGCGGGAGCCAGACCGCCGGTACGCAGGTGTTCGAGGTCTTCGTCGTGCATCATGCGTTCACGGCCGGGACCTGGGTCGTCGAAGCGCGGACGGGCGGCAAGAGTGCGCAGGCTGCGTTCCAGGTCTTGACAACGGTTCCCGAGCCGAAGGTCGGCGACCATGCGATCGCATCGGAGAGTCCGACCGTCTCCGATCATCGCGGTGTCGATCCGATCTGCACGCGCACACCGCCGTGTGCGATGCACCAGATCACGATCGCCGACGCTCTCGCGAAGGGTCAGCCGACGGTCGTGCTGTTCGCGACGCCGGAGTTCTGTTTCTCCCGGACGTGCGGACCGACGACGGACATCGTCGAGAGTGTGTCGAAGCAGTTCGCGGGCCAAGCGTCCTTCATCCACGTCGAAGTGTTCCGTAACCCGGCGGCCGGCCAGAAGGCGCTGACCGCGGAGTCGAACGGCACGGGGCTGTCGGACACGAGCGGCGACGCGCCGGCCTACGCGCAGTGGAAGCTCGGAACCGAGCCGTTCCTGTACTTCATCGGAGCGGACGGGATCATCAAGGACCGCTGGAACGGTGCCGTCGGCGCCGACGAGGTGCACCAGCGCGTAACGGAACTGCTCAAAGCCTAGCGAGCGCCTGCGCGATGACTCGATCGTCGCTCGGCGCGACGGTGCGCAGATCGATCAGGACGCGATCTTTCTCCGTCCGGACGACGATCGGTGGATCGTTCGCGCGCAGCGCCGCCGCCGCTTTCGGGTCGCGGAGGGCGATCAACGTGGTCGGGATCCCCTCACCGGGGACCGAGCCGCCCCCGGTCATCGACTCACCGGCAACGAGCTCGGTGCCATCGAGGCCCCGGACGACTTTGCGCGCGCGCTTCGCGATGTCTTCGGGTGTCGCGTCGAGCATCGCGAGGACGGGGAGGTCGCCGGCGTCGCGCAGATACGACTCGACCGTCGCACCGAGCGCGGCGAGCTGCATCTTGTCCGGACGAAGCGCTCGCAGGAGCGGATGCGTTCGAAGCTGCGCGATCAGGTCGGTCGACCCGACCACGATCCCGGCTTGGGGACCGCCGAAGAGCTTGTCGCCGGAGAAGCAGACGAGGTCTGCTCCGTGGTCCAGCGCCTGGACGACCGTCGGCTCATCGGCGACCGAACGGTCGAGCAAGCCCGATCCGACGTCGTACACGAGCGGGACACCGAGCGCAGCGAGCGACTTCGTGTCCGGTACGGTTGTGAAGCCAACGACACGGTAGTTCGACGGGTGCACCTTCAGCACGAACGCGGTGTTTTCGCCGATGGCCTTCTCGTAGTCGCGGAGGTGCGTCCGGTTCGTCGTTCCGACTTCGCGCAGGATCGCGCCGGACTGCGCGAGCACGTCTGGGATGCGGAACTCTCCGCCGATCTCGATGAGCTCGCCGCGCGAGATCACAACTTCGCGCTCCGACGCGAGCGCGGCGCACACGAGCAGCACCGCGGCGGCGTTGTTGTTCACGACGAGCGCGGCCTCGGCCCCCGTAAGGACTGCGAGCATCGGCTCGACGTGGACGAAGCGGTCGCCGCGCCGGCCTCGTTCGAGGTCGAACTCGAGGTTCGAGTAGCCGCGGGCGACGGCGACGACGGCCTCGATCGCCGCGGCCGAAAGCGGCGCGCGGCCGAGGTTCGTGTGGAGGATCACACCCGTCGCGTTGATCACCGGACGAAGCACCTGCGAGCGGCGGCGGACGAGCTCGTCGCGAATAAT
>Ga0307479_10006187_pt1 | contig 10982 bp, 13 predicted proteins | sample atmos_gasesECM4C_FD_203743 | JGI IMG/M metagenome (GOLD analysis project Ga0307479, IMG submission 203743) | Hardwood forest soil microbial communities from Morgan-Monroe State Forest, Indiana, United States - atmos_gasesECM4C_515 | ecosystem: Environmental > Terrestrial > Soil > Temperate...
ATCGTGATCACAGACCGCAGGGACCTTTACCGAAAAGGCGGCGGCACTTGGTACGGAGGCATTTGAAGGCTCCTTACGTTCGAAGTGCATTCCGTAAGTTAGGTTTCACCGATTCGAGCAGCTCCTCGTATGTGCATTTAGAAACCCAGAAAACCACTCTCCGCCAAAACCAATCTTCTTGCTGAGCTCCGGCGTCATGCCGCCCATTTTCTGAAATCGCTCGGCTAATCTGTCCTGAATTTTCCGCTGCTCAGACGTGTCGCCCGAGGGCAGGAATCGATACCAGCGGGCGAGTTGCTCGCGGTCGGCCTTCTCGACCTGCTCCATGGTGGGGAAATCGGGGCGTCCATTTCTGTGTTTCAGGGGCACAGGGTTTACACTGAGTTCTAACTGCCGCTCGCTGCATCGCCCGTCGTCTGGACAATCTTTCGGCGATCTACGGTGTTGTCTTTGTCCACGACCACTCCGAAGAATCCAAGCATCATCTCTTCCCACGTCATGTCGCCGTAGTAAACGGTGCGGTTCGGGTTCGGATTGAACCGATTGGCCACGGAATTGTCGAAGTGAGCATCCACGCGCAGCTTGGTTCCTTTCGGTACTTTTATCGACGTGTTGTATCCCAGTTGCCAGTTGAAGTCATAGCGCGGGACGCTGAGTACCACTTCCTTCCGCCCGTCCGGATACTCCAGGGTGTACGTCATATCTTTTCCGCGGTAATGCATGTGCGGAAACATGAAAACCAACTCCGCGTCTTGCAGAAACGTCGCCTCGGCAGGGGGACTTTGCCAGTTCGGGTCCCCTGGAGGAATCGCGAATTGCTTTGCATCCCGTGGCGCCGAGACGGCCAGAGGAACGTAGCGCCGCGCTGGAGGTTCTTTGGAAACCGTTAATCCAATCTTCAGGTGGTCAGTTACGGCCTTGCCGTTTGGCGTGTAATGAAGGTTCATGGTGATGTCGCTTCCGGCTGGAACCAGCTTGGCTGCGTTAAAAACACGGTAATCCGCAGCTACCTGCCCTGGGACCCAACAATCCTCAGCCGTGCTGCGCCCCGGAGCCTGACCGCCAGAGGTCTGCCCCTTCTCCGGAATGGCCGCTCCTTCCTCATCGCGCACCCGATCAATCCAAGTCGCTTCGTAATACTTGGTGTCGGGCGTGTGTCGATTGAAGCCGAGGCACATATGGTGAGTCACTTCTGGATGCTCCGGCTTGATTTGCACCGACGTCACCCAGGTGTCTTGCGTGAAGTTCGATGGGATGGTCACCACCATCCATTCGAACACGTTATTTTTGGGGGCCGCAGGGATGTCAGTCACCGGCCCGTCAAGAATAATATCCGGCTGAATGACCCAGCCGTCCGGCCACTTCACAACGGCTGGCGCATCTTTCGGGTCGCCCTCGGGTGCCCCCGCATCTACCCAGGCAGCGATGCGATCGATCTCGGCCTGCCTTAGCGACCGGTCGTTCGAGATGTGCCCGTAATTCGGATCGGCAAACCACGGCGGCATCTTGCGAGTCGTGGTCGCCATCTTGATCGCCTTAGCCCATGGCCGCACACTTTCGTAGGTCAGAAATGACATCGGCGCCATCTGACCAGGCCGGTGGCACGTCTGACAATTTCTCTGCAATATCGGCTCGATATCTTTGTGAAACGTAACGTCGGCATCAGCGGCTAGGGCCGGCAAGGCGCACGCCAACACGGCAACGAGTACCGAAGAAACAAGAATCGGTTTGATCATCGGTCCCCCTGAGCGAAATAGAGATTTTGGGGCCCGTTGGGTAGTCTGCATTATACGCTCAATCGGGCGTTAACGGGTGTGGCGAGTTGATCGCAGCGAGCGTCGCTGCGCAGACTCCCGAACCATCCACGCTGTTACTGTTCGCCAGCGGTCTGGGTTCGCTCGTCGCCTACCGAAGGCGGAGAAAGAACGGTGCTTCATCGGTTCTGGGCTGAATCACTCGCTGTTGGGACCTCGTCCCCGGGTTGCTCGCTCGCGCGCGTTCCATCTTCACTCTAAGTCGCATTCCAAGGAATGCTTCCATGAACCGGCCGCGTTCCAAGACCCGCGCCCGATGCCGGCGCAGAACTGCAGCAATGCGGCGGCGCTTCTCTCCCATCCTGGCGGCTACGCTCCCTGACCAAAACTGAAAGCCGCCTTGTAGATGATCTGTAAGAATTTGGACTAGTTCACGCCGCAGAATGCCGAAGTTGTTGTGAAACCAAGGGCATGCAGCAGCAGAGGTCCTGGCAACACGATTGCTGCTCCCCGCACGCAGCTAGTCTTGTCCCTTGGCGGGGTATGTCCAGTGGGATTGCCACGCGAAATGGCCGCCCGATACGTTGGCTCAGAGCTGGCGGCACAACAGCCCAGGCAACTCAACAGAAGGAAAAAACAATGCAGAGAATAAAGAGGCTGATGTTGTTGTGCGTCTTGACGCTGTGCGCCTGCGTCGCGCGCGCTGATGACTTCTCGTTCACCGGTACGTTCGTCACTCCGGAGACTCCGGTGTTCTTCACGCTGGGCCTGTCGGGACCGCCGCAAAGCGTCACGCTCCAGACCTACGGATTTGGCGGCGGAACGAACGTGGCTGGGACGTCGATTCCGGCCGGTGGCACCGACGACTTCGTGGGGATTTTCTCCGGCACGGGTCCCAGTGCGGCAATCCTCACCGATGGATCGGGCAATCCCTACGGGGATTCTCTCTACCTCGGATTGAGCTTTCCGGGTTGCCCTCCCGCCACCGCCGTATCGGATTTCGGCGACACACCCTGCGGGGATGAGAGGATGAAGATCCCATCACTGCCGGCGGGAGTGTACACGATCGTTCTGAGCGACGGTAATTACTTTCCTGCCGCAGCGCATGAAATCGGTGGAACAGGAACACTGGCCGACGGATTCTTCGACTTCACCGGGGCCGCTTACAACACGGACGGCACGATCGCCACGCCCGGCCAGTTCTGCAATATTTTCGACCTCAATACCGGCAAACCCTGCCCGGCAAACGCACCAACCCTCACAGACCTACAGGGAAATGGCGCTTGGGCTCTGGACATCCTAACCAGCGGTAGCGCAACGGTGACCCCCGAGCCGGGAACGCTCCTGCTGCTTGGAACGGGCCTACTGGGCATCGCCGGCCTGCGCAAGCGGCGGAGCGGGGCAGCTTGATCAAAATCGTCAAGCCAGCCGTCTTCGGGTATGCGATTTGCTTATAAAAATCAGGTGGTTTGCACAGATTTCCCAACGAAAGGAGAAAACGTATGAGGCTACTGAAACAGGCTCTGACAGTTATGGGAACCGTGGTGGTAATCGCAATAATCGCGGCGCTGGTGACGCCGAAGACGGCGCACGCCATCGTCGCCACGGCCGTGCAAGTGGTGAACACCTCGGCGAATTCTGTCCCCATTAACGACGGAGGCTCTGCGGAGGAGCCGTTCTCATGGGAGGCGATTTCGCGCACGACACCCGTCAACATCACCTCCTTCACGACTCCCTCTACTACGGCAGACGCACGAGCCGTGCAGCGCCTGGTAATCGAACACGTAACTGCTGACTGTCAAAACCTTGGCGTACTGGCCTCGGGAATTCGACTGGACGCTTCCCCCAGCTTTAGCCAAGCTGGCGTCTCACTATCATTCAACCCTGAGTTCTTCTTACCGTTTCCGAACAACCCGGTCGTGGGCGAGCAGGTCTTGTCCCAGGAGACTCGCATCTACGTCGATCCGGGGGTGGCGGTCGGGGTGAACGCTCTTGCATTCGTGAATGGTGGAGTGTGTTCGTACTCGGCTTACGGCCACTTGATCGTTCAGTAGGCGGTGCAGTGGCGACGCAGTGATTGCGGGCGGCGGCGGATGTGTTCCTAAATTGGAGGCAAACCGAACCAGCTAAGGAGCAAAAGCCATGAGGCTACTGAAACAGGCTCTGACAGTTCTGGGAACCGTAGTGGTCATCGCGGTGATCGTGGCGTTGGTTACGCCGAAGACGGCTCACGCCATCGTTGCGACTATGGTGCAGGTGGTTAACCCGCCGTCGCAGCCCGTGCCGACCCTCTCTACCGACATTAACGGTTTCACAATTTTTGATGTAACCGGCACCTGCACCTTCACCAATTTTGGCGCTTGTCCCATACCAAATCTCTACACCATTCCGGCGTCGAAAGTCGCCGTTATCGAAAGAATCTCCGGCTTTTGCAGCATGGACGCCGGGCAGCTTGCGCTGATCAGCGTCATTTACGGCGGCACCGCGGGCATAACCAATAACATGTACCTGGTGCCCGGCCCGCCAGTGCCTTTCGGACCGGGCGTAGAGAACTCCTTCGCGCAAAACCTGACAGCTTATGCACTCCCGGGCGTCGAGAACATAACGGTTACGTTCAACGCCAACCAAGGCCAGACGAGGCTTAGCTCCGGTTGCTATGTGGGCGTCGCCGGTCATCTGGTGAACCAATAGAACGCTTCAACGATTGACTTCCAAAAAGGCAGAAGAAGTCAGCGCACTCAAAATCTCGAGGAGGGGAAGAAGATGAAGCTACTGAAGCAGGCAATGGCAGTTCTGGGAACAGTAGTGGTGATCGCGGCAGTTGTGGCACTCGTGACGCCGAAGACAGCGCACGCCATCGTAGCTACGGCGGTGCAGGTGGTGAACACGGAGGCAAATCCCGCAGGCACAGAAGATATTTCCAAGGCGGCATCGCAGATCGTCGAGCTGCAGTGTCTCCTGGCAAGCGCGGAGCAGGTAACCTCGTGTGAAAACCATAGCGCGGCAAACGGCTTGGGCCCTGGCGCATACACGGTGCCCGCGGGCCAAACTTTAGTAATTTCCAGCGTTGACATCTCCGCCTTGCCCGCAGGACCCGGAACGACCGCGATTGCCCTGTTTCAAGACCATCTCGGGGAACGAGAGGTTTGGGTGGTGCCGAGTACCAGCGTAACGCAACTCCAATTCCCATCGTCCGGAATTCCTATTTCATCGGGATCCACGCTTCTCATCCAAAACGTCAGCGATAACACGAGCATTACAACGAACGGAACCACCGCGCAAGTGGCTATGGTTATACACGGATATTTGACCTCGAATTAAGGCCAGACTGGAGCTCGGCGAACCATTGAGTTTAGCCAGATTCGCGTTTAACCCGAGAAGGGTTTTTGGGAACCGTAGTGCTGGTCGCGATGATCGTGGTGCTGGTGACGCCGAGGGCAGCACATGCCGTGGCCACGATTGTGGAAGTAGTGAACACGATCGCGGAATCCAGTCATCACGCAGAATGTGAGTACTCGGTCACCTAAAGATGACGGCTTCTCAGAACATGCGAGTTACTCCTGCCGAGAATCTTACAAAGAAAAGGGAGCGCGCCTCGCACGGCTTCCTCTGCCTGCTGAAGCGGGCAGTCCCCGCCGCGAGTTAATTTATGCGCGCTGAGTAACGCAGAGAAGGATTTCAGGCCTGTCCGCCCGGAGCACTTGACTCTCAACGAATGACGTAAATGCGAACGCTGACTTTGAGCTTCTTCCAAGATCTGTCTGCCGTGTATACCGGCGCCTTCAAAGCCAGCCCGAGCGCCAAACACGCCCGGTCCCCCAATGACAAGCCCAGCGCACGGGTTTGCACGGCCAAATCGCCCGTGAGTCTGGCGTGCTCGGAGGTAAAGGCCACAGCTTCACGGATGGGACTTAGCGTAGCCTCCCATGCCTCATCAGCGTTGAGGCCTCGCCCGACGAGTTTGCCGTGCACCTCGGCCAGATTGACGGTGCTAGTGGCCGCGGCGCTCAATAGCTCTGGCGTCATCCTTTCGGCCCCAGGTTCCTGGTTGAGAATTGCCAGCAGAGCGGAAGCGTCCAGCACAACCCTATTCATTTCGCGCGGCCTCACGCCTTTCCGCGATCAATTCGTCAACCAGAGAGGTGCCCGGCTTCACGTGTTTACGAACAAGGCGCTGCGCTCGCTCAATGTTGCGCTTCAACGTCATGATACGCAATTCGTCGTCTTCAATCTGCAAAACCACCTCATCTCCAATACGGATGCCAAGCCGCTTACGAAAAGAAGCGGGAATGACCACGCGCCCGTTTTCGTTCACCCGCATGCGGGTTTTTAACTTCATGCCAGTTCATCCTGTCGTGACATTATCATAACAGATGTCATATTGTTACACAATGACATACAGTTGTCAGGGTGAAGTTCCACAACATCTGGGTGCAGCAGTGTCGGGCGACCCACGGGATCAAGAAGGAATTCGGCCTAAAACACGCCAGTGGCCACTTTCGATCAGGACTTGCGAAAATTCGCCGACATGCACGTAGAAATCCAATAGTTTTCTCTTCTAGAAGACAAGCTCCATCGAGAGTGATATCGGAGCCAGGCCGTCCGCATCCGGCGGGCATCGTCGATTGCGGTCCTTGTCTCCCTGGGGATCTGATCTTGGTCAAACGCCAACCAGGCGACGTGAGTGTCGACGAGGATCACTTGAGCTCGCCCACTCCTCCGCGGAAATCGCGGGAGAAACGACCGTCGCCTGTAATCGTCCCCTTGCCAGTGAGGGAATCATAGATTTCGTCTTTGTCCGTATGGATGGGGACGAGCTCGCTACCGGCTTCCCAGTTTAGCAGTGGTTTCTCAAATCCCGATGCGCACCATCTCACTTCGCTAGGGGATCCGGCCGCACCTGGAACTTCACAATCTTTGGACGTGAACCCTTGCCGCCTTCCTGGTGCCAAGGCGTGTACATCGAGTAGCTCGACCAGAACCCGCGACCCTTCCATCCTGCATTCGGATCGTCGATACGCCCTGACGCATGTCGAGAGAAGAATCCCAGCGGGTAAGGCACGCGCAAGGTCAACGTCTTCGTCTGTCCGCCTTGCGGCATCACGACGAAGAACGAGTCCGCGTTGACGTCGCCAGCCAGAACTACGTCCTTGCCGAGACCGAGTGCGTTTTCCCGATCGACCTCGGTCAGATACAGCATGTCGGTGCTGAGCTCTTCGGGCGCTCCCTGGAACGCGGGCCCGGGCTTGGTGTACACGTTCCATCCCTCGGGGCACTGCTGCCCGGTGGCGCTCGGTCCTTTCAGCACTTTGCACTTGCGGCGATCGAAGCTCAAAATTTCATGTGCGCCTCGCCAGTTCTGCCACACGACGCCGTTCGAATCGAACGCCACGCCGCCCGAGCCAGGCAACGGCATCTTGCCCGGGGGCGGCACGTACACCTCGCCCTTACACGTCTGCGGCGGTTTCGGTCCGCGCTCGAGGCGCACGAGCGTTGTATCCCTGGCGCCGATTCCCGAGCACCACAAGCTCCCATCCACCGGGCTGATGGCATCCGAGTAGCATCCGAAGTGGATGCGGTGGTCCTTGGTGGGATCGACCGGTTGGTTCGGCTCGGTCCATTCGCTGATCTTGCCGTCACCGTTTGTGTCCAGCACTGCCGGACACCATCCCTGCGAGGTTGCCGCGTCGTGAGTTTTGTCGAACTTCTTTGTGTCCAGCCAGCCGATGGCGTCGGTCTGGCCGAAGACCAGCGAATCATTTTCGTCAAAGTGGTTGTGGTCGGCTGCAAAGCAGCTGTCGATCATCGTGAACTGCTGCGTCTTGGGGTCGTACATCTCGATCTGCCGGGCGCTGGGGCCGGGCAGCGGGAAGTACTTGGCGAATTTGTTCAACGAGCCGTCTTTGCAGAACTCGGGCTGATCTTTCGGGGCGCGGGTGCGCGCGGTCACCCACACGCGGCCGTGGCTGTCCATGGCGACGCTGCGGGGATCGGACGACCGTTGCCAGACTTTCTCGTCCCCCCAATACGGCGACGTCGGCGTGTTCGTGTCGATCTGCGGCGCGTTCGAGGGAATCTTGATCGCAGTGGTGGCGTTCTGGCGCGGGTCGAGCACGGCTAGGATGTCTGAGCTTTGGATGGCTCCGTAGATGAGCCCGTTCGCATTGAGCGTGGGTGTGCGCTCGTCCGTGGCGGCCATATCGCTCCGTCTGCTGGTCGGCAGGGCCCAATCCCACATCGAGATCACGAGGTTGCGCTCGACGCCGGTCGGACGCGGCGGCGCCTGTTTGGGATATGCGCCGGCAGCAATGCGATCGGTCCAATCGGCGAACGCTTTGCGCTGCTCTCCGAGTTTAACGAAGATGGCGCTCATGTTGGAGGCGTTCGGTCCCATCGCCATCCGATGATCCCAGGCGTCCACGCTGGATTTGAACGAACCCAGGCTTTTCGGGAATTCTCGGGTCGCCACATCACCCACTTGATGGCAAGAGAAACACTCCTTGGTTTCTATGACCACGTCTTTATCGGAGAGATTCCCTTTGGGGATCGCGAGGAGGCTAAGCCAGTAATTTGCCGGATACACCTGTGCTGCTGCGTGTCCGTCGGGGGCGACAACCGCCTTGAGATCGAGGTGCTGCCCGGGTTTGGCAGTGATGCGTGCCGAATCCACCAACCCGTAGCCGCGCACGAACACCTGGTAGCCCGCTTGCGGCAGTTCCGGCAGGACGTAACGTCCCTGATCGTCGGTGACGACAATCTTGATGAACCTCGTCGGCAGGTCCGTGGTTTCGGCGATCACCCAGACCCCTGCTTCGGGACCGTTCGAGCTTCTAACGACTCCCTCAATGTAGTCGGCAGGGCCCGTCGCTGCGCCGCCATGGCTCTCCGTCGCCACGACCCACGCAAGAAAAAACACCAAAACCACAGCGAGCGTCTCCAGAACACGATTGGCCTTTCTATTTGTCATCTCGGCCTCCCGTAGCGTCATATTTTTCATAGCTGGCTACAATCTCCGGACGTATATCTGGGACCCGGTAGAACTTGCGCCTCTCGCCCGCACCGAAACGAGAATTCGGGGCCCACGGGTTGGTGGGGTGGAGCGGCATCTTCCTTAAACCTGAAATTTGGCGAAGTATAACGCCGAGCGGCACTTTAAAGCCCTTGTTTTTACGGCGAGGGTTGGTGGCGGACGGCTTCACCAGTCGTGCCTAACAGGCGTGGGAAATTCGAAGGGGCGAATCTTGTCCCTCGGTTACATCCATACCTTATCGAATCACGGAAGACAAGAGAGCAAAAGGAGGTCGCGAACGCGTCGACAAGCCGCCTCACGAATAGGTCATTACTTGTGCGGGATTAGATAAATCCACTTCGGCGTCCTGCAACGCCTGGAATAAATCAAGCTGCAGCTATCGGCGCAGATCGTAGCCGACCGTGTCGGATTCGCCTTTCGGCGGCACTTTTAAGCTGGCAACCGGCTCGTAGGTCTAGCCAGTTAGGTGTGGTTCCGTTGATGCTTCTCAGGGGATGATGTTGGGGCGCGCTCGTCCGTGAAGACGGTAGACGCTAAAACCCTGGCGGTCCACAGTGAAGATTTTTCGGATACCTTCACGCTCAGCAACCCTAATGAGTGCCGCATCAGCAAGATCCATCGAAGGGTCGGCGTACTTGACCATCAGTTCGCGCACTCGAGGAACGTCAGCGAGATCGAGTGGCAGGAGCTGCAATCCTCCTCGAGCTAGCATCTCCCAGAGAGCTTCTTGGGCTTTGGGCAAGTCGGCCAGCAAGTACATCGCTTCAATCACCGGAGGCCAAAACTGCGGCGAAGAGACCAGCTGCATGAACTGTTCTGATGGTGCCGGTGATTGGGATTCAAATACAAGAATGCTCCCGACCCCCCGCAGCTCGCTTGTTAATCTGCAACTGATTCACAAACCATTTTTGTGAGAAGCGTCTTGAAGCAAAAGAAGGTCTTTGTGGTCGGAGACGACCGGACCGGGAGGTCACGGTCAAGTTCAACATATCGGCGGCACTGAGACATTCAACCGAGTCCGCCCCGGAAGCTAACAGAAAATAATTCGAAGGCTTTTGGTTAAAAAGCTGATGCCCGCGTCACCTGAGGATGGCTCATTTCGGTTGCAGTCGAAAGCCGAGTTGCTTTCCCGCTTGGCGAATGCGGTCATCAAGACTGAGAAGTTCTATACCTGGGACAGCGGAACGCGCGGCCAATGCTGATGCCAGGTGAATGGCGTCCAGTGTGCGGACGGGTTCTACAGGAAAGGGCCGCCGCGCTCGATCCACGATTTCTGAACTGACCCGCCACAGGTGCCAGTGGGCGGCCGCCGCGTTCAAGAGTACCCGGCGGTCAGCGGCCGTGGCTTCATCGATCTCTCCCAACGCGACTGCGCGAATCAGCACACGATCACACTCCAGGAGCACAAGATCGGAAGCCGCCACCAGTGCCGCGCGGCGGAGCACTTCGCGCACGCGATAATCAGCCTCCTCTCCGAGGAGCCACGCGAGCACGGCCGTGGACTCCGCATAAATGTTCAACGCGCGCCACGCAGCTCATCGAGGAGTGCAAGGACACGATGTCGCTTCAGCAAACGTGCGAGCTTCGGATACAACTCCCCAGCGTTTGGGGCACCCAGGGTCAGCTCCCCTCTCCGCGCGAATACTCCCAGCACCGAAAGCGCACCACGCTTGTCGGTCCCTTGGCCCGGCGGGACCAGTTCTGCGACAACTTCACCGCGATCGGTCACCAAAACACATTCGCCGGACCGGACCTCGCGAACGTATTCGCTCAGACGATTTTTCAATTCCCGCAAGCCTACGCTTTTCATGGCTGCAATGTAGCTACATGAAGCTACATTGTCAAGGTGCGAAAGGCCCCAGAACGAATCCTCCCTCGCACGGCTTCCTCTGCCTGCTGAAGCGGGCAGTCCCCGCCGCGAGTTAATTTATGGGATCGGGCAGATCAATGGGGTAATGCCCGCGCTTATACGCCTCAATTAGCGTCGTGACAATGTCCAACTCATCGCTCTCTGCGGAGCCGTCCTTAGAACCCCACAATTCCTCGACGCGACGCAGTGCCCGCTCGTAGTCTGCTTCGTCCCTCATTGGCTTGATATCCATAGGTCACCGTCTTCACATCAATCTCGTCACAATCCGATGCCAGGTGAATTGCGTCAAGTGTGCTGACGGGTTCCACAGGAAACGAGCGCCTCGCGC
>Ga0307479_10006188_pt1 | contig 10982 bp, 9 predicted proteins | sample atmos_gasesECM4C_FD_203743 | JGI IMG/M metagenome (GOLD analysis project Ga0307479, IMG submission 203743) | Hardwood forest soil microbial communities from Morgan-Monroe State Forest, Indiana, United States - atmos_gasesECM4C_515 | ecosystem: Environmental > Terrestrial > Soil > Temperate...
CTCCCCCATTTCGCCTGAAGAGCTCCAAGCCGAGGGTTGCCGCACGATGATGCGCCGACGACTGCTGTGCGTGGATGATGATTCGGCATTTCGGCAGTTCTACAAGAACCTGCTCGGAAGCTACGGGTACGAGGTCACGGTCGCGGCCAATGGCCGGCAGGCGCTCAAGTTGTTTCTCTCCCGCAAAGTGGATGCGGTTTTGACCGATCTTGAAATGCCCGAAATGACAGGCACGGAACTAGCCGCCCGCCTCAAGCGACTGCGTCCTGAGTTGCCGGTGCTTCTCATTTCCGGATCGAAGGCTGCGCAGGGAACTCCTCCTGCCGCCGTTGACGCCACTGTCGCCAAGGGGACATCTACCCACAAGCTGGTGGATCAGATCGAAACCTTGCTGGCTAAATCCCGCAAGCACCCAAAGGCTCTCACCCCTCGCCGCTTCGCGCCCCTGGGTTCCGTACTGGCAAGTATTGCACTGGCCGTCTACGCGCTGCCGAAGCTCTGGAAGTAAGCCGGGGCGTTGGGCTCTTACTCACCGAAAACGAGCGGCACACCGCCTCTGCAGGCCTGTTGAAATTTGTTCACTCCGACTTGAAGAACACCGCCGCCAGCGGCGGCAGCGTCAATTCCAGCGAAAACGGACGGCCGTGCTGCTTTTTGGGCTCCGCCATCACACCCCCGCTATTGCCCATGCCGCTGCCCGCATACTCCCTCGCGTCGCTGTTTAAAACTTCTCTCCACCATCCGCCCGAGGGCACGCCCACGCGATAATTTTCCCGCGGTACAGGAGTGAAATTGCACGCCACCAATATCACGTCCTTGGGGGCTTTACCTTTGCGCAGCAGCGAAATCACACTCATGGGAGCGTCGTTGCAGTCCACCCACTCAAAACCTGCGGGGTCATTGTCGAGCTCGTGCAGCGCGGGCTGGTTGCGGAGCAGGTGATTCAAGTCCCGCACCCAGCCCTGCAATCCGCGGTGTACGGGATACTGCAAGACCCACCAGTCCAGCGACCGGTCGTGCGACCACTCGTTGCCCTGGCCAAACTCATCGCCCATAAAAAGCAATTTCTTGCCCGGCTGTGCGTACATGTAGGCGAACAGCAGTCGCAGGTTCGCGAACTTCTGCCATTCATCTCCGGGCATCTTATTCAGCAGGGAGCCCTTGCCATGCACTACTTCGTCATGCGAAAGCGGGAGCACGAAATTCTCCGTGAAGCCGTAGAGCATGCGGAAGGTCAGCAGGTTGTGGTGATACTGCCGGTGAATGGGATCATTCTGGAAATACTTCAGGGTGTCGTGCATCCAGCCCATGTCCCATTTCATGCCGAAGCCAAGGCCACCCACATACACCGGGCGCGAAACCATGGGCCACGCCGTCGACTCCTCGGCGATGGTCTGAATGTCGGGATGCTCCTTGTAGGCCTCTTCATTGAAGCGGCGCAAAAAATCAATCGCGTCCAGATTCTCGCGGCCGCCGTACTTGTTTGGGATCCACTGGCCTTCCTTGCGTGAATAGTCGAGGTACAGCATGGAAGCGACCGCATCCACCCGCAATCCGTCGGCATGGTACTTGTCGAGCCAGAACATCGCGCTCGACATCAGGAAACTGCGCACTTCCGCGCGCCCGTAGTTGAAGATGTAGGTCTTCCAGTCGGGATGAAAACCCTGGCGCGAGTCGGCATGCTCGAGCAAGTGCGTGCCGTCGAAGTAAGAGAGGCCATGCGCGTCGGAAGGAAAGTGCGACGGAACCCAGTCCAGAATGACGGCGATTCCGTGCTGGTGCAGGTAGTCCACCAGGAACATGAAATCCTGCGGTGTCCCGAATCGTGATGTGGGTGCGAAGTACCCGGTCGTCTGGTATCCCCACGAGCCATAGAAAGGATGCTCCATGACGGGAAGGAACTCGACATGGGTGAACCCCATGTGATGCAGGTACTCTGCCAGCTTCGGCCCGGTTTCCCGGTAGGTCAACGGTCGGTAATGATCCTCGGAAGCCCGCATCCATGAGCCCAGATGGCATTCGTAAATGGCCACCGGAGCCTTCAGGGAGTTGCGGGCGCCGCGTGTCTGCATCCATTCCCGGTCGTTCCAGGTGTAGTCGATATCCCACACCACCGATGCGGTCCGGGGAGGCTTTTCATGAAACAGTCCAAAGGGATCCGCTTTATCGACCTGGTGTCCGTGGTGACTCGATTCGATATGGAACTTGTAGAGAGATCCCTTATCTACGCCAGAGATGAAGCCTTCCCAGATACCAGAATTTCCACGCGGCCGCAAGGGGTGCAGCTTGGGATGCCAATGGTTGAAACTGCCGATGACCGAAACCTCGCGGGCATTCGGAGCCCAGACGCTAAAGCAGGTGCCTACGTCCCCGCCGGCATCGATGATGTGGGCGCCCATTTTCTCGTGACTGCGATAGTTGCTGCCCTCATTGAAGAGATAAAGATCCTGGTCGCTCAGCAGCGAGACGTCGTAGCGCACAGTGCTGACCGTGGATTCGATGCGTTGGCTCATAGGTTCTCGGGGCTGGCTACCCAGCCGAATAAGCCCCTAGTGTACCAACCCGCGGCCCATTTGCCGCCCGCCTCCGTGCTAGACTGCGGGTTTTCCACCAACCCGCCGATAGGTAAGGAGAGTTCTATGCCATGCCCGTTTTACGCGTAGTTCTTCTTTGGCATCAGCACCAGCCGTTTTACAAGAACCTGGTGACGGGGGAGTACCGTCTGCCTTGGGTGCGGTTGCATGCCTTGAAGGACTACTACGGGATGGTCAAATTGCTCGACGAATTTCCACAAGTCCACCAGAACTTCAATCTGGTGCCCTCGCTGATCACTCAAATCCAGGATTACGTCGCTGGAACGGCTCAGGATCCGTTCCTGTACGTTGCGGCCCGTCCGGCTCGCGATCTCAGCCCGGAAGAGCGCCGGTTCGCCCTGCAGTACCTTTTTCAGGCGAATCCCGCGAACCTGATTGGACGCTATCCGCGCTACCGACAACTGTGGGAGCGCTTTCGCAGCGCGGGAGATTCGCCCGAGCGCGCTGAAAAATTCTTTCAGGCGCAGGATCTCACCGATCTGCAGGTGCTTTCCCAACTCGCCTGGTTCGATGAATTCTTCCTCCAGGATCGAGACGTCGCGGAATTGGTTCGCAAAGAGCAGAATTATTCGCTCGAGGACCAGCGTTTTGTGATCAAGCGAGAAAGAGAGGTTCTCGGCCAGGTTCTTCCGGCATACGCCGCGGCCGCGCAGAAGAACTTCATCGAGATTTCAACGTCCCCCTTCTACCATCCCATCCTGCCGCTGCTGTGCGATACGAACATCGGCGCCGTGTCCTCGCCGGGTTTGCCGCTGCCGCAAAACCGCTTCCGCCATCCCGAAGACGCGCGCGACCAGATCCTGCGCGGGCTCGACCTGCACGAAAACGTCTTCGGCATTCGCCCAAAAGGCATGTGGCCGTCCGAAGGCAGCGTCTCGGAAGAGGCGATCGCCATTGCTCACGATTCAGGGGTGCGCTGGATGGCCACCGACGAAGGCATCCTCGGACGGAGTACCGGCCTGTTTTTCGCCCGCGATGGCGAGGGACGGCTGCCCGGGCATCTGGCGGAAAAGCTCTACACCATCTACCGCTACGAAAACAATTCGACCTCAATGCACCTGGTGTTTCGCGACCACACCATCTCGGACCTGATCGGGTTTGTGTATTCGGGAATGCCCGCGCAGGAGGCTGCTCAGCATCTCATCCAGAACATTCAGAGAGCCGCCCAACCGGTGTTGGACAAAGGCCAGGATGCAGTGGTTCCGATCATCCTCGACGGTGAGAATGCCTGGGAATATTATCCGAAATCCGGGCGTGATTTTCTGAGGCGCTTCTACGAAGGACTGCAAAATACGTCCGGCATGGAAGCGGCGACAATCTCCGAGGCCATCGCCCGTCACCGCAACTTCGGGCATCTGGGCTCAATCTTCCCGGGCTCGTGGATCTCGGCCAACTTCAACGTATGGATTGGATCGCCGGAGGATAACCGTTCCTGGGACTACCTGCACCAGGCCCGCAGCTTTTACGAGCAGAACGCGCCCCGGGCGACCGAGGCCCAGCGCAAGCTGGCATACGAGGAGTTGCTGATTGCCGAAGGCAGCGACTGGAACTGGTGGTATGGCCCGGAGCATCACTCGGCCAACGATCGCGACTTCGATGAGCTCTATCGCAAGCACCTTTCCAATGTCTACCAGGCGCTTGGCTCGACGCCTCCTGACTCTCTGGCGCAGCCCATCAGCGGCATTGTTGCTCGCCCATCGTTTACGCCGCAAACCGCCTACATTCACCCGCATATTACGGGCGACATGATCCGCTATTTCGAGTGGATGGGCTCTGCCGTTTACACCGCCGACCACCGGGCTGGCGCTATGCACGGCAAACAATTTCTGCTGGACTCCGTTCACGCCGGCATCGATCAGACCAATGTCTACGGGCGGCTCGACTTCATAGGAAAGATTCCTGAGATGCAGTTCGAAATCGTCGTGAACCTGGAGTCTTGGGCCGATGGGGAGTCGCGGCCTCGGCGGGCGTTGCGCCTGGATGCCGTTGTCCGAGACCGAAAGCTTGCCGAATGGAAAGTCCGCGCGGTGGGAGAGGACGTGGCGCTCGAGTCCTCGGATAAGCCCGGAGCCGGCGCGGTCCGGGCCGCATTGGCGCGCAATTTCGAATTCCGGGTGCCGCTCGCGTGGTTATCGGCCGCACCAGTTTCCAGCAGCGCCAAAGCGGACAAATCGCCGGCCACCACCCGCATCCGCTTGCGCTTCAGCTTGTGGCAGAACCGACTCCCAGTCGATGCGCTACCGCTGGAAGGATGGATTGAACTTCACCTTCTGGAGGAAGGCGAGTTTATGTCGATGTACTGAGGAGCGGTCGCCACAGTCGTCAGTCTCCAGATGAGTTGTGTGACACGATGTGATGATGGCGGTTCCAATTAAAAACCCGGAGTCGAAGCTCCGGGCCAACTAAGTTCTAAAGTTCGACCCGAGGGTCGCAAGTCCCCAGACCGAGACCTGAGACCTGAAGCCTGCTTTACTGCCCCGCCCCAGCCGCCGAATTCGACATTGTCATTGGGCGGCTCAATTCCAGCATCAATTGTGTTCCCGAAGGCAATACCGCAGACCGTCTCTGCACCAGCCAGTGCGTGGTGGTCGCGCTCGCTCCGACGGCTCCGCCAATCAGGATTCCGGGTCCGCCGCCGATCAACCCACCCAGCAACATTCCGGCGCCAGTCCCACCGGCCACCTCAATCTGATCCCGCCGGTCATGACCGGTTCCTTTGAACAGTCCTTCTTCGTTAACATCTGTGCCGCTGATGTCGGTATCGACCAGTACTGCATTCAACATGTAGCGCTGGCCATCGGCCAAAACAACATGCTCCGCAAGAATCCCGATTGCAGGCTTGCCCTTGATCCGCCGGGGCTCGCTCAACTTGGTGACGCGGCCCTCGATTCTGGCACCCGCCGGAATCATCGTCTTGCCCCCGATGACTACGGGGTCGGTGACCTTCCCTTGAAACGGGTCCCCGACCTTGCTGCTGAAGGTGGAGATGGTGGTTTGCAGTTGCACTTTCAGCGGAGTCCCCTCGGGCACCGATGTCCCAGTTTGCGCCCACGCGGATACCGCCAGTAGCAAAACGCTCAAGCTGCCCAAGAACTTACTCATGGCTCCTCCTGCGATTCCTTAACGTCTTTCGCTGGTTCAGACTTGCTTCAGCCGCCAATCTTTTTCACAGCGGCCATGACTTCGGTCAGGGGTACGCGATCGTGCTGGTTGTCTCCCCGATAGATGTACCGGACATTGCGTTCGCGATCGATGACCAGCGTCGCCGGGTGCGCGATGTTCAGCGCATCCATCGCTATCAGGTGATACAACCCATAACTTTTGGTAACTACTCGGTCCTCATCCAAAAGAAAGGGAAAGGATATGGGATGCTTTTCCAAAAACTTGGCCGGTTTGAAGAACCCATCCCGCTTTTCCGCGGCAATGAAGGCCAATTCCGCGCCCGCTTGCGCAATCTCTTCCTTGATCGACTCGACCCGAGTCAGGCGCTGGACGCAATTCGGTCACCATGTCCCGCGTAGAAATTCCGCGATCAGCACGCCCCGCCGCAGAAACCCAGAAAGCGTCAATACTCCTTCGCGGTTTGCAGCCTCGAGCGCAAATTCCGGAGCCCGCGACCCAATCTTCAGGGTATCGGTGTGATCCCGCATCTGGGATTCGACTGTAAATCAACAGAAACGCAGGGACAACCACGGAAACGCGGTACGAACCAGAGGAGACACGGTTCCCGCGAAAGATCGCGTCTTGCGGCCGCCGGTCGGCGCGGCGTAGTTCAACCGTCACAATCGCGTAAAGTGTCATCCGTTATAATCGCCCTTTTCAAGGACACTCGATGGGCAAGGTCTATACCGGTGTGGGCCATCTCACCGGAAGGAAACTTATTGTTGATTCGTCCACCAAGCACCGCTTTGCAGGCGAACTATCTAGAGATCGAATGAATCCTGAGGATACCGACAGCGCTATGACTAATATTTCTGAAATTCGCGCGCGCGAGGTTTTGGACTCTCGCGGCAATCCTACAGTTGAAGCCGAAGTAGTTTTGGCGGATGACAACATCGGCCGCGCCATCGTTCCCAGCGGCGCTTCCACCGGAGAGCACGAAGCGGTGGAACTGCGTGACGGGGACAAGGGCCGCTATCTCGGTAAGGGCGTTTTAAAAGCTGTCGAAAACGTCAACGGAGAGATTGCCGACGCACTTGGCAACTCCGACGCCGCCGACCAGCGCACGCTCGACGCCAAAATGATCGAACTCGACGGCACTGAAAATAAAGGCCGTCTCGGCGCCAATGCGATTCTCGCGGTGTCGATGGCCGCCGCCCGCGCCGCTGCCAACTCCTTTGGTCTCCCTCTGTATCGGTACCTCGGCGGAGCAGGCGCCAACGTTTTGCCCACTCCGATGATGAACATCCTGAACGGTGGCGCGCACGCCGACAATAACGTCGACTTCCAGGAATTCATGGTGATGCCGGTGGGAGCGGCCAGCTTTTCAGAGGCGCTGCGCTGGGGGGTGGAGGTATTCCACACCTTGAAGGGCGTCCTGAAGAAGCGAGGCTACAACACAGCGGTTGGTGATGAGGGCGGGTTTGCTCCGTCGTTGAAGTCGAACGTTGAAGCGATTGAAGTTGTGCTGGAGGCCATTCAGCAAGCGGGCTACAAACCCGGCAACGATATCGCCATTGCCCTTGATCCCGCGGCCAGCGAGTTCTTCCAGGACGGCAAGTACGTGTTCAAGAAATCCGACAAGTCGGCGAAGTCGTCGGAAGATATGGCGCGTTTCTGGGCCAAGTGGGCGAACGACTACCCCATCGTCTCCCTCGAAGACGGCCTCGCCGAGGACGATTGGGAGGGCTGGAAGAAACTGACCGAACTCGTGGGCAACAGGATCCAATTGGTCGGCGACGATCTGTTCGTGACCAACACCGAACGCCTGCAGGAAGGCATCGACAAGGGCATCGCAAATTCTATCCTGATCAAGGTCAACCAGATCGGCACGGTAAGCGAAACACTCGACGCCATTGATCTCGCTCGTCGGAACGGCTACACCTCAGTGATCTCGCATCGCTCCGGTGAAACCGAGGACACCTTCATCGCCGACCTCGCAGTGGCCACCGGCGCGGGCCAGATCAAAACTGGCTCAGCCTCCCGAACCGACCGCATCGCCAAGTACAATCAACTGCTGCGGATCGAAGAAGAACTGGGGAGCAGTGCACGCTTCCTGGGGCTGGGAGCGCTGAACTGCAAAGGTTGAGACAGCCCCCGGTGCTTGGTAGACGGCACGTCTTCACCCGCGTCGGCGGACTCGTCCGTGCAACAATGATGATGATACTGACCAATGGAGCGACGGGCGTCCTCGCCCGTCGACTGTGGACCGATGATTCGAATCAAAGCACGCCTTAGGGCACGCCGTAAGACCGGCACTATCATTTCGCCTCCAAGGCTCCGCGGGGTCAAAACTTGAATCAGGAGTAATCGGTGAAAAAGTATTGCCTGCTGATCATCCTCTTGCTGTCCCTAGCGATTTCCCCTCTTATTGCTCAATCCGATTCCCCTGCGACCCGCGAAGACGTCTTGAAACTGTTCGACGTCATGAACATTCGTGACCAGATGCGCATGGTCATGGAATCCATCGCCAGGCAGCAGCGCACGATGATTCATGACGCCATGCGAAAACGCTCCCCCCAGATCAGCGAAGAGGAGCTCGCCCACATGGACCAGGCCACCTCCGACTTGATGAAAGACCTGCCCATCGATGGCATGATCGACGATATGGTTCCGGTCTATCAGAAACATTTGACCCGTCACGATGTCGAAGCGATGAGCGCCTTCTACTCCTCCGCCACAGGCCAGAAACTGTTGCGCGAATTGCCCGCCATGACCACTGAGTCCATGCAGGCCGCCGCTCCGCGCATTCAGGCGATGTTGGATAAAGTGATGGACCGGGCCGAGAAAATGACCAAGGACGAACGCGATAAGAAAACGCAGCAACCAAAACCAACAACGGACAAGAACTGATTCCTTTTTCTGCAGCCCCGCAGTCTTCGTGCTGTAACGAACCGTTTGTGACTCGATGCGCCAATTTCTTCCCGATAGCTGACAGCCGACAGCTGAAAGCTAGTGCTAAAAGCCAGGAGCTAATAGCTGAATGCGTCCAAAGCCTCTCGTCCTCATCATTCTCGACGGATGGGGCTACAGCCCCAAGACCGAAGCCAACGCGATCGCACTCGCCCGTAAGCCCACCTACGATCGCCTCCTGCGCGAGTATCCCAACACCCTCATCCACTCCAGCGGCCCGTTCGTGGGCCTGCCTGACGGGCAAATGGGCAACAGCGAGGTCGGCCACCTGAACATCGGCGCCGGCCGCATCGTGCACATGGATATAACGCGCCTCGATTTGATGATCCACAACGGCGACTTCTTCTCCGATCCGACCCTGGCCGCCGCCATGAAACATGCCCGCACCGCCGGACGGCGCCTCCACCTCTTCGGACTGCTTTCCGATGGAGGCGTGCACTCCCAGCAGGCCCATCTATACGCGCTCCTCAAGATGGCGAAGCCGCAGGGCGTCGACCGCGTCTTCGTGCACGCCTTCATGGATGGACGCGACACGCTGCCCACCAACGGCGCTGGCTACCTTGAACAACTTCAGCAGAAGATGCGCGAGTACAACTCTGGCAAGATCGCCAGTGTCAACGGCCGCTACTACGCCATGGACCGCGATCGCCGCTGGGAACGCATCGCCAAGGCTTACAACGCCATGGTCTTTGGAGAAGGCGAAGGCGGCAAGTACGTGGATCCAGTGCAGGGCATGAAAGACTCCTACAACAAGGACGTCACCGACGAGTTCGTGATTCCTTTCGTCTGCGTCGACAACAAGAGCGAACCTCTGGCGACGATCCGCGATGAGGATTCCTGCATCTGTTTCAATTTCCGCGCCGACCGCGTCCGTCAGATCACCCGCGCCCTCACTCGCAACAGTGGCCTGAATGCGCAGGGTGGCCGTGATTTACCCGGCGCCGAAGACCTGGATAAGACGATTCCCCGGGATCGCGTTCCGAAGAACCTGCACTACGTCTGTATGACGAGGTACGACAAAAATTTCACGCTCCCGGTCGTCATTCCGCCGGAATCGATGGCCAACATTCTCGCCAATGTCATGGGCCAGACGAATCTGCGCAACCTGCGGGTCGCCGAAACCGAGAAGTATGCACACGTAACCTATTTTTTCAACGGCGGCGTGGAGCAGCCCTTCCCGGGGGAGGACCGCATCCTGGTGCCTTCTCCCAAAGTTGCGACCTACGACTTGAAGCCGGAGATGTCGGCCGCCGGCATCGCGCAGACCGTAGTCAAGTCGGTGGAGGAGGGTACGTTTGATGTGATGATTGTGAACTTCGCCAACGCCGATATGGTCGGCCACTCCGGCAAAATTGAACCCACTATCAAGGCGGTTGAAACGGTCGATGCTTGCCTGGGCGAAATTGAGAAGGCTGTGAAGGCCAGGGGCGGGGCCATGCTTATCACCGCCGACCACGGCAATGCCGAGCAGATGATCGACCCGGCCACCGGCGGACCCCACACTGCGCATACCACCAATCCCGTCCCCTTCATCGTGGTCAGCGAAAATGCGATGCAGTTCACCCTCAAACCGAATGGCTCGTTGCGTGACATATCCCCTACGATCCTCGGCATGCTCAACCTGCCGGAGCCGAAAGAGATGACGGGTCACGATTTGCGGGTCCAGAAAAATCGGGCCATCGGGTGATCGGATCACCCGATTCAGTGGATCGGCGTCGCATTCGTCGCGATGCACACCCAGTTCTCGCCCTTATGCAGCCAGGTATCTACAAAGCGCTCGCGCCGCGTGTAGGGCTTTCCCCCTTCGACTCCCTTCACCCGCAGGACGCCGGTCGCGACGGCGACATTCCCGTGCACATGGACTTTCAGGAATTCGGGTGCAACCTGCTGCTCCTGGGCGTTGGTCGCTTTGACGCTAGCCAGAAATTCTTTCTTGCTTTGCATGCTGCCGTCGTCGTTGATCAGGACAATGGCGTCGTCGAGGATGGCGTCCAGCGCCTTGGTATCCCCGCTCTTGTAAGCCTGGTTCCAGAGCTTTTCCAAGGCGGCGATCTTGCCTTGAATGCTGGCGTCGCTCTCCTGCCCCCCGACGAACGAGGAAGCAGCAAACAGCAAAAAAATCCAGAGCCCGGCGAATCGCATGTGAGGATCTCCCTCGACAAAGTATAGGGCCACTTGCCCGCTCTTCCGTACGTGAGGACCAGCGAACGCAACACAAAGATCCCGCACAAAGGCACAAGAGTCCAGACGCTCTCCTCGACGCCCTCTGCGGCATCCTCAGCGTGCTCTGCGGTTAAAGCTCCTCGGAATTTGTCC
>Ga0307479_10006189_pt1 | contig 10981 bp, 16 predicted proteins | sample atmos_gasesECM4C_FD_203743 | JGI IMG/M metagenome (GOLD analysis project Ga0307479, IMG submission 203743) | Hardwood forest soil microbial communities from Morgan-Monroe State Forest, Indiana, United States - atmos_gasesECM4C_515 | ecosystem: Environmental > Terrestrial > Soil > Temperate...
TGCTGGTCCCAGGGCGCGATGCCCATGAGCTTGAGATTGACCAGCATCTGATCCATTTGGGTATTGCCGACGCGCTCGCCCAAGCCAATGGCACAGCCGTGAACGCAATTGGCACCCGCGATGATCGCGGCCATCGAGTTAGCAATGGATAGGCCGCGATCGCTGTGACCGTGCCAATCGACGCGGACTTGTTCGCCTGAGGGCTTCACGACTTCAGCAATCACAAACCGCACCAGCGCCAGCGCCCCCATTGGAGTTGCGTGACCCGCCGTGTCGCAGATGCAGATGGCGCGAGCGCCGCAGTTGATGGCGGTCGCGTACAGCCGCTTCACGGTTTCAGGATCGGAGCGGCTCGTATCTTCGGTGACGTACATGCAGTCGAGCCCGAGCGAGACCGCGTACTTGATGGCCTTTTCGGTGGTGTGCAGAAGAAAGTCGTCGGTCCACCCCTCGGTGAATTGGCGAATCGGACTCGATCCGATGAAGGTCGCTGCCTCGATGGGCAGTCCGGTTTTCTGAACGATGTCGGCGATGGGGCGAATGTCGGTCTCGAGAGTGCGCGCCGCGCAGTTGGCGCGAATCTTCATCTTGTGGGTGACAATCTCGCGCGCCAGCGCGGTCACCGCGTCGACCGCGCGCGGGCCGGCACCGGGCAGTCCGAGATCGAGCGAGTCGATTCCCAGCGCCTCCATCAGGTGAAGGATTTCGATCTTCTCCACGATCGAAGGGTCGCGCACCGACGGCGACTGCAGCCCGTCCCGCAGGCTCTCATCGTTAAGCAGCACCGGCCCCGGCGGTTTCAGCTCCGGAGGGTGATTCTTGTTCCAGTCGTAGATGAGGTCGGGAGTGTTCATGAAAAAAGCTTCTAGCTGCTAGCTGCTCGCTCCTAGCAAACTCGTGTGGGGACAGCCGCCTCGGCTGTCCCGCCGAACGAAGTTCGGCTTGTCTTTGCCGCCGCGAGAAAGCATGTTGGATCCCAAACCCCGGTCTCTCCCGCGTTAGCTAGTAGCTAGAAGCTATTTTTCCTTCGGCGGCAGCGTCAATCCAAAGACCGAAATCATTCCCTTCCCGGCGACATTCACCTTGGTCTCTCCAGGGGTTGGCAGATACAGGGTCTTGCAGTTTTCGCAGCGATAGACTTCGGCATTCGGTCCCCAGGCTTTTTCGACGTCGCCACATTCGCGCTCGACCGCGTCGGTCTTATAAAACCAGAGCTTTAAATGCCCGCCGCAGAATTTTCCCTTCGCGTCTTTTTCGTTGCAGGCGCGTTGCCCGGCCTTTTTGACCTTTACCTTGTGGTTGGGAAGTTGCGGGACATTCTGGGCTGAAGTGGTCACTTCGCTCGTCGCCAAAGCACATACCCCTCATTCGCGCGGCAAACGCCGCCGGATTCGGCTGATGCGGCCATTGTAACCGAAAATGTGGCGCGGATACTCCGCCGCTCGGGTCCGCCCTCTCGACCAAGGCGGCCCTGTCGTATTCTAGGCAGGTCGCTACGGGCATTCACCTGCCAGATCGAGACGGCATGAATATCTGCAAAACTGCTTTTGTCGGCGCTCGCATCCTTGTCCTCTGTACACTCCTCGTTTTGATCCTGCCAACCCGCGCCCAGTCGCCGCAGAATCGGGCTGCGGTGGAGCAGGAACTGGTTCATACCGAATACGGCTTCTTTGAGGCCTGGAAAGCGAAAGACGTGGCGTATTTCCGCAATCACATTCCGGAGAATGGAGTTTTCTGGGGTGAGTACGGCACGTTTTCGCGCGAACAGCAGCTCGAGGAGCAGCAGAACTCGGCCAAAACCTGCACCGTGCAGGGATACACCTTGTCGGACTTCGGCATGCTGTCAGTGGCGAGCGGCGTCTACCTTCTCACCTACAAAGCCGAGCAGTTTGCGACTTGCGGCGGACAAAAAGTTCCGCTTCACATGAATGGCAGTTCGGTCTACATATTCAAACAAGGCCGCTGGCAAGCCATTTACAGGGCCGAGGTGCCGATTCGGGAACGTTAGGGCCTCGATCACATTGAGGTGTGATTTCAATCCCATGTCCCGAATTGAAACAGGACGACACTTGCCAGGCAGGACTGAGAGAGTAGAGACCTGAATGTTGAAGTCGAAGGCGGGAAGCTATCAGCCTGAAGAAGCGGGTGACTTCCTGTTCCCACGGTGGAGGTGTCGAGTTCTGCCACTTCTGCCGGCCCATGGCGATCGACAACGCCCAGTCGAACAGATCTCCGATGTGAGCCAGGATCGGTCCCGACGTGCGCAATCCTTCACCGCCGTGAAAATCGGAGAAGCCGGCGGGCGCGTCGCGGACGGCCTTCCCGCCACGATAAGCGAGCGTGGCCAGCGTGTGGCGCAACAAATCTCGGTTGGGATCAATGGTCTGCGGAGACCGAGCGGGCGTCGTCATGGCCACAAGGTTACACTGGTCGTGAGGAGACGAAAAGCATGGCGAACGATGTCCCACCCGCACCCGCTCAGCCCGGCCCGGTGAACCGTGGCAACGCCGAGCACTCTCGCTGGTGAGACAATTGCGATGCCTGGTATCTGGTCAGCGATGACCAGCTCACCGTAATCGAGGAACTCATGCCGCCAGGCGCTGCCGAGATTCGTCACCATCACCAGAAGGCGCAGCAGTTCTTCTACATCCTGAGCGGCGAGGTCCTGATGGAGGTCGAGGACGAGACCACGTTGCTGTCGGCAAGAACTGGCATCCGCGTGCTCGCGGGACAGCGTCACCAGATTCGCAATCCGTCGTCGGGTCCAGTGCGATTTCTAGTAATCTCCCAGCCCCGAAGCCACGGGGATCGCCTTAACGAATGATGCGAGCGGGAAACACGAACTTTCGGGGCTAGGACCTAGGATCTGCCGACTCAATGTTGTTCGTAGGTGTGATTACGATGTCGGGCTCTTAGGGTTCTGTTGCACCGACGCCCATTTCGCGTGTTCCTGCGAGACCAGAGACTCAATCCTTTCCGCCAGCAGCGCATGCGGGTCGGCCGCTCCGGAGTAGGGAGCGGCCTTGCCCAGGTAGACATACTTCTCGTGCTTAAGCGATTCACAAGTGGATCGATAGGCAATCCAATTCTGCTGGTACTGGTTGAGGTGCAACATCCCCTCCAGCACAGTAATCAGGGCGCCGAGTCCTCCGGTCACCCAAAGCACACGGTCAAATTTGAACGCCGAAAGAAGCGGTATCAGTGCTGCAGCCGAAATCTCGACTACCTTGATCCGTTTATAGTATCTCTGGTTGGATATGCTCTTTCGGTCATACCATGCGATCTGATCTTCGAGCCGCTCCATCGTCGGATCAGGTCCAGGTGCTTGCGTGGCCTGAGTGCCCATGGCGGCGATTCTAACCCGTTTCGTGCGCTCCCAGATACTAACTTTCTTTCGCACCAACAACGGTTCCGGTCGAACATCGATCGGCGCGCGCAGTGGACGCAAAACGGAGTTATCCACCCGTAAGAGAAAAGTTGACGGTAATTTGCGTGTTTACCGGCACGGCTTGGCCGTTCATCACATACGGCTTGTAGCGCCAGTGCTTGACGGCGTCGATAGCCGCGGGAACCAGGAGCGGGTGTCCAATCACCAATTTTAGTTTCTCGATGGCACCGTCTTTCGAGATGTCGGCATCGAGAACTACCGATCCCTTCACGTGAGCTTGCCGCGCCAGAGGTGGATAGTCGGGCACGACTTTCTCTACGAGAAGACCAGCGGCATCGTCTGGCGACAGGCGAATGCGCTGGAGAGGTTGTACTTGGCTTTCATTTTTCGCAGGCGTTGAAGTCGATCTGGAGATCTTGGCATCCGGTTCGGCTGCAGCAGGAGGGCCGCCGCTATTGACCAGGGCGGGTTCCGCAGTCTGCCTCTGCTGGGCCGAAGTCGGTGTCTTCCGGGACGAACGCCCTTCTGATGTTGCCAGCCGCTCACCAACAACGACAACGATCGCCAGCAACAGCACGATGACTGCTCCACCCACGAGAAGCAAATACTTTCGCTGGCTTGATCTGGTTTTCGCGGTTGTCGTCGGGTTCGCCGTTGTGGTTAGCATCGCCCTTGTGGCCGGCGGCGGCGACATCTTCGGCATCGCCATTGCCGTTGGGGCAGTCCTTGACCGCACTTCTTTCGCTGCGGCGACCGCCTGCTCTCCGACCATTCCTACTGCGCTCCTGGGCTGAGCTGGTCTTGAGCCTGAATCGGATACGGGAATCGGCCGGTTCGACGCATACAGTGAGAGGAATTTCTCGCGTTCCGCTGGTGAGTTGATCTCTTCCGCGACCTTACGATAAAGATCTTTGGTCGAAGTACAGCCGGAGGCAGCGCGATTCACAAAAATATCGGCAATCGGACCAACATACAGCGCAAGGTCCCGGCTAACACGCTGCAAAGTCGCGGGATCGATTCGCGAGTCTCCGCATGGCCTCGAGGCTTCAACTGCTCTCGGTTGCGCAGTGACGGGTGCGGTCAGGACCTTTGCTGGAGCGGGCCCGGGCCCTTTCTCGACTCGAACCTTGTCTCCAATCAGACGCCGCAATGCCTCAATCAACAGCTGGGTATCCGACTTCCATCGGGCATGAGTCAGTTCAATGCAGTTGCGATACGCCAGGTCGGTGAGGTTTTCTGGCAGTTGCTCGGCGCGAGGCATCTCGGCGCCGTGCACCAGCACTGGAATGACTGGAATGTCGCGCCTCAGTGCCGACGCAGTTTCGATGCGAACGAAGTCCCCGGGATCGTCCAGACGGCGGGCTCCGTTTTCGTCTCTCGCGTCGAGCCATTGCGGGCCCATCACCACCAACAGCACGCCGCACTTCGATACGCTCTCTTCAATTGCTTTGCGAAAGTCGCGTCCCGCTTCGATGCCGGCAACATCCATGAAGACCATGTCTTCGCCAAAGCGCTGGACCAGATCGTCGAACAGTCTTCCCGCCTCACCCTGCGAGTCATTTCTACGATAGCTAATGAAGATGGCGCCCAAACTGCCCCTCCTTTAGCGAGCCGCATATAAAATCGGCTGCCTGCCCCGAGCATGGATATCCCAAGCAGTGATTGGAACAAAGTTTACTCTTTTATAAGTATGAGGGAATACAGAAGTATTAGGGAATAGCTGACTGGCTGCTCCTTTCCGATAGTCACTTACGCGGGCGACTTATAGCGCGGCTATCCAAGCAGTGGTGAGGACAAGCCGTTGCCAACAACGTCTCTACGAGACAGGCGCAGGGGCGTCGTCAGTATCAGGCACAGGTGCGCTGCAAAGGTTCGCACAACTCCGCCAGCGAAACGCTCGACGCGATCGGTAAGCCACGATTCCGGCAGCACGCGATCCCCCGTCAGGCACAGAAGTGAAATGGATCCCGGCGTGATCGGCGGTTATCCAGGCCACGGTGCCTGAAACGCATAGCGTAGCCCCACTCTCCGGCAGAGCAAAGTGCAGATCCAGTTCTTCTCCCGCGGTCAGAAAAGCGCGCGCGCCGCCATCAACACGCTGCAGCTTGATCCCGACGCCGGCCCCGCTCAAGTTCACCACCGTCACCTCCGAACAAGGCCGGTTCCGAGCACCGACGAACGCAGCAAAGTTCACGGACTCGCGGTGGTGCCTGCGTCGCCGGGCCACGGTGGCGGAGTAGGCTGCGCGGAGGCAGCGTTCGATCTGGATCGTTGACGGTGGCTTATGAATCAGAAACTTAACTCCCGCGGCAAACGCCTGCCGCAGATCGGGCAGATCGCGCACGATCGCCACCAGAACACACTCCTGGTTCAGTTTCGACCGTCGCACCGAGCCAAGAAACTCGCCCAGGTTGAGGACCTCCCGCCAATCCACCACGATCAGGTCAAACTCGTGCTCCTCGATCAACCTCAGGGCTTCGTCGCAGCTGCCCACGACCTTCGGCGTCACCTGAAACTGGACTCAGAACGCCACGGTTTGTCCGCAGAAACGGAACGTCGGAGCAGAGCAACAAGGTGTGCATGGCAAGTGTGGTCTTCGGATTCTCCATAACTTTCTCCACTCCGTCTCTGCCGGTCGTAAGCGCCCAACCGTTCGTCATTCACTCCATCGGCGCGCGGCCCTCCGGGTTGAATTGCCACCTCATCTCCGGGAACTGGGCCGGGTTACCTGGGTTCGCCCGCCCGCTCAAGGCTTCGACGACCCGAATTCGGGCTTGCGGCTTGCGCCGGCCCAGCCGACAGTTGCAAACTGATAGGGTTCGCGCGGGATCATTTTCGTCTGGATCATTTTCGTGCGGATCGTCGAGGCACGCCGCGCCCCGTCCGCCAGTAGGAGGCCCACCTCATGAAGATTCCAGTTCGAGGATCGGCAGCGCTATTGACCGCGGCGCTGATCGTGGCAGTCACCCTGGTCTGGCTGCCGGCCTACCGCCTGTTCTTTGCCATCAGCGTCGGCTTTGGACTCGTCGTGGCCGGAGCCCTCTATCTCTGGCACAAATTCCGCCCCGTGCGGGAAGAAGACATCGAGAACAAGCGCCCCTTGGGATTGAGCTAAGGGCGGGGACCAGAAAGACACGGACCAGCAACTGTGTCTGCCAGGCAACCCCGGCTTCGTGACTCCGGAATGATCCGCGCCGGTCTCGGAATCATCCTCGTCGTCGTCCCGCTGATTGCAGCAGGGGCGATCGTTGCTTTCGGTTTTGGGCACGACTTTGCAGTTGGGTCTGCAGGCATCTGGGCATTCCTGTGGCTGGTCCTCGGGACTGGCTTCGTGATTGGGGGCGTCGGGCAGACCGTCATACGTCGCAGGAAGAATCGCGGGCAAAATTAAATCGCTCTCCCGCCCTTGCCAATCTTTCGTTCTCCATTGCAAACTTGAGCATGAGGGTTCTAGCGCGGTTTCTCGCGGCGGCTACCGATGCCGCCCACTTCCCTGCTCCCAGCCTGCCGGAGGTAGCCTTCCTTGGCCGATCCAATGTCGGCAAGTCGAGCGTGATCAACTCTCTGGTTGGGACCAAGCTGGCGCGCACCAGTTCAACTCCCGGCCGTACTCGCAGCATCAACTTCTTTGAGATTCGCTGGCCCGGCAAACCGCAGCCGGAGCTCATTTTTGCCGACCTGCCCGGCTACGGGTACGCCAAGATCTCGCGCGAGATTTCGCAGGAATGGCCGAAGTTTATCGAGCCCTATCTCACCGATCGTCCCACGCTGGCCCTCTGCGTGGCATTGGTCGACGCCAGCGTTCCGCCGCAGCAGAGCGACCGGCAACTCGTGAGTTTTCTCAATTCCATGGGCCGCGAATTCCTGCTGGTGGCGACCAAGAGCGACCGGCTTTCGAATAATCAATTGCACCAGGCGCTGCGCACGTTGACCGACGAGCATCCCACAGCCCGTCTCCTTCCCTATTCCGCCAAGACCGGCGCCGGACGCGACGAACTGTGGAAGCGAATCCGGCAGGCCGCGCAAGCTGCGACCACAAGCGAGGCCACACTCGGGACCGCGCTCGATTAGAAACCGCGAACCTGGATTCCTCTACCCGGCTAATCTTCCGCCCAGTTTGCTCCGATATGAGCCACTGAGTTCCGGCAAGGCTTGTCCGTCCACGCGGCAGCGTCAGGAACTGACCTTCGGTGATGGCGGATACCGTATTCCGCGTCAAGGACCTATGGCACAGGAACCCAACCACGGCATTTCGTATCTGATGGCTCTGAAGCGCAATGGCTCAGACGCAGCTAGCGCAGCCGCGCCGGCCCGCGAAAGCAGTCCGGAAACACAGCCGGGCGGCACAGGCAACTACCAAAGCGCACCGGCACAACCCTCCTATCACGGAGCGGAAAAGCGCCGCAGCCCTCGTTACAAGTGCGAAGGCAGCGCCCAGATGCGCGAACTGACTGCGAAGTCCACACCTGGGCGAGCTTTACCGATATCAGCCTTCACGGCCGCTAGGTTGAGGCCCAGGCCACCTATCCCGTGGGAACCCGTCTTGCAGCTCAAACTGGAAGCCAATGGCGTCAAAGTCGAGGTCACCGGCAACGTGCGCGTGAGCTATCCCTACCTTGGTATGGGGATCGCCTTTGTAAACATGACCGACGAAAATGAGGCACGCCTGCGAGACATGCTCTCCACCATCTTGCGGCCCTCGGTGATCATGGGACCGGGCATCGCTTCGTTACTCCCTACCACTGGACCGCTGGAGGCGGTAGCTCTGATCTCCGACCCCACGGCCGCGATCCAGGCGCTCGTTGAATTCTTTGAAAATCGCGAGATGTTGATGCTTGCGACGATTTCCTAAGAATCCTCCGCCGGAGTCAGAGCACTCGGCCGAAACCGACGTAGCTTGCTACGTCTTGCCGAGCGCTAGCCGGACCGGTTTTCCTTGCGCCCATCGCGGGCTCTTCGCGGCCTCGAGAGGGTAACAGTCTTGCGCACGAAGGACTCGATCTCTCAGACGAATTCATCGCCGTTCGCTATGATGGATCGTCATGTCTCTCTACCTCATCACTGGGATTGGAGGCTTCATTGGATCGTCACTCGCCCGCGCTCTGCTCGACCGCGGCGAGCAAGTTCGGGGCGTAGACAACTTCTCCACCGGCAAGCGGGAAAACATCGCAGAAATTCTGGATCGCATCGACTTTCGCGAGGCCGACCTTCTCGACGCCGACGCCATGCATAAGGCCTGCGCCAGCGCAGACTTCGTCTTACATCAGGCGGCGATTCCCTCCGTGCCCAAATCCGTTCTGGACCCTCTCGGCAGCAACCGGGCCAACATTGACGGCACCGTCAACCTGCTGGTCGCGGCGCGCGATGCCAAGGTGAAGCGCGTCGTCTATGCCGCTTCGTCGTCGGCCTATGGCGACACACCAACCCTGCCCAAACACGAAGAAATGAAGCCGGACCCGATCTCTCCCTATGCGGTGGCAAAACTCGCCGGCGAACATTACATGGTTTCGTTCTATCGCTGCTATGGCCTCGAAACCGTGTGCCTGCGCTATTTCAACGTGTTCGGACCGCGGCAGGACCCATCCTCTCCCTACTCCGGAGTGCTGGCCAAGTTCATCACCTTGATGCTGCGCGCCGAGCAGCCCACCATCTTCGGCGACGGCGAACAGAGCCGCGACTTCACCTATATCGACAATGTGGTGCACGCCAACCTGCTGGCCTGCACGGCCCTCGCGGACCAAGTTGCGGGACGAATGTTCAACATCGCAACCGGAGACAGAATCACACTCAATGAAACCTTCAAAGCGCTACAGGGGCTGACCGGATTTTCTGGACAGCCCGTTTACGGTCCGGAACGCAGCGGCGACATCAAACACTCGCTGGCGGATATTTCGAAAGCAGAAGCCGAGTTCGGGTATCGAGTCACGGTGGAGTTCGAAGAGGGCCTGCGCCGCACCGTGGACTGGTATCGCGGGAGGTGAATCCGAGCGCCGGATTTGCGTGCCGGTGAGTGCAAGAACTCAGTCGTCGAGTCGCAAACCTTAGGCGGCCAGCGTTCACTGGACCCTGATTGTGGTTGGAAGGACTGATCCTCACCACAAGAGACTGCCCGGGCACGAGGTCCGCGAATTGCCCAGTCAGTCGCGAATTTTCAAACGGACAACCGGCGACGGACTCGATGAGGTCTCGGAAAATGCAGCACAATTTCCCGGTTGATTTTCATAGGTTCCGGCTTCAATAGCTCTGCGCGATTCTTCGGCATCTTGCCGCCCAGAATCCGGCAAATATTGACCAGTGAACGGCTGCCGCAAACCATGCAGATGTCATGCGGGCTGTCGCTGACAACGTCGCATTCAGCGCACAACACAGCGTGCTGCAGTGCTACAGCATTCAGAGGTTGGCCAGCCGCAAGCAAGTTACCAGCGTTCGATTGGTTCATCACAGGCCCCTGGGAAGAGGTTCTTCATACAGAGCATTTTGCTGGAGATTGCTAGGGTGTGAGAATGGCCCATGTGGGTCATTCTGTGTTTATTCTCCACTAGGAGAGTTTCTGTTCCAGGGCGGCGTTCCCAAACGCCCAAGCCAAAGACAATTTGCATTCCTCGTCTGCTGCGAAATTGCTGACCAATGTCTGATTGCCGATCCTGAGGCTTTTATTGCCATTTACCTCAATGCATTATGAAAGAGGTATTACGCCAGCTGGGCTACCATGGGAGTGGTTGAGCCGCGTCAGTGAGCCACTCTGGCTTGACCTCTTTCAGCTTAAGGTGCTTCTGTACGCCATAAGCCATCGCCATTTGGCCCTTGAGAGTCAACATCTCGTCCGTGTTGCGTGCTGCTTCCCCTGTTTGTCCGAAGTCCAACCACACGCCACCGGGCCAACACCGCGCTTTTACAGATCGCTCCACTCCGCACCGACTTACGTCGTTATCGACCCAGCCCAATTTTTGATTACCGGCGTCCGCTGTCCGTGTTAGATCAAGACTCAGGTTCTGAAGTAGCCACTGGCCCGCACAAAACTGAAATTCGGGCGGACGAATGGAATCATCGTTCGGGCCTGATTGCCAATTAATCACTCCGTCAAGGACGATTGAAGCTGCTCCGGCCCGAGCCAATGCCCATGCAAAACGCAGTAAGTCGCCATCGTTGTCGGGGCCGTGGCCGAGTGCGAGAAAACGATACTAGGCAGCAGTTCGTTTCCATCAGGAATGAAGACCGTAGCTCCTACGTTTCCGCTCTTTTCCATCACGGTGAATCGCTGAACGGTGATGGCTTCAACGTGGCCAACATCGGAGGTACCACTAACATGGATGAAGTTGCTGAGCGGTACATGCACCGAACAGACCGAAGACTGCCATGCAATGCACGACCACGCGGTTCATTCGTGCTAGCCTCCGTTCGTCCGCACCCATTTTAATCCTGTTGAGCGACCAGTGTTTTAACCAGGCGTTTCACTCAGAACCCCGGGTTGAGCGATTTATCTCTCGCCTGGGCGTCACGGACTTCCGAAGCCGCAAGCCCCTTCATTACGTTGGTTATCTACGTCCCCATTACGCCGGTCGCTACAGTGAAGGCATGCCTCTTTCCTCGATG
>Ga0307479_10006190_pt1 | contig 10981 bp, 13 predicted proteins | sample atmos_gasesECM4C_FD_203743 | JGI IMG/M metagenome (GOLD analysis project Ga0307479, IMG submission 203743) | Hardwood forest soil microbial communities from Morgan-Monroe State Forest, Indiana, United States - atmos_gasesECM4C_515 | ecosystem: Environmental > Terrestrial > Soil > Temperate...
CTTACGCTGCGTAAGTAGCGTAGTCAACCGGGGATTTATCCCCGGCGCCGGCCCGCTCTCGGTCAGCAGGAGCGGTCGCCGGCGTAAACTCCGCTGACTCGCTTCCGGCGGGCGTCGCGGCCGCCGGGGGGACTTTTTACCGCGACTGGTCCTGGCGGATCCGGTCCCATGGGAGACGCCAGGGTGAGAACAAATCCGGGACTACGCTCGTAGATGTCTTGCGGGACGCTGCTTCGGACGCGAGTTCGATTCTCGCCGCCTCCACCAGCCGGCCGGAGCCCGGCTGGTTCGATCGACCGACCTCCTTCGCCGCAGATTAGCTGGACGGGAAGGAAAAGCTGTCCAGGACCTGCTGAAACGCCGCATCGTAGCTGCCGCCCGGCGCCTCTTCGATTTCGAAGGTGTTGACCTGGTGTGCGAAGACCACGATCACGGCGCCGTTGGCTGGACCGGAATCGACGACCACGATCCGGTCGGCGGTGATGCCGGCCACTGTCGTTTGGGTAACCTGGTTCCCCCCCGCGAGACTCGCTTCGGCCTGGTCCTTCGGTCCGGCGACCACCCGGATCTCGATCGGCGGCGTAAAAGTACCCGAGGCCGGGACGTGGGCGGGCACGGACGAGGGCGTACCAAAGGCGACGACGCTCACGGCGCCGCCGGAGCCGGGCTCGGCGGTGTAATCGCGCGCGGTCCAGCCGTTCGGGAAGCAGAGATGGTAGCCGAGCGTGGTGTGCTGGTAGCCCTGGCCGCTCTTGCAGCCGACCGATGATGAGGCGCTGGCCTGTAGGGGTGGTGCGGCGCCGGTGTCCTCGCCGCACCCCGCGACCAGGGTAGCGGCAAGCAGGCTGAACAGCACCCCCAGGGAGCGGCTGCTGGCCACCGGGGAAGCGTACAGGAAAATGGTTGGCGCGGGCGGCTCAGCCTAGTGAAAGATCGCGGTGGCCAGCCACCAGCAGGCGAGCACGCCAACGATCGCCGGCACGATGCCGCCGAGGCGAGTGAGGAGGGCGACGATCTGCGCGGGGATCAACCAGAAGACCGAGACCGGGTCGGCCTTGACAACGCCCACTCGCGCCTGTTCCGCGACCGGGCCCGCTTCTTCATAAGAGGGCAGGGCATGCGCGGCGAACGACAGTCCGAGCCAGAGCTGCACGCCCGTCATCCAGTTGGTCGGCAGGTGCAGAACGGTGCGCGGCGCCAGCGCGGGTGCCAGGCAAAGGATCGCGAAGATGAAGAGAACCAGCGTCGGAATGTAGGCGATCGAGATCGCCGTGCCCAGCCGGGGCGGCGCCTCATACACCGTGTAGCCGGCCGGGTCGTCGACGACAAAGTAGGTGACCTCGTCGATCGCGAGGCCGGCGCGGTGCGCGACCGCGAATTGGATCGCCGTGCGCAGCACCACCGCCGGGAAGCCGAAGAGGTGGATGGTACGGGCGATCAGCAGCGGAAAGGCGCGGATCAGGCTGATACGGGCGGTGGCCTTGGCCAGCCGCAAGGTGTAGGGCGCTCCGCGTTTGACCGCGACGCGAGCGACGCTGCCGCCGCGAACGACGGCTACCCTGGCGACGGTGCCCAGCTGCTCAGCTCTCGATTTCAGGACCGGGGTTGCCGCCGCGCGCCAACGCGCCCAGGGGATGGCGCGCAGTCGGGTCAACAGCTGGTCGTACAGAGATGGAGGCAGGTCGGCCCTGGGTCGCGCTGCCACCCAGGCCGGCGTATCTGCCGAGATGGGCGGTATCGCCGGTGTGGCTGGCTGCTCGAAGGGCAGGTCTTCCTGGATCGGGTCGACGGCCCCGCTCATTTGGCGGTCACCTTGGGCGGGGTGTTCGCCGCCTTGATCTTGGCCAGTAGCGCCAGCTGGTCGGACTCGGTGTCGAGGGTGATCGCGGGATCGTAGCTCCGCGCCGTGTACCAGGCGCTGAGCCCGGCCTTGGTGTCCTTATCGAGGAGGAAGCAATAGGCCTCGTACGCCCAGACCTTTGGCGAGTTCGGCACCGACTCCACCGCCTGTTCCATCTCGGCGGCGCAGCCGGGATAGTCCAGCGTGACCAGGCGCGCCTTGCCGTCCTGGTAGTGGTGCATGCCGCTCCACGCTCCGGGGAGGCCGGCGGCCGCCATCAAGGTCAGCGCCAGTGTCACGCCCAGCACGCACAGGACCCAGCCGGGCATATCGGGCAAGCCGCCGCGGGCCCGGCGGATCGGCTGGAGCGCCGCTTCATACCGGAGCAGCCGATCGGCGAGCTCCGCGTCGGCAATCTCCGGCAGCGCCGGCCGGCGCAAGCGCTTCGCGTCGCGCAGCAGCATCACCGCTCCCGTCACATCGCCGGCGGCGTAGCGTAGGTCGGCCTTGAAGACCAGGGCGTCGCGAGCGGCGGGGTCGCCGCGCAGGGCGCGATCGAGATAGTCTTCGGCGACCGCCGTCTCGCGCTTCCAGTAGGCGATCATCCCCAGGCCAAGCAGCGCGGCGGCGTTCTTCGGTTCGCGCGCCAGCACCGTTTCGTACTCGGTGGTCGCCCCAACAAAGTCGGAGATCCGGATGCGAGCCAGGCCAAGCAGGCTGCGCGCATCGGTGAAGTCCGGATGGACTTCGATGATCTTCGCGAGCAGCGTCACGGCCGGCTGTGGGTCCTGGGCGCCCACGAACGCGTAGGCGAGATAGTAGGCCGCGTAGGCGTCGTCCGGACGCTTGCGGACCTCGGCGGCCAGCAGTGGCAGGGCGCCTTCGAAGTCATGCCGGCGGATTAGCGCCAGGCCATCATTGATCGACATGTCCGGTGCCTAGCCCGAGTAACGCCTGAGTTCAGGCGTGCTTGCGGACCAGCGAAAGCGCGGCGGTCTATGCCGCTTTATCGACCCAGCGTTCGGCGATGAAGGCCAGGAAAGCCCGGTCGAAGTCGAGCCCCTGGAGCTTGGTGGTGGCCGGCCAGGCCGAACGGACTTCGGACTGCAGCCGGCGGTACTCTTCCAGGTCGAGGCCCTGGGCGAATTCCCAGGCGCGGGCGGCGAGCTCGGCGTTCAAGGGCTTCATCAGATTTCTCCTACTCTCTACAACGTTCCAAGCCGGCAGAAGGATTCACGTCGCGTTGTGTCACGCTACGTGCAAATCGCAAGAGGCGCCGGGTGATCGCGTCAATCGTGGCATGCGAGGGTTGGGCCTGAAAGCCGCGATCATCGTGGTTGGCGCCGGCATGGTGATGGCCGTCCCCACGCTGATGGTGCTGCGGGGCAACCCGACCGCATCGATCGCTCCCGCCAGCAGCGCTCCCGTCGAGTCCGCCGCCACCGACGATGCCGACCTCCAGGCGCAGCGCGCCATTCGGATCGCGCTTGCCAGGGTGACACCCACCGCGACATCGACACCGGCGGCGAGCGCGGCCGCCCTCGTCAGCCGACCGGCGGCCGCACCGCAATCGTCACCGGCGGCGCCCGCGACGGTGCCGTCCTTCTCCCATGTCTTCGTGATCGTGATGGAAAACCATGAATACAACAGCGTGATCGGTAATCCAGCCGCCCCTTATACCAACGGCCTCATCAACAGCTACGGCCTGGCGACCAACTATTACGCGGCATCCCATCCGAGTCTGCCCAATTACCTCGCCCTCACCGCCGGCAGCACCTTCGGGATCGCCAGCGACTGCACTACCTGCTTCGTCAACGCGACCAATATCGCGGACCAGGTTGAAGGCAGCGGTCGATCATGGAAGGCGTATATGGAGGACATGCCGGTGCCGTGCTACATGGGCGCTGCCTCGGGCAACTATGCGATGAAACACAACCCGTTCATGTATTACAACGACATCCGCAACAACCAGGCTCGGTGCGTCGCTCACGTCGCGCCCTTCACGCAGTTTTGGGTCGACATGAGCAGCGGCCGCGCGCCCGATTTCGTGTGGATCACGCCCAACATGTGCAACGACACGCACGACTGTCCGGTCGGCACCGGCGATGCCTGGCTACGTAGCGTCGTGCCGACGATAACCGGGTCGGCCGGCTTCCGAAACGGTGGGGTGCTATTCATCACCTGGGATGAGGGCTCGAGCAATGCCGGCTGCTGCAGCGGCAGCTGGGGCGGACATGTCGCCGCCTTGGTCGTCGCACCGAACGCCATCGGCGGCTTTCGCTCCGGTGTCGCCGAGAACCACTACGGCTTGCTGCGCACCATCGAGGACGGCTTCCACCTCAGCCACCTCGGAGCCGCCGGGTGGTCGAGCAATCTTCCCTTGCGCGAATATTTCCGCAACTAGCCCTCGCCCTTCCCTCCAACGGAAGGGGAGGGAGAACCGCCAAGCTGGCGGATCGGTTCGAGCGAGGCGAGATCGTCGATCGACGACAGGTCGCCGGGCGGGTCGCCGAGGAAGACATTGCGGATCACGCGCCGGAGGATCTTGCCGTTGCGGGTCTTGGGCAGGCGGGGGATGACGTGCACCGCCGCGGGTTTGAAAGGCTTGCCCAGTAGGCGTTCGATGCTGCGAGACACCGCCCCCGGGATGGCCGAGGGATCGGCGCCAGGCCGAGCCACGGTGAAGACCACCACCGACTGACCCTTGATCGGGTCGGGAACACCAACGGCCGCCGCCTCCGCAGCGGCCGTGCCATCGAGGGCGGCGGCTTCGACCTCGGCCGGTCCCACCCGTTTGCCCGCGACCTTGATGGTGTCGTCGGACCGCCCGAGGATGTACCAGAGTCCATCCTCGTCGACCATCGCCCAATCGCCGTGCACCCAGATGTTGGGCCAGCGCGACCAGTAGGTCTCGAGGTAGCGCTGCGGGTCTTTCCAGAATCCGAGCGTCATGCCCAGGTACGGCTGGCGGATGACCAGCTCGCCCACCTCGCCCGTGACCGGCTGACCCCGGTCGTTGAACACGGCGGCATCGATGCCCGGGATTGGCCCGGCGAAACTGCCCGGCTTCGAGGGGGTCAGAAAATTTCCCGACACCAGGCCGCCCCCGCATTCGGTCCCACCGGAGTAATTCATGATCGGGACCTTACTGCGGCCGATTGTCTCGAACAGCCAGGTCCACGCTTCGGGGGTCCACGGCTCGCCCGTCGACGCCAACGCGCGCAGCCGCGAGATCGGTCGCTCCGGGACAGCCCGATCGCCCGATGCCATCAAGACGCGAGTGAGGGTGGGGGAGATACCGAGGTGGGTCACGCCGTGACGGTCCGCGACGTCCCACACGCGCCGTGGCTCCGGAAAGTCGGGAGCACCGTCGTAAAAGACCGCCGTGCCGCCCAGCATCAGGCTGCCGTACACCAGCAGCGGACCCATCACCCAGCCCATGTCGGTCACCCACATCACGCGCTCACCCGGACGGACGTCCATCCCGAGCGCCCAATCCTGCGCGGCCTTGATCGGGAGGCCCGCGTGTCCATGCACCGTCCCCTTCGGGCGGCCGGTCGTCCCCGAGGTGTAGAGCAGCAGCAACGGTTCGTCCGCCCGCATCGCTTCCGTCGCCACCGGCGGGCGCGGCTGGTCCAGATCCTCCCAGGCGACCTCGCGGCGGTCCTTCGCCGTGTCGACCCCGGCGCAGCGCACCACGACCAGCCGGTCAAGGTCTGGCAGTCCGGCGGCGGCTTCCACGGCGATCGGCTTCATCAAGACCGGCCGGCCGCGGCGCACGGCGGCGTCCGCCGTGATCAGCACGCGTGCCTGCGCATCGGACAGCCGCTGGCGGATGGCTTCCGCGCCGAAGCCCGAGAAGAGCGGCACCGCGACCGCCCCCAGCTTGGTACAGGCCAACAGCGCGACGGCATTCTCGATGACGAGCGGCAGGTAGAGTCCGACGGCAACCCCGCGCTCGACACCGATCTCGCGCAGCCCGCTCGCGATCCGTTCGACCATGGCATCGAGTTGGGCATAGGTCAACTGTCTCGAGGTCGCCGCCTCGGTCTCGCCGATGATAGCGAGGCGGTCCGGATCCGACCGGCGATAGCGAACCACCGCCGACTCGTACGCGTTCAACCGTCCGCCGGGGAACCACCGGGTCAAGGGAATGCCCGGTGAGGTGTCCATCACCTCGTCATAGGGCGTCGACCACACGATGCCGAGATCCTTGACCAGCGCATCCCAGAACCAGCGAGGGTTCTGCGCGGCCTTCTGACAGAGCTCCGGGTAACTGTTGCAGCCATGCTCGTGCATGAACCTAAAGATGCGGCTCTGGCGTGCCTGCTCCTCCGTCGGTGACCAGACAGGAGCCGCCACGGTCATTCGCCTTTCCTGTCTCCGGTCCAAAAGCCTTCGGGGTCGGCGCGACGGATGTAAGCGAGCTCATCCGTGGACGGCGGGGTGGTCGCCCGAACCGAGTCATCGATCGCAATCGTGAAGCCCGTCGCGTCGCGCACCTGCGCCGGGGTGACGCCAGGATGCAAGCTGACCGCGCGGACCTGCCCGCTCGAAAGATCGAAAACCCCAAGCGTCGTGATCAGGGTGGCGGGACCGCCGCGGCGCCGCCCGGGGAAATGCCCAGGGGAGGTGATGTAGTCGACGCGCTCGCGAAAACGGCGCGGTTCGTGCTCCATGATCAAGACCGTCCGTCCCGCGAGCGAGGCGATATCACCGCCACCGCCGCTCCCCGGCAGGCGGACCAGGGAGCCGCTGGCGCTCGTCCGGGTGGTGTTGAGGTTGCCGTGCGGGTCGATCTCCGCGCCGCCGATGAAGCCGACGTCGACTCGCCCCTGTTGCAGCAGGCTCATCACGTCGTTGAGTCCGAGGCAGGCGATCGCCCCGACGATGTTGGGTGGATCGCCCATGGTGTAGATGAAGGCCTCGGCGGGCCGATCGCGGATGACCCCGTTCTCGAAGAGGCCGACCGCGATCGGCGCGTGGGTGGCCTTGGCCAGGCCGAAGCCGAGCAGTGGGAGGCGCATCCCAACGAACACGACCTCGCCGTCACGGATCTCGCGGGCGGCCGCCACCACCATCAACTCCTTGCGGGTGTAGGTCGCGATCATGGCGCGAAATTGGCGGCGGCGGCGAGCCGGCTTTCGCGGACCCGCAGGCGCGCGACCGCCGCGTCGCCCATGTGCCGGAGGTAAGCGCCCCGATCGGGAAGGTCGAGCACCCACTCCTTGAGCCAGGACTGATATCCCCCGAGGGTTTTTGACAGCCCGTGATAGCGGAGAAAGGTCTCGAAGTCGCGGCGCCAGTAGCCCTGCACCGAGGAGGGCAGTGCGCCGCCGGGCTCCTCGACGACGGCGGTGACGAGGAAGCCGGGGATCATCGTCCGATTGGGATCGCTGCGGATCACGTCATCCGGGACGATCTCCTCGCAGACCACGATGGTGCGACGCGCCGCATAGGCGGCTTCGACCGTGAGACCGAGGTTGCCCCACAGATGCGCGTTCCCGGAGGTATCCGCGCGCTGGACGTGGATGATGGCCACGTCGGGCTTGATGGCACCGACGGCCAGCAGACCCGGTCCTCCGAAGGGATCGTCGATCGGCCGAATCCGCGGATGGCCGCGCACGATATCGCCACCGAGCCCGGTGAAGGTCGGTAAGTAGGGCAGGCCCATCGCCGCTGCCTTGAGCGCCAGTCCAACGGTGAAGTTCGAATGGTCTTCCATCGCGATGCGGCGGGGCTGGCCCTGCTCGTAGGCGCGCCGAAAACCATAGCCCGACCCGCCGGCAACGTTGCCCACCCAGGCGGCGATCACTTTCGCCACCGTGCCGGCCGCGATCAGCTGGTCGAAGGCCATATCGGAGATCGGTCCGATCAGCGTCAGGTCCTTTCGTCGCTGGCGGATGATCTCGTGCACGGCAGCGAACGGGATGCCGGACTCGAGCGCCAGTCCGAGTGCGACCGCATCGCCGTCCTGGACCTGCTCGGCGATCGCCTCCGCCAGCGAACGGCGCTTGGTGGTCAGCGGTGGCTCCAGGCGGGCGCGCGTTTTTCCAGGAACGCGCTGATCCCTTCCTCGGCGTCGCGCGAGGACCCGACCGTCGCCCGGTAGGTCGCAATCGCGGCATCCAGCCGTTGCAGCAGCGCCGGCGCTCGCTGTCCGCGGGTGGCGGTGGTGAGCGCCCGAAGCGCGACCCCGCTGCGAGTGGCCAGGTCGGCGGCCACCCGATCGACCGTCTCCGCGAATTGCGCCGCCGGCACGACCTGGGTCACGAGCCCGGCGGCCTCGGCGGCGGCCGCCGTGATCGACTCGCCGAGCAACAACCGCATGGCTCGCGGGGCGCCGCAGATCTCCGGCAAGCAGGCGGCCGCCACCGGTGGGAAGGCACCGAGCTTGATTTCCGGGAAGCCGAACACGGTGTCGTCGCCCGCCAGCACGAGGTCACAGAGCAAGGCGAGCTCTGCCCCGCCACCGAGCGTCGACCCATGAATGGCGGCGATCGTCACCGGTGTCAGGTGCAAGAGGAGTCGCGCATTTTCCCGGACTTCCGACAGCATGGCATCCAGCCGGCCGGCCAGGTGATCCCGCACCTCGACGCCGGCAGAAAAGGCATGGGGGAGGGCGCTACTGAGCACTACGGCCCGTATCGAGGTTGCCTCACATTCGCGAAGCGCGTCATTCAGCCGTCGCAGCATCTCGATGTCGAGCACATTCAGTGGTGGTCGGTTCAGCGTGATCCGAGCGACCCCATTCTGGATCCGGACCGTGATCGAAGCCGAAGACATTTCGGGTGCCGGCACCGTCGGTAATGCTAGTACGCTTGATTCATGCAGACGTGTCCGCGCTGTGAGCACCCGGTGGCGGCCGAGGCGCTCTTCTGCGGGCAATGCGGCGCCCAGCTCAAGGTGCAGCCGGTGCAGGGCGACATCATCGACGGCACCCGGCGGTTTGCGAAGCAGAGAGCGATCAGCCCCGGTCGCGCCGCCCGGCTATCGGTCGTTCCCGGCCTGGGACACTGGTATGCGGGCGCACCGCTCAAAGGCGTGGTGTTCTTCGCGGCCATTGTTGGACCACTCGTGCTCGGCACCGAACTCGATCTAACGTTCGTGGGCGCCGCACTCGGAATTCCGCTCGACGTCGGCGGTCTGGCTCTCTGGGGGTTTTGCGCCTACGACGCGTACCGCACGGCGCGAAATCGGATGCGGCCCGCGGCCTGAACCGTCAGCCGGATCCAGCGGTCCTCAGCCGACGCAATGCCTCTCGCAAGCTTGCTCTCTTAGTGTCGCTGGTGTGGCGAGGGAGCGGCGGGTCCTCCTGATCGAGGACGATGCGGACGTTGCGGCCCTGTACCTCCTGCAGCTGCGCCGCGACGGAATCCCTCTCGAGCACGCCGCCACCGGGGCGGAGGCGGACGTCTTCGTCCGCGACCGGGTACCGGCCTTGATTCTGATCGACCTCAAGCTGCCCGACATCGATGGGCGGGAACTGGTCGAGCGCTGGGCCGGCGATCCGGTCTCCGGTGCGATTCCGATCTGGATCCTGAGCAACACGACGCCCGAGGACAACCTGTGGTGGCATTCGGCGCCAAATGTCCAGCGCTACTTCCTGAAGTCAAAGATCGCGCTGACCCGTCTCAGCCTCGAGATCCGCGCGACGCTGGGCCTGCCCTACGGCGAGCGGCTCAGCCAGCGAACCGCCAGCTGATCACCACGGTCCGCGGATAATTCATCGAATGGAAGGCGCGCCGCCATCGCCGGAGGCGCGGCTGCGCTGGCTCGACCTTCTCCCCGTGCTCGTCTTCACCATCCTGGGCGTCATCCTGGTGTTCGCCGGGGTCGTCGCGCTGGCGCGCTTGGACCGCGCCTTTTATCGCAACAACCTCGAGACGATTGCGCTGAGCGCGACCCTCGCCATTTACCTTGCTTTCGGCGCCGGGATCGCCGTCGCGCTGCGGCGATTGGGATCACCGCTGGCGTTTCTCGGGTTGCACTGGCCAACGCCGCGCGATCTCTTGTTGACGTTGGCGCTGGTCGTTCCCTGGTACATCGGGGTCGCACTGGTCACGGCGCTGTCATCCGCGGCCTTGAATGGCGGCCGCGTGGTTCCGGGCAACACCCGCCAGCTCTTCATTCAGCATCCGCATGGCCTCGGCATCCTGTTGCTCGCCCTGCTGGTGACGGCGATCGCGGCGCCCATCTGTGAGGAGGCGTTCTTTCGCGGCATGCTCTTCCGCTTGCTCCGTCGCCGACTCCCCCTCTGGGCCGCGGTGCTGCTGAGCGCGATGGCGTTTGGCCTGGCCCATGCCAGTCCGACCGTCAGCTTCGCGCTGCTGCCGGTCTTCACCTACATGGGCATCGTGCTCGCCCTGGTCTATGCCTGGACCGGCTCACTGACCAACACCGTTTTGCTGCACGGCCTCAACAACGCCGTCGGCACCGTAACGGTCTTCGCCCTGCTGTCGCGCTAGTCCATCTCGGTCGGGATGAGCGCCATCTTCTGGCGCGGCACCCGATCGACGACCACCTCGCAGTGCGCATTCCGCACCACGTGTTCGGCCACCCGGCCCAGCGGGCTCTCATTCGGCCGGTTCTGGTGGCTGATCCCCATCACGATCAGATCCACGTTCTCCTCACGCGCGATCTCGACGATGCGGTGGCCGGCCTGCCGCGCGACGTTGACCTTGGTGCGAGGCTGGATCGCGTGTTGAGTCGCGATGAACGCGGCCGCATTTAGGGCCCGCTGGATGCGCGGGTCTTTCTCGGGCATGGCGAGCGGCGCCTGGAGCGGGATCTCGTGCACGTAGACGATCAACATCTCGGCTTTGTGGCCCTGGTTCAGGCGCGCCGCCAGCTCCACGGCGCGGACCGAGGCACCGAGGTCGAGAATGGGGACCAGCACCTTGCGGATCGACTCCACCGACCGCACCGTGCTGGTGGCGCCGCGCGGCGCCGGCGGCGGAACCCGCAGCATCCAGCCGAGCGTGCCCGCCAGGCCGACCGTAAAGGCGACCGCCAGCGTGATGCCGAGCGGGCTGAGCGTGAGGCTCAATGGGGATGCCGCGCCGCCGCTTGCAGCCGCCAGGCGCCGAAGGCCAACAGGCCGACGCCGGCAATCGCGTAGGGCACGGTATGGACCTCGAT
>Ga0307479_10006191_pt1 | contig 10979 bp, 9 predicted proteins | sample atmos_gasesECM4C_FD_203743 | JGI IMG/M metagenome (GOLD analysis project Ga0307479, IMG submission 203743) | Hardwood forest soil microbial communities from Morgan-Monroe State Forest, Indiana, United States - atmos_gasesECM4C_515 | ecosystem: Environmental > Terrestrial > Soil > Temperate...
TTCCGCGAACAAACGCTCAATATCTTTTTGTTTGGCAACGTTCGCCTGTACCGCGACAGCTTTGCCGCCTCTGCCGCTAATCTCATTGACCACGCGTTCCGCGCCTTCCTTGCTGGATGAATAATTGACCACTACAGAGGCGCCTTCCGCCGCCAAATGCTTTGCAATGGCAGCGCCAATTCCTTTGGACGCCCCGGTGACTACTGCAACCTTCCCCGTCAATCGCTGTGCCATATATCCTCCTGAATGTCGATGTGACTTCTGTATCTGCCAGTACAGATGTGCGGGCCATAGAATCGGGTATATGTTTTCAGGCTAATTTCTTACCGTACGGTACAGAACAGACGCGCGTGTTATAATACCTTTATGAAGTCTAAGACACGCAAAGAGTTACCCAGGCCTGTCGGGCGCCCGCTGTCGTTTGACCCCCACAAGGCGCTGGATCGCGCGTTGGATGTTTTTTGGCGCAAGGGCTATGAAGGGGCTTCGCTTTCGGACCTCACCAAAGCCATGCGCATCAACCGGCCGAGTCTCTACGCTGCGTTCGGAGACAAGGAAAGACTATTCCGCAAAGTGCTCGACCGCTATGCGGAAGGTCCGGCTTCCCATTCAAGAGCTGCTCTCCAAGAGCCGACTAGCCGTGCGGTTGTCGAACGCCTCCTCTATGGAACCATTGAGATGTTGACCTCCGGACCCATTCCACGCGGTTGTTTGTGGGTGCAGGGCGCTTTGGCTTGCGGAAATAGCGCCGATTCGGTGCGTCAAGAATTAATCTCGCGTCGTTCGGACGGAGAGGCGGCACTTCGCCAGCGCTTCAAACGGGCGATAATCGAGGGCGATTTGCCTCCAGACGCAAACCCGGCCAGCCTTGCCCGTTACGTCGCGATCATAATTCAAGGAATGTCTGTTCAGGCTGCCAGCGGTGCCAGCCGCGGCCAGCTTCGCGGCATCATCGACATAGCCTTGGAGTCCTGGCCGTCCCGGCGAAACGCATAAGAAACAATTGGGCACACCCCCCTTCGCAGGCGATTGACTCCCAACCGTGCAACTCCCAAAATCACAAAACGGGGCATTTTGCCGCTCAGGCCCCCAAATGTTTATGCCACAAGAGCCTACTGCCATCGAGCAGGCTGTTTCGCGAGCGATTCGCGACAACCTGGAGACTATCCAGCGCACCACTGACGAGCTGAATCAAGCCGTCAATGATGTGGTCGCCGCTTGCGCTAGCAGCAAGCCCACCAACGCGCTGCCGCCGATGTTGCGCGCGCAATCCACCGCTGCATCTATTGCCGCAGCTTTGGAAGTCCTTTCGCGATTCGTTGCGATTACTCTTAACCCGGGTCCACGTTCGCCACTCGAAGCTGAGATGACGCGGCTGACCAGCGCCATCAGCGCAGAGTCATCACGCCAGTCTCACGTCGTCGCGCCTGCAAAGGAAACAACCGGTGGCCCTACGGCGCCGGTAACGCCAGTCAGCCCTGCGGAATCCTCCCCAAGCAACGAGTTCGCGCCGGCCGCACATCCTAAACTTGAACCTGAGGCGCCGGAATCTGCGCCGTTAGAACTTCCTCAACCCGGGCCATTTCCTGAAGACGTTGAAGTGGCAACGGAAGGCGATTTTGACGTTAATCAACTGTCCACTGAGGAGCAGGAATTGCATCGCCGCGCTAATCGCGTTGCTAAAGTTTCCATGCAGGACATTAAAATGCTGCGCCCCGAGGCCGTGCGTCTGGGCCGTGAAAATAAAGATTTGTGCGTTAGACTGCGTGACGACATTGAAAAAGCTCATCGAGAATACGATCGCCGTTTCCGTCCTATCATGGATCATCCGGTGGACTACTTCTATCGCTGGATGGTCGAGATTCTCGCCGATGGCGACGCGCACGCTCTTGGTGAATATCCTTACGCGATCCACGCGCACCATCGCTAGATCGCTAGAACGTTTCAACGTGAATTTTCGCTTCCGCCAACATTCACCGTCACTTTTTTTCACGCGAACGGCTGTGCTCTGCCTCAGTATTTCGCTTTTGCTCGGCGATGCGAGCGTCGCCTTTGCACAGTCAGCCCCGCAAAGCAAAACTCGAACCCGCTCGAAGAAAAAATCAAAGAAGCCTAAAACTGTGCCATGCAAGGCCGATTGTGGAGTGACCACTTCTGCCCCGGAAATTACCGCACCGACGACTGGTGACGCAGCTGCTCAAACCGAACTTACTTCGCTTGCACGCGGGCTGCACACCGCGGCGCCGGGTGCGTACGAAAAGTTGTCCTCTTTCAGTACAAAAAACGCCTCTACGGTTTGGGGCTCGCGTGCCGCTCTGGCACTCGGCTATGAGGACTACACCAAGAATCGCCTGCCGCAGGCGCTGAACTGGTTCGCCAAAGCAAAAAGGGACGCCCTTCTCAGCGAATACGTTTTGTACTGGTCTGCGCAAGCCAAGCGTGGGCAAAAAAATATGGCCGGGGCCTTCGCCGACCTGCGAACTTTTCAACAGGAATATCCCAATAGCGCGATGCGCGAACAATTCTTAGAAGCCTATGCCCCGACAGCTCGCGATACTGGCCACGCACAAGAGGCCATCGAAGCTTTGAACGCTTACCCTCCGGCGAACACCAGACCCGTTTTGCTGCTGGAACGCGCACAAGCCTACAAAATGGCCCACCAATTACCGCGCGCGGCGAAAGATTACCAGACACTTTATTACAAATATCCTTTGTCCGACGAAGCCAAAGCTGCCGCTACGTCCTTGCCACAAATCGCCCGTGAGTTGGGCCGAGAGTATTCAAGCCCCACCCCCGAAATGCAGGAGCAGCGGGCACAAATATTTTTCGATGCCCACAAATGGAAAGAATCGCGTGCTGAATTCGAGAGAGTTCTGTCCATCGTGGGCGATCCCGCCAGTCCCAAACGCCAGCGCGCGCAGTTGCGCATTGCGCAAGCCAGGATTCAGCTCAAAGGCTCGCCTACGCTGCTCTCTTCTTTGACCACACCCGATCCCGAAGTCGACGCCGAGCGTTTATTTGGCCTGTCGCAGGCCTATCGCACAACAAAAAATGAATCTGAGATGTTCGCTACGCTCGACAGCATCACCCAGAAATATCCCAAGAGCGTGTGGAACGAGGAAGCCCTAATGGCTTCTGGCAATTATTATTGGGTTCTGCTCGACCGCCTGAAGGCCGTCGCTTACTACCAGCGATTGATCAACGCATTTCCCGACGGCAAATACGCCTATAACGCCGAATGGCGCATCGCGTGGATCGCTTTTCTGAACAACCAACCGGATGCGGACCAGCGTCTAACCGCCTTTCTCTTGAAGTATCCCACCTCCGCCAACGCTGTGGATGCACTGTACTGGCTTGGCCGCAGCGCCGAGCGCAACGGCAATCCCGGTCACGCACGCAGTGATTACGAAAAAGCTATCGAGCGATTTCCGCAAACTTATTTTGCGCACGCCGCCGCAGCCCGGCTGAAACAGCTGGGACCCGGCGAGGAAGATCCATCTGATTTTCTGGCAAAAATTCCTGACCCGTCTCCCTTGCGTGCATTCGACGAACCGATTCCTGAATCAGCTGCCGACCGTTGGGCCAAAGCTCAGGCGCTGCGCATCATCGCCTTCGATGCGTCCGCTGAACTGGAATTAAAAAACGCCTATTTCGCTACCTCATCGCCTCGTTTCCTGCTGGAAGCGGCGCAAGCGGCCTTTGATCAGGGACATTTCGCTGCCGGCATGTCTTACGGGCGGATCATTCTTCCGAGTTTCGAATCTCGCAAAATATCCGACGCTCCGATGGCCGTGTGGAAAATACTCTATCCCTTGCCGTACGAAGCGGCTCTCCGCCGTGAAGCGGCCCGGAACGATTTCGATCCCATGTTTGCCGCAGGATTGATCCGTCAGGAATCTACCTTTCAAGCCGACATCGTGTCTTACGCCAATGCGATCGGTTTGATGCAGGTGCTGCCAAAAACTGGCAAGCTGCTCGCCAAGCAATTAAAGATTCGCTACAACAAAAAGCTTCTCTACGACGCCAATTACAACCTGCAGCTGGGGATGTTATACATCGCCAATCTTGTCCGTCTTACCGGTGCTCCTGAATACGCCGCCGCGGCCTACAACGCCGGCGAAGATCGCATCGCTCTCTGGAAGGCCGAACGCAATTACGAAGAAATACCCGAACTTGTCGAATCCATTCCCTTCACGCAAACGCGCGAGTACGTGCAAATCGTCTTGCGCAATGCCGCCGTCTACCGGATGATTTATGGCTCTGGCGCTACGCAGAGTCTGCCGGTCACTGCGGCTTCCAGTCGCGCCAGGATTGAAGAACGCGCCGAATCCGGCAAACTTGATTAAGTAAAAGCGAGGGTCACACGTCGGCCACCAATACCTCTGGCGAACTGGCGCGGCGCATGTTGTCCGCCAAAGCCGAGCAATTCACCGAGTCGGTCATTCGAGAAATGACGCGCCTTGCGCTCGAACACCAGGCTGTCAACCTGTCGCAAGGTTTCCCTGATTTTGCAGCGCCCGCCGAAATCAAAGAAGCGGCGCGCCAGGCCATCGCGGACGACATCAATCAATACGCGATCACCTGGGGCGCCAAAGCCCTGCGCGATGCCATAGTGGAAAAATTTGAGCGCACCCAGGGCCTTCGCGTCGATCCCGAACGCGAGATCACTATCTGCTGCGGATCAACCGAAGCGATGATGTCCTCCATGATGGCCATCATCAATCCTGGCGATGAAATTGTGGTCTTCGAACCGTATTACGAAAATTACGGTCCTGACGCCATCTTAAGTGGCGCAACGCCGCGCTTCGTCAAATTGCGTCCGCCCGATTGGTCCTTTGACGAAAGGGAATTGGCCGCGGCATTCGGTCCGCACACGAAAGCAATCATCCTCAACACGCCGAACAATCCCACCGGCAAAGTTTTTACTCGCGCCGAACTGGAACTTATTCGTGACTTATGTGTGCGCTGGAACGCTTTTTGCATCACTGATGAAATTTACGAACATATTTTGTACGACGGCGCCGAACACATCTCCATGGCGCAGATCGATGGCATGCGTGGACGCACCATCGTTATCAATGGAATGTCAAAAACCTACAGCGTCACCGGCTGGCGCGTGGGCTGGGCTATAGCTCCGCCGAAAGCGACGGCGGCCATTCGCAAGGTACATGACTTCCTCACCGTAGGCGCGGCGGCGCCCTTGCAGCAGGCCGGAGCGATGGCGCTGAAATCCCCGGACTCTTATTATCAAAATCTGGCGAAGAGCTATCGCGAAAAGCGCGAACGCCTGTTACGGATCCTCACCGGAGCCGGTTTTACGGTATTCAAGCCGCGCGGCGCCTACTACATCATGACGGACATCTCAGGCTTTAATTTTGACAGCAGCCGCCGCAGCAATTCCGAAAAAACCACCAACGATGTAGCTTTCGCGAAATTTCTAGTCGAAAAGGTTGGAGTCGCTGTCGTTCCTGGTTCCAGTTTCTATGGCAATCCCGCCGATGGCTCTTCCCAGGTGCGCTTCACCTTCTGCAAGAAAGAATCGACCTTGGCAGCCGCGGAAGAGCGATTGGAGCGCCTTCCTGAGCACTTAGCCGATTTCCGCGCACATCCGTGACCGCAGCGTCCACTGCCCGCAAAAATCCATCCACAAAAACCCACACTTCGGCGAATTACATTTCAGCACCATCGAAGGCTGTAAATTTCTTCTAAATTGTGTATAAATCAACGGGTAATTCACCAGCAGGAATGCCACTCGCAAGTATTACTAGGGTAGGGAACTGAACGGTCGGTTGCCCTGTGGTGGTTAGTCCCCTACCCCGCGAGTGGTCTTGTTTCTATAGACGGAGTTGCCCAAGTAATAGTTCCACTCGCAAAAAAATAATTCGCGTGCCGATTAGAATTCAACGGTGTCTAGATATCGGGCCACCGACACCTTCCACGAAAATTTTGCGGTGATCGCTTTTTGCAAAGACTGCGCGGCCACAGGCTCGCCATGTGTCAAATAGGTTTGATTCGGGGGTGCAGGCAAACCGCCCATCCACCGAAGCAGCTCACTCCTCCCGGCGTGCGCCGAAAGTTGGCTCATTTGTATGATCTCCGCGTTCACCGGCACATCCTGCCCAAACAAGCGCAAGGTCTTGGCTCCTTCTTGAAGAGCGCGCCCGCGCGTCCCTTGTGCCTGAAACCCAGCCAGTATCACCGCATTTCTTCCGTCTGGCAGCCGGTGCGCCAAATGGTGAAGTATCCGCCCTCCGGCCACCATTCCGCTAGCCGACACGATGATGCAGGGAGTATGCACATTGTTTATCGCCTTTGATTCTTGCATGGTCTGCGTCAGATGAAATTCGCGAACGTTTAGCGGATCGCCCTGCCCGTTCGCATCGATGTTCGTGAACTCCACATCGTGATCTTCACGATATTTCAGATACAAATCTGTCGCGCTCAGCGCCATTGGGCTGTCCACATATACCGGCAGCCGCGGAATTTTGTTTTCTGCTTCCAACTGTCGCAGGTAATACATAAACGTTTGCGTTCGTCCAACGGCAAACGCCGGAATGATGATCGAGCCGCCGCGATGGACCACGCGATTCACAATATCCGCAAGCTGCGCAGCTGGATCGCCTCCGGGATGCTCGCGGTCTCCATAAGTGGATTCGCAAATCAGAACATCAGCGGCGCTGGGAGGCGTGTGCGGGTCATTCAGAATGGGCTGGTCGTAACGACCGATATCTCCGGAAAATACCACCACCTTTTTTTTGCCATTCTCGCTGATTGTCAGTTCCAGGCTTGACGAACCAAGAATGTGGCCGGCGTCATAGGAAGCAACGCGGTATACAGGATCAATTTTGAATTCCCCCAAGCGGGGCATTGGCTTCATCAGGCGCAACACCGGATCCACATCTTCGCTTGTATACATGGGCACGCGCTCCGGACGTCCGCTCATTTCCTTCTGCGGGTGTAACGCATCTTCTTCCTGGAGGTGAGCCGAATCATTCAGCAAAAGCGCGGTCAGATCAATCGAGGCGGGATTTGCGAAAATCGGCCCCCCGTACCCAGCCTTCACAAGCACCGGCAGCCAACCGGTGTGATCCAGATGAGCATGCGTCAGGACGACATAATCGAATGTTTTTGGATCAATCGACAAAGGATGGTAATTCCGCTCGGTGAGTTCGCGAAGGCCTTGAAAAATTCCGCAGTCTACAAGCAACCGCTTTCCTGCCGCCTCCACCAGATATTTCGAGCCGGTCACGCTCCCGGCGGCGCCCAGAAAACTCAGCTTGGCCATAAATTATTTTAGTGGATCAGCAAACAGGAGGTTCTATGGAAATATAATTTGGCTCGCTTCGATCTTGGTGCTCGGGTGCTGGACCCCCTGAGCTTGGTGGAGCCGATGGGATTCGAACCCACGACCTCCTCGATGCCATCGAGGCGCGCTCCCAACTGCGCCACGGCCCCACCGGGTCGATCCAGCGATGTTAGCATTCGCGCGCTGGCCTCGTCCATCAGAGGCCGCCGATCAGTAGTTATGTCCGCACTCAAAACGGCTATTGGGAGTTTCACGAATTTTCAAATGCAGGAAAAGGGCGTTAATTGACGGAGAATTTAGCCCACTGTGTTGGACAGCCTACCAAGAGTGTTTATCCTTGTGAATATGATGAAGACCTTATAGAAAAGAACAACCACTTTTTGTCAACGGTCGCGTAGACGATAAACATGGGGACGCGACCATTTCAATTTTGAACAAGGAGAAAGAACTTCGTGAAGAAGAAGCGCGCCTCGCAACCCGCTCCGCGCAGCAACGTGGCCGGCAAGCCCATACACAATGAAATTCTTCTGGCTATGTCACCCCGAGAATTTAATCTTGTCCGGCCGCATCTTCAATTCGTAGAGCTCGAGCAGCATCACATACTTCACGAGCCGTATCGAAAGTTAAAATTCATGTATTTTCCAAACCGCGGGCTCATCTCCCTGGTGGTAGTGTTGAAAACCGGCCGGACCGTGGAAGCGGGCATCGTTGGCAAGGAAGGAGCCTCTGGCACGGCTCTAGCCGGTGGCGTCAGCGGTAGCGCGCTGCGAGAAATAGTGCAAATTTCTGGCGAAGGCTTCAGGATCAAAAGCCAAGTGTTTCAAAAACTCTTGGCAGTCCTCCCCAATCTGCGCAAAGCGTTGAATCGTTACGTTGTACTGCTCGGGATGCAAGTCTCGCAAACCGCGGCTTGCAACCGCCTGCACGAAATTGAACAACGCCTGGCTCGTTGGCTACTGATGGCCGAAGATGGCGCTGCCACTTCCACGCTGAACATCACTCACGATTTCCTCGCGACCATGCTGGGCACCGATCGCCCCAGTGTCACCCTCGCTGCGGGCCTGCTGCAGAAAACCGGCCTCATAGAGTATGGGCGCGGCGCGGTGAAAATTACCAACCGTCCGCAACTGGAAGCCTTCGCCTGCGAGTGTTATTCCGTGATTCGTGATTACGCCAGAAAGTTTTGAGACCTCTCGGTCTTCAGTAACTTAGACGTGCTCATGCGAATATAAGTCCATGCTTGATAGAAACAGGTTGCGGCTGTTCGCGAAAGGTGCGCTCATAGGACTTGTTTTGGGATTGATAGCTAGCTTCACCTGCGATTACATCTATTTCCGATTTCGCATGCTTCACCCGCAACCCGCAAATCCAGTGGAAACGTTTACGTCGCCTCGGCTCTATGCCATCGCGGTAAAGGGCGGGAAAGTCGACTACGAGCTTGACGAGCAAAATCCTCAGCAGACTTGGACTTGCTCGCACTCATTGTTTCCGCAGGCAGGCTATTCCCCCTGCTGGTACATTAAGCCCAAAAGCCGTCAGCCTATCCCGATGTAAGTCCGCTTGGCATCACTGCCCTGGAGCGCGGCATTAGGGTTGTGCTATCAGAGTTCATTCCCGCGGCACAAAAAGAGCCAGCGTATAAGCACCCAGCATCGTGCCCGCCGGAATAAACGGCACCGCCAGCAACCCCGCCACCACGGCTAGAATTCGGCTGGCTGCGCCGCCTGCAAGCAAACTAATCCCCGCCAAAACCCCAAAGATCCCGCTCGCGGCAGACAGCACGATCCATCCAGCATAAATCAAATGAAATGCGTCCATTAGTGGATACGGATTAGCGACTCGGTTGAGCAGCGCCCCAAACATCACCGTCGCGGTTGGAGTGAAACTCAGCATCCAGATGGCGGCGATAATTCGCAGAGCGCCGTAAATTAACCAGAACAGACCCAACGGCCGTCCGCCCCGTAATGCAACGGCTGGCCCGGAAGTGTCAGCTGACACATGCCCTCCTCATTTACAGTGGTGGTGCTCTGTTTTTTTTCAGGCGCTAAGAGGACGCGAACACAAGATTGCGAGTTTGCGCACCGCCATAGAACGAAATTATATGAAATTTAAGTCGAAGGAAGTTGACCGAAGGAAAAGAGGAGAGACGTCCCAGCCCGGTTGCTTCGATTTCTCGAAGCGTTTCGTCTGTCCCCTTCTCCCTCGACTTGGCGGATGTCAATAACCGCACCGGCATAGTCGCAAAAATCAGGAAACAGCTCTATCAGGGAAATCCTGTAAATCTGATTAGAATTTACTTCAAATTACGCCAAACTCACGGCGCGTGCCGTATCCACCACAAAACCTTGCCCATAATTCGCCAGCTGCGGTTCTTTCCGAGTTTCACGGCCTCGTAGTCGCGGTTTTCGGATTCCAGAAGTTGGACACCGTTTACCAGCAAGAATCTTGATAGCGTCAGCCCGCTTTCGCGCTGCCAGGTCACCACAATCTTGCCGCTCAATTCACTCGGGTTGGTCGCCGAACGGTCCACCGCAACGATGTCATCGTCGTTTATCAGTGGGCTCATGGATGCTCCGCGAACTCGCAAACAAGTCGTATCGGCAGGGTGCGGGCACCATACCGCAGGAGCGGCGATCATCTCATGAGCGGGGATGTCATCCAGATCCAGGAAGAGGTCGCCTTTGCCTCCGTGCGTCGCTGCGTGGGCGGCCAGCACCGGAATTGCTACCAGTCTGGCCTTGGGTACGACAGGGTTTTTCTTTTTATGGCTTCCCGCCAGTACGATTTCAAAATCCGGAAAAGCCGCTTTCCTCATCATTCCATGGCCTTCCGGCAGCATCTTGGAAAGATCCGAAGTTTTGAAGCCGGCTCGTTCCCAGAACCATGATGATTCAGGTTCACCGATCAGGTTTCCGATCTGGATGTACGCTTGCGCCGGTGGCTCATGGGTGCCGCGCTCCCACCTTGACAAAGCCATCGCGGAATAATGAAGCCGCGAGGCAAACGCTGACTGCGTCAATCCCATGCGTCGTCGCAAACTTAAAATTTTGCGCGCCCATTCCGGATTTGAAGTCTTGCTGGTTCTCATTCAGGCTACGATTCTAGTGCCGGGGACTACCATTTATGTTAGTCTTGCTCCGCACTGTGTATGCTCTCCGTTTCGAAAGGCTCGTCATGAATGGTGACAAAGTGGATAGTAACATGAATTCTATCCCTGCCGTCTCACTTTTTCGCGGCATATATAACCGCGTGGCGAAGCGTCTGGGAGTGGATCCCTCTTACGTAAGCCGCGTCGCCCGGGGCGAGCGAAAGTCCGCTGTGGTGGAAAAAGCTCTAGCCGAAGAAGTTCGCCTAATTCGAGACCACCTGAACAATCACAACAACAATCACAATAACAATCAGGCCCCGGCCGACCAAAAAAAGAAATCCAAAACAAAATCCCGCCCTGGCGAGCCTCTAGAAGCTTAGCTTCGGCTCTGCTAGCTAAACTCTAGCTCTCAAGGTTATCCCTCGCAACGATTTGTGGGAGGCGTTAACGGTCCCATCGAGACTAATGTAAGGTTCGGGTTTTCCTCTGCACGCTACGGAATCAATCGCGCGGGATCATTTTTTGCTTCGTCGATCCAGGACTTAAGCACTTCCACATTTTTCGGATCCGGGTCCAGAAATACTA
>Ga0307479_10006193_pt1 | contig 10978 bp, 9 predicted proteins | sample atmos_gasesECM4C_FD_203743 | JGI IMG/M metagenome (GOLD analysis project Ga0307479, IMG submission 203743) | Hardwood forest soil microbial communities from Morgan-Monroe State Forest, Indiana, United States - atmos_gasesECM4C_515 | ecosystem: Environmental > Terrestrial > Soil > Temperate...
AGGCACCCCGGATCTTGAACGCCCCAATCGGTTGCAGGCACTCGAGCTTTAGGTAAATCTCGGCAGGTCCGTCGTAGTTCAGGCGCACGAGCGGCGTGCGAATGGCGGCTTCGTAAACATGCTTGCGGGCGTCATCGATCATCCCGGGCGGGATGTTGCGTTCATTCTTCTCCACCGAGGCAAAATGAGTTGCCATGACGCTCCCGCAATATTTGGAGTAGCTTCTGCTAGCGCTTCTGGACCTTGGCGTCGCCAAGTTGTACGGGCACTTGTTCGACGATTTCGATTCCGAAACCTTCGAGCGCCGCGACCTTCTTCGGTCTATTCGTGAGCAGCCGAATCCGCCGCAGGTTCAGATCCGACAAAATCTGCGCCCCAATCCCAATCTCGCGCTGGATATGCTTGCTGTTGTCATAGAGAGAAGTGAGGGCCCTCCCGCCATGGAAGCTCAAAGCGGCTCGCTCGCCAATTTTCTCAACCGAGAATCCCTGCGAGGTCTGGTGCAAATAGATCAGTGCGCCCAGTCCTTCCACGGAGATGCGCCTCAGTGAGGCTTCGAGGGTCGCATGGCATTCGCAACCGGTCGCGCCGAAGACATCTCCCATAAGGCAATGAGCGTGCATGCGCACCAGCACCGGTTGTTCGCTGTGCTCGATATCCCCGCGAACCAGGGCCACGTGCGACTCGCCGCCATCCACCTCGCTCGAATAAGCGATCAGGCGGAATTCACCGAAGCGCGTATCGATGAGCGCTTCGCCGACGCGATTTACATAACGCTCGTGCGCCATGCGGTAGCGGATGAGCTCGGCGACGGTCAGCATCTTCATGTTGTGCTCACGGCAGAACTCGATCAGATCCGGCACGCGAGCCATGCTGCCGTCGTCCTTCATGATTTCGCAGATGATTCCCGCCGGCACCATGCCCGCAAGCCGCGCCAGATCGACCGAGGCTTCGGTCTGTCCTGCGCGCACCAGCACCCCACCTTTGCGCGCTCGAAGAGGGAAGACGTGTCCGGGGCGAGCCAGATCCGACGGCTTCGTCGCGGGATCGATCGCGACCTGAATGGTCCGTGAGCGGTCATACGCGGAAATGCCGGTAGTGACCCCCTGGCGTGCATCAATCGCTTCGCAGAAAGCTGTTCCGTATTGCGAGGTATTCTCGGCGGTCATCGGGCCTATATTCAGATGCTCGAGCCGCTCCTCCGTCATCGCGAGGCACACGAGCCCGCGCCCAAACTTCGCCATGAAGTTGATAGCCTCAGGCGTGACCTTCTCGGCGGCAAGCGTGAGGTCACCTTCGTTCTCGCGGTCCTCGTCGTCGACAACGACGATCATGCGTCCCGCGCGAACCTCTTCAATCGCGTCTGGTACATCGGTAAACGGGGGCTGGGGGCTCATAGTGTGCCGATTTTAGCAGTTCCGGAGGGGCGTTCGTCGTTAGTCGCGCCCAGTTGCCTAGGTTAGGTGGCTACGACCGGTTTTGCCGGATGTGAGAAGGCTTGTATCTAGCGACGTCAGCTTCGCACGGCAGAGGGTAAACGAGTCTCTTCCTGAACCGCGTCCGGCTCTGATCCGCGATCCGGGAGTGAGATGGAAACTGTCGTTCCCGAGTCAGTTGCCTGGAGTTTCATTTCGCCGTTGAGATGGCGTACAGGGTCTCGCATGCCTCGCACGCCGACTCCCGACCCGCCTTCGTTGATGTCAGCGAGTTTTTCGGCTGCGATTCCCCTGCCTTGGTCTTCGACTTCGAGAGTCACTCTGTTGTCAAGCCGCCTGATCCGGATTTTGGCAACATCACTTCCGGAGTGCCTTAGCACGTTGCTCAGGCTCTCCTGTACGATGCGGAACATCGCCAATTCAGTCTCTCTAGGGAGTCTGATGAAATCTTCGGAAATGCTGAGGTCAATCTTCAGAGGAGTTCGTTGATTCAGCCCATCGACGTACCAGCGAAGCGCTGCCGCGATCCCGCTTTCGTCCAATAGCGGCGGATGCAGCAGGTAGGACGTTGTTCTGATCTCCTGTGTGACGCGTTGCAGGAGTTCCTGCGCCTCCTGCAGTTTCTCGGTGAACTGTCCGTTGCCACTCTCAGCCAATTGCTCCAACTGGCCGAGGTTCATGCCGAGGACGGTCAGCGTCTGACCAGCACTGTCGTGCAAATCGCGCGCAATCCGCCGTCGCTCCTCGTCCTGCAACTGGAGTAACTTGGCCGACAAGTCGCGCAAGTCGCCCTGCACTTTTTCCAACTCCTCGGCGCGCTGCCGGACTCGCATCCCGAGCTTCGAGTGAGCTTCGCGCAAGTCCACTTCCATCTGCTTAGGCACTGTAATATTGCGTCCGGCGCCAAACCAATCGATGACCTCGCCATGTTCATCCAGCAACGGAATTGCCCGCGAGAGCACCCATCCCATCGATCCATCGGCGCGAATGACGCGATGCTCCAGTTGAAAGACGCTCTTGCTTCGAATGGCTTCATGGATGACAGAGAGCACACGCGGCTGATCTTCAGCGTCAATATATGTGCTGACCCATCCGCTAGTTGTGTTCTTTGTGTCAGGAATGAAATCCTTGCCGTCTAGAGAGTACATCTCGCTCCAATCCGGATTCATGCGATAGACGACATCGGAACTCGCGGCGAGGAATGCCCGCAAACGCTGTTCGTTTTGGCGGAGCAGTTCGTTGGATTCTTGGCGGACCCGTGCCAACTCGAGATGAGTCTGCACCCGTGCCAGCAGTTCACGCGCGCTGAGGGGTTTCACGAGGTAGTCGTGAGCGCCGGCATCGATACCCTCAATACGGGATTCCTGGCCGGCACGCGCCGAAAGAAGGATGACTGGAATGGTATTTGTCTCTGGATTCGAGCGCAACGCCTGCAGCAATCCAAAGCCATCGAGATTCGGCATCATGATGTCGCTCAGCACCAGGTCCGGAGCCCTCTGGCGGACAGATTCGAGCGCCAGATGTCCGTCGGCGACGGCGACCACGTCATAGCGCTCCGAGAGCAGGCGTGTAAGGCACTGGCGCATATCGGCGTTATCGTCGGCAATCAGAACGCGCCGGCGGGTCGATGCTTCCGCTGCAGGTGGGCATGCAACCGGAAGGAGTTCGCCCTCCAGCGGCATTTCCTCAGCATTCGATGAATCGATCTCGGGCAGCCAGCGCAGAGCTTCCTGGACAAATGGATTAGCCCCGGTGGCAGTCGATGCCAGGGTGCGCTCGCCTCCAATCTGCTCGGAAGCCAGATGATCTTGCCCCAGTGGGATGGTGACGATGAACGTGCTGCCTCTTCCTAAAGCGTTGTCGATGCGCATGGATCCGCCGTGCAGTTTGACCAGTTCATGAACCAGGGCAAGACCAATGCCAGTGCCCTCGTGGGTTCGGCTGCGCGTATTGGGGACACGGTGAAAGCGATCGAATAGATGTGGTATCTCCTCCGGCGGAATACCCACGCCGGTGTCGCGAACGCGAAGCTCTGCCGAATGTCCGACCTGGTTCAGCAACCACACTAATCTCGCCTTCGAACGTGAATTTGAACGCGTTGGAGACCAGGTTCAGGACGATCTTCTCCCACATGTCGCGGTCGACGTACGCGACTTCCTCCGTGGCGTGGCAATCCACCACCAGCCGCAACCCGGCGCGCTCGGTAGCGGACCGGAAGACGCCCGACAGTTCTGCGGTGAATGCCGCCACATCGGTTGCCTGGTGGACGGCTTTCACGCGTCCCGCTTCGATGCGGGAGAAATCGAGCAGAGTATTGACCAGGCGTAACAGGCGCGCGCCGTTGCGGTTCACCAGTTCCAGGTGCTCAGCGGCGGTTGGCGAAAGGTGTGTTTGGCTGCGCGAGAGCAGGTCTTGCAAAAGGCCCAGCATTAGTGTCAGAGGGGTACGAAACTCGTGACTTACATTGCTGAAGAATGCCGTTTTTGCGCGATCGATTTCGGCGAGTGCCTCGGCGCGCTTTCGCTCCTCCTGGTAGGCGCGTGCGTTAGCAATGCTGGCGGCAATCTGGCCCGCAACCAGATTCAGAAATCCAGCGTAGCTGACGTCCAGAGGGCGGTATGGATTCAGCGCCGCAACGATCACTCCGGCAGGCGCGTCTTGCGTCTGGCTGGATATTGGCAGGAGAATCGCACGCGAGGGAGATTCGCTCCACACTCCGCAGGGCACCGACTCAAACCGTTTGGCGAGATCCTCAACGAGATAAAAGTCCTTCTTGTCGAGAATCTCTTGCAGAGGCCAAGCCGGGTTGATGTCGTCGAGGTCGATTGCCTCTGGCGCTTGCAGGATGCCCCGCGCGTATGCCGCTTTGGCAGGCTAGTCGTGCGTGGCGACGGTCGCTGAACAGGTAAGTCAGTGTGAATGGCATGTCCCGCTGGTTTTCAGTCAGGACTTGAGCGATAAAGCCGTGACGTCTTGCTCGGTCGACGTCTGACTAAGTTCCGCCGACAGGGAACGCAGCGTGTTGAGCCGGCGCTCGCCGATCACACGGTCCGTTTCCTCTGTGACAACGCAGAGGTGTCCGGAAACCTTGCCGTCTTTACTTAACAGGGGGCTGTAGGAGAATGTGTGGTAGGTCTCTTCGGGGTAGCCGCTCCGTTCGAGGAACAGCAGCAGGCCTTCGTCCCACGTGGCTTCGGCGGTCTTGATGACTTTCTCGATGCGCGGACCGATGTCATCCCAGATTTCTTTCCATACTTCCCAGGAGGGTTTTCCCAAAGCCCAGGGATGTTTCTTGCCAAGGCTCATCTTGGCGTAGGCATCGTTATAAAGGAAGGTGAGTTCCGGGCTCCAACTCATCCACATGGCGAAGCGGGAGGTCAGCAAGATGCGGACGGCGATCTTCAAACTCTGCGGCCACGCGTCAATCGCGCCAAGTGGAGTACTGGCCCAGTCAAATTCCTGGACCAGGTGTCCCAACGCACCGCCGCCACGAACCCAGCTGTCAGCCGCCCGTGTTTCGGCAGCAGCAGAGGGCGACCCCAGAACGCTCTCGACTGTTGCACGCAAATCTCTGGTAAGGTCAGCCTTGGTTACGGTCGCGCTCGCGTTCACAGACGCGCCCTGCTGCCGTGCGATCGACGCGTGATTCTGGGTGACGATGACGACCTTGCATTCGGGAATCTCGCGCCGGATGAGCCGGGTCGCTTCCAAGCCGTCCATCCTGGGCATGTTAATGTCCATCAGGACGACGTCGGGACGGAGTACTTTCGCCTTGTCGAGAGCTTCGAGGCCGTCGCCGCCCTCACCGCATACGTGCCAACCCGACTGAGCCTCAATGAACCCGCGAAGCGTCCGGCGAAACAGTTCGTGGTCGTCGGCGATAAGGATTTCGACGACATCATTCCGCCGGGGTTGTTCCGAGGTTCTCACCCAAATCTATCGGGGGATGCGCAAGACAGGCAAGCTCCGCATTATGCAATGCGTGATAGGTGGCAGCGTCTACAGAATTTTGGGTATTACCATTTGGTCATAGGATCAATCCTCGCCTCTGCAAGGGGAATGGTCAGACCAGCGCTTCCAGATCGTGGGGGTTCGGTAAGATCTCTTGATGCCGATCACGCCCGACCACCTGCGGCGCCTTCTTGTGTCGCAAAGCTTGTTTCCCCCTACCACTTTGAAGCGCGCCCTGCATCGGATCCAGTTTGTGCAGGCTGACCCGATTCGCGCGCCCGCCCGGGCCCAGGACCTCATCCTCCGCCATCGCGTCAAGGACTACAGCGCAGGCGATTTGGAAAGCCGATACACGAAGCTCGGCGTCGAAGAGGACTTTTTTATCAACTATGGATTTGTAACACGCGAGTTGCAGATCCTGATGCACCCGCGGGCGGACTGCCGCGTGCCCGCCGAGAACCGATTGCCCTGGCCAGCGGCGCGGCGCAAGCGGGCTCAGCTGCTGCTGGATTTCGTGCGCGAGCGCGGCAGCGTGCATCCCCGTGAGGTCGATGAATACTTCTCGCACGGTAAGGTCAAGAATTACTGGGGAGGCAACTCGAACGCGACGACGCATTTGCTGGATGCGATGCACTATCAAGGATTGCTTCGGGTAACGCGGCGGGAGGCTGGGATTCGTGTCTATGCGGCGCACGAGCACGTGGCCGAAGTCCTCGACGAGGCGGAATGCGACGCGCGGCTGGATGCGCTGGCCGATGCCGCCATTCGCATCTACGCTCCCTTACCGCTGGCAAGCCTGCGGTTTCTATTGCGCCGTTTGCGCTTTGCCGCGCCACAATGGGAGAGTCGGATCGCTGGCGCGATCCAACGCGCGAAACATCGGCTAGCCCATGCGCAAGTAGACGGTACTGATTGGTACTGGCCGGCTGAGTGGAAAGTCCCGCGCGGGCAGCCGGATGATACCGTGCGCCTGCTGGCGCCGTTCGATCCTGTGGTTTGGGATCGGTGGCGATTCGAGAAGTTATGGGGGTGGACTTACCGCTTCGAGGCTTACACGCCCTCCGCGAAACGGGTACGCGGTTACTACGCCATGCCGATGCTATGGCGCGACCAGGTAATCGGTTGGGGGAACTTGTCCGTGAAGGGCGATTCGTTACAAGTGGACTTCGGGTATGTGAAATCAACGCCCCGGGATCGCGTCCTCGCACAGGGACTCGAAGAGGAGTTGGAGCGAATGAGGACGTTCCTCGGCGTGGCGAGCTAATCGAGGTCTTACATCGCAAAAGGTGCCTTCGGCATCTTAGTCAGGTTTGCAAAACTTACAAGAAAGGCAACTAATGTCTGTGTACATCACCCTAGTCCATGTTAGCCTAGCCTTACGAGGGGGTAATAATGACCAACCTGAACAAGGTAGTCGCTTCCCTACAAACAGAGTACTCTCGGCTCCAAAAGGAGATGGAGAGAGTAGGGAAGGCATTAGGTGCCCTCGGTCATGCGAACGGGAGCAGGAGAGCTAAACGCATCCTGAGCAAAGAAGCCCGTGAGCGGATCGCCGAGGCCCAACGACAACGCTGGGCAAAAGTGCGGAAAGCCAAGTCGAAGTCGTAGTCGTAGTCTTTCGCAAGCACCGCAGACGGCCTCGTTCGCAACTTCTTCCAGGCTGCGAATGAGGCCTGAGCGGACCTTGACAATTCCACCGATCGAGCTCCTGATGCAATATGAACAAGGCATGCGGATGGCTTAACGGCCGGCACACGGGAGAGTGGTGTCTTTCCTCGATCGGCGGATGGGCCCACTACCTGCTCCTTTTTGCGATCACCTCATTCACCCCTGGATTGTCGTCTGCACAAGAGCTTTCGTTACAGAAACTCGTAACCCCTTCGACAGGCATTTCCAAGGACGGGCATCCGGTCACCTTCGCCATTCATGCCTTCATCGAATTCAATTCATTGAAGGATGCTTTTCCCTACATTGAGTCGCAGGCCGGGCGATGGCAGAATTCGGCCGCTTTCGATGCGGCGGCGCGGCAGAGCCTGCGCCGCCGGTTGCTGCGTGAAGCCGTTGAGAGCCGGGTCGTCTCGATGACCGATGAACGTCCACTCGAAGTGTTGGTCACACACACGGCGCAGGAAGTAAAAGATGCTATTGCACTTGTGAAGGAGCCGCTGCCGACAGGTTACATGGAGGCTTTTCTCCAAGTGCAAGAAAAGTGGAAGCACTCACTGAATTGCTGGAGCGCGGCGCCGTCGATCCCAGCACGGGTGCTTTCCAACTGGTATCCGATTGAGGAAGGAATCGTGCTTTACGGTACGACCTATGACTCGACGGAGCATTTCTGGCAAGCCGTGAAGTATCACCCCGATGTCACGGTGGCGCAGTTAGCAGATTTGCCGGATAAGTTCCAGCATCATGACTGGCAGTCATGGCTTGTTCGCCTAGACGGCGATCCGGAGCTGTATCTATCCAACTCCTACGCCGTGGAATTCCTGCGTCATAACCTCGCATCGGAACGGCTGCGCTGGTTTCGTCAGGAGCTTGATCGGCAAGGATTGCGACCGGCCGATCGTGCCCGGCAGGTGCAACAACGACATGGAACTGCTTTTCGATTCAGCGCATTCGAAGAGAAAGTGCTGTGGGGGGACTTGGCCGACCTTTTCCACCTTGCCTACACGTTTTCTTCCGCCGTGGACCCCTTGAGAGATGTGCTGGCGGAGAACCATTTCGACGGGATCTATCTGGACGAGCGCAAGATGGGTTTCATCAATGAAGAGTTCCGCTCGCTCATGATCGAGATCTGGAAGGTCAAGTATCTGCAGATACCCCGGTTCGGTGAGGTGATCGCGATTATTCCCAAGGAGATCCGCCTCGAGCATTTCCTCAAAGACGGTGATTCATCAGACATTCCGATTCCGGTCTATGTCTGATATCTCAATGAGATCAGAGACATGGCACGGAGGCAGGCACCGTGAATTGTTGATTTTTGATTGTTGAATGAAAATCAATTCTCTGTACTTCGCTGTTATTTGAACAATCGACAGTCACTAATTCAACAAGTCCTTACGTCCAGCGAAACCATTTCAGCGCCAGCACAAACGAAACTCCTCCCCAAAGGACCATCACCAGCAGGCGCGGCCACTGGTGCGTGATCGGTGTGCCTTCCAGAATGCTGGCCCTCAGGGCGTCGTTCAGAGCCGTAAGGGGCAAGGCCTTGATCAGAGGATGAATCATGGCAGGGAAGCGCTCGTAAGAGAAGAAGACGCCGGAGAAAATCCACATCGGCATCATGACCAGGTTGATCAGGCCGCTGACGCTTTCGACCTTCTGGGCGCGGCTTGCCGTCAGCAGGCCGACGCCGCCGAAGGTCAGCGAGCCAATCGCGGCGATCAGCGCAATCGATCCGATCGAACCCAGCACGCGCATGTGAAAGAAGAGTGCACCGAACAGCAACAGAAGTCCGACCTCGATGATCATCAGGATCAGGCGGCTCGAGGCCAGCGCCAGCAGGAAGTCTCCGCGCCGCATGGGCGTGCCCACGAACCGCTTCAGCAGCTTGCGTTGGCGCATATCGACCAGCGCGAAGCCGATGCCCCACATGCCAGAGTTCATCAGGTTCATGCCGAGCAGTCCCGGAATCAGGAAGTCGATGTAGCGTGATCCCGGCTCCGATGAAGTGACAGTCGTGGTGGGCACTGTGTTCTTACGCCCAGCCGCGGCTTGCAGCGCGTCATCGACTGCGGCCTTGGCCAGAACGCTCTCGGGGCGCGCTGGATCGTAGCGATAACTCACCGCCCCGTTGTTGCCCGGCTCAATCACCAGATCGAATTTTCCCAGGCGGAATCCCTTGCGCGCTTCCTCTTCGTTCAGCACCTGCACTCTGAATTGATCGTGCTGGGGTGAGCGTGCCAATAGGCTCAGCGCCTTCTGCGATCCCGCTCCCTCGACGATGGCAACCGATGCCGCATTACCCGGCTTGTTGCGGAAGGCAATTCCCAGACCCAGCGCCAACAGAAGCGGAAAGATGAATACCCAGAACACTACCTCGGGCTCACGCTTGAGTTCGAGCATGCGCGCCATCAGCAGATGGGAGTAGCCCGACCAGCGGCCATTATGCCGCGGGGGCGCGGGTTGGGACGGCTCCGTTCGAATCGGTGTCTCTTGCGCCACGCTCATAAGAAATCAGCGCGCCTCCGGCTTCCATTTGTTCAGGAATTCCAACAGCGCCTGTGGCGTCATGGCGCGTGCGTTCTCGAATTCGCCGTTCTTCTGTCTGACTACGAGTTTTCCGTCGCTTTCAATGACGGCCAGCGCGGGAACGCCTTTCTCGAGCGGCACTTGGAATTGCTTCGCCAGATCGGCGTTCTTTTTTCCATCGGTCCCGATGTCGATATGTACGACGTCGTAGCCCGCCATCGTCGACGCGAAATCAGCCCGATGGAACGCAAGGTCGAGCACGTGGCAGTCGTAACACCAGTTTGCCCCAAAGACCAGGAGCACACGCTTATGATCTTTCGCAGCCTGCTCCTCAGCCTCTTTGATCTCTTTACGGGCATCCACGTTGTCGGGATAGATGTTCTTATCGGCATTGGGTGGTTGCTGCAGATGCGTCGGAGTGGTGTGCTTTATCACGACCAGTCGCCATGACTCGCCCTGCTGCTGCCAGGCTTGCGCTACCGTCACGTAGAGGGTTTCGCTTCCCGATTGCACTTCGGTTTGAAAGACGACGACCTGCACACCCGGTTGTGGGGACGTTTTCTTATTGATCCGCAAGTCGATCTTTCGAGCCTTGAGGCCAACCCAGAAGCTGGTTTCGCCGGCTGCATCACTTGCGTCTTTTCCGATCGCGACCTGCAGCGCATGATTCGTGCTGTATAAGGATGACAAGCCAGCGGCATCTCCGGCTAGGACAGCCGCTTTCCATTGATCGAGTGGTGCGAAGGCTGATACGTCGGTGCCCGCCGCGACTTGCGCGAAGCAGCAACATGAGAGCGCAGCAGTCGTAACCGCGGTGATTGCAGCAAGACGGAACTGACCGGTCGTCATCATCGTCAGCCTCCTCTGAATTACTCTTCCCGCAGATGCCGCCCCGTCAGGCGCACGAACACATCTTCCAGGCTCGCCTGCCGGGTGGTCAGGTGCTGCAATATGCCGCCTTGCTTGTCGATGGTTTCGAGCAGTGCCGGAATCGTGAGATGTGGCTGTTTCACGTTCAATGCGATCAATCCTTCATCTTCGCGCACCGACTCGACGCTGGGCAGCGCGCGCCATGCCGGTAGAGCGGCGCCATTGTGATCGCCACTCACGGAGAACTCGACCACGTGATGTCCGCCCAGCCGGTTGATCAGATCGGCCGGCGATCCCTCGGCGATGACCTGTCCGTGATCCACGATCGCCAGCCGGTCGCACAGCCGCTCGGCCTCGTCCATGTAGTGCGTGGTGAGCAGAACCGTCCCGCCCTTTTTCTGGAACGCGCGAATGATGTCCCACAACTGCCGCCGGCTCTGCGGATCGAGACCGGTCGTCGGCTCATCCAGAAACAGAATCTTCGGATTGCACACCAGCGCCGTGGCTACCGCAAGCCGCTGCCGCTGACC
>Ga0307479_10006195_pt1 | contig 10977 bp, 8 predicted proteins | sample atmos_gasesECM4C_FD_203743 | JGI IMG/M metagenome (GOLD analysis project Ga0307479, IMG submission 203743) | Hardwood forest soil microbial communities from Morgan-Monroe State Forest, Indiana, United States - atmos_gasesECM4C_515 | ecosystem: Environmental > Terrestrial > Soil > Temperate...
AAGCTGACCCAGGCCCTCTGCCCGGGTGTCTCGGGGACGCGCAGACCGCGTCCGGCGGCGACCGCCTTCAGGGCCTGGTCCTCGGAGCGACCCAGCGCCATCAGCACCGTGGCCCCGATCATCCCCGACCGCCCGATCGAGGCGCGGCAGTGCACGCCGACGGCGCCCCCGGCTTCAACGATGCGCGCGAGACGGCGGGCGAGCGCGACCCCATCCTCGAGCGAGGCGGGAACGCCGCCGTCGGCAATCGGAAACAATGCGAACTCGATGCCGTGGGCATGGCAAAGCGCGGCCTCGTCGCGCAACTCGAGCACCCGCTGCTCCTCTGGCTCGAGCAGGCTTGCGACCATGGTCAGGCCCGCAGCGCGCCATGCCGCAATCTCTTGCGACAGCCGCTCAGCGGCCGGGCGGGATACGATCGCGAGCCGGCCCGCGCCGCCGCACTCGATCCAGAAGATCGGTGGAAACATTGGTAGGCCCTGGTCACCCCACGCGCTTTTCGAAGAACACGCGTCTGTAGCCGTCCTCCTCGCGGCGGTCGGTTTCGCGGAAGCCGAGGCGGGGGTAGTAGGCGAGGTTCTCGGTCATGGCGGCGTTGGTGTAGAGGCGGATCGCCGCGAGCCCGAGGCGACGCGCTTCGTCCTCGGCGAAGGCGAGGAGCGTGCGGCCGTGGCCCTTGCGCTGGATCTGCGGATCGACGGCGATGTTCTCGACGAAGATCGCGTCCTCGTCCCGGCGGAGCACGATGAGGGCCACGGGCGAGCCCGCCTCCTCCAGCACCTGCAACTCGCCCGCATCGATGAGGGCCGCGTAGTCCGCGAGCATCGGCGCGGGCTCCTGGCCCATGCGCGGCACATAGAGCGCGTAGGCGCGGCGCACCAGCGCCCGCGCCCAGTCGGCATCCTCGCGTCGGGCCGCGCGGATCATGCGGTGGCGGCGGCTAGCCGCGGCCGATGAAGGGCATCTTGGTCGCCATGATGGTCATGAACTGCACGTTGGCGTCGAGCGGCAGGCTCGCCATGTAGAGCACCGCACTCGCCACGTGCTCGACGTTCATGCGCGGCTCGACCATGGTCTCGCCGTGCGCCTGCGGCATGCCCTGGGTCATGCGCTCGGTCATCGGCGTCGCCGCATTGCCGATGTCGATCTGGCTGCAGGCGATGTCGTGCTTGCGGCCGTCGAGCGAGATCGAGCGCGTCAAGCCGGTGATCGCGTGCTTGGTCGCGGTGTAGGGCGCGGAGTTCGGCCGCGGCACATGGGCGGAGATCGAGCCGTTGTTGATGATGCGGCCGCCCTTCGGCGTCTGCGCTTTCATGATCTTGATCGCTTCCTGCGCGCACAGGAACGAGCCCGTCAAATTGATGTCGACCACCGTCTTCCACTGCTCGTAGGTCAGATCCTCCATGGAAATGGGGGGTGCCCCGGTGCCGGCATTGTTGAAGAGCACGTCGAGCCGGCCGAATGTCTGCTTCACCTTGGCGAAGAGCGCCTTGATGTCGGCGGGATTGCCGACGTCGGTCGGCACCGGCAGCGCCCGCGCGCCCGCCTCCGACTCCCGCGCCACGGCCTCGAGCGCGTCCTTGCGTCGGCCCGCGAGCGCCACGCTGTAGCCCGCCTTCAGGAGCGCCAGCGCGGAAGCCTTGCCGATGCCGCTGCTCGCGCCGGTGACAACTGCGACTTTGTTGTGCTGAGCCATGAGGCGATTCCTTCCTCGGGAGAGATGCCTGCGGAGCTTAGCGCGGGCGGCGGGGCGAGCCTAGGCCATCAAATTACCGCTTTAGCGCTGAGGACGCAGAGGATGCGCGGAGGGCGCAGAGGAAATCACACCGCCGCGCCCTCTGCGCATCCTCCGCGACCTCTGCGCTAAGCCTTTTGTTGTTCGCCGCTTCGCCGCAGAGGGCACTTCTATTTGAGGGCGGCGCAGGCTTTTTGGATGCGCGTGCAGGCGTCGCGCAGCACCTCGGTGGAGGTCGCGTAGGAGATGCGGAAGTGCGGCGAGAGGCCGAAGGCGGCGCCCTGCACCACCGCCACGCCCACGAATTCCAGCAGGTAGCCCACGAAATCCGTGTCGGTCTCGATCACCTTGCCCTGCGGCGTGCGCTTGCCGATGGTGCCGGCGCAGGAGGGATAGACGTAGAACGCGCCCTCCGGCCGCGGACAATGCAGCCCCGGCGCCTTGTTCAGCATGTCGACCACGAGGTCTCGGCGCTCCTTGAAGGCGACATTGTTGCGCGGGATGAAGTCCTGCGGGCCCGAGAGCGCGGCCGTGGCGGCCGCCTGGCTGATCGAGCTCGGGTTCGAGGTCGACTGCGACTGCAGGGTCGACATCGCCTTGATGAGCTCGCTCGGTCCGGCCCCATAGCCGATGCGCCAGCCGGTCATGCAATAGGCCTTGGAGACGCCGTTCATGGTGAGCGTGCGCGGATAGAGCTTCGGCTCGACCTGGGCAATGGTGGCGAAGGTGAAGCCGTCATAGAGCAGATGCTCGTACATGTCGTCGGTCAGCACCCAGACGTCGGGATGGCGCAGCAGCACGTCGGCGAGCGCCTTCAGGTCGGAGGCGCTGTAGGCGGCGCCCGAGGGGTTGGAGGGCGAGTTGAGGATCAGCCACTTGGTCTTCTTGGTGATGGCGGCCTCGAGGTCCTCCGCGCGCAGCCGGAAGCCGTTGTTCTGCGAGCACGGCACGGCGACCGGCGTTGCCTCCGCGAGCGCCACGATATCGGGATAGGAGACCCAATAGGGCGCCGGGATTACCACCTCGTCGCCGGCGTCGAGCGTCGCCATCAGCGCGTTGAACAGCACCTGCTTGCCGCCGGTGCCCACGATGATCTGGTTGGGGGCGTAGGTAAGACCGTTCTCGCGCTTGAACTTCTCCGCGATCGCCTTCTTGAGCGCGGGCGTGCCCTCGACCGCAGTGTACTTGGTGTCGCCCGCGTCGATCGCGCGCTTGGCGGCGTCCTTGATGTTCTGCGGCGTGTCGAAGTCGGGCTCGCCCGCGCTCAAGCCGATCACGTCCTTGCCGGCGGCCTTCAGCTCCTTCGCCTTGTCCGACATGGCAATGGTCGGCGACGGCTTGATGCGGTGCATGCGCTCGGCAATGAAGGACATGGGTGGTTCGCGGTCCCGAGTCGGAGGAAAAAGCGGCGCTACCCTAATGCCCGCGCGAGCCCCGTGCAATGCTCGCGAGCGCTCGGCAGGCATCCTGCCGGTGCGTAGCGGCAGCAAGATGCTGCAAGCTCAGGGAGGGGCGACGCGGACGCCTTGCAGGCCGGCGCGGTCGATCGATTGCTGGATGAAGCCCGAGGCCTTGGCCTCTCGGACGAACTCGCCGACATAGGCGAGCGCCGCGGTGCGGCCGGGGGAGATTGCGATCACCGCGGGCACCGCCGCGAAGGGCGGAGCCAACAGCCGCGAGCCCGGGACCTCCGAGGCGACCTTGGCGAGAAACGGAACGCTTGCGGCGAAAAGGTCCGCGCCGCTGTTGTGGAGCGTCAGGCTCGCGTTGTCGGTGCCGATCAGCACTCGAAAAACGAAAGCCTGCTTCAGCCTTTGGGCGAGGATCTGGTCGTCGACACTGCCGATGGTGACGCCGACCCGCACTTTCTCCCGATCGATATCCGCCAGGTCCCTAAAGGTCTTGCCGGGAGCCAGGAGCATCTCATGATCGATCAGCAGGAAGGCCGCACTGAAATCGACGCGGCTGCCGCCGCCGGCTTCGCGGCCGGCGAGCGCGATATCCCACCTGAGGGATCCCACGCTCGCGGCGTAGGTCGCGGGGCTGTCGAAGAGGATCGGGTCGAGCGGAACGCCCAGGCGCTCCGCGAGCGCGCGGGCGAGATCGGGCGCCACCCCCACGGGCTCGCCCGCAGCGTCGCGCGTCGCGAGCGCGGGCTCGAACATCACGAAACCCACGCGAAGCTTTCCGGTGGGCGCGAGCTGGGCCCGTGCCTCCGCGGGCACGGCATCGGCTCCGGCGGCGCTCGCGGCGGCAGAGAGCACCAAAAGCGCGACCAGAAGACCCGCCACGCGCACGATCGCCCGACCCCCGGTCATTTCGTCCCCTGCCCTGGCTCCGATTGCCGCGGGCGGCGAGCATAGGGAGGTCCAGCCCGCTTGTCATGGCGAGAGGGCGCGGTCTGGCGCCGGAGGGCGGGGCCGCTTATCTTTAGGCTCATGGCACCGCTCCTCACCGCCGAGCGGCCGCTCGCCGATATCGGGCGCCCGTTCCAGATCCATTCGGAGTTCAAGCCCGCGGGCGACCAGCCGCAGGCGATCCGCGCCCTTGTCGAGGAGTTGCGCAACGGCGAGCGCGACCAGGTGCTGTTGGGCGTCACCGGCTCGGGCAAGACCTTCACCATGGCGCATGTGATCGCGGAGCTGCAGCGTCCGGCGCTGATCCTGGCGCCCAACAAGACGCTGGCGGCGCAACTTTACGGCGAGATGCGGAGCTTCTTCCCGGAGAACGCGGTCGAGTATTTCGTCTCCTATTACGACTACTACCAGCCCGAGGCCTACGTCCCGCGCACCGACACCTACGTGGAGAAGGAATCCTCGATCAACGAGCAGATCGACCGCATGCGCCACTCCGCGACCCGCGCGATCCTGGAGCGCCGAGACACCGTGATCGTGGCATCGGTCTCGTGCATCTACGGCATCGGCTCGGTCGAGACCTATTCGGACATGACCCTGACGCTGACCACCGGCGACACGGTCAACCGCACGCAGTTGCTGGCACGGCTGGTCGAGCTGCAGTACCGCCGCAACGACGCCAATTTCCTGCGCGGTGCCTTCCGGGTGCGCGGCGACACCATCGAGCTGTTCCCGGTGCACTACGAGGACCGCGCCTGGCGGGTCTCGCTGTTCGGCGACGAGATCGAAGCGATCCACGAGTTCGATCCCTTGACCGGCGAGAAGGCGGCGCAGCTCGACGAGGTGAAGATCTACCCGAACAGCCACTACGTCACACCGAAGCCGACGCTCCTGCAGGCGATCGAGGAGATCAAGCGCGACCTCAAGCTGCGCCTGGCGGAGTTCAACCAGCTCGGCAAGTTGCTGGAGGCGCAGCGGCTGGAGCAGCGCACCACCTTCGACGTCGAGATGATGATGGCGACCGGCAGCTGCGCCGGCATCGAGAACTATTCGCGCTACCTCACGGGCCGCCGGCCCGGAGAGCCGCCGCCGACGCTCTTCGAATACCTGCCGCCGGAGACGCTGATCTTTGTCGACGAGTGCCACGTCACGGTGCCGCAACTGGGCGGCATGTATCGCGGCGACTACGCGCGCAAATCGACGCTCGCCGAATACGGCTTCCGGCTCCCGGCCTGCATCGACAACCGGCCGCTCAAGTTCGAGGAATGGAACGCCATGCGCGGCCAGACCGTCTACGTCTCGGCCACTCCCGCGGCCTGGGAGATCGAGCAGACCGGCGGCATCTTCGTCGAGCAGGTGGTGCGGCCGACCGGCCTGGTCGAGCCCGTTCCGGTCGTGCGGCCGGTGGAGAACCAAGTCGACGACCTGATGGCGGAATGCCACGACTGCGCCAAGGCAGGCCAGCGCGTGCTGGTCACCACCCTCACCAAGAAAATGGCGGAGGCGCTGACGGAATACCTGCACGAGAACGGGATCCGCGTGCGCTACATGCATTCGGACGTCGACACGCTCGAGCGGGTCGAGATCATCCGCGACTTGCGGCTCGGCGTCTTCGACGTGCTGGTGGGCATCAACCTGCTGCGCGAGGGCCTCGACATTCCCGAATGCGCGCTGGTGGCGATCCTGGACGCGGACAAGGAGGGCTATCTGCGCTCGCGCACGGCGCTGATCCAGACCATCGGCCGCGCGGCGCGCAACATCGAGGGCCGCGTGATCCTCTACGCCGACCATATGACCGACAGCATGAGGGCGGCGATCGACGAGACCAATCGCCGGCGCGAGAAGCAGCAGGCCTACAACGCCGCCAACGGCATCACGCCCGAGAGCGTGAAGCGCGGCATCGCCGACATCCTCGACAGCGTCTACGAGCGCGACCACCTGACCGTGGGACTCTCGGAGAGCGAGGCGATCCACTATCAGGGCGCCGACCTCAAGACCGTGATCGCGGATCTGGAGAAGCGCATGCGCACCGCCGCCGCCGATCTCGAGTTCGAGGAAGCGGCGCGGCTGCGCGACGAAATCCGCCGGCTGGAGCAGGTGGAGCTCGAGATCCCCGCCGGGGACGGCCAGGTCGCGCGCGGGCGCTCCACCGCCGGCCGGGCCGGCGTCTCCGCCCGCGACGTCGCGCGCATGAAGGCTCGCGCCAAGCGGCGGCGCGGACCTTGACCCGCACCCGCACGCGGGGCGAATGCCTCAAAAATCCGCAGAAAACCGGGCGTTTCAGACCGGGAGTTGTTCACATGGGGCAGAAAAAGGGCGCGGCCTTCAAGAGGGCCCCAGAGGTTTCCGAAATATGGCGAGTTGATTACGCTTGACAATGAAAAGTCTTATAAATCTCAGCATGTTGCGAATATCGCCCAAATTTTGGGCAGGCATCGCGAAATGAGGGGATTCGGCCAGAAGCGACCGCGCCAAAGCGCTTTTCAACACAGTTCTCCACAGCTTTCGTGGATAGACTCGCGCGAGGCACGGAAACCCTGGCCTTCCGCCTCGCGGACCGTGGGAGCCTCGTGACGAATCGGACACAGCAATGAGCGATCTGGTGGGCGAGCAGACCAGCGAAGCCGCCGCCGAGCGCCCGGGTACGTTGGCGTACGGCTTGGAGGCGATCCGCAGCGCGCTCAAGACGCTGCCGGCGAGTCCCGGCGTCTATCGCATGCTCGACCGCAAGGGCGATGCGGTCTATGTCGGCAAGGCGCGCAATCTCAAGGCGCGGGTCCAGCACTACACCAACCTCGGCAACCTCTCGACGCGGCTCAGGCGCATGGTCTCGGAAACCGCCGCGCTCGAGGTGATCGTGACCCACACCGAGGTCGAGGCGCTGCTGCTGGAGAACAACCTGATCAAGCGGCTGATGCCGCGCTACAACGTGCTGCTGCGCGACGACAAGTCGTTCCCCTACATCCACGTCACCAGCAGCCATGAGTTTCCGCAGCTGGCGAAATACCGCGGCGCCCGGGGCGAGCCCGGCGAGTTCTTCGGCCCGTTCGCCTCGGCGGGGGCGGTCAAGCGCACGCTGATCGCGCTGCAGCGGGCGTTCCTGCTGCGCTCCTGCAGCGACAGCGTGTTCGATACCCGCACGCGGCCGTGCCTGCTCTACCAGATCAAACGCTGCAGCGCGCCCTGCGTCGGTCGGATCGATCGCGAGGCCTACGGCCGCCTCGTCGAGGACGCCCGCAATTTCCTGCGCGGCCGCAGCAGCGAGGTGCAGCAGCGTCTGGCCGAGCAGATGCAGCAGCTCTCCGAGGCGCTCGATTACGAGGCGGCGGCGATGGTGCGCGACCGCATCCGCGCGCTCACCCATGTGCAAGGCCATCAGGACGTCGCCGTCGAGGGGTTACAGGACGCCGACGTGATCGCAGCACACCAGGCCGGCGGACACACCTGCGTCCAGGTGTTCTTCTTCCGAAGCGGCCAGAACTGGGGCAATCGCGCCTATTTCCCGAGCCACGACCGCCAGCTCTCGCTCGAGGAGGTGCTGGCGGGGTTCCTGGGGCAGTTCTACGAGACCAAGCCGCCGCCGCGGCTCATCCTGCTGAGCCACCAGCCCGCGGAGGCCGAGCTGCTCGCCGAGGCGCTCGCGGTGAAAGCCGGCGCCAAGGTGCAGCTCCTGGTGCCGCAGCGCGGCGACAAGCGCAACATTGTTGATCATGCCGTGGTCAACGCGCGCGAGGCGCTGGCACGCCGGCTCGCCGAGAGCGCCACCCAGCAGCGGCTGCTGGAGGACGTGGCGCAGCTCTTCGGCCTCGACGGGCCGCCGCAGCGCATCGAGGTCTACGACAACAGCCACATCCAGGGCCAGCACCCCGTCGGCGCCATGATCGTCGCGGGACCCGGCGGCTTCATCAAGAATGCCTATCGGAAATTCACGATCCGCGGCACCGCGCCCTCACCCGACGATGCCGGCGCCACGATCACGCCCGGCGACGACTACGGCATGATGCGCGAGGTGCTGACGCGCCGCTTCGCACGCGCGCTCAAGGAAGATCCCGCGCGCGAGAGCGGCAACTGGCCAGATCTGGTCCTGATCGACGGCGGCGAGGGCCAGCTCGCGGTGGCGCAACAGGTGCTGGCCGATCTCGGCATCGCCGACGTGCCCCTGGTCGCGATCGCCAAGGGACCCGACCGCGATGCCGGCCGCGAGCGGTTCTTCCTGCCGGGAAAGCCGCCCCGCGGTCTCGATCCCAAGAGCCCCATGCTCTACTACCTCCAGCGGCTCAGGGACGAGGCGCACCGCTTCGCGATCGGCACGCATCGCGCCCGGCGCATCAAGGTGCTCGGTACCTCGCCGCTCGACGAGATCCCCGGCATCGGCGCCAAGCGCAAGAAGGCGCTGCTGCATCACTTCGGCTCGGCGCGCGGCGTGGCGCGCGCGGGCCTTGCGGACCTCACCCAGGTCGAGGGTATCAGCGAGGCGGTGGCAAAAAAGATTTATGATCATTTCCATGCCGAGGGCTAAGATCGCGAGACCCTCACCCCCCGGCATAGCAATGTTGACGACGCTCCCCAATCTGTTGACGCTGTCGCGCATCCTGGCGGTGCCGCTGCTGGTGGGCACCTTCTACCTGCCGGGTCGTTGGGCGCCCTGGATCGCCTGCGTGCTGTTCTCGGCGGCGGGCGTCACCGATTGGCTCGACGGCCATTTCGCGCGGCGCTGGCAGCAGCAGACCGACTTCGGGCGGTTCCTCGATCCGATCGCGGACAAGTTGGTGGTCGCGGCGGCGCTCTTCATGCTGGTGGCGAAGGACCGCATCAGCGAGCTCAGTGTCCTTCCGGCGCTGGTCATCCTCATGCGCGAGATCCTGGTCTCGGGCCTGCGCGAGCATCTCGCGGGATTGCATGTGGGGGTGCCAGTCTCGCGCTTGGCAAAGTGGAAGACCGGACTGCAGATGGTGGCGATCGGCGTGCTCCTGGTCGGCGATGCCGGCCCGAGCTTCTTGCCGGTGCGGTTGATCGGCGAGTTCATGCTGTGGATCGCGGCGGGGCTCACGCTGGTCACTGGTTACGACTATCTGCGCGCAGGATTGACGCACATGGACGGCAGCCCGACCGCGCCTCCCGATCGCCGCGCGGCCGAGCCACGCACCATCGCCTGAGCCCCGGCCAAGTCGATGCGCGTCTTCGGCTTGATCGGATGGAGCGGCAGCGGCAAGACCACGCTGATGACGCGGCTCATCCCCGAACTCGCGGGACGCGGTGTCCGCGTCTCCACCGTGAAGCACGCGCACCACAGCTTCGACGTCGATCAACCCGGCAAGGACAGCTTCCTCCATCGCGCCGCCGGCGCGGTCGAGGTGATGGTCGCCTCCGCAAACCGCTGGGCGCTGATGCACGAGCACCGCGGCGCGCCCGAGCCGGAGCTCGAGCATCTCGTGCGCGGGATGACGCCGGTCGATCTGCTGATGATCGAGGGCTTCAAGCACCACAGGCATCCGCGGCTGGAGGTGCACCGGCCGTCCGTCGGAAAACCCCTGATCTGCCGGGAGGACCCGACCGTGCTCGCCGTCGCCTCGGACGAGCCGATCCCCGCGCTGCCGGTGCCGCGGCTCGAGCTCGATGATATCCACGGCATCGCCGATTTCGTGCTGACGCACGCCGCCGTCATGGGCGCCTGAGCCATGGCTCAGCTCAGCGACGATTGCTTCGCCTTCGGCGGCGAGCTGATGCCGGGGAGCGAGGCGTTGCGGCTCATCGAAGCGCGCACCGTGGCGCTGCCGGAGCCGGAGACCGTGCCGCTCGCGCGCGCGCGCCATCGCATCCTCGCCTCGCCCGTCATCGCCGCGCGCAGCGTGCCGCCGCACGACAATGCCGCGGTGGATGGCTACGCGGTGTTCTTCGACGATCTCGCCGCAGGCGCCGAAACGGCGCTGCCCGTCGAGGGCCGCGCGACGGCAGGCCATCCGCTGGCGCACCGGGCGCGGCGCGGCGCGGCGGTCCGGATCTTCACGGGCGCGCCGATGCCGGAGGGACCGGACACGGTCTTCATGCAGGAGGACTGCGTCGAGGACGACGGCAAGGTCCGGTTGCCGCCCGGCTTGAAGCGCGGCGCCAATCGCCGCCGCGCCGGCGAGGACGTGACCGCGGGCACCACCGTCCTGGCCGCGGGGCTGCGGCTCAGAGCGCAGGAGATCGGGCTCGCGGCCTCGCTCGGCCTCACGGAGCTCAGGGTCTACCGGCGCCTGCGCGTGGCGCTGCTGTCGACCGGAGACGAAGTGTGCGAGCCGGGCACGCCGTTGCCACCCGGCGGGATCTACGATGCCAATCGCTACGCCTTGCGTGCGTTGATCGAGGGGCTCGGCGCCGAGGTGACCGACCTCGGGATACTTCCCGACGAGCGCGGCGCCATCCAATCTGGTCTCGCCCGCGCGGCGGAGACCCACGATCTCATCGTGAGCTCCGGTGGCATGTCCACCGGCGAGGAGGACCATGTGAAGGCCGCGGTGGAAGCGCAGGGGCGGCTGCACTTCTGGCGGCTCGCCATCAAGCCCGGCCGCCCCGTGGCCATGGGCCAAGTCGGCCGCGTGCCGTTCCTGGGCCTGCCGGGCAATCCCGTCGCCGTCATGGTGACGTTCCTGGTCTTAGCGCGGCCGCTGATCCTGCGGCTCGCAGGCGCCACGGAAATCGTGCCGCGCAGCTTTCGCGCGGTCTCCGGTTTCGCCTATCGCAAGAAGCCGGGACGGCGCGAATATTTGCGCGCGAAGCTGGAACCGGGGCCCGAGGGCACGTGGATCGCGCAGAAATTCCCGCGGGACGGCGCGGGCATTCTGTCGTCGATGGTGGACTCCGAGGGGCTCGTCGTGCTCGATGAGACCGCAACCGACGTAGCAC
>Ga0307479_10006196_pt1 | contig 10977 bp, 7 predicted proteins | sample atmos_gasesECM4C_FD_203743 | JGI IMG/M metagenome (GOLD analysis project Ga0307479, IMG submission 203743) | Hardwood forest soil microbial communities from Morgan-Monroe State Forest, Indiana, United States - atmos_gasesECM4C_515 | ecosystem: Environmental > Terrestrial > Soil > Temperate...
CGGGAGCAAGGAAGCAGTACTGATGATAGTCAAATACTCGGCCCAGCGCTTGCCCAGTGCCAGGCCAACGCCTTCGGTCAGGAAAATGGCCGAATAAATAAACGTGCCCACGCTGAGTTCTTTCAGCCGCCGGTCGTCGAGAATCGACAACTTGGCAAGAAGCAGTTGCATGTAGTGGCTGTGGGGATCAACCTGAAGAATGTTGATCCAGTGCGCGACAATGGCTTCGACGTCCTTGTGGAGAAGGTTGAGCGCGCCGATTCCCAGCGCGAGCAGGGCCAGGCCCTTCAATAGTTTGTAGGCGGCGATGAGGCGTAGTCCGCGGCCATGGGCTCTTCTCTGAGTCATTTTCTGCGGCCACGAGTATATATCAAGAAGCTGGCACACCTCCGCTGTGTGTGGTGAACGAAGCACAAATTGTTTTCAGTCCAGCCGAAGAATCGCGCTTGGCGGCGCGCAGCCGCGAGTAATTTCTATCCCCATTTCTTCAATCGCGGCCAGAGGTCCGCAAGCGTCCCGAATTTTGCGCCACGGCAAATGAAGACGGGGATCTCGCGTTCCAGCGCGTAGGGATTGTCGGCGGACTTGCCAACGAATTCAACATGCTCAAATAGGCGTTCCAGGGATTCCCTGGAATCGTCCACGACGATCAGGCAATTTCCGGAATACCCGCGCGGGCCCCACAGAAAGTAGGTCTGGTGCCCGCTGAGGGCGGGTGGAAGTCCGTAGCGGCGGCCAAAGAGATCGATGGCGCCCGCCTGCCCGTAGTTCTGCGCGAAGATGCCGCAGCCCGCCCGTTCTTCGGGAGAGAGCCGGCTGTAAGCCTGATTCACGGCAGCCACGATCTCTTCCCATCCGAATTGATCGGCGAAGTGTTGCGGGAGAACCGCGCGCATGTGGCTGTGTTCGCTGCGGGGCACTTCGAAGGGCAACTTCGCCACATAGGAAATGAAATGTTCCACGGTGAGGACAGGCATGACCACCGGCGCGAGCCACACTCCACTTGCGACAATTAGCGTTACGAGCGCGGGCTTCAGCCAGACTTGACGCGACCGTGCGATAGAACTTTCAATCACCACCGCACCGGCGGCCAAATAAACCGGGTAGATTGGCCCGAGATAGTAATTCTTGCCCTTCAGGACGACGAACACCGTGAAGGCGGTGAGATAAGACCAGCCGAGGAAACGGTAAGGCTTCAGCCGCGCGGAGAAAAGAAAAGCGAGCAGACCGGTTATCCAGACCGGTGCGAGGAGCGGCTGACCGATGAGCACCTGTTGTGCGAAGTACGCCAGGGGAGAAAGGACCACGTCGCGGCCCTCGGCCTTGATGTTGTGCATGAGTTCTGCAAAGGGCCAGTGATTCTGGACATTCCATAGAAGGTTTGGGAGAAAAACCAGGAAGGCGAGTGCGCCCCCGAGCCAGATCCATTTGGCCGTAAAAACGCGGCGCTGTCCGGTCAGCAACAGTCCAACCACGATGGCAAATCCAAGCACGGCAATCGAGTATTTCTCCTCCAGACCAACGCCTGCCACGATGCCAAACCACAGCCAGTAACGCGGGTCCTCGCGCTTGATCGCCTGGATTGCGAAATAAACGCAGCCCATCCACAGCAGCGGCTCGAGGCAATTGGTGGTCATGACGCTGCCGTCGTTGAGATAGAAGGGCACGGCGATGAACGCCAGAGCGGAAACCACCATCGCAAATCGCCGGCCACCGAGTTCTCGAGCGATCATCGCCGTCAGAATGACGGCGGCAGAGGTTGCCAGCGCCGGCACGATTCGAATGCTCCGAAGCGAGTCGCCCAGCACGAGCCGGGAGATCTTCATGAGAAATGGCACCAGGGGAGGATGATCCACGTAGCCCCAGGCAAGATGGTCCCCGCAAGCCATGTAATCGAATTCATCGCGGAAGTAACCGTACTGTTTGTTGAAGTAGAGATGCAGCAGGAAGTTCGCGAGGGCAAGGAATAGGACGATGAGTATGCCATCCGCGAGAAACGGCTGCCTCTGATCGTCCAAGGCGGCCGCGTGGTCAGCGGTAATTTTCATTTGGGTATCTGTAGGTACGCAAGAGTGCTGAAAAGGTTTCGCTCGTTCAATTCGCTCAGGGAAGCTTGTCGGCGATAATATAGTGGACCTGCACCGTCTGAGGAAAGACCGAACAGGTCCAGTCAAATTAGTATGGCGATCCGAAGAGGCCGGTTCTGGCAATGACCAAGAATCAGTGGCGGCGAGTGCCCGAGAAATCGATGGAGCTGATAAACGTGACCGCCACCAGAAGAATGAGCGCGGCGAGAAGTGCAAAGATGATCACGACAATCTCCTGACTAGACGAAGGGAGAAGTGCAAGCCAGGTGCCAAAGGTACGTCTCGTGTTTTCAATGGATTGCAATACAAGACGTGTGCACAGAAGTCGCCAAAAGTGGACAAGGGTGGGCGGTGGCGCACAGCAACCAAGTACTGGGACTACCTTGGTCTAATTCGCGTTAATTCCCCTTCGCAGCGTGGCTCGCTTTAGCTCTTGCTCAGCCGGATCGAACCATCACCCGTGTGAATCGTCAGCGGCTGGCCGCCGCCGTTCATTTTCCCGTGAATCTGCGAGTTGCTGAAGGTTCCTTCCACGGTAACGGGGATGCCCAGGCTGATGTGGCCGTCGCCCGTGCTGGCGTCAATGTTGGTCTGGAAGTCGGACGGGAGCACCAGGTCCACGCTTCCGTCACCCGTTCGAATCGTCCAGCTCGAAACCATCTTGGAACCCGGCAGAACGCGTGTGTCCACGCTGCCATCGCCGGTCTTGACGTTGAGCGCATCGAATCGCCCGGCGATGCGAATGTGCCCATCTCCCGAGTCGGCCTCCACCTTGCCATCGAGATCATGCGCCTCAATCGATCCGTCGCCCGTGCGCAGGCGCATGTCCCCCTTGAGATTTTCAACGGTAATGCTGCCGTCGTTGGTGTGCAGATCGATTGTGCCGCTCAGGGAGCTGGCCTTCACCGACCCATCACCGGTATGCACGTTCACCGTCCCGTGGATGGATTCGGCCTGCACAGACCCGTCGCCAGTTTCCACCTGGAGGTCGGCCTCGCGAGGCATGCGGACTTCAATGTGAAGGCCCCGCGAATTGCTGCCAAAGGAGAAGCCCCAATGGCCGGTAACGCGCGCCGTCAACTCGACCTTGTCGCCGTCTTGCCGGGAGTCGACGCGAAGGCTCTTTCCCAACTCATAGCCGTGGTATTCGACGCGAAATTCAACCTGTTTCGAGTCGCCGGCGGTAACCCGCACGCTGCCGTCATTGGTTTCCACGCGCACATTGGCGCGTCCAGACACAGCAAAGGACTTGGTGACCTCTTCAGCGCGGGCCGCGGCCGCGGAAGCCGCCAAAAGGGCCGCGCAGGCAATTCCCAGCCGGATACCGGCCGAGCGGTGGGGGAGCGAGTTCATATCCAATACCCTCCGTATGTTGGGATTCTGTTACAAGATACGACAGTCCGGGTAGAAATGTTCCCCACTGGCAGTCCCGCCCTTCGGGGGATCACCTTCAGGGGATTGAGGGAAATCGCGGTCCCGCACGGTAGCGTTGACTTGCTAGCCCTATCGACCTAACATGGCTCTCATAAAGCAGGCCCCTCCTCATGATTGGCCAGACACTCGGCCACTACCGCATCCTGGAAAAAGTAGCCGCCGGAGGAATGGGTGTGGTTTACCGCGCCCGCGACGAGCAGCTCGATCGCGATGTAGCAGTGAAGGTCCTGCCCTCGGGCACTCTGAGTGACGACACCGCCCGCAGGCACTTCCGCAAAGAGGCCATGGCCTTGGCCAAGCTGAACCATCCGAATATCGAAACGGTCTACGAGTTCGGCTCCCAAGACGGGATCGATTTTCTTGTGATGGAGTACGTCCCGGGGAAAACGCTTGCGGATCGGCTTACGGGAGGAACGCTTCCAGAGAAAGAAGTGGTCGCACTCGGATTGCAGATTGCTGCCGCGCTAGAAGAGGCACACGAGCGCGGCATCGTTCATCGAGATCTGAAACCGGCAAATATCGCCATCACGGCGAAGGGGCGAGCGAAGATACTGGACTTTGGCCTGGCAAAGCTTCTGCGGCCAGTGGAAGAAGGAACGACCGATACCCTAACCGACTCGCGAGCGGCTGCGGGCACGCTTCCCTATATGCCGCCAGAGCAGCTTACCGGCGAGCCGGTGGATGCACGCGCGGACATTTACACCATCGGCGCCGTGCTCTACGAAATGGCCACTGACCGGAGAGCCTTCCGGGAAGAGCAAACTTCGCGGCTCATCGATGCGATCCTTCACCAACCCCCGGTTTCCCCTCGTGCCCTGAACCCGCGTTTATCCACCGAACTTGAGGCCATCATCCTGAAGTGCTTGGACAAAGACCCTGACCGGCGCTATCAGTCCGCCAAAGAGCTTGGCATCGACATGCTTCGCGTCGGGGCTTCCCCAGTTCCTCGCGCTCCGCTGCGGAGGCCCGCGCAAATTCGATGGCAAACGATCGCTACCTTGAGCCTCGCCTTTCTTCTGTTTATGACAATACTGATTGCCCTGAATGTGGGGGGCTGGCACGACTGGTTGCGTGGCGAGGGCAACATTCCGCGCATCAAGTCCCTGGCCGTGCTGCCTCTTGCCAACCTTTCTGGCGATCCCGCGCAGGAATACTTCGCAGATGGGATGACCGACGCACTGATCACCGATTTAGGAAAAATCGGCGCGTTGCGGGTGATTTCACGTACGTCCGTAATGCAGTATAAGGGCGCGTCGAAGCCACTGCGAGAGATTGCCAAGGACTTGCGATTGGACGCGGTGGTGGAAGGTTCGCTCTTGCGCTCGGGGGGGCGCGTCCAAATCACGGCGCGATTGATCCAAGCGAAAACAGATACTCAGATATGGTCGCGATCCTATGAACGCGACATTCAGGACGCCATGACGCTGCAATCAGAGGTCGCACAGGCTATCGCGGATGAGATTCGGATCAAACTGACTCCGGAAGAACAGGCGCGTATCAGTGCGACCCATGCGGTCAGCCCCGAAGCCTTCGACGCTTATCTCAAAGGTCGTTACTATTGGGAACAAAGGACCGAAGAGGGTTTGAAGAAAAGCCTGGAATACTTCCGCCAAGCAATCGAAAGGGATCCGACCTACGCACGAGCGTACGCTGGCCTGGCAGATTCTTACGCCACACTTGGGAATAACAGGTTCCTTCCGCCGAAAGAGTCCTTTCCAAAAGCGAAAGCAGCGGCGCTGAAGTCGTTGGAGATTGACGAAGGCCTCGCGGAGGCTCACGCCTCGCTGGCCTTCGCACTTTGGAACTACGACCTAGACTGGAATACTGTGGAGAAGGAATACAAGCGTGCCATCGAGCTGAACCCAGGGTATCCGACCGCTTATCACTGGTATGCGGGCTACCTTTCGGGAATGGGGCGTCATGCGGAGGCGATTGCGGCGATGAAGAAGGCTCGCGAGCTGGACCCACTGTCGCCCAGAATCAACGCGAATGTGGGCTTGATCCTCTATTTCGCGCGGGAATACGACCACGCGATCGAAGAACTTCAAAAGGCACTTGAGATGGACCCGAGCAGCGGGGCTGCGTACTCCTATCTGGGAATGGCTCGTTTGCAAAAGGGAGAGCACGAGCAGGCAATCGCCGCTCTGGAAAGGAGCAGACAGCTCTTGGATGGCTCCCCGGAATCCGTTCTTGAGCTAGCCTATACCAATGCAGTCGCTGGCAAGCGAGAGGAAGCCCGGGAGATGCTTAGCCGAGTGATGAGGGAACCGAACCCACGGTATATACCGGCGCTTTGGGTCGCCAGGATATACGCGGCAGTGGGTGAGAAAGAGAAGGCCCTTCAGTGGCTGCAAAAGGCTTATGAGGAGCGCTCACCACAATTGCCTTTCCTCAAAGTTGATCCCCGGTTGGACACGCTACGTTTTGACCCGCGGTTCCAAGACCTGCTACGCCGCATGAAGCTGCAAAGTTAGGCCGCACCCCTATCCTGAACGTCTCATGGAGAAGCCTGGGCAGGGAACCCCTACAGCCGCTACATAAAGGACAGATTCGGTGATTCCGTCCAACCCAAGATCTCTTTCGATTAGGCTGTCATTCAGCGCTGCCGTGCAGAAAGGGGCCAGGCCCAACCATGTCGCCGTAAGGCAAAAAGTCTGGCAAAGGTGACCGGCATCCAGCAAAACGACACGATAAGCGCGCGCGAACCGGTACTTCCACATCGAGCGGGGAAACACGGCTGTCATTAGAAACAAGGCAGCCGTGTCCTTCACGGACGCATTACCAGCGCAATACTGAACCGCCTTGCCTTGCATTTGGCCTTTGTAAAGGCGCTCCAAGGAATGGCTCCTGGTATTGTAGTGATACAGCCCGGGTGGCAATCCGCTCACGTTTAAAGCTGCGAGATAGACCTCACTCGGATGCCGGGCGCCTCCGGAAGGGCTTGTCTTATGGACGAGGCGCCCGAACGGAGTGGAGAGATAGCCCATCACTCCCCAGGTGTAAAAAAGCAGTTCGGAAACAGCACTGAGTCGCAAACTCCCGCCGGAAAATTGTCGGTGGGTCCTGCGGGCCAGGAGCACGCGTAAAAACTCTCCGGCGCGTGGCGAGTGGCGAGGAAGGGGAAAACTTGACACATTGAGGTAGCTCTTGAAAAACGGGGGTTGACGGGATTCCTTGAGGTATCTCTTTATTAGGTTCTTCCGACGGCGTCCCCAGATGAAGCGTACATCCTTTGTCGCAAAGTGAAAGCTGGCGTAAGGCAACCAGTTTAACCAGACTTTTTGTAGTTGGACATCCTCCCGAGCGTCCGAAGTGCTTTCTCTCACCAGGAGTGAGGACTCAGTCAGCTGGCGGAGTGCAGCGCGCAAGCTACTTGATGAATACTGCGGCATTTCACGGAATAGATCCTCCGGCAGGCGCCACCGGCCGAAGAAATCCAGTATCTGAGCGGCCAGCGGATCGGCCGTGATCGAAATGCGCGTGCGGTAGTTCTCGAAAACGAGCTGCTCTTTGTTCCAGTAAGCGAGGATCGTTTTCGCTCGTCTCAGACGCACCGGGGCCTCCGGCAACACCCGAACATCGATCCGGCAACTGGTACTAGATGTCGATAAAGTCTACCGGCTCAAGGATGTCCACGATCTGCTTGACTCTGAGTTCAATATCTTTGGCATCGTTCTTGATGGTACCGAGTGACTGTATCACCTTCCTTTTTTGTGCACGCGTCGGGATGCCTCCATTGCCCCTGTTGGCAAGCCTTTTTTTGTTGGCCCTCTTCCTCCTGGTCCTCTTTTGGGCGGCCATACTCACCTCCGGAACGAATTCAAGCGCTCTGGCTTTCTTCGATTCGTGCGTACTCCTAGGGCCCAAAGACGCCGGAACTTTAGTTTCTGTGCGTCTTTTTGTCAACAGAAAGCGTTTCCTGGCCTGGGCCGACCGCGAATCCATCGTGGGCGGGGCAAGTTGGGACAAGCGCGCTAGCGTTGACCCTTGGCAGCGTGCTTCTTGCCGGCGCTACCGGGCTTAGGGCGGAGCTTCTCCAGGAATTGCTCCGCCGGTAGGGCATTGATAACGTCCTTCTTCTCCAGCCAGCCCCGCCGCGCCATGGTGACGCCATAGCGGATAAAAGCCAGGTTGGCGGTGTTGTGGGAGTCGGTCGAGATCACCACTTTGACGCCACGCTCCTTGCACATGCGCAGATAGACGTCTTTCAGATCGAGGCGGTCAGGATAAGAATTGCACTCCATGGCCACGCTGTGTTTCGCGCAAGCTTCCAGCACCTTTTCCATGTCGTAGTCGAAAGGATCGCGCCGCAGCAGCAGGCGTCCGGTGGGGTGCGCGATGATCTGGGCGTAGGGGTTTTCGATGGCCGCAAGCATGCGCTCGGTCATAGCCGCGCGGTCGAGGTTGAAATAGGAGTGGATCGAGCAGACCACCACCTCGAGCTGCGCAAGGATTTCGTCGGAGTAGTCGAGTGAGCCATCCTTCAGGATGTCCACTTCCGCCCCCGCCAGAACGCGGATGCCCAGGTCTTTTTCATTGGCCGCGTGGATTTTCTTGATGTGCGCGGCCATGCGCTTTTCGTCCAGGCCGTTGGCGACGGTGACGGCTTTCGAATGGTCCGTGATGGCGATGTACTGGTGGCCCAATTTCCGGGCGGCTTCCGCCATTTCCTCAATCGAATTCTTGCCGTCGCTGGCCGTTGAGTGCATCTGCAGGTCGCCCTTCACGTCCTTTAGCGTCAGCAGATGCGGCAATTTGTGGTTTTCGGCGGCGGCGATTTCCCCGGTGTTCTCGCGCAGCTCCGGCGGAATGAAATCCAGCTTCAGTTTCGAATAGATTTCTTCTTCGGTGCGACCGGCGACGCGCTTTTCCCCCTTCAGGGTGGCCAAAGCATATTCATTGAGGGTGAGTCCCATGTCGTTGGCGCGGCCGCGAAGCGTCACGTTGTGCTCTTTCGAGCCGGTAAAATAAAGCAGGGCGGCGCCGAAGTTTTCTTTTTCGAGCAGGCGGACATCGACTTGCAACCCGTTCTCCAGCGTGAAGCTGACTTTGTTCTCCCCATGCGCCAGCGTTTGATCGATTCCGGGAAACGTCAGGATGTGCTCGGCCAACGCGTCCACGTGCTTCTGTGAGGTGTGCCCATCGGCCAGGGTGACAAGCAGGTCCAGGTCGCCAACAGTTTCTTTGCCCCGCCGCAGCGAACCCGCCGGCGTAACCGATTCGACGCCCTTTCCCGCCTTTTCAATATGCGCCGCGATCGCCAGGGCCGCCGTTTCGGCAGTGTCAATGTGGAAGCGGCCCGAAGATTTTTTGAACACCTCCACCGCTTTCAAAATATTCTGTTCGCTCTTTTCGCCGAATCCCGGCAAATCCCGAAGTTTTCCTTCTTTGGCGATTCTTTCAACGTCTGCAACCGTACCCGCCTTAAAGTTGGACCACAGGAATGCGACCTTCTTCGGCCCCAGCGACTGGAGTTGCAACAAGTCCAGGATGGTCGCAGGATATTTTTTGAGGAGCTTCTTACGCAGCGCGTAGTCCCCGGTCTTCACGATCTCCTGCAAGTGTTCGACCATGCGGTCGCCGATTCCCGGAAGCTCTTTCAGCTTTTCCGGTTCCTTGACGAGTTGCTCGATGGATTCGGGTAACCCGTCAATCAGCTCGGCAGCCTTTTCGTAGCTTCGATATCGGCCGATAATGGCGCCATCAATTTCCAGAAGCTGTGCGGTTTCGCGGAGGATGCGGGCGATCTGTTTGTTGTCCATGGAAGGAAATTATAGAGCTATTAGGGCGCTGCAGGACGAAGTTCTTCCGGATGCTCGCGCAGGTAGGCGAGCAGTCGCTGCTTCTTCTCCTTGCCGCGTTCCGAGGTCGATTCCGCGGGAAGCTGATCAGGAATAAGCCCGGAATTGCGAGCCGCCACTCGCTCGTAAATCGAGCTCCAGGCCTTCTTCACAGCAGAAAGCGAGATGTCCAGCTTGTCGGCAAGTTCCTCGTCCGTTCCGCCTTCTAGAGCGGCGAGCATCAGGCGCTGCTCACTCGGGCGGAAACCGAACTGCGGTGGCCGATAGGCAAAGAGAGAGCCGATCCAAGTGCCGAAGCGCGCCATTGCTAGTTCCCGCGTCAAGCCAAAAAGATGAGGCTCCGCAAGAACCTCATGTAATGGTTTTTCCAGGGAATCGACATAGCAGCGATGGTCGGGACTGAAGTACAACCCTCCGCTGCGAATTGCGCCCTCCATAGCTTCTACGCTTCTCCCCTGCGCAACGACTTCCTTCAAGAGAAACCCGCGGTGCTCCGCGACAAACGCAGCGAACATTGCGGTATTAGCGTCCACGGACTGCAAATAGTCCGCGTGCAGGGCGCCGGCCCAAGTCACTAGGTTCAGCCCACCGTCCGCATTTGCTTGGCGCATCTGTTTGTCCGAAAGCAGCGGAGAATTGCCGCGGTTTACGCGTTTTATCAGCTCCGGGTCAACCCAGAAAAACGGTGGGGTCTTCAGTTCGAGAAGAAACTCGTCGGATACAAAGACGCTGACGCCAACTCCTATTGTTCGAACCCCGGAGTTTTTGTCGTCCTCAAACACCACTGCGCGAAAGGCTGCGCGCCCTAGCAGGCTCAGCCAAACGGCGCCCAAATCGGTGATGCCGATTCCGCATCGCGGACCGAGTACCGGGTGCGCCCTCACGATTTCAACGCATTCCCGCACATCGTCCGGCCTCATGGGGCGATGTCGCACGGCCATGTGCCCTCCTCAACATAGGCGCGGGGTAACCAAGCAGATGGTCTTTTAGGCTACTTGTTTATAGCACTCTTCGGCCTAGAATTTCAGCCCATAGCACCCCCGGCGCGAAGCTTGGTCCCAGCTTTCGACGCAGCGTCAAAGCACGACACTTCTCCAGCACACGCGATTGTCGTTCCTTGTCGCTTGCCCTGCCGGAATTGACTGCTTAGGCTTCGCACCGGATTTAGGTTTGTCCGCAAAATATAAGGAGGTTCACAATGAAGCGCTATCTGAAGTACTTGAAATCAGGACCTAAGCAAACGATGCTTTGCCTGCTCCTGGGCGGCGCTCTGGCCGTCATTATGCCAGCGTTGGCGCAGCAGTCGAATTCGGGCCTTCGGTTGTACGACAGTTTCGACGACAACAGATTCCTTGATCCTTCAAAATGGCTCGCTCAGTGGCAATGCGGCGGGACCGTGATGGAATGCGTGCGTGAGATCCAAGAGGACCAGCTTCGTTTGCGCGTTCGCGCCTATGGAGCCACGGACTCGAACAACGGTACCCAATTCGGCAGTTCTGGTCTTACTCTAGCGTCCAACTCCGTCACTGACATTGCGGCGGACTTGACTGTTCGGCGCTCGACTGCGGACGCCTGCAGCACCAACCCGGGCTTTGGTGGAGGTGGTGGACACGCACAAGTACTGATTTACGGAAATTTCTTTAACGGTGGAGGTG
>Ga0307479_10006197_pt1 | contig 10976 bp, 10 predicted proteins | sample atmos_gasesECM4C_FD_203743 | JGI IMG/M metagenome (GOLD analysis project Ga0307479, IMG submission 203743) | Hardwood forest soil microbial communities from Morgan-Monroe State Forest, Indiana, United States - atmos_gasesECM4C_515 | ecosystem: Environmental > Terrestrial > Soil > Temperate...
ATCCCTGCGCGATCGTGATTTTCGGCGCGTCCGGCGATCTCACCCGCCGCAAGTTGATTCCTGCGCTCTTCGAATTGGCGGCTTGCCAGTCGCTCGCCCGGCGATTCTCCATAGTGGGTTTCGCCCGAAGTGAAATGAGCGACGCCGCTTTTCAGGATTCTGTGGCGCGAGCCGTACGCGAGAGCGGTGCCTGTAAGATCAAGGATGAAGACCTTCGCAGCTTCGCGCAGTCCTTTGTATACGTCGCCGGGGATTACGATCAGCCGGATGCCTTTGCGAAGCTTTCGCGCCGCCTTGAAGAACTCGACCGCGAGCGCCATCTGGAGGGCAACCGCCTTTACTACCTCGCGACGCCGCCCGGAATTTATCCCAAGGTGATTGGCCAAATTGGCGCTGCGGGCTTGGCCAAGCCAGTGACCGAAAGCTCGTGGGTCCGCATCATTGTCGAAAAGCCTTTTGGCCACGACCTTGCCTCGGCTAGAAGGCTCAACCGCACAATTCTTGAAGTCTTCGATGAGACGCAGGTCTATCGGATTGATCATTTTCTGGGGAAAGACACGGTCCAAAATCTTCTGGCGCTGCGATTTGGAAACGGAATTTTCGAGCCGCTTTGGAATCGCAATTACGTGGACCACGTCCAAATCACCGCCGCGGAGACTCTCGGAGTGGAGCAGCGCGCCGCCTTTTACGAAACTACCGGCGCCCTACGGGATATGGTTCAGAGCCATCTCTTGCAACTGGTTTCGTTGGCGGCCATCGAGCCGCCCTCGAATTTCGATGCCACTGCCCTGCGCAACGAAAAATTGAAAGTTTTGCAGGCCCTCCGGCCTTACACGCCGGGGACAGTGGCGACGAACATTGTGGCAGGGCAATACAATGAGGGCCAAATCGATGACGAAGATCTAGCCGGTTATCGTCAGGAACCCGGCGTCAAACCCGATTCAGACACGGAGACCTTTGTCGCCGCCAAAGTCTTGATCGATAACTGGCGCTGGGCCGACGTGCCTTTTTACATCCGTACCGGCAAGCGTATGGCCCGCCGCGTTACCGAAGTCGCCATCAATTTCCGGCGTGCGCCACATTTGCTCTTTCGTGGCCAGGCGCTGAATACCAATACCCTGGTGCTGAATATCCAGCCCGAGGAAGGCATCTCGGTCGGCTTTCACGTAAAAGTGCCCGGACAAAAATTACGCTTGTCGAGTGTCTCGATGGATTTCAGCTATCTGGCCGCTTTTGGCGCCAGCGAGCGCAGCGCTTATGCTACGCTTTTGAATGACTGCATGCGTGGGGATGCCACCCTTTTCGACCGCGCTGATGGCGTTGAAGCTGCCTGGGCTTTCGTGCAGCCGATACTCGATGCATGGGAAAACCAAGGTCGCTCCGTGTACCCCTATCCCGCTGGGAGCTGGGGACCGCGTGAAGCCGACGAGCTGTCGAACCTCGATGGACGGCACTGGCGCAAACCCTGAGATGCTTCCACGTGAAATCCTGCCCGGCGTATTTGTTTGCGCTGACGTAGCCGAATTGGCTCGCCTGGCAGCGCGCCGCTTCGTAGATTGGGCTTGGCAAAGTATCGCCAAGGACGGCAATTTCTATGTAGCGCTTTCGGGCGGATCAACACCTCGCGAGCTCTATCGGCTTCTCGCCACACCGGAGTTTCGCGCGCAGGTTGATTGGCCTCGGGTACATCTTTTCTGGGGAGACGAACGCGCTGTGCCGCCGGACAGCCCCGAAAGCAATTACGGCATGGCCCGTCGTGAACTTCTCGTCCGCGTGCCCATACCTGCCGCCAACGTTCACCGCATGGAGGCGGAAGATCCCAATATCGGGCGCGCCGCTCACAATTATGAGGCGGTACTCCGCAAATCCCTGCCCATCGACGACCGCGGCTTTCCGCGCTTTCATTTGATTTTTCTGGGTCTGGGAACCGAAGGGCATACGGCCTCTCTCTTTCCGGGTTCCAAAATTGTGCGCGAGACCTCTCGCTGGGTTAGCACTCCGCTGGTTGCGAAATTAGGCGCCCGGCGCATGACGCTCACCCTTCCTGTCCTCGAAGGCGCTCGCCGCATCGTTTTTCTGGTCGCTGGAGCCGAGAAGGCCTCGATCCTGCACACCGTGCTTTGCGAACATTCGGATCCGCCTCTGCCCGCCCAGATGGTCACGCCGCGTGAGGGTGAGCGGCTTTTCTTTGTGGATGAGGAAGCGGCAGCGAAGATTCCGGCCACACAGTCGCAGTCAATTCCGAAGGGAAAATCGTGATCCTCGCGGGGGACATTGGGGGAACGAAGTCGAACCTCGCCTTGATGGAAAAAAATGGCGATGGTTTTCGTCTACTTTTCATTCACCGTTATCCCAGTCACGAATTCACGCGCTTCAATGACATCGTCGAGGATTTTTTGGCTCGCGGAAAAGATTTCCTTTCCGTTTCGCCTCGCGGAAAGATTGCCGCCGCCGGATTCGGTGTGGCCGGCCCTGTAATTGGTCGCGCCGTTCGCATCACCAACCTGAGTTGGGCAATCGACGGCGACGCGCTCGAACGCCAGCTAGGCACCCGCCACATTGTTCTGCTTAATGATTTGGAGGCTACTGGCTATTCCCTTGCCTGCCTCACACCTGCGGAGCTTTTGACCCTCAACGAAGGTTTACCCGCCCCTCATGCCACGCAGGCCCTGATCGCTGCAGGTACCGGCCTGGGAGAAGCCATGCTGACGTGGAATGGCAATCGTTACATCGTCATGCCAAGCGAAGGCGGGCACGCGGATTTCGCTCCGCGGACCGAAAGAGAGATCGAATTGCTTCGCTATTTGAAGAAAGTCTATAAATTCGTCAGCTTCGAGTTGATCGTCTCCGGCCGCGGCTTTCTCACACTACACGAATTCCTGAACAAAAGTGTCCGCCATTCCACCTTCGATGAGCCCGGAGCGGACCCTGCGCCGGAAATCACGCGACTGGGTCTCGAGGGTACGTGTCCCGTCTGCGTCGAAACGCTGGATCTTTTCGTCACCTTATACGGCGCCGAAGCCGGCAACCTGGCGCTTAAGGCGCTTGCACGCGGGGGCGTCTTCGTCGCGGGTGGCATCGCGCCCAAGATTTTGCCTAAGCTCCAAAATGGCAAGTTTTTTGTCGCCTTCTGTGAAAAAGAGAAGTTCCAGGAATTGCTGTCGCGCATCCCCATTCATGTGGTGCTCAACGAGGAAGCTCCTCTTCTTGGAGCCGCTGCGGAAGCTGCAGCGCGCGAATTGCTCGCTGCCAATGCCGGGGCCCATTAAAAACGAGCGGGCCGGTAATTCATTCGAGGAGCCAAACTTCCGAGCCATTCTGATCCTAGTTTCTTTGCTGTACTATGGGTCGACTCGCCGTTTTTGAGCTCTTCTCCGAGGGCAATACTTCGTGCCTCTCAAATGCGCAGCTGACGCGTGTCCCGAAGCTCCCGTGGCTTCTCTCGATGAACGAGAAGTGTGCCGCACACACTTTCTCACTGGGGCTTACCGGCATCTGGAGTTCATCTCCGGGCAGATTCAGGAGCCGCAATTCCACACTCAGCAAGGGGAATCGGCCAGCCACTTCCTGGAAGAGTGCATGCGCGAAGCGACGAATATCGCTTGCGCGGCGGAAGTTCTCAATAATTTGGAGAGGGCTCAGCTGCTTGATATTCTCTTGTGGGCCTCGGACCTTTATGCACGATTGCGACGCGGAGCTCGCGTGCGCGCCTGCATCCCGATTCTCGTTCGCTCGGAAGATGCTGATAAGCCCTGGGAGGAGAAGACTGAAACGATCCAACTGAGTGTGCATGGCTTTTGCTTCTTATGCCGGCATGAACTGCACACGGGTGACGCTCTCACCTGTGTCCGTCTCGACAATGGCCGCCGGTTGGGAGGGCGCGTCGCCTGGACACGCTCGAAGGATTCCGGCGAAACCGAGGCCGGAGTGGAATTTGTTACCGATGAGGATTTTTGGGAAATGGCGGCCAGCGTCCCGAGGCCGCTTCTTCTTTCCAAGCGTCGTTGAAGCCACATCGGACGGGTAAGGGAGCGCTCTAGCACGATCCGGGCCGCACTAGGGTAAATTAAATAAGCAGCTTTAAGCAGCTTTAAGCAGCTTTAAGCTCCTTTACCTTATTTCAGGAGCTTTACTTGAACTTCAGCCGCAAATTGATCGTCCCGCCGGACAAGAAAATCAAGCTCGCTAAATTTGACGCCGCCGATACTTTGGGTTACGAAAACGACGACAAGCTCCAGAAAGCCCTAAAGCGCCTCGATGATTTGCAGGACTTGCTTTATGCCGAAAAAAAACGTGCGCTTCTGATTGTTTTGCAAGGGATGGATGCTGCCGGCAAGGACGGAACCATTCGCCATGTGATGTCTGGTGTCAGTCCGCAGGGCTGTTCAGTGACCTCCTTTAAGGCACCGAATAGCGAAGAGTTGGCCCACGACTTCCTTTGGCGTATTCACAAGGCAGTGCCTGAAAAAGGCATGATCGGCATTTTCAATCGTTCGCAGTACGAAGATGTTTTGATCGTGCGGGTGCACGAACTCGTTCCCAAGGAAGTTTGGAAAGCTCGATATGGCGAGATTAATCGATTTGAAAGAACCCTTGCGGAGAATGACGTCAAGATTCTGAAATTCTTTCTGCATATCAGCAAGGAAGAGCAGGAGAAGCGTTTTCAGGAAAGGCTTCAGGATCCGCGCAAAAAGTGGAAATACTCAAAAGCGGATCCCAAGGAGCGAAAGCGATGGGATGATTACGTTACCGCCTATGAAGCCGTGCTTTCCCGCTGCAGCACGGAAGATGCGCCCTGGTTCATCATCCCTTCCGACCATAAATGGTTTCGCAACCTGGCGATTTCCCGGATCATCGTCGAGACCTTGGAAGAATTCGATATGCATTACCCGAAATCGCCGCAGGCGTCCTGACTTCTCCGTCCGCAATTTTGGCATTCATTTTGTGCCCCGTCTTCCCCTTGTTTCAATCATCCGATGCGCTTGACCGCTGGCTCTCTCGCCAGTTACAGTCACGTTCGGAAGCTCATGAAAGCGGCCAGTTACCAGCGCGCTCCAGCCGGAACGCAGCCGAATTACTTCTACCCGCCGTATGTTTCGACGTGCAAACGCTATCCAAAACAGCCGCTAATCTTGCTGCCGCACACCTTGTCTGAGCTCACCGGCCCCGTCTTCGGCCATAGTGACATCGGAGAAAACGATAACGACCTGACGCGCCAGCACAGCGGCGAGGCCCTCGGTGAACGCATAATCGTCAGCGGGCGAGTATTGGATGAAGAAGGACGCGCGATTCCCGGGGCTCTGGTTGAGGTTTGGCAAACCAATGCGGCGGGGAGGTACCGTCATCGCGTGGATCAGCACGATGCCCCGCTGGATCCGAATTTCACGGGCTGCGGACGCGTGCTGACCGATAGAGAAGGCCGTTATCGTTTTGTTACGATAAAGCCGGGCGCGTACCCGTGGCAGAATCATCCCAATGCCTGGCGTCCCGCGCACATTCACTTCTCACTCTTCGGTGCCGGACTGCTCTCGCGCCTGGTCACGCAGATGTATTTCCCCGGAGATCCTCTGCAGCCGTTCGATCCGGTTCTTAACAGCGTTCCCGATGAAGACGCGCGCAAGCGCCTGATCTCTCTCTTCGACTGGGACACAACGATGCCAGGTCATGCGCTAGGATATCATTTCGATATCGTTCTCCGCGGCCGCCTGGCTACACCCGTCGAGGTACACGCGTGAGCGCCTCCGCACCCTTCGGAAAATCGAAATGACCACGCCGCCAGCATCATCTCAGACCGTTGGACCGTTTTTTCATCTGGGTATGGTTTATCTCGAACGAGATAATTTCGTCGCCGAGGGCGTCGCTGGTGAACGCATCACCATTCGCGGCAACGTCCTCGACGGAGATCGGGAACCTGTCCCGGACGCGGTGCTCGAAATCTGGCAGGCCGATTCCGAGGGCCGTTATCCAAGCGAGTTTTCCCCGCAGAATTCAACCTCTGCCCGCTTCCTGGGATTCGGGCGTATCGAAACCGATGACGACGGCGAATTCAAGTTCACGACCATAAAGCCCGGACGCGTACTTGCGCCGGAAGGCTCTTTGCAGGCTCCGCACATCGTGGTCACACTTTTTTCTCGCGGGCTGCTCAAACCGCTAAGAACTCGCCTCTATTTCCCCGATGAGCCCGGCAATGTCGATGACGCTGTCCTAAGGCAGGTTCCACCGGAGCGGCGGTCGACACTCATGGCCACGCGTGCCAGCAAGCGCGGCGCTCAGAACGCACCCGAGAACTTGTTCGATTGGAACATTGTGATGCAAGGCGATGGTGAGACCGTCTTTTTCGACTACTAGAATCCGTCCGCAGTTACAGTTCAAGAGATGAAAAATTTGGCCGCCTCCGAACCCATCCGTCTATTGGATCCTTTGTTCACTACAGACGCAATGCGTCAGGTCTTTTCCGATCATCGCCGCCTCCAGTGCATGCTCGATTTCGAGGCCGCCCTGGCCCGGGCGCTCGTTACAAGCGGCATCGCTCCAAAAAGTGTGATTGCGCCGATCGAATCTCAATTCCGTGCCGAATTATTTGATATGGAGTCGCTGGCCCGCGCAGCCGCGCTTTCGGGCAACGTGGCCATACCGATGGTCAAGGCCCTGACCGATCTCGTATCCAAAACCAGTCCACAAGCCGCTTCCTTCGTCCACTGGGGCGCAACGAGCCAGGACGCCATTGATACAGGCCTTGTGCTACAACTGCACGAGGCACTCGATTTTCTCGACCGCGATTTGGCCAGTCTCTCAACGTCTCTGGCCCGGCTTGCTGAAGCTCACAAGTCAACGCTGATCGCCGGACGCACCTGGCTCCAGCAGGGGCCGCCCGTGACCTTCGGACTCAAAGTGGCCGGCTGGCTGGATGCCGTCGAACGGCACCGCGAACGCTTGAAGCACGCGAGGAAGCAAGTTTTGGTTCTTCAGTTTGGCGGAGCCGTGGGCACGCTCGCTGCGGTTGGGGACCATGGCTTGGAATTAGCGTCTGCGCTTGCTCGTGAATTGAAGCTGGACCTGCCTGAGGTCCCCTGGCATTCGCATCGTGATCGCTTGGCCGAAGTTGCTGCGTCGCTGGGCTTGCTGGTGGGCTCGCTCGGCAAAATCGCGCGCGATATTTCCCTGATGTCCCAGACGGAAATCGACGAAGTTGTTGAACCTTCCGGCCCTGGCCGAGGCGGTTCCTCCACCATGCCCAACAAACGCAATCCGGTGGGCTCCGCGGTCATCCTCGCCGCCGCTCTTCGCGTTCCAGCGCTCGTCTCTACAGTACTTACAGCGATGGTGCAGGAGCACGAGCGTGGCCTGGGAGGATGGCATGCCGAATGGGAGACTTTTCCCGAGATTTTTCGTCTCGCAGCAGGAGCTCTCGCGCGCACCAACGAGCTTGTCGCCGGCCTCGAGATTCATCCCGACAAAATGTCGCAGAACCTGAATGTCACCCGCGGTCTGGTTCTTGCCGAGGCGGTCGCTTTTGCGTTGAGGGAGCGGCTGGGCAAGGAAAAATCGCACCAGATCGTCGAAGAAGCCGCGAGGCGCGCAGTCAAGGACGGGCGCGATTTCGCTGACGTGCTTCTGTCCTACCCTGAGGTCAGCGGCCATATTTCTCGCGCCGAACTGTCTCGTCTGCTCGATCCTGCAAACTACCTCGGTTCTGCCGAGGAGATGACCCAAAGGGTCTTGTCCGCTCGCAGCAGCGCAAAGAAATGAACGCGCGACTGAAACTTGATTGAGGATCATCTGTGCCTTTCATCGAAGCCAATGGCGTCCGCATTCGTTACCGCCTGGAAGGAAAACCCGGCGCGCCCGTAATCGTCTTCTCGAATTCGTTGGGCACGAATTTGTCGATGTGGGAGCCGCAGGTCGCCGCACTAAGCGACGAATTTCGCATCCTCCGTTACGACACTCGCGGCCACGGGCTTTCCGCCGTTCCGCCCGGGCCTTATTCGCAGGAACAACTCGGCAACGATATTCTTACCCTGCTGGATGCCGTCGAAATTCGCCGCGCGCACTTCTGCGGTCTTTCGATGGGCGGGCAAGCGGGAATCTGGCTGGGCGCAAATGCTCCGGACCGCTTCGCTCGCCTCGTCCTCTGCGACACCGCCGCGCACATTGGCAATCCCGAGATTTGGAATACTCGCATCGCCGCGATTCGGGCAGGCGGCATGCCCGCGATCGTTTCTGGCGCGATCGAGCGCTGGTTCACGCCGAAATTTATTGCGCAATCGCCCGAAGTGGGTGCCTGGGTCCGGCGGATGATTCTCGACACGCCGCCGCACGGTTATATCGCTTGCTGCGAAGCCATTCGCGATGCCGACCTTACCGTGCAAGCCTCTCGGGTGCTCGCTCCCACCTTGGTCATTTCCGGCGCGCACGATCCCGCCACTCCTCCCGCCCAAGGACGCTCGCTCGCTTCGATGATTCGAGGCGCCCGCTACCTCGAACTGGATGCGTCGCATTTATCGAATATCGAAGCTGCGTCTCAGTTCACCTCTGCTCTCCACGAATTTCTTTCCGGAGCCGCCGCTCCTGCGGGATAAATCAGGCGCCCCGAGCATATGAAGCAAATCCGCACCCAAGTCGGCATCGTTGGCGCCGGTCCCGCCGGGCTCGTCCTCGGCCTTTTGCTGCATCTGCAGGGTATCGAGTCCGTGGTGCTCGAATCACGCAGCCGCGAATATTGCCAGGAGCGCGTTCGCGCCGGCTTACTTGAGCAAAACACGGCCGACTTGCTCACCGAAATGGGCGTCGGCGAGAGGATGAAGCGCGAAAGACTGGTGCACCACGGCATCAACCTGCGTTTTTGCGGCCGCACGCACCGCATCGATTTCGCGGACTTGACCGGGCGTTCTATCACGATCTACGGACAGGGCGAAGTCATAAAAGACCTGGTCGATGCGCGTCACGCGAGCGGCGGCCCGATCTTCTTTGAAGTAGAAAACGTGAGCGTGCACGATTTTGAATCTGCGCATCCCCGAATTCTTTTCCAGAATAAAGGGCAGCAAGCGGAATTGGTCTGTGATTTCATTGCCGGATGCGACGGCTTTCACGGCATCTGCCGCCCGTCGATTCCCGCGAGCGCTCTCACTGTTTACCAGCGGGATTATCCCTTCGCGTGGCTGGGCATTCTCGCACAGGCGCCGCCATCCTCAGAGGAACTGATTTACGCCTATCATCAGCGCGGTTTCGCCCTGCTCAGCATGCGCACGCCGCAGATCAGCCGTCTTTATCTCCAATGCACGCCGGACGAGGATCTTAGCCTCTGGCCTGACGAGAAGATTTGGCAGGAGCTTCAAATTCGCTTGTCCTCCAACGAAGGCTGGAAGCTAGTCGAAGGGCCAGTCCTGCAGAAGAATGTCGCAAAAATGCACAGCTTCGTCGTCGAGCCGATGCAGTACGGCGGCCTCTTTCTTGCCGGCGATGCCGCCCACATCGTTCCCCCGACCGGCGCCAAAGGCCTGAATTTGGCCGTCGCCGATGTACGCGTTTTGGCTCGCGCCATCGCTGAGTTCTATCGTTCGGGGCGGAAGGACTTGCTCGAAAAATATTCCACAATCTGCTTGGACCGCGTTTGGAAAGTGCAGCGCTTCTCCTGGTGGATGACGTCCATGCTGCATCGCTTCCACGATGACAACGCTTTCGATCAGCGCCGCCAGCTTGCTGAGCTCGAATATCTCACCAGTTCGCGCGCGGCCTCACAGTCGCTGGCTGAAAATTACGTCGGCCTGCCGATGGATTGACTTATCTCAGCGCCCTTGATAGCTTCCACCGCGCTTTCAATAGCTACACATCTCTTGCCGTTTTGGGGTGAAATGACCCGAGGCCTTGATGAAAATTGACATCTTCTGCCACATCTTTCCCAGAAAATTCTATGACCGCATGTTGGCTCTTCCTGAACGTGGTGTAACGATCAAAAAGCGTGTGACGGAAATTCCTTCCCTTGTCGATCTCGATGTTCGCTTCCGCATCATGGATGAGTTCCGTGAGTACATCCAGGTGCCCTGCATGCCGCTGCCGCCTATCGAAGCCCTTGCCGATCCGCAAAAATCGCCGGAACTCGCTGAAATCGCCAATGATGGCTTAGCCGAGTTAATAGCCAAGCACCCCAATCGCTTTGCCGGATTCATCGCCTCGCTGCCCATGAATAATCCCGCTGCCGCGGTGAAGGAGACCGAGCGTGCGGTGAAAAAGCTTGGCGCCGCCGGGGTGCAGACCTTCACGAACGTAAACGGCCGCCCGCTCGATGAACCCGATTTCCTGCCTATCTTCGAGAAAGTGGCCGAACTTGATGTGCCAATTTGGGTGCATCCGGCGCGGGGCGCTGGCTTCCCCGATTATCAGACCGAGAAAAAATCAAAGTACGAGTTGTGGTGGGTTTTTGGCTGGCCTTATGAGACCAGTATTTTTATGGCGCGCATGGTTTTCGCCGGCATATTCGATCGCTTCCCAAAAATCAAAATAATTACGCACCATTTCGGAGGCATGGTCCCTTATTTTTCAGGACGCACCGGACCCGGCCTCGATCAGCTCGGCGCCCGGACCGAAGAAGAAGATTTGACGGTTTATCTGCGCCGTCTGAAAAAACGGCCCCAGGAATACTTCAAAATGTTTTATGCGGATACGGCGACGTTTGGTTCTGGTCCTGCAATTCGATGCGGACTGGATTTTTTTGGCGTGGACCAGGTCCTTTTCGCCTCCGACTCTCCATTCGATCCCGAAAAAGGCGCCGGTTACATTCGCGAAACGATTCGCTGTGTGGATGTCTTAGATGTTTCCGAGGGAGATCGCCGCAAAATCTACGAGGGCAACGCCCGTCGCCTGCTTCACCTTAAGCTGCCGTCCTAGCGCTCTGTTAAACAGCCGTTTTGTCATCCTGAGCGGGTTTGGATCCTGTTTGCCGAAGGATCTCTCTGGTACGCTAATTGTAGTAAGGATTT
>Ga0307479_10006198_pt1 | contig 10976 bp, 13 predicted proteins | sample atmos_gasesECM4C_FD_203743 | JGI IMG/M metagenome (GOLD analysis project Ga0307479, IMG submission 203743) | Hardwood forest soil microbial communities from Morgan-Monroe State Forest, Indiana, United States - atmos_gasesECM4C_515 | ecosystem: Environmental > Terrestrial > Soil > Temperate...
TGGGCGGAGGGGTTGCGCGCTGATCTCGGCCGATCGTTGGCGGCGGTCGCCGATGCGCTCGGGACGCTCGCCATCCCCGCCGGCCCGCGTCGCCGTCCCGACCCGGCCATGGTCGGTTCCCTCGTCGCGTGCACGCCGCTCGGGCTGCTGCCGGCCGACGACCCAGCGATCGTCGCCACGTTGGATGCCGTGCGCGAGTTCTGCCTCGGAGACGCCTTCTACCAGAGCATCGCCCACACTGGTCTCGGGACGTACCTCACGCTTCAGCTGGCGTTCGTGGAGCTCGAGCAGGGCGACCGGCGTGCCCTCGACCGCCTGCGCTGGCTGCAATCGGCGGCCACGTCGACCTACACCTGGCCCGAGGCCATCCACCCGCAATTGGGCGGCGGGTGCATGGGTGACGGCCACCACGGATGGGCAGCCGCCGACTTCTTGTCGCTCGTGCGCAACCTGTTGGTGCGCGAGGTCGACAATGGGGTGGCAATGCTCTCGTTGCTGCCTGATCAGTGGGTGGGCCAACCGCTCGAGGTCCACGACGCGCCCACCCACTACGGGCGCCTCTCCTTCGCCGTCCGTTGGCACGGCGAACGCCCGGCGCTGCTGTGGGAGCTGCAACCGCATCCCGGTGTCGAGCGGGTGACACTGACGGCTCCCGGGTTGGATCCCGGCTGGTCGACCGGCGACCTGCGGGGCGACGTCCTGCTGTCGCCGGTGGCCGGCGCGGCCGAGCTCAGGTCGTTCGGGTGACGCTGCGTATCCGATGACACTGCGCGAGTTCCTCCAGTCCCAGGGCGTTCCCGAAAACGAGATCAGTGCCGCCGAGGAGCAGGGCGACGACGCGATGCAGTTGCTCGCCATTGATCGCATCCTCATGCCGGGGGAGGAGCGATACACGCGGTCGGAGCTGGTGGAGAAGGTCGGGTTCGACCTGGACGAGGCCCGTCGTTATTGGCGGGCTCTCGGTTTCCCGGACACATCAGACGACGACCGGGTCTTCAGCGACGGTGACGTCGAGGCCCTACGTACGCTCAAGCAGCTGATCGACCAGGGCGTGGTCGATCCCGAGGTCGCATTGCAGCTGGCCAGGGTGTTCGGCCAGTCGCTCTCACGGATGGCCGATTCGCAGCTGGCGACGCTGCGCAATCGCGTCGAGGGGCCCCTTCGGAACTCGGGCGCCAGCGACCACGAGATCGCCGAGGCCGTCACCGCCGTGACTGCGGCGATGCTCCCGACCATCGAAGGGCTCGTCATCTACCTGTGGCGCCGCCACCTTGCGGCTGCGGCTCAGCGCCAGCTGTTCTTCGAGAGCGACGCAGCTACTGGCCAAGAGACGTTGACCGTGGGCTTTGCCGACATGGTCGGGTTCACCGCCATCAGCCAGCAGCTCGACGAGCGCGAGCTGGCTGGGATCGTCGACCGCTTCGAGAGTGTCGCATACGACACCATCGCCGAGAACGGCGGCCGCATCGTGAAGATGATCGGGGACGAGGTGATGTTCGTCAGCGACGACCCGGCGTCGGGCGCCATGATCGCGTCGACGCTGGCCGAGGTGTACGGGGACGACGAGGCCATGCCCGATGTGCGGGTTGGGCTGGCGACGGGTCCGGTGCTCGCCCGCGAGGGCGACTACTTCGGGCCGACGGTCAACCTGGCCAGCCGCATCGTCAACATCGCCTACGCGGGCAGCGCCGTCGTCTCCGACGAGATCCACGAGGCGCTCGAGGGTGACGACCGCTTCGGCTGGAAGGCCCTTCGGCCCCGGCGCCTGAAGGGCATCGGGTGGACGCCGCTGTGGGTGCTCACCGGCCCCGGCGAAGGTTCGTCCCGCACCGGGCTCCCCGCCGAGGTCGCCCGCCGCATGCGCGCCCGCCGCGACCGCCGCCGCGCCCACGAGGACGAAGAAGACAATGACGGCGAGGGCGGGTAGAGCTACTTCTCGAACACCAGCAGGTCGCGGTGGAAGACGACCTCGCGGGCCCGAGTCGGCTCCGGCAGGGCGCGGAGGCCGTCGATGACGGGCTGGACCACGTCGCTCCAGGTGCGGTCGTCGAGGTCCCAGATGAACGAGAAGCTGCGCTTCTCGAGGACGTCGGCGTAATCCGCGGGCGACTGGTGGAACGTCTCCACGAGCTCGCGATAGGCGACGCGCTCGAGCCCGGCCGCGCTGGACCACTCGACGATGGCGTCGGCCGTGTCGGGCCTGCTCTTTCGCAACGCGTCGAGCGCCTTGTTGTAGTCCGTCATGTCCTCGGCTCGTTCCGTGCGGGGGTGCCCCGCCACGACGAGAAGTCGACCATCCGGTCTCAGAACACGCGCACACTCGGCGACCACAGCCCTCGGATCGGCGACGAGGTGCAGGACCCAGACCAAGTAGGCAGCGTCGAGCGAGGCTGCCGGCACGGGCAGGGCTTGGGCGTCGGCCCTCGAGACACGGGACCCGAGGCGCTCGCAGGCCCGAAGGAGCATCTCTCGTGAGATGTCCACGCCCAGCACGCTTCTTCCCAGACGAGTAAGGGCAGCGGCCATGATGCCGGTGCCGACGCCGACTTCGAGAACGCGCGTCGCGTCCCCGAGGTAGGGGTCCATCTCGGCGGCCATCAACTGACCGCGTCGTTCGCCGCCGCGGGTGTCGTCGTAGCGATCGGCGATGCGGTCGAACGAGACGCTGCCCTTGGTCACGCCGGCGCGTGGATTCGGAACACCGGGTGGTCGGGAGCGATCCGACGCAGGTCCTCCAGGGGAGACGTGCCGCTCACGCCGCCGAAGAAGACGCCGACCTCCGCCTTCCAGCGCTTCAAGTAGGCGCGCAGCAGGTCGGGCTTCTCGTCGTCCGAGAGCTCGACCACTTCAATTGGCTCGGTCTTGCGGCCGAGCTGGAGCTCTCCGCCGCCCGCCTTGCGGATGTTCTTGACCCACTGGGTCTCGCCCCGAGGGGCCACCAGGTAACGGTTCCCCTCGAAGGTGAGCAGGTTCACGGGAACCGAACGCCACTCGCCGGACGTTCGCCCGCGCACCCGCAGCACCCGGGAGCCCAGCACGCTGACGCCCAGGCGAGTCAGCCCGGCGACGAGCCGGTTGAAGACGTACTTGGTGAACCACCCCGGCCGTTGGTAGTGCGGTCCGCTCTCGGTCGCCATCGCGCCGAGTCTCGCGCCCTACGCGGCCGGAGCCACCAGCTCGACCTCGAAGCCGTCGCGGTCCTCGAGGTAGGCGACCTGAGCAGCTTGGGCCAGCGGATGGCGGTCGGACGGCAGCGGCGACCAACCGTGCTCGCCCGCCGCGGTGACGATCTCGCTCAGCGACGAGGACGGCGGCACGGTGAATGCGACGTGGTTCACGCCCGGGCGCATACGGCTGTACAGCATGCCCGGCACCATGTCGGCCGACTGCTCGAGGGCGATCGACATGCCGTCGGGGTGGCGAAGGACGACCACACTGTCGTAGGACGGGTCGGCCGCGTAGCCGAGCTGGCCCAGGAGCCAGCTCCACGATTTCCGCGCCCGCTCCAGGTCCGGCACCCACAGCGTCAGGTGGTGCAGCACCCGGTGGAGGGTAGTGACGTGGGGGTGGCTATCGGTCCAGCCGGGCGGTCGCAATGGCCCACGGACCAAGTGCGAACGAGCCGTCGAAAGGCTCCAGCGGCCGGCCCCGCAGGTCGACCAGCCAGCCGGTGTGGCCCTCGATCGAGACACTCGCTTCCCCGTCGCGGGCGTTGAACACCCGAACCTCGAGGGCCCCGCCTCGGCGGACGACGGCCGAAACCTCGGCGCCATGGACCTGGAGCGCGTTGCCGTCGGGAGGCACGTCGCCACCGCCGGGCGCCGCGACCACCTCGAGCGGCAGGAAGGCGTCGTCCACGAGGGCGTACGGATCGGCGTCCCCGACGTGGACGGCGTAGCGCAGGACCTGGCGCCCGATCATCTGGGCGCCCTCGGCCGGGAACGGCGGACCGGCCGGCCAGGGTCGATAGGCCATGTCCGTGCCCGACAACTTCCCGGTGCACCGCAGAAGCGTGAGGGCCAGCGCCCGGCCGTCGTCGACCAGCTCGTACTCGAGCAGGCCTTCGTGGACGACCGTGAGGCCCCCTGCGGAGACGAAGCGCCGGGAGGGGAACGTCGGCAGCCCGTACTCATGGGGCCCGCCCTCGGCCGTGAGCCCGCGCTCGACGACGGCGAACGCACACTCCGCCCTCGACGCTTCGGCGCGCTCGGGGAGCGGGAACCACGACCTGAGGCGGTGGTCTCGGCAGCTGTTGTCGAGGCTGGTCTTCACCCGTACAAGTCCCTCGCCGGCCCGCAGTTCCAGCACGGTGACGACGTCGACGGTGCGATCGCCGATGCGGACGCCGTCGACGATCCGCTCCGGCCACGAGTAGCGGCGCACGATCCGCAGCCGCCCTCGGACGGGCCCGCGCTCGACGGCGGTCACGTCGACGTCGACCGGCTGGTCCACCACGACGTCTTGCGGCGGCGGCGAGTAGTTGTAGGTATCGCCGTCGTCACCATCGTCGACCAAGCGGTCGAGGCCCGCGAGGCCGTTCAGCGAGAACGTGCCGTCGTCGGACGACACCTCCACGCGAACAAGCCCGTTGTCGAGGGCCAGATCTTCGACCGTGACCGGATGTGACAGCGCTTGCGGCTCCCATCTCCACCAGCCGTAGCCGTCGACATCGCCCACCCGCGCCAGCACGACCTGGAACGGCTCGCGCTCGACGCGCAGCCGTACCGGCGACGTCCGACGGGCGCCCGCCTGGGCGTACAGCTCCGAGAGAGGGGCGTCCACGCTCGCGCCCCGGCGTCGCACGCCCGTCGTCAAGACGACGTCGTACACGCTGTCGGTGTCGTCTGCCTCGATGGCCACGATGTCGCAACCCAGGGCGACCTCGTCATTGCGAACGTGACCGAGCACGACGTTGAGATCGCCGCCGGTGATGTCGAACACCTCGGTGGACTCCTCCCGCTCGAAGACGAGCTGGGTGCCGTCGATGGGACCGACGTCGGGTATCAGGAGCTGCACGACGCCGCCTCGCGCCCGTGCCGACGGGTTGACGGCGTACGCGCCGGCGTCAGCCATCGACCGGCCCAGCGCCCGCAGCGCCTTCCCGGCCAGGCTCTCGCCGATCTGGCGGGCCTGGGCGTAGCGGTGGAGCACGGCGTCGACAACTTCGTCGACCGAGCACGCGCAGCTGGAGTCGTGGGCCGAGTTGCGGATTACCTCCTTCCACGCCAGCGCCAGCTCGGCGTCGGGCCAGCGCTCGGCCGGCATGAAGAGCGCCGACAGCGGCTCGGCCCGTCGTTCGAGCGCCCGCTCGGCGCGCGCCGCGGCCTGTTTGACGTCGACCCGGTTCGACGCCACGCCCATCAGCAGGTTGGCGCGTGCACCGGAGCGCAGCTCGCCCTGCCACGCCGGCAGCCCTTCGGTCGGCGCCGACGCCAGATACTCCGCCAGCGACGTGATCACCACCCGGTAGTCGTCCTGGAGGGCATTGGTCTCGGCGACGACCCGGCCCAGCCATGGCTGTGGCGTCTGGTGGTCGGTGCCGTTCATCCAGAGGAGGCCGTCAAGGAGGAGGTCGCCGACCTCGCGCTCGTGAGCGCTGATGCGCGCCAGGAAGGCCTTGGCGTCGTCGGGGATCGCCGCCCCGTTGCCGTAGCCGACCGGCAGGTACTCGGCGCGCACGGTTGAGCCGTCGGGCGCGCTCCACCAGAACCCCGTGCGATCGACCGCCGCGGGCACACCCCGCCACACGACGGCGTGCTCGAAGCCGGCTTGGCGCAGGATCTGCGGCATCTGGGCAACGTGGCCGAACATGTCGGGGAGGTACCCGACGTCCATGGCGCCCCCGAAGGCGGCCGCCCGTTCGAGTCCGAGTTGCAGGTCGCGCACGATCGTCTCGCCCGAGACGCAGAACTCGTCCATCAGCACGTACCACGGCCCCATCGACAGACGACCGCTGGCCGCCAGGCGCCGCAGGCGTTCTTCGGCGTGCGGCCGCAGCTCGAGGTAATCGTCGACCACCGCCATCTGCCCGTCGAGCAGGAAGCGGGCGTAGGACGGGTCGGCCTCGAGGCGCGGCAGCAGGTCGTCGAGAAGGTCGACGAGGCGAAGCCGGAAGACCTGGAACGGCTGGTACCACTCCCGGTCCCAGTGCGTGTGGGGAACGACGGCGACGGTGCGGGGCACGTTTCCAAGGGTACGTAACCTTGGAAGCGTGCGGATCGCCTTCGGTACCGACGAGCACCTGCCGCTCACCGAGTTGATCGTCGAGGCCCTGCGCGACCTGGGGCACGACGTGGTGGTCGACGTGGAGGACGAGTCGTGGCCGGACGTCGGCCGCCGCGTAGCGGAGGCCGTCGCACGGGGCGAGGCCGATCGGGGTGTGGTGTGCTGCTGGACCGGGACGGGCGTGTCGATCGCCGCCAACAAGGTCGACGGCGTTCGGGCTGCTCTCTGCACCGACGCCGAGACGGCCCGCGGCGCTCGCCGGTGGAACGACGCCAACGTCCTGGCGCTCGGCCTTCGGCTCACGTCGCCGACCGTCGCCCGGGAGATGGTCGACGCCTTCCTCGGCACCGAACCCGATCCGGGGGAAGCGGAAACGATTGCTCGCGTCGGTTAGCTTTCGCGTATGCCGAAGTATGTGATGTTGTCCACCCTCGGACCCGACGGCGCCGCCACCCTGGTGAACAGCCCCGAGCGGCTGCGCCAGGTGAACGACGAGGTCGAGGCCATGGGGGTCAAGGTGCTCGAGCAGTTCGCGCTGTTGGGTGGCTACGACTTCCTCAACATCATCGAAGCGCCCGACGAGGCTTCCATTGCGAGAGTGGCGATGACGCTGTCGGCGCGCGGGACGCTGAAGACGACGACCCTGACGGCCATCCCGGTCGACGAGTTCATCGCCGGGATGAAGGGCACCTAGGGCCTCAGTACCACCACATTCCCTGGCGCTTGCGTTCCCGACGCAGGTCCTCGGACGCGAACTCCGCAGGCAGTTCTTCGCCGTCGGACAGTCGGCGCACGCGATAGCCACTCTCGGTCGCCGCAACAACCTCGAAGCCGCGCGCCCAGCGCTGGTCGAACCGCCGTCGCACTTCGACCCGCATCCCGGGTTCGAGAGACTCGTCTCTCTCGGCGGGGTCCACAGCCGCCATCATGTCATTCGGATCGTCGACGACCGTCCGCATCGCTCCCACTTCTCGAAAGCAAACATCAGCAAGCGCGGGCCGAAGACTCCGCCCGCCGCAATAGTGTCCACGACGTGTCAACCCTCCGGCTGACTGAGTGGACGTCATGCGGCGGGTGCGCAGCAAAGTGGGGAGCGTCGCCCCTCGACGGGCTCCTGAAAACACTCGCGGGCGAGGCCGTACCGGGCCTGCTCGTCGGTCTGGCGCCGTTCGACGACGCCGCGGTGTACCGGCTCGACGACGACACGGCCGTGGTGTCGACCACCGACTTCTTCCCACCCCTCGTCGACGACCCCGCCGACTTCGGCGCCATCGCGGCCGCCAACGCGTGCAGTGATGTCTTCGCCATGGGTGGCCGGGTCCTGCTGGCGCTGAACATCGCAGCCTTCCCCGAGGCCCTGCCGGTCGAAGCGGTCGCCGAGATCTTGTCGGCCGCGGCCGAGGTCGTGGCCGCCGCGGGCGGGGTCGTGGCCGGTGGGCACACCATCCGGTCGGAGGAGCCGATCTTCGGCCTGGCGGTGCAGGGTCTCGTGCATCCCGATCGCGTATGGGTGAAGGGGGGAGCGAGGCCGGGCGACGTTCTCACGCTGTCGAAGCCGCTGGGCACCGGCATCATCCTCGCCGGCGGCAGCGAGGACGAGAAGGCCACCGCGATCGCCGGCATGCGCAGGCTGAACCGGTTGGCCGCCGACCAGCTGCAGGCCCTCGCCGAGCCACCTCACGCCGTCACCGACGTCACCGGCTTCGGGCTCCTCGGTCACGCCTGGGAGATCGCCGAGCGGTCGGGCGTGGCGATCGAGCTCGACGGCGACGCCCTCCCCTTCTATCCGGGTGCGCTCGAGACGGCGGAGGCCGGAGTGCGCACGGGCGGCGACGCCCGGAACCGGGCCCACCTCGACGGGCACGTCCTCTCGGACGCACCACCTGCGGTCGAAGCCCTGACCTTCGACCCTCAGACGTCGGGTGGGTTGCTGGCTGCGGTGTCGCCCGAGCTGGCGGGCGACCTCTGGGAGACCGTCGGCCGCGTCGTCGCAGGTCCGCCTGGTGTGCATCTGCGCTGGGGGGACTGACGCTACGCTCCGCGCCAATGGCGGTCGCCCCCGTTCCCCTCATGCGCAACAACCGCAAGATCCCGGGGCTGCACGTCGAGCGTGAGCTATGGGACGGCGGCCACGACGTGGTCGTGGGCGTCGACGAGGTCGGAAGAGGCGCATGGGCGGGCCCGCTGAGCGTGGGCGCGGCCGTGCTGCCCCGCGACCGGCGGGTCTACAAGGTGCGCGATTCCAAGATGCTCACCGCCGGCGAGCGCGAGCGGCTCTTTGACCGCCTCGCCGAGTGGTGCGTCGCCTGGTGCGTCGGCCACGCCTCTCAGCAGGAGTGCGACGAGCTCGGCATGTCTGCCGCCCAGAAGTTGGCCGCGAAACGGGCGATCGCAGGCCTCGGCGTCGGCGAACCGTCCGCCGTGCTCGTCGACGGCCACTGGGATTTCGTCGGTGGTGGACGTACCCGGCGCATCGTTCGGGGCGACGCCGGCTGTCTTTCGATCGCCACTGCGTCGGTCCTCGCCAAGGTCACCCGTGACCGTCTCATGCGACAGGAGGCCGAGCACTTCCCGGCCTACGACTTCGACAAGAACAAGGGGTACCCGTGCCCACGACACAAGGCCGCCCTGGCCGCTTTCGGCCCGACCTCGATTCACCGCCGGGCGTGGATCTTCATGGAGCACACTGTCTGGGGCGGGGTGCGCCGGTACTCCCGCCAGCCCGACCTGTGGGAACAGGACGCGTGAGGCGTCGGGCGACGGCGCTTGTCGCCGCGGCCGGCCTCGTCGCCGCCCTCGGTCTGGCCGCGTGCGGCAGCAACGACAACGGGGGCGTGATCGACAACCCGACGGTGACGTCCGCGCCCGGCGCCACGACCACGGCAGGCAGCGGGACCCCCGGCTATTGAGCCCATCCCCGCCCGCCCCCGACGGGTTCGAACAATTCACCTTCACCCACGAGGGGAAGGTGCGCGACGTCTACCGGCAGGGCTCGGGACCGGCCGTCATCGTCATCGCCGAGATCCCCGGGATCACGCCGCGGGTGGCCGAGTTCGGCCGCAAGGTCGCCGACCTCGGGTGCACGGCCGTGCTGCCCCGCCTCTTTGGAGTCACGGGCAAGCCCCCGTCCTCTGGGTACGCCCTGCAGTCGATCGGTCCCGCCTGCATCTCACGGGAGTTCAGCTGCTTCGCCACCGGAAAGACCAGCCCGGTCACAGTGTGGCTGCGGGCGCTGGCGAGCCAGATGCATGAGGAGTGTGGCGGGCCCGGCGTCGGCGCAGTCGGCATGTGCTTCACCGGCGGGTTCGCATTGGCCATGATGGTCGACGACATCGTGCTCGCCCCGGTCCTGAGCCAGCCCTCGCTGCCGATCCCGCTGACCAAGTCGCACAGGCGAGACCTCGGCATCTCCGACGAGGACCTGGCCCGGGTGAAGGAACGCTGCGCGGCCGAGGACGAACTCTGTCTGCTCGGTCTCCGCTTCACCCACGACCGCAACGTGCCCGCCGAACGGTTCCAGCGTCTTCGCGAGGAGCTGGGGGACAAGTTCGTCGCCGTCGAGATCGACTCCTCACCGGGGAACCCCCATGGCCACCCGAAAGGTGCACACTCGGTGCTCACCAATCACCTCGTCGACGAGCCGGGCACGCCCACCCGCGACGCGCTCGACAAGGTGCTGGCGCTGTTCAGGGACAAGCTCCTCACGAACTGACGCGGATCACACCTCGCATCCCGTACGCCCAGTGGCCGGGCAGGTGGCAGCCGTAGAAGATCTGGCCCGGTGGGCCGAAGTGGTATGTCGTCTCGACCACTGCGCCCGCGGGCACCGAGATCTCACCGGGAACCGAGCCGTCGTGGTGGTCCTCGGTGCCGTGCTCGTGGCGATCCTGGGTGGCCTGGTCGCCGACGATGAACTCGTGGTCGATGGGATCGGTGTTGTGCACGACGAAGCGCACGAGCTGGCGGTTCCCGATCGAGAGCGACGACGGGATGAACCGGCTGTGGTGGATCTCGACGCGGATGACGTCGGTCGCGGCCTGCGCGGACGGGCCACACCCTTGGCCGGTGCCGAGCACACCAAGAATCGCCAACAGGCCCACGACACCGTTGGCGGCGACCCGATTCAACGGTTGAGAAGGCGGCGGCGGCCGATCACGGCGGCGGCGACCGCGGCGCCGGCGAGAGCGCCCACGCCCGCCATCGCGAGTCCGAGGTCGACCGGCGCCGACTCGGCCCCGGCGCGCTTGGGTGCAATCAGCTGGTCGGGGGGCGGTCCGAGCGCGAGCTCAGGCGCGGCGGTGACGGTCGTCGGCGCCACCGTTGACGGCGGCACCGTCGGTGCAGGTCGCGTGGTCGGCGGCGCCGGCTTGGTGGGACGGCGAAGCCCGGCCGCCACCAGCGAGGGCCGGCCCCGCCCGCTGGCGTCGACGGCGAGGTCGTAGCGCAGGCGACCGGCTTCCTCGCCCACGCGGAAGGCGGTGAACCACATGCTCGATGGCACCCACTCCATGCCCTTGTCGGTCCGCAGGTCGTCGAGGAGTTGGGCCGACGCCTGCTCTGAGCGGAGGGGAATCAACCCGAAGCCGAGGGGCGTCCCCGGCTGGGGGAGGAGCGCGGGTGCGCGGTCGGTCAGTAGGTAGACGTCGGCGTCGATCTTGGTATCGCCGCTGTCGCCCAGGCCGAGGATTCGGAGGGGCACCCACGGATTGGAGACGGGAATCGTCAGGTGAATAGGCGTGCCGTCGCCCTCC
>Ga0307479_10006199_pt1 | contig 10974 bp, 7 predicted proteins | sample atmos_gasesECM4C_FD_203743 | JGI IMG/M metagenome (GOLD analysis project Ga0307479, IMG submission 203743) | Hardwood forest soil microbial communities from Morgan-Monroe State Forest, Indiana, United States - atmos_gasesECM4C_515 | ecosystem: Environmental > Terrestrial > Soil > Temperate...
TTGCCGGATCACCGGGATGCGCACATGCAACGCCCAGTGGGAATAGCGGTAACACACGATGGCAGGAGTTTCGATGCGCAGCAGGACACGCCACAATCCACGCTCCATCGTCCGGTGTCCCATGGCGGCCTGAAAGTCCGCCCGCAGATTGTCGAACATTTCTATGAGTCTCTTAGATTTCTAAAGAAAGTTCCAAAAATCAGGCCAAGCCACTAGCGCCACTGGCGATTGAGGTTCAGCCGCTAAAGCTTGTCGTAAATCGCCTGGGGAATCGGAAAGGTGCGCTGGTTCAGAACCGCGCCCAGCACTTTCACCTTGGCGGCCCGGAGATCGTGAATCGCTCCGCGCGCGCTCTCCCGCCGCGAACTGTTTGCTTTCAGCACCATCACCAACCCATCCGTTGAGGAGCCGACCACAGTTGCATCGTTGCTGGAGGCGATTGCCGGCGTATCGATCAGAACGTAATCGAACTGGGTCCGCAGTTCCGTCATCCGCAGCCGCATCCGGTCCGACGACAGTAAACTTTGACCATCTTCCGCTGGCGAGCCTGCCGTAACCAGCCACAAACGCGGGCAGGACAGAGGCTGTGCATAGGTCCGCATCGGCGCCCGCGTCCGCAACGCATCGGTGAGGCCGCCCTGATTCTCCACCTTAAACTGCTCATTCAATCCGGGACTCCGCAGGTTGGCGTCCACCAGGCAAACCGATCCGGAAACCTGGCTGGTTAATACTTCCGCGACGCGCGCGCATACCCAACTGCATCCGTTCCCGGATTCCGTTCCCGAAAACACCACGGTCCTCGGCGCATCATTGCCGGACAATAAAAATACGCGCTGCACCAGCTTGGTAATCTCCTCAAGCTCCGCGCCTTCAATTTGCAAGCGCGAGCCTACCGGAACTACCACCGGAGGCGGTTCCATCTCCCGGATCGGCTCCTCTGCCGTGGTCGTGGCATAGAGGGACTGCTCCCGGCCGATCTTTTGTAGCAGTTCGAAATTACGACTCATGAATGGTTTCCCCTAAAGAGCCTCGGTTGCCGCGAGCGCTCCTCTCGACTCTCCACTGGCCTATCCCCGCGGATCCATCCAGCAAAACCAGACTGATCCCGTCAGTCTTAGTCTTTGTCTTTGGTGTCTTTAGTCTTTGCCGGCGGTTCCCCGCCCGACGACAGCAAGACCCGTATCTTCCCATGTATCCAGAGTATCTGCCATCTTCGCACGTTTGGGAACTCCCGCGAGGTCCTGGTGGCGGGTAATGTTGTGCTGCCGAATCTTATAAAGCAATCCCCGGTAGCTGATGCTCAGCAGTTTGGCGGCGCGCTTGCGATTCCAGCCGGTTTGCTCCAGGGCCTGGCTGATTGCTTGCATTTCAGTTTCAGCGCGAAGGCTGCGCAGCGTAAGCCTCCCTCCCGGCGCAAAGTCGTGCCTGGCCACGGCGGCAGGCCCCACAGTTGGCTCCGCGTTAGCTGACGATTCATTCACTGTCTCTGCGTTACCATTTTTCATTTGTAATTCTGTCATAATTTTGCCTCGCACAGTTCACCGAACCTTGATGATTAACGATCAGTAATTAACGATCAGTGATGACGGCCAGTGAGCGCAGAATCCCACAGCTTTTCCCTGGCTCACTTGCGTTTGTGGGGAGAAAAAGTTAACCTACCGCCGCATGGAGGATGCGGCAGACTCTAAACCGCTTCCACTTCGTAGCCTTGCAAACGTATGGACAGAGAACGTTGAATCAGTTCGATGGAAATTACCAGCATGCGATCGGCGTCTTGCCGCACCAGAATTCCTTCCGTGCCATTCAGCGCTCCGCTGCGGATTCGCACCCGCTGGCCGACTTTCAGAAAAGGGTGACTCTCGAACGGAACTTTGCTCGCCAGGAGGGCTTGGACATGCTCAATTTGTTTTTCGGGGATCGCGATACCTTGGCCGGACGTTCCAACAAAGTTAACCACGCCTTCCGTGCGGAGCACTCGGAGGCGCTCTTCCGGCCCGTAAACCAGCCGCACAAACGCATAGCCGGGAAACAGCGGAAACTCGACCAGCTTTTGCCGGTCACTCCACTCGCGTAGCTGCGTCGAAAGGGGCAAGAACGTGATGATGCCCTGATTCTGCAGTTGCTGAGCGACCATCTTCTCGTGCCGCGAACGAGTCTGAATCGCGTACCAATTCATCGTCTCGACAGATGGTGCACCGCTCATTCCGACGTAGTCCGAAATTTCTGTGGCTGTCGTAGCTCCGCCCTCTGAGTCACATTCGCGTGACCCTGCAAGTCCGATGAACCGGAACCTCAGATAAAGCTCCGCCTCCCATAGCCGTAAAGGCCACAAGGTCAGAGTTGGCGCTCGTTGCCGCCGTTATTAATGGGGGGAGTACAGCCTAAATAGCCGCTTTTGTTGCGACTTAGGGTGGCACCACGCAGTGTCACCAATGTAGGTAGAGAGTACGGAACATTGCAAATTACTGCAAGAGGTCAAAAGCCCTAGTGACGAAAGTCTCCATGAGCTTTTCTAGCGGTTATCTTTGGGCTGGTAGCTATTCATTCATAAAGTGCTGTAACAGTATAATACTAATGCACTTAGAATGCAGGTGCCTTGCCTCTTACCGAGCCTGGTCTGCGACCGAATCCCCGTACTATTTAGGCGAATTCGTGCCTGTGGAATTGCCTGAATTGGTCACGGCCGGGGTGCCTGTCGCTCCCGGTCCGGGCCCGGTCCCAAAATAAGTATCGTTGACCTCGGTGCTGAATCGCCCTTGGATCTTGTCCATCAGTTCTTTCAGACGCTGGTTCTGGAGTGTGTTATGGATTTCATCCTTGGCCTCGGCTAGGGCCTCCATACTCATGCTATCCAGCTTGTAGATGTAGTGGCCCCCCGAATCGCTCAACACCTGCGACACTTCTCCCGCCTTCAGCCCAAATACGGCTTCATGGCCCGGAGGCAGGCCGGTCCGCCGGATCTTCCCCATGCTGGCGTTGGGTGGATTGCTTTTCAAACCTGCGGATTGAAAGGCCTCTTTCTGCAGCTCCACAAACGATTCCCCGCTCGCCGCTCGTTCGCGCAACTTCTTCGCCAGGCTCGTCATTTCGCCTTCCGCATTTTTCTCGCGGTCTTTTTCGGCCGCTTCGCTCAGTCTTTGGGCGGGCGGGGGCTCCTGCTTCAATCGTGGAATGTAGATTCGCTCCAGGATGTATTGAATGAAACTATCGGGATTTTTCTCGTAGTAGTCCGCAATGTCCTGTCCTGGAACTTTCCCCGCCTCCTCTTGCACGCGACGCGTGAGTTGCTGGGTCAGGATCTGCATCCGGGCAAAGGCGAACATCTGCTCGACGTATTCTTCTTTATCCAGGCCTCGGGCTTCCGCCTCGCGCGACATGACCAACAGCCGCGGATACAAACCGACCAACTGCCGCTTGACCACAGGCGTCATACTGGGTTGAATGGCGCGGGCAATCTTCTCAAACTGGGCGCGTGTAATAACCGTCTCGCAGCCCTTATTGGACGCCTCATCCGGCTTCGAAGAACCCTTCGGGCACAATCCCTTGATGGTCATGACCGCGGCGTCAGCCGGCACAGCAGCGGCATCTGCGGGCGGAGGCGCCGGCTTGTCGTCGTCGTCATCCTCCACCGCCGCGGGACTTTTTTGCGGCGGCGCCGTCGCCGGCTTGCTCTGGCCCCAGGCAAGAGTGCTGAATAGAAAACAGATCAGGCAAGCGCTACGCATCTCTGGAACCTCCGGAAATATTTCTAAATTGTGGGGTTAGAGCAATGCTAGCACGCTAGACGCCGCTACTCTGCGTCCTTAGAATGCGCAGCATGCGCGGCATCTCGAGGGCGTTCTTCTTCGTATATTTTCACTCGCCCGTCCACCGTGAGCCCGATGAGATCAATCTCCTTCGAGCCTCCAAGACGGACAGCGGCCATGGAAGCGAAGACGAAGCCCGTTTCCGGAGTCAACGCGAAGGGCGCTTCCTCAAACTTCCCTTCATGATTGACGATGAAATGCCAGTTGCCCTTGTCGTCCACGGCGAGCAGATCATCGTAGCCGTCTCCGTTAAAATCCGCCGTCATCCCGTGAAACCCGAAGGAGCGATTCGCCGCATATACCAGCGGAAGCGATTCATCCTGCTTGAACGTCCCGCTCCCCTGATTCACCAGCACTTCATTGCCGATCGTGGACCACAAGACCACGTCAATCTTACCATCGTGATTAAAGTCGCTAGTCTGCGCATCGACGTACGCATACTTCCAATTCTCCGCCCCCGCGTCCCAGGTCTTATCTTCAAATACACAGCGCCCCTGGTTGCGATAAAGAGCGGGAGGTTTATTGTCGCGAAGTAGCAGCAAATCCAGCTGGCCGTTGTGATTAAAATCCGCGACCAGTGCCTTCAACGTCCGCCCGGGATTTGAAGTTAGACCCGCGGCCTCCGTGATTTCTTTGAACGTCCCATCATGCTGGTTCCGATAAAGACGGCTGTTCGCCCCCGCAAAATCATTGGGAAAGGTAAACGAACTCTTCGACGGCGGCACGCTTAAATCGGTGTAGACCGTGACGAACAGATCGAGGAAGCCATCGTTGTCAGCATCGAACAGCAGAACCGAAGTGGCGAGTTCTCCGGCGTTGCCCTTAAGCCCGGCCTTTTGCGTGATGTCCGCGAAGCTGCCGTCGCCATTGTTGTGATAAAGAGTCACTCCACCCAGCCCTGCAACGAATAAGCTCGGGTGGCCGCTCTTGTCGAAGTCCGCAAAAGCGCCCGAAAGATCCGCGCCAGTGCCGGAAACTCTCGCTTTCTCTGTGACGTCGATGAATGTTCCGTTCGCCCGTTGTTGAAAAAGATGATTCGATCCGCCGGGAACAATCAGGTACAGATCGGGACGGCCATCGTGATCGAAGTCGCCGATCACGATCGATCCACCCATAGACGGCACCAGACTGCGACGAGCGTACTCCAGCGAATACTCTTCCGACCGGATTTTGACGGGAAGGCTCAACCCGGCCTGAGTAATCTGTGGCAACGAAATACCACGGCGGGAGGTAACATCGATAAACCTGATCGGGCCAGGTTTCGCGGGCGGCGCGGCGCTTTTAAGCTGAGACTGGGCGGGCAAGAGGAATGCAACAGCAGTCCACAACACAACAACAAGCAGACTTCTAACCTTAAGATGCGCGGCGCACGGAATCATTTCGGGGCGGTATACCAGGTCGAGGCAAACTTCATCTTCCCTTCTTCAGTTCAGTGCGACGCAGTGCCCACCAGGAACACGTTTTGCCCGCCGCCCGCAGCATTGTCTCTGATCGAAATATCTGCGACCTGGGGAATGCCCTTCACCGTAGCCGTGAAAGTTACGTTAATCTTGCAGGAAGACAGAGCCGCCAGCGAACCCCCGCAATTATTCGTGACCGCGAATTCGCTTGCATTCGCTCCGGTGATAGCGATGCTGTTAATCGTTAAAGTCCCCGGCCCCAGGTTGTTAAGGGTGGTGGTAACCGGATTACTAGTCTTGCCCACCGTTTGACCGGTGACCGCGATGCACACCAGAGAAAGAGTCGGCACTGGAGTCGTCTGCGGCACGGGAAGCAATCCGTACACGTCCAATTCGTTCTGCGTCCCCACATAAACCTTCCCGTTAGCGACGGTAGGCGTGACGAATTTGTTCGCGCAGCCCGGCTGATCTCTCAGTCTGACGGCTTGCGCGCTATTGTAGAGCAGTGTGGCAACATTCGTAGCGTCGTAGGCATAGAGTACGGCAGCCTTTGTTCCTGGAGAGCTGGAGAGGATGTCTTTACGCTCAACCGTCCACAGAATTCCGCCGCCAGCGCCATTTGCCGAGATCGAGGGAGTGCTGCCCACGGGGAATAGATTTGCACTCTGCGCCACCGGAGTGGTCGACAACAGTCCGTTTGTAAGAGCGTATTGTTTGAGATAATCTCCGCTGCCAGTTTCGCTCGTCATCCCGGAATAATAAACGTATTGTGCGTTCGGCCCCTGCCAGTACGCGGGACTGCTCCAGTATCCATGAATGGTGCCCGCAACGGTCTCGATATCCTGATCGCCCTGGGAATGATATGTGCCCATGTCGTCGCGATTCACCAGGTAGATGGGAACTGCATAAGTGCTTCCGAACAAATCACAGGGCGATCCGCCTTTGCCGGCGTGGATGATCTCGTCCGCGAAAGTACCCGCCTGCGGCGGAAGAACCAGCGGCCCTCCCGATCCCAGATCCAGGTCATTCGGCAAAAGGCGGCAGGCCTGGTCCATGGGAGTGAAGTAGTCCAGCACATTCAAATTCGCGTCCATCTTCAGCAACGTATCGCCGTAATCCACGCCCCCCGTGGACGCATCGAATGTCCCATCTCCGGTAGCAAAATAAATGTTCCCCAGCGAGTCCGTGGCCAGGCCGTTGCCCGCCTGCCAGATCCCTCCCAGCGTTCCGTTCGGAGTGCTGTTCACCACCGCAACTTGTTTTAGCGTCTGCGCGTTGTAGGCCATGATCCAGCCATGCGCCTGCCCCGCCCACGCGATATAAACATTGCCGTTGGCCAGCAGCAATCCGGTGCGCTGATTGTCGTGCAGCGTATCGAACATTATTTTCCCGTGCGAGGTTCCCGTTCCGGTGCCGGCGACGATCGCCGAAATCACCACTGGACCGCCAAACTTCTCCGCTCCCGTCGTGATGTCCAGAGCATGCAGGCGCTGCACCGAGCTGTTATTCTCCTGCGTCCGGACCAGAAGGTACATGGTGTTGGTGTTTGGGTCGATCACTGGAGTGGACGTGATCCCCGTGATCGGAAAGACGTTGCAGACGATTCTAACCGCGATGCAGTTGATGGTTGTGATGTTCTTTGCGGGGTTAATAAAACTGAGTTGCCATAGGACGTTTGGAGTGAGGCCATCGGCGTCAAAAGCGTACAACGTGTCATTCTCGGTCGCCACGTACAGAACGTTATGCACTCCCTGCCCCGGAATTGTCACGTTCGGCACATAGAGTGGCTGAGCATACACCTGGCCATCCACGGGGTAGGAAAATATCTTCCCGAACTTCGTGGAGTTCACGTTCGTTGTGTTCAAGATGGTTTCGTTCAGGTTCTGACCGGTGCGCGCATTGTCGTTGTGCTGCGTGAATACGCCGGCGAATCCCTGACCCTGCACTGCAGGCGCAAGCATGCCGAAAGACAAAACCGATAACGCGATAAACAAGACCAGGCGGGATTTCGTACTCATGGGATCCCCTCAAGAAATAGTCAGCAACTCTCGCTGCCCGAACCAGAAGAGCAGTTTCGATTCGCCGCCAACTGCAGAAGGCTAAACCGACTGTGACCACACGAACAACCGGACGCTGAGGCCATTTTACCCCTGTGACCCGAATCCGGCGCAGACGAATACTAAAAAAGGCGGACCTCCAATGGAAGCCCGCCGAACATTCCGTTCAACCGCTTTGCGGCCTCCGACAACGCTGTTTCATCCTACTGCACCGTAAGCGTAATCGTGGTCGGGTTCGACAACGGAGCATACGTGCCGGTGACAGTCAGCGTGTAAGTTCCCGGCGGCGTGGTTGAAGTTGTCTGGATGGTCAGCGTCGTCGTTGCTGACGATCCCGGGGGTACGTTTACGCTCGTCGGATTGAGCGTGCACGTCGAGTTCGCCGGGGCGCCTGTACAACTCACCGCTACGGTCTGCGAAAATTTCGCCTGTGGCGTCAACGTGATGGTTGAATTTCCCGCCGATCCGTGTACCACGGTGAGCGTGTTAGGCGAGGCCGAAATGCTGAAGTTCGGACCCGAACCCGTCAGCGTTACGTTCTGCGGACTGCCGGTCGCGTTGTCCGCGATGTTCATGGTGGCCGATTCCGGGCCGTAAACGCTCGGAGTAAAGGTCACGCTGATCGTGCAGTTGACATCTGGCGAGATCGTCGCCGGGGTCGACCCACAAGTGTTGGTCTGTGCAAAGTCGGCGCTGTTCGTGCCCGTGAAGGTGATCCCGGTCAAGCTGAGATCTTCGCCGCCGGTGCTGCTGAACGTGTCCGGCAGCGCGCTGCTGGTAGAGCCCAGAGCCCACTGTCCCAGGTTCAGCGTGGTCGGGCTGGCAGTAGCTGCGGGCGCCAGAGGAACATAGCGGACGCGATTGTTGCCGCCGTCGGCGACAAACAAATTGCCATTCCCATCCACGAACGCTCCCAGGTTCGCCATCCTGGCAACAACAGCCGAGCCCTTGTCGCCAGTGAATCCGCCCTGAATGGAATTTGAGGCATTGCCCGCTACAGTGCTGTAGATGGTGGTCGCAGCACTGATCCGTTGCACCACGTTATTGTTGCCGCCGGAGATGTAGACGTTGCCCGACGGATCGATTGCGAGATCCAGCGGATTCCACATGCTGCCTTGCAGTTTCGAAAGCCCATCTCCCGATAACTTTGCCGCCTGATTCAATGCCCATTGGCAAATGTTGCCGACGTGCGTGTCACAAGTGCTGGCGTTCGGTGTTTGGACGACCTGGCGGACTTCGCCGTTGTACTGATCGGAGATGTAAACGTTGCTTGCACTATCCACCACCAGCCCAGCGGGATGATCCAGGTTCGCTAGGATTGCCGCTCCGCCATTTCCTCTCGCTCCCTCAGTACCAGTTCCGGCAAGTGTGGAGATTGTTCCATTGGCAATGCTGCCGCCCGAAGGAACAATCTTGCGGATTTTGTAGCCTTGCCAGTCACTGATGTAGAGGTTGCCAGACGGATCAAACGCAATATTCAGAGGAAATGCGAAGCTCGCCGAAGTTGGAATTCCACCATCGCCGCAAGCCGAAGTAATTGGGTAGCACGACTTGCCGTTGCCCGCCACCGTGCTGATGACCCCGGCAGTATTCACTTCGCGAATCACCAGGTTGTTCGAATCCGCAATGTACATGTTGCCGCTGGAATCGAATGCGATGGAACTAGGGCCATTCAATGTAGCAGAGGTGGCCAGGCCGCCGTCGCCGCTGTAGCCAGCGCTGCCGTTGCCCACTACTGTGGAGATGGTCGCGGTGCTGCTGGTCGGATTCGTTACTTTGCGGATCCGGTTGTTGCCCTGATCTGCGATGTAGAGATTGCCCGCGGTGTCTTCCGCCACAGCCCATGGCAGCGCCAGCCTGGCGCTGGTCGCAACCCCGCCGTCTCCACCATTGCCGCCGCCGGCGATGGTCGCGATATCGGTGGGCTGAATCGTGGTGCCGCCCACCGTAATTGCACTGGCCTGATTATTCACCACGCGGATGCGGGCATTGCCGCTGTCCGCAACGAAGTAATTGCCCGTCGAATCCACCCAGATGCTGACCGGTAAATCGAGTTGTGCGCCAGCAGCGGCGCCGCCATCGCCCGAAAAACCAGCCGTTCCCGCAGTATTGACCACGGTGCTCATGAGCTGGGTGCTCGCGCTGACCTCACGAATCCGGCTGTCGCCAGTATCGGCGATGAAAACATTATTCGAAGGGTCCACAAAAACGCCCTCAGGCAGAGTCATTTCCGCCGCGGTCGGAGCTTTGCCGTCTCCGCAATGGCTCACGGGATTCGAGCAGCCGATGCCGTTGCCGGCAAAAGTGCTGATGATCCCCGTGGTCGCGTTCACCAGACGGATCTTCTGGTCCTTGGTATCCGCGATATAAATGTTCCCCGCGCCGTCCACAGCCACACCGTAAGGCGAGGTCAAGTAGGCCGCGGTCGCCGCTCCGCCGTCGCCGCAAGCGGTTTGCGGGTTAGAGCACCCTCCGATGTCGCTGGTCAAGCCAGCCACAGTCTTGATGTCTCCGGCAGGGATGCTGACAGTGGCAATCGTGATCGTGGTCTTCTGAGTATTCACGACTCGTATGCGGTTATCGCCAGCGTCGGCAATATAGATATTGCCGCTGGCGTCGAGGGCCACCGATTCCGGAAGATTCAGATACGTCGTGGACGCTGTGGCCAGGCCGCCGTCGCCGCAAACTCCAGCGTGATCGCATTTCGAGCCGTTTCCGGCTACCGTCGAAATCACACCCGCGGGCGAAACCTTGCGGATGCGCGAACCTGCCGCATCGGCGAGATAAACATTTCCCAGCTTGTCGATGGCGAGGCCCGTGACTGCATAGATCAGAGCCTTGCTGGCCTGGACCCCATCCGGATTGTGTCCGCCATAGCCGAGGCCTGCGTAATTACTCAACACGCCGCCAGAGGTCAGTTTGAAGACATAAGCGGAGTCCGGTGCTGCAATGTACACATTGCCAGAGGAATCCTCAATGGCTGCGCTCGCTCCCGGCAGATCCGCCGTCAACGGCGTCGTGGGAGTCGCGCCTCCGCCGACAATCGTATAGATGTCATTTTGTTTGTAGGTCTGGGCCTGCGCCGCAACCGGCGCAAACGCCAGGCAAAGAACAAGAACAAAGAGCGCTACCAGGGTCACCGACACCTGCGCTTGCAAACTGGAAATGCTGCGATTCGCTTTCACAAACTACCTCCGCACATAATTTTTTGGGAATGGTTCAACTGCGCACCAGGGATCGGACCGCCTGCTTGACCCCGTTTGCCTGACCCCGTTTGCCTGACCCGCTTGCCTGACCAAAGATGGAAACAGTTCATGTATCGGTTCTGCACCTTCGTCTGCTCTGTTCCGGCGTCGCGGGGGTTAATCCCGGTCGGGGTGCGAAAACCGAAAACAAGTTTCCCGGCATCAGCTTCATCCACGCGAAGCCCATCTGGGCTACGTGCGCGCTAGCAATAAAATGCAGGGTCTTAATGTTGGGGGGAGATACCGGTCGCTATTCCAAGTTCCGAAACACGCCATCCCGCAGCGATGCAGTCGGAGTGAAACAGATACTACTCGTCCTCATAAATCATCAGCAAGAGGCCAAAAGCACTAATAACCAAAGTCTCTATTCGTCTTTGGGCAGCACACCATAAACATCCAGTTCGCTGGCCGTCGGTACGTAGACTTTCCCATTCGCTACTGTTGGAGGCGTGAACTTGATGGCGGG
>Ga0307479_10006200_pt1 | contig 10974 bp, 10 predicted proteins | sample atmos_gasesECM4C_FD_203743 | JGI IMG/M metagenome (GOLD analysis project Ga0307479, IMG submission 203743) | Hardwood forest soil microbial communities from Morgan-Monroe State Forest, Indiana, United States - atmos_gasesECM4C_515 | ecosystem: Environmental > Terrestrial > Soil > Temperate...
GACCATCCAGGGACACCCGGGAGCGGCGGGCGCCGCGGCGGTCGGGGCGGCTGCTTTCTGGCTGACTCCGCTCTGCGGTGCAACCACGGCGACGCTGGAAGCCTATTCCTCATTCGGGGGCGATCCGATTCTCTTCGACACGTCCGGGAACCGGCTCGCGGCACCGATCGTCCGGCAGAAGCCTGACTTCGTCGGCCCGGACGGCGTCAACACGACGTTCTTCGGCTTCACGCTGGCGGCCGGGACAGACACCTCCACGGTTCCCCAGTGCGCCAACGCGAACCTGCCGAACTACTTCGGCACCTCCGCCGCGGCGCCGCACGCCGCCGGCCTCGCCGCGCTCATGCTGCAGGCCAACCCCGGCATGACGCCGGGCGATGTCTACACGGCCATGCGCTTTACCGCCAAGGCGATGGTCAATCCTTCGCCGGATCTCACGACCGGCTACGGCTTTATTCAAGCGGGCCCCGCGGTGGCGTGGCCCAACATGAGCATCACGCCGTCGACCATCACGCTCGGTCAGTCGGCGACAGTCAGCTGGAGTTCCGCCAGCATCAACACCTGCGCGGCGACCGCACCGGCAGGCTTCAACGCCAACACCACCAGCGGCAGCATGAATGTCACACCGAACGCCGCCGGTGCGATTACCTACACCATGACGTGCACCAACGCGGCGGGGAACGCGACGGAGAACGCAACGCTCATTGTCAACGGCACAACGCCGCTCAGCGTGACGACCAATTCTCTTCCGGGCGGTCAGGTGGGAGTTGCTTACAGTTCGACGCTCGCCGCGACCGGTGGAACCCCCCCGTACTCCTGGGCCCTGAGCGGCGGGACGCTCCCGGGCGGCCTGTCGCTCGCATCGAACGGAACCATCACGGGTGTCCCGAGCTCGAGCGCATCGAACGTGGCGCTCACCTTCCAGGCCACCGATTCCAGCAATCCTGCGCAGACCGCAACGGCAAATCTGTCCCTGACGATTGCGGCAGCGCCCAGCTCCGGTGGTCATGGCGGCGGCGGCCTCGACGAGCTGACGCTGCTCGCGCTCGCGGCCTTGAGCTTCGCGCGACTCAGGCGAAGCGCGGCAGCCGAGCGATCGCGGGTGCGCGCGTGAGGGTCCCCGGAAATGCTTTCGGGGCGGATTGTTCGAAAATCATCGAATTTGGCGCCTGGAACCCCTGTAGAGGGCCTCAAGGAGCCGTACTTAGACGCTTTTCGAACTATCGCGCGGTCGACTGATTTTCAGGGGCCACGCCACATACACCCCGCCCTGAAACCTCACGCCGGGTCGGCCACCACGTCCGCGAACACGAACCCGTCGCGCTCGACCACTTCGCCGACACGCACCGCGATCGGCCATGCGAACATCGGCCCGGCCGACACGACGGTGTGGAACTCGCCGTTCTCGCCGCAGGGATCGACGTCGCGCGGCAGATCGTCGAGCAGCGCCCGCTCGAAACGCCGCCCGGCGAAAGACCGGTCGAGACGCCTCGGATCGATGCAGGTCAGATGCGCGACGAGCCCGCTCGCGAGCATGGCGTGCGCGAGCTCCGCCGTGTCGCGCCGCCACAGGGGGAAGATAGCGCTCATCCCGAGCGCGGCGAGCTGCCGCTCGCGGTAGGCGCGTATGTCCTCGAGATAGAGATCGCCGAACACGAGGTGCCGCACGCCCTGAGCCTTCAAACGCTCGCAGGCCTCGCCAAAGCGCGCCTCGTAGATCTCGTTCGGGCAGGGGCTCGGCAACATCACGCGCTCCGAGGGCAGGCCAAGCGCGGCGAGCTGCCGGTCGAGGAGGCTCGAGCGCACCCCGTGCATGGCTACCCGATCGTAGGCCTCGCTGAGGGTGGTGATCGCGCCGACGACTTCCGCGAGCCCTCTGCTGCGGGCCTCGTGCAGAGCGTAGGCGCTGTCCTTGCCGGAGCTCCAGGAGATGAACGCCTTGGGGGGTCTCATCACGTCCACATTATCGACTGTAATCAATTTGTTAGAGAACCCTTAACGGGAGCGCAGATCGCGCCGTGGATCGTTGTCGAATTGGGGTGCGCGGCGCATGATTTGAACGTGTCAACTGAACCCCGGCCCGTACGTTGAGCGAGTGCGCGGGAGGGCCTGTCCGCGCGCTTTGAGGTTGACAGATATGACCAAGCGGTTTCTCTGCAATGCGTTCCTGGGTCTCCTGGCCGTCTCCTTGGCTGGGTGCGCCCTGCAGGTTCGATCCGACGTGAACCGCACGGCGTTTCACCCGGGTCAGTGCCACACATTTGCCTTCAGCGGCTCTTTCCGCACCGATAACCCGATGCACAACACGGTCGCCAACCCCGTGAACGAGAGCCGCCTGCGCACCGCGATCGCCTCGCACATGCAGTCGATCGGCGTGCAGCAGGCGAAGGAGAATCCCGACTGTCTCGTCGGTTACGGCATCGGCTCGCAGCTCGTCGTCGAGCCGGGCTATGCGACGGGCCCCTACCCGTATGGCTTTGGTTACGGTTACTGGGGCTGGGGCGGGCCGTGGGGACCGTACTGGGGGGGCTGGGGCGGGCCGTACGTTTACCGCGAGGGCATGATCGGTATCGATCTCTATGACGCGAAGACCCGAGAGCCCCTCTGGCACGCATCCGTCGACCAGAACCTCTACGGTGCCACTGGCGCAGACGCCGAGCAGAAGATCGACGCAGCGGTAGCCGCCCTCTTCACCCGCTTCCCGACCTGACCTTCCTGCGTTCGGGGGACCGGCGACTCGCCCGTCGGTGTTCTTGTCGCTGGCCGATGCGCGGCGCAAGATCAACCGGTGCGCAGCCCCATCGGTCTCGGCTTCGTATTCCTCAACGTACTCGCGCAGCAGCTCGGGTTGCCCGTGCCCGTGGTTCCCACGCTCGTGGTCGCGGGCGCGGTGGCGGCGAGCGGCAAGATGTCGGAGGCCGCCCTGTATGCGCTCGCGATCGCCGCCTGCCTGATCGCCGACAGCACCTGGTATACCGCCGGGCGTCGCTACGGGGGCCGGGTCATGAGCCTCCTGTGCCGCGTCTCGCTGTCGCCGGATTCCTGCGTGAGCCAGACGCAGGGTGCGTTCGAGCGTTGGGGCGCGAAGGCGCTGCTGTTTGCGAAGTTCGTACCGGGGCTCGCGCTCATCGCACCCCCGCTCGCCGGAGCGACGCGCATGCCGTTCGGGCGATTCCTCATCTTCAGCGCCGTCGGCGCGGGCCTCTGGGTGGGTGCGGCGATCCTGGCCGGTGCGCTGCTGCGCGCCCAGATCGAACGGCTGCTGCCGCAGGCGGCCCAGATCGGCGGCACCGCCGCGCTCGCGCTGCTCCTGCTGCTCGCCGCGTACGTGGGCTATCGCTGGTGGGAGAGGCGGCGTTTCCTCGCGGCACTCGACATGGCGCGCATCAGCGTCGAGGAGCTTCGCCGCCAGATCGAGCAGGGACCAGCGCCCGTGATCGTCGACGTCCGCTCGGCGACCGCGCAGACGCTCGACCGCCACCGCATCCCGGGCGCGGTGAACGTGCCGGTCCAGGACGCGGCGCGGCACCTGAGCGAGCTGCCGCGGGATCGCGAGATCATTCTCTACTGCAGCTGCCCGAACGAGGCGTCCGCGGCCAAGGTAGCGCGGCTCCTGATGAACAATGGCTTCAAGCGGGTGCGCCCGCTGCAGGGCGGGCTCGAGGCCTGGATCGAGGCGGGGCACCCGGTGGAGGCCTTCGCCCTCCCGACCGCCTAGAGAGCCTCAGGCGATCGAGCCCGGCTTGCGAATCATCTTGCCGATGTCGGCGAGATGCGCCTCTTCGGCGGCGATCTGTGTGCGTGCGTACTCTTCCAGCATGATGCTGCGGCCGGCCACCTGATCGAGGAGCTTGCGGTACTCCCCGAGCCCCTCCTCCTCGTGCGAGAGCGCCTCGCGCAGGATCTCGTCGACGTTGTGCTTGTGGGTCTCGAGCAGCGAGCCGATGCGCAGCGACGGATGGCCGCCTAAGCTGGTGATGTGCTCGCCCGCCTGCACGGCATGCGCCTGCGACTCATCCGCCTGAGTGCGCAGCCAGGCGACGATCGGGATGCGCGTGTGCCCGAAGATCATGAAGCTGTAATGCAGGTAACGCACCAGGCCCGCGAGCTCGAGCTCGAGGATCCGGTTGAGCGTCTCGACCACTTTGGCCGTGTCGGCCTTGCTGAGCTCGGAAGCCATGGATTTCCCCCGCGGACCTGGTTCCCAGGGATGTTAGCCCGCGGGTGGTGTATCGTAAAAGCTCATGAGCGGCTTCTACGACATCGCGGTGCGCAGGATCGATGGCGGGGCGGATCTCCTCGGCGCGCTGCGCGGGAACGTGACGCTCGCGGTCAACGTCGCGAGCCGCTGCGGACTCACGCCGCAGTACGCCGGCCTCGAGCGGCTGCATCGCGAGCTCCGCGCCGAGCGTTTTACCGTAGTCGGCTTCCCCTGCAACCAGTTCGGCGCGCAGGAACCGGGGAGCGAGGCCGAGATCGCCGCCTTCTGCCAGACGAGCTACGGCGTGAGCTTCCCGATGAGCGCCAAGCTCGACGTCAACGGTGCCGGCCGCCACCCGCTCTATGCTTTCCTCACCTCGGCCGAGACCGGCATCGCCGGCGACATCAACTGGAATTTCGAGAAGTTCCTGATCTCCCGTGACGGGCGCGTGCTCAAGCGCTATCCGCCCGAGACCAGGCCCGAGGACCGTGGGCTCATGCAGGACATCGCCGAAGCGTTGTGAGCGAGTTCGATTTCGCAATTCTCGGCGCCGGCGCCATGGGCTCGATCGTCGGCGCCCACCTCGCGCGTGCCGGGCATCGGGTCGCCATGCTCGCGCGCGGGGCGCGCGCGGAGGCAATCGAGCGAGGCGGCCTCACGATCCGCGGGTTGGCCGAGTTCACGACTCCCGTGTACACGGTGCGCAATCCCGCGGCCCTCGCGAGCGCGCGGGCGCTGATCGTCGCGACCAAGACGCCGGGCACCGCCGAGGCGCTCGCGGCGCTCAAGCACGCCGAGCTCGGCGTCGCGCTCTCGATCCAGAACGGGCCGCTGAAGAACGAGCTGCTCGCGCAGGCCTTCGGCGCGCCCCGCGTGCTCGGCGCACTCGCCGACACGAGCGGCGAGCTGCTCCCCGGCGGCGAAGTGCTCTTCACCCGCAACGTGAACATCCTGATCGGAGAGCTCGACGGCAGCGAAAGCGCCCGTGCCCGCGATCTCGCGCACACCATCGACGCCTCGGGCGTGCGCGCCGCGGCGACCCGCGAGATCGTGACCCTCGAGTGGTCGAAGTTCTGCGGCTGGGTCGGCCTCATGGCCCTCTCGGTGACGACGCGCGCGGAGACCTGGAAGTACCTCTCGGATCCCGACGCCGCGCTGGTGCTGGTGCGGCTGGTGCGCGACGTCGGGACGCTCGCATCAGCGCTCGGCATCCCCTTGAGCGATCGGGCGATCCTGCCCGCGGCGAGCCTGTGTTCGCTCCCGGAGAGCGCGGCCGTCGAGGCGATCGTCGAGAAGGGGCGCGAGTATCGCGCGAGCGCGCCGCAGCACCGCATGTCCTCGCTCCAGGATCTCCTCGCCGGCCGACCGCTCGAGGTGAACGAAACGCTCGGCTACGCGCTCGACCGGGCGGTGGCTCTCGGGCTCGCGCTGCCGATGCTCGAGTGCTTCCGTCACCTCGTCGCCGGCGTCGACCGCGCGCGCCGCGCGCCCCCGGCTTGAGTTGCGCCCGCGGCGTCAGCCCCCGCCCGCGAGCCCGCGGTACTCGAGCAGCGGCCCGATCTCGGGCGCGCGCCCGTAGAAATTGCGGAACAGCACCTGCGGATCGTCGGTGCGACCGCGCGACAGCACCATGCGGCGCAGCGTGTCGCCGTTCTCGCGCGTCAGCCCGCCGTGAGCGTGGAACCACTGGCCGGTATCGCGCGCCAGCACCTCGCTCCAGAGATAAGCGTAGTAGCCGGCGGAGTAGCCGCCGGCAAAGATGTGCGAGAAGTAGCCCGAGTGGTAGCGCGGCTGGATCGGGGCATACTCGAGGCCTGCGTCCTTGAGCGCAGCCGCCTCGAACCCCGGCACGCTGGAGGCCGCCGGCGCCTGGCCCGAATCGATCAGGTGCCAGGCGAGGTCGACCTGCGCCGCCTCGACGTACTCGAGCGTCGCGTAGCCCTGGTTGAACTTCTGCGCCGCGAGCACCTTGGCGAGCAGCTCCGGCGGCATCGGCGCGCCGGTCCGGTAGTCGTTGGCGTAGTGGGCGACCACCTTCGGCTCGCGCGCCCACATCTCGTTGTACTGCGACGGGTACTCGACGAAGTCACGCGGCACCGAGGTGCCGGACAGCAGCGGATAGCGCACGTTCGACAGCATGCCGTGGATGGCGTGGCCGAACTCGTGGAACATGCCGGTCACCTCGTCGAAGGTGAGCAGCACCGGCTGCCCCGGCTGGGGCTTCGGGATGTTGAGATGGTTGGCGACCACGGGGCGCTGGCCGAGGAGCTTCGACTGCGACACGTAGCTGTTCATCCATGCCCCGCCCTGCTTGTTGTCGCGCGCGAAGTAGTCGGCGAGAAATAACGCGAGCGGCTTGCCGTCGGCATCCGACACCTCGAACACCCGCACGTCCGGCTGATAGACCGGCAGGTCCTTGCGCTCCCTGAAGGACAGGCCGTAGAGCTCGTGGGCCGCGTAGAACAGGCCGTCGCGCATCACGCGCTCGAGCTCGAAGTACGGCGCCACCTGTGCCTGGTCGAAGTCGTAGTGCGCCTTGCGCACCTGCTCGGAGTAAAAGAACCAGTCCCAGGGCTGCAGCGTGAAGGACGGCACGCCGCGCGCGGCGGCCTGTGCATCGATCAGCTTCTGGATGTCGGCGGCTTCCTCACGCGCGCGCTTGAGCGCGGCCGGGGCCACCTGCCGGATCATGTTGGCCACCGCCGCCGGGTTGCCGGCGGACTCATCCTCGAGCACGTAGGCGGCGTGATCGGCATAGCCGAGGAGCCGTGCGCGCTCGGCGCGCAGCTTCACGAGCTGCGCGATCACCTCACGGTTGTCGGTCGCCCCCGCGAGGCCGCGCCCGACCGAGGCACGGTAGATGCGCTCGCGCAGCTCGCGGTTGGTGAGGCTCGCGAGGATCGGCTGGTTGGTGGTGTTCTGCAGCGCGATGACCCACTTGTCCTTGAGTCCGCGGTCGGCGGCCGCCTGCGCCGCCGCACCGATCTGCACCGGCGTCAGGCCGTCGAGATCGGCAACCTTGTCGACCACCACGGCTCCGTCGGCGGTCGCCTTCAGCACGTTCTGCCTGAAGCGCGTGGTGAGCTTCGAGATCTCCTCGTTGATCGAGCGCAGCCGCGTCTGGTCGTCGGCCGAGAGCTGCGCGCCGGCACGCACGAACTGGGTGTGGTAGCGCGTCAGGAGCTGTAGCGATTCCGGGTCGAGCCCGAGGCTCGCGCGCCTGCCATAGAGCGCATCGACCCGCGCCCACAGCGGCGCATCGAGAAAGATCGCGTCATGATGGGCGGCGAGCTTCGGCGCCATCGCGGTATCGATCTCCTGCATCTCATGATCGGTGTTGCAGGCGTTCAGGTTGAAGAACACCGTGGCGACCCGGTCGAGCAGCCGCCCGGAGCGCTCGAGCGCAACGATCGTATTCTCGAAGGTCGCGGGCTTCGGATCACGGGCGATCGCCGCCACCTCCTTCAGCTGCTCGCGCATACCTTCCTCGAACGCGGGCGCGTAGTCGGCGTCGTGGATCCGGTCGAAGGGCGGCATCTCGAAGGACAGCGTGCTGACGTGCGTGAACGGGTTGTCGGCGGCCATTGGGGTGGTTCCTGCTTCCTTGGTTGCGGCGGCCGCGAGCGTCGACATCAGGATCACGGCGGCTGCGAACAGCAATCGGTCGAGTCTCATGGGGGACTTCTTCCTCAAACCCGCGCCTGCATGGCCCGGGCGCTGTGGAGTCGGGCGCTAATGGTATTCTTCCCCAATGCCCATCGCGACAAATGACGTCGTTACCATTCATTACACTCTCAAGGACGACACCGACAAGGTGATCGACAGCTCCTCCGGCGGCGAGCCCCTCGCCTATCTCCACGGACACGGGAACATCGTTCCGGGGCTGGAGCGCGAGCTCGCGGGCAAGAGCGTCGGCGAGCGTCTCACGGTGCGGGTTCCTGCGGCCGAGGGCTACGGCGAGTACGACCGCGCCCTGGTGCAGAAGGTGCCGCGGCGAGCCCTGAAGGGCATCGCCAACCTCAAGGTGGGAATGCGTCTGCAGGCGGGCCACCAGGCGGTGACGGTGACGCACATCGGCGGCGACATGGTGACGCTCGACGGCAATCATCCCCTCGCCGGCCAGAATCTCCATTTCCACGTCGAGATCACCGCCGTCCGCCCTGCGACCGAGGAAGAGCTCGCGCACGGGCACGTGCACGGCAGCGGCGGCCACCATCACTGAGGGGCGGCGTCGGCCGCCGCCAGGCGCCCGAAGACCGCGTACATGGCCTCGACCCGCGCGAGGTAGGCACGCGGGTCGTGATCGCCGCAGCGCTCGCCCTCGCTGAAGCGCAGTCCGCGCCGCACGTAGGCTTCCGCCGCACCGGCGCCGCAGAGATGCACGATGGCGGCGACGCGCCGCAGCTCGCCCGGCGCGGCGTGAGCGCGGCGCCCCGCCAGGATCCCGGTCACCTCGAGGTCGAGATACGCCGCGGTGAGCTCGACCGCATCACCGGGCAGCACGCGCAGGTAGAGCCCGGTGAACCAGCACGAGCCGAAGTCGTTCCACGCTCCCTCGCGCCGGAGCTCATGCTGGTGGATGCAGTAGTGCCGGGCGACCTCGAAGGTGCCGTCGGTGATCTGGTACATGCCGACGGCGCTCGAGGCCGGGCGGTACATATCGAGGGGCTTCGGCGTCCACGACCAGCGCCAGTAGGTACGCACGAGCGGATTGCCCGACCCTTCCACCTGGGCGAGCGCCGCGAGCAGCTCAGGCTGGATGCTCGCGGTCGAGTAGCGGCGAAAGAGCGGCGCGTAGTCGCGCCAGGTCTCCGCGGGAGTCTTGTAGAGCGCACCGCTCACCGGAAAGAACAGCTCGGTGGGCTTGCGCACCAGCTGGTAGACACCGTTGACGGCGAGCGCGAGCAGCGCCACCGCGGCGAGCACGATCGTCAGCTGCAGGGGGCGTGGCGCCCGGCGGAACGTGCGCACCCAACGCCTGGCCGTACGTGCCCTGGGCCACGGCCGCCATCTCCGGCGGCGCCGGCGGCGCGCGCTCATGCGGCGCCCCCGTGGTTCGGTACCGCGCACGGCCACGGTGCTCTAACATGCCGCACTCGGACGTGCCGGAAGTCAGGAGTTGTCGGTGTCACGCGATGCGGTCGAGGTCGAGACGGGCGCGAATCCGACGGGGGCGGTGATCTGGCTGCATGGGCTCGGCGCGGATGGGCATGATTTCGAGCCCATCGTGCCCGAGCTCGTCCGTCCCGGCGAGCGCGCGCTGCGCTTCGTGTTTCCGCATGCCCCGATCCGGCCGGTCACGCTGAACGGCGGCTTCGCCATGCGCGCCTGGTACGACATCGTGAGCCTCGAGCGCCGCGGCCCCGAGGACGAGGCCGGCATTCGCGCCTCACAGGCGACGGTCGAGGCGCTGATCCGCCGCGAGAATGCGCGTGGCATCGCCACATCGCGCATCGTGCTCGCCGGCTTCTCCCAGGGCGGCTCGGTCGCGCTGTTCGCCGGCACCCGCTACGCCGAGAAGCTCGCGGGGATCATGGGCCTCTCCTGCTACCTGCTGCTCGCCGGGCAGCTGGCGGCCGAGCGCAGCAGCGCGAATCAGGCCACGCCGATCTTCCTCGCGCACGGCCTCGAGGATCCGATCGTGGCGCCGCTCCTCGGCGAGCAGGCGCGGACGGCTCTCGCAGCGGCGGGGTATTCGGTGGAGTGGCACAGCTACCCGATGCCCCACAGCGTCTGTCCCCAGGAGGTCGCCGATATCGCGCAGTGGCTGCGCCGGCTGCTGTAGTCCCGAACGCTCGGGAACGCGACGTCCCTGTCGCGCCCCGATTTCGGATTCAGTGGAGCTCAGTGCGGATGGTCCTCGCGCCCCTGTTGCTCGCGCCCCTGCTGCCGCTCATTGCCACGGCCCTGCGCGGGCCCCTGCTCGGGACGCCCCTGCTGGGGACGCGCACCGGGCTGCGCCTGGGGCTGCGGGTATGCATTGGGCCGTGGCTGCTGTGAATAACCGCCCGGACGGGACTGCGGGTATTCGTTCGCGCGTGGCTGCTGTGAATAGCCGCCCGGTCGGGACTGCGGGTATTCGTTCGCGCGTGGCTGTGCATTAGCCTCGCGACGCGGCTCCTGGTAATTGCGCGGCTGCGAGGCTGCACCCTGCGGGTAGGCGTTGCTGCCGCGGTTCTGCGCATAGTTCCCATAGTTCCCACGCTGCGGATTACCGCCGCCGCGGGTCTCCGCCCGAGGGGCCTGCGGATTCGCGCTGCCGTGGCTCTCGCTGTCACGGCGGTTCTCACTGGCTCCGACGGCCGCGACCCGGGCTGCGCCCGTGAACACGCCCGGGCGCTGAGTCGCCGCGATCGGGGGGCGGCCGCCGTTGACCGACGCCCGCAGCGAGTTGTCGTGCGAGGCCATCACCCGATGCTCGGTTTGCACCGGGAGGGGTTCGATATGCCGTTCGTGCGCGGCGGCGAGCTCCGCGCCGCTCGGCCGTGCCTGGATGCCGCCCGCGCCGCCGTTAAAGCTCACGTGTCTGACGGGGCCGCTGTTCACGACCGTGCGGTTGTAGACAGTGGTGATGTTGGTCGTCGTGATGTTAGTCACCGCGCGGTTGTAGTAGAGCTGGCCGCCGCGCCATTCACCGCCAACGAAGCCCACGCCACCGTAGCCGAAGCCGTAGTCGATGCCGCCATAGAAGCCGACGGTCGGCCCCCAGTAACCGGCGTTCCAGATGTAGGCACCATCGACCCAGCCCCAGTAGCCGGGCGTCCACAGCAGCC
>Ga0307479_10006201_pt1 | contig 10974 bp, 10 predicted proteins | sample atmos_gasesECM4C_FD_203743 | JGI IMG/M metagenome (GOLD analysis project Ga0307479, IMG submission 203743) | Hardwood forest soil microbial communities from Morgan-Monroe State Forest, Indiana, United States - atmos_gasesECM4C_515 | ecosystem: Environmental > Terrestrial > Soil > Temperate...
ATACCCTTTCACGCGGGGACGTAGCCCAACTGGCAAGAGGCGAGGTGCTTAAAACACCTACAAGTGAGGGTTCGAATCCCTCCGTCCCCACCGGGCATACCCGATGTGACGAATTGGCAGACGCCTGCGACACTTCTCAGCCGTGAACGAGGCCGAGCGGTGGGTCGAGTTCGGCATCTACCTGCGCCAGCAGCGGGACAAGGTCGGGCTCAGCAGACGGGAAGCGGCGCGCCGCTCGAAGGTGCCGGAGTCGACCTGGAAGGACCTGGAAACAGGGCAGAAGACGTCCTACGGGGGCGTGCGCGTCCTGCCCAACCCGGGGGCCGACGTCCTCGCCAAGATGGCGACGGTCCTCGAGCTGTCGCCCGAGGAGCTCACTCGCCACGTCGGCCGCACGACGGCCAAGGCACGAGCAAGCAGCGCGTCGGCGGCGCGAGACGGGGTTTCCCAGCTCACGCAGAAACTGGCCCGCCTCGACGACCGCGACCGGCGCCTGGTCGAGTCGCTGGTCGACCAGATGTTGAACAACGGCTGAGTCGGGCGTCTACCGCTTGGCCCGGTGCAGGACTTGGAGCTCGGTGAAGCCGTAGAGCCCCCAGGTGCCGTTCTCGACGCCGAGGCCGCTCGACTTGGCGCCCCCGAAGGGCTGGTGAGGCGCCAGGGCGAGGTGCGTGTTCACCCACGCCGTCCCGCACTCGAGCTGCGAAGCGACGTCGGCTCCACGCTCCGGATCGCCCGACCATACCGAGCCGGACAGCCCGAACATCGTCGCGTTCGCACGATCGACGGCTTCGTTCACGTCGCGGTAGGTGAGGATCGGAAGCGCCGGACCGAACTGCTCTTCGTCGACGATCCGGACGCCTTCGGTGACGTTTGACAGCACCGTCGGCTGGAAGAAGTACCCCGGGCGATCCATCGCCGCACCACCGGTCGCAACGGTCGCGCCCTTGTTGATCGCGTCGGCGACGAGCTCCTTCACGCGCTCGAACTGCGGCTTGTTGTTGATCGGTCCGTACTCGACGCCCTCTTCCATCCCGTCGCCGAACTTCGCGGCAGCTGCTTTGGAGGCGATGACGGAAACGATCTCGTCCTGCATCGCTTCCGGAACGTAGACGCGCTTGATCGCCGAGCAGATCTGGCCGGTATTCGCAAAGGCTTGAGCGAAGATCTTCTCCGCAACCTCAGTCGCGTTGACATCGTCGAGCACGATCGCCGGGTCGTTGCCGCCGAGCTCGAGCGTCACGCGCTTGAGGTCGGGCGCGGCCGACGCCGCAACATGCTTCCCGGTCTGGACGGAACCCGTGAAGCTGATCTTGCGCGGCACGGGGTGTGACGTCATCCACTTGCCGAGCTCGTCACCGCCGGACACGACGTTGAGCACGCCGGGCGGCAAGACTTCGTTCAGCTTCTCGACCATCTTGAGCGTCGCGAGGGGAGTGAACGGCGACGGCTTCAGAACGATCGTGTTTCCGGCCCGCAGGGCCGGACCGATCTTCCACGAAGCGAGCACGAGCGGGAAGTTCCACGGCGTGATCGCCGCGACGACGCCCATCGGCTTCCGAACGACTTCCGCGTACGCGTTGTCATCGTCCTGGATGACTTCCTTGGGTACCTCGAGGTCGGCGAAGTAGTTGAACCACAGACCGGCGCCGAGACACTCGACATTCGCTTGTGCGAGCGGCTTCCCCTGCTCGTGGGTAAGGATCGGGGCGAGGTCGGCGCCGGCGCCGAACATGACGTTCGCGCACGCGCGGAGCGCGTCACGCCGCGTGTCCTCATCGCGACGCCAGTCGATGAACGCCTTGGCTGCGGCGCTCATGGCTTCGTCGAGCTGCTCCTTCGAGGCGTCGGGGGCCTGCGCGAAGACGTCGCCCGTCGCCGGATTGATGACGTCGAACGTGCCTGCGGCGGCACGCCGGTCGCCACCGATGACCATCGTGAAATCCGACATCGCTTGGCCTCCTGTTTTCCGTTCTGGGGAATCCGCGACTACGCCAGCGTAGTCCTCGATTCCCCAGTTCGACTAACCGAGGATCCCGAGTGTCTCGTCCCGCTCGCCTTTGGCGCGATCCTCGGCGAACTTCTGGAGCCACTTCTTGCCCTCTTCGTTCTGGGCGGCTTCGACCATCGCCTTCGGGATCGCTTTCATCGAGTACCCCTCGGGCATCGGGGGCGTGTTGTCCACCTTGCGAGCCATGGCCTGCGCGACAACGGGCTCGAGACGCTTCGTCTTCTTGGCGACGAGGGCGTCGTCCCGGTCCTTGAACTCGGGCAGGACCTCCTTGCCGAACATCTCGATCGCTTCGCAGATGTCCTCGTGCTTGTTCTTCCCGGCCTGCATGACGAAGATCAGCTGATCGACGCCGGCTTGCTCGAAGCGCTGGCAGAACTCGCGGATCTGATCGGGCGTTCCCGTTGCGCCGCGGAGACCCGTGGTCTCGCCGGCCGCGATCTTCGCGCCGAGACGTTCTTGCTCGAGAGCAACCGCAACCTCCGGCGAGTAACCGTGTTCGGCGCGCTTCGTGACGTATTCGTCCCAGACGTCCGTCTTGCCGGGAACGTGGTCGCCGAAGACGTAGTAGTGGCCGAGGGAGTAGCCGAAGAAATTGCCCCCTTCGAGTCCGCGCGCAAGCGCTTCCTCTTCCGTGCGCGCGCACATCATCGGCGTGACGCACGCGACGTTCGCGTTGACGGCTTTGCCGACGGGAACGCACTTGTCCGCGAGTGTCTGCTCGTAGTCGGTGATCCAGTGGATCGCTTCTTCCGGATCGATGAAGGCGAACGAAAGCGCGCCGATCCCTTTCTCGGCCGCGAGCAGGATCGTGTCGCGACGCGAGCATGCGACCCACAGCGGCGGGTGCGGCTTCTGGACGGGCTTCGGCACGACGTTGCGCGGCGGCATCGACACGAATTGGCCCTCGTAGCCGGTGAAGGGAACTTCGGTCATGCAGCGGATCGCGATCTCGAGTCCCTCGAGCCACTGTTCGCGCTTGAGCGCAGGGTCGATGCGGAAGCCACCGAGCTCGGCCTCCGAGGACGATTCACCGGAACCGAACTCAACGCGGCCGCCGCTGACGAGATCGAGCATCGCGATGCGCTCGGCCGTCCGGGCCGGGTGGTTGTAGAAGGGCGCGGTTTGGACGATGCCGTGTCCGAGGCGGATGTCCTTCGTGCGCTGACTGGCCGCGGCGAGAAACACCTCCGGCGCGCTCGAGTGCGAGTACTCCTCGAGGAAGTGATGCTCGACCTCCCAGCACGTGTCGAAGCCCATGCGGTCGGCGAGCTCGACCTGCTCGAGCGCGTCCTGGATGATCTTGAGTTCGCTTCCTTCGTCCCACGGACGCGGCAGCTGGTGCTCGTAGAAGATCCCGAATTTCATGACGACCTCCCCGGTCGGATAGAAATTGCAGTGGTTATGCAAATAGGGTAGGACCGCAGGTGGCACCCCCGCAACCCGATATCGTGGCGCGCCCATGCCTGATCGAACGGTGCTCGACAACCCCATCTGGCCTGCCATCTCCGGCCCCCAGGCCCACCTTGCCGAGCGGATCTCCTCCGCCGGACGCTTCCACCCCGACGTTGCTCCGTTCTGCGCGATCGCCGACGATCCGGAGGCCTGGCCCGACCTCGCGAGGCTCGTCGGGCCCGGGCAGCGCGCGCTGCTGTTCTCGGCCGGCGTCGAGGTCGGCGACGGCTGGACCGTCGACCACAGCTTCCGGTGCCTGCAGTTCGTCGCGAACGACCTGAAACCGCGCAAAGGACTCGAGCTCGTCGATCTCACGCCGGACGATGTCCCGGACATGATCGCACTCGTCGAGGCGACGATGCCCGGACCCTTCGGCCCCCGGACGATCGAGATGGGGCGCTACTTCGGCCACGAGCTGGACGGGCGGCTCGTCGCGATGGCCGGCGAGCGCGTGCGGCTACCCGGGTACGCGGAGGTCAGCGCCGTGTGCACCGTGGACGAATTCCGCGGACGAGGTCTCGGCGGCGAGCTCACGCTTGCCGTCGCCGAGCACATCCGAAGTCGCGGGGACGAAGCATTCCTTCACGTACGCTTCGACAACACCAACGCCATCCGCCTCTATGAATCGCTCGGGTTCACCGTCCGACGCGATGACGTGGACGTGATCATCCTGACTTCGCCGGCGGAGAAGATCAGGTGAACGCCACGCCGCCGAGGACGGAGTCGATGCCCTCGAGCGGGACGCGGCGGTAGAGCGCAAGCAGAAGATCGGACGCGGGTGCGCTGAGCGTCACGTCCGCAGAGCCGCCGCGGGCTTCGACGTTCCCGCTCGGTTCCAGAAGCCAGTCGCTGCCGGTATCGGTGGCGTGGATATGCACCACGTCGATGCCGGGCTTCCATTCGTTCCGCGACGGGAGGCTGATGCGCAGGAACTCGTCGATCGAATCGTCCGCGATCTCCGGCGCGATCGGTGACGCAACACGGGTGGCGTGCTCGATGTCCCACCGATGGATCGCGGCCTCTTGCACTTGGTGACGGAGGATGAACGCGACGTCGTCCTGCTTCGCCCAGCTCCACACCTTCGTGGACGGATCGGCGTCGGTGAGCGCCGCGATCAAGCGGTCGGTCATCTCACGGCCCTGCGCGACGAGGTCGCGGTAGCCGGCGGCCGGCGTCGGATGTTCGACGCCGTCGAGCGCCGACAGGTCGGTGACGCTCTTCTCGACGAGGAGCGCCCAGAAGTAGTGCACCTCCGCGAGGTGTTGCACGAGATCCCGGACGGACCACTCGGGACAGCTCGGCACGCGTGCGTCCGGATCCGCGCTGTCCGCTGCCGCGTAGAACGCCGCGCTTTCATCGCGGATGGCCGTGAGGTAGTCGAGCATCGCTCGTTTGTATCAGACCTGTATCGTGACCGCGTGCGCCTAGGCCCACCGGGGACGGAAGACGCCGTCCGCATCGTCCTGCTCGGCAGCGGCGAGCTTGGACGCGAGGTCGCGATCGAAGCGATGCGTCTCGGCTGTGAGGTCGTTGCCGTCGACCGCTACGCCGGCGCACCTGCGATGCAGGTCGCGCACCGCAGCCACGTCGTGACGCCGATGACCGACGCGCGGCGATTGCGCGCCGTCCTCGAAGAAGAGCGCGCCCGGCCGTGTGCCGAGCTGCTCGTCGTCCCGGAGATCGAGGCGATCGCGACCGATGAGCTCGTGAAGCTCGAAGCGGACGGTCTGCGCGTGATCCCGACGGCACGCGCGGCCCGATTGACGATGGATCGCGAGGGCATCCGCCGGCTCGCCGCCGAGGAGCTCGGCCTCCCGACGTCCGCCTACCGCTTCTGCGACTCCCTCGACGAAGTCGAGTCGGCCGTCGCCGAGCTCGGTGCGCCGTGCGTCGTGAAGCCTGTGATGTCGTCGTCCGGAAAAGGACAGAGCGTCGTCCGGGAACGAGGCGATGCAACCGAAGCATGGCGCTACGCACAGTCGGCCGGACGAACCGCCGCAACGCGAGTCATCGCCGAGGCGTTCGTCGACTTCAGCTACGAGATCACGCAACTGACCGTGCGTCACGCGGGCGGAACCTCGTTCTGCGCGCCTATCGGACACGTCCAGATCGACGGCGACTACCGCGAGAGCTGGCAACCTCATCCGATGCCCGTCGACGTCCGCGAGAAGATCCAGAAGATCGCCACGCAAGTGACCGACGCGCTCGGAGGTTACGGGATATTCGGTGTCGAGCTCTTCGTCGGCGATGACGGCGGCGTGCTGTTCAGCGAGGTGTCACCCCGGCCGCACGACACCGGGATGGTGACGATGGTGTCGCAGCAGCTGTCGGAGTTCGCATTGCACGTCCGGGCGATCCTCGGTCTTTCCGTTCCGTTGCCCGAGATCGCAGTGCTCAAGCCCGGCGCGAGCGCGGTGCTCCTCGCCGAACGCGAAAGCGATGCGCCGATCGTGCAGGGTATCGAGGACGCGCTCGCGACAGACGAGAGCGTCGAAGTGAGGATCTTCGCGAAGCCGGACGCCCGTCCGAACAGAAGGATGGGCGTTGCCCTCGCGACGGCCGACGATGTCGGGACGGCGCGCAACCGCGCTCGCGCCGCGGCATCACAGATGCGAGTTGTTTAGATCACTTCGCGGATGTACGCGATGTCCTGGTTGAAGTAGCCGCCCGAGAGTCCCGGGACGACGATCCCCTTGAACGTGAGGGATGTGCCGCCGCTGAGGTTGACGAAGTTGTCCGCGTAGATCTGGCCGGTTGCGACGAGGGTCCCACCGCTGTTGACAACCGAGCACGGCGTGTAGAGGAGCGTGTCGAGGTTCGAATCGATCATGGTCTGACCGCTCAGGGTGATCCCGCTCGGGTTCGGGCAGCTGCCGCCCGGCGTCTGACCGATCGAGAACATGAGCAGCAGCTTGTGCCGATTGCTCGGGCCGTCGGGGTTACTAAAGGTCGATCCTCCGCTGATGGCCAAGCTTCCGTCGCTGACGATGGCGAGGTCGCCTTTGGGTTTGATGTTCTTGCCGCCGCTGATCGAAAGCTGGCAGTTCGTTCCCGAGATCCGGACGAGCTGGTTCCCGGCCGTCTGGGTTCCGTTCAACGTGGTGAGGAACGCGATGGCGTTCGTGCAAGCGTTTGAACCTGTGTACGTATTGACCGTGTATCCCGTCCAGTTCGACTGGTTGTAGGTGTAGCCCGGCCATGGCTCGACGGGAGGTGGTGCGGGACACGCCGTCGGGTGCTGCGCGCCGTTGATCGTCCCGCTGTTTACGATCCCTGTGCATGCGTTGGCGTCGCCTTTGATCGTCGTCCCGCCTCCCGAGACGTTGATGAGCGACGTCGCCGAGTTCGCATTGCCCCAGGCGATCGACCCGCCACTCATCGTGATGCTCTTCTCGACGGTGAGGTCGCGCTTGACCTGCGTCCCACCGCTCATGATCAGGGTTCCTTGAGTTCGCACGGCACCGTTGACCGTTCCCCCGCCGCTCATGACGAGGTTGCCGTTCGAGTACACGTCGCCGTTGTCGGGGTTCCCGATGACGTTTGCCTGTCCCGAATCGGTGAAGGTCGTACCCGCGTAGATCGCGTCGTTGCCAAACGAGCCGCCCGCCGCCGGCGTCAGCCGGACGAACGACTCCATCGTCCGGGTTGAGGTCCCTTCGGTGCCGACGGAGCGGATCAGGATGCCCGACGGTGTCGATGTCGGTACGCCGCCGGCGCACGTGATGACGCCCTGGTTTGCGTCGTAATAGGTGACGGAGACGGAGTATTGCGCGCTCGGTGCGATCGCCAGCGGCTGATTGGCCAACGGCGTCCCGCACGGTACCTGCGCCGACGGCGTCTGCTGCACGACCAAGAAGAACCGATCGAGACCCGCTTCAGCGGCACTGACCGACTGGACGCGCGAGCGGTCGCCGCCGCTTGCCGACAGGTCGTGTGAAGACACGGCGAACGCCGTCAGGCTCAGCGCGGTCATGATCATCATCACGAGGATCGCAGTGATCGTCGCGATCCCACGATCGTCATGGAAGCGGATCCTCGAGCGCATCAGTACGGAGGGACTCGTTGCCCGTCGGCCGTTGACTGCGACGGGTCGGGGACATCGGGGCCGCATTGGTGCAAGTCGCTGACGATCGTGGAGTTTCGGCCGCTGATCGAATCCTGCGCGCTAACGGTTGGGACGAGACCGGAGATCGGTCCGTTTCCGACGTCCGAGTTCGCGAGAAGCTCGATGTTGATGAGGTTGATCTTCGCAAGCGTAAATGCCGGGGTGTTCTGGGCCCGGTTCTGGATACCGGTCGCAAGCGTTCGCCAGCTAGACACCTGCGTTGGGTCGTTCGCGTCGCTCCACGCAGGATCCCAATCGCGACGCTCGAGCTCGCCGCCGCTCGTGATGCGGTATTGGACGCAGCGCTTTCCGCCGCGTGTCGGAACGTTCGCTTCGGAGAACACGCGCATCGAATAACCTGAGACGATGTCGCCGGACGCGTAGTTCTCGTTCGTCGGGTTGTACAACAGGTCGCTCGACCGGATCTCTCGATCCATCGCTTCGATGGCGAGGCGGAGCTGATCGTTACTGTCGGTTCTTGAGAGTTCCCGCTGGACGTTGAACTGTGTGCTTGTGAGGGAGCCGAGCACCATCATGGTCACGAGACCGAGTAGACCCATGTACACCAAGAGTTCGGTGAGCGTGACGCCGTCCTCGTCTCGGAAGCGCTGGATCATGACGTGGGAGCCTGTGCGTAACTCGCGCCGGCGAGCAGCGTTCCCGGGTCGAGATGCAGATCCAGGTCGGCGATGACACTCCCGGCGTGGCTCATCGTGTACTCGACGTCGATCGTGATCGGCGCAGGGTTCGCGTCCGCCTTCGTGCGCGTACATCCGGAGCCGCAGTTCGCGGGGTCGTGCACGATCGTTTCGTCGCCGCGATGGATCGTGCCGCTGAGCGTGATGACCACCTGGTGCGCGGAGTCGTTGATCGTCAGGGTCGGAACGGTGATGTCACCGGTGACACCCGAGAATGATCCGTCGCTTGAGATCGTCTTCGTCGTGTAGTTCCCATTCGAGTCGAAGTACTTGACCTGTCCGCCGGCGTTCACTGCGGCCGACGGCGCACTCGTGCCGGTCCCGGCCTCGGCCGTCGCCGTCTCGGTGTAACCCGACAGTTGAACGTAGTAGCCGGCCCAATTGCCCGGCGCGGCGGTGACATTCGCCGGTAGACCGCCGATGTTGATGGTTTGGGCCCCGCGCGTCACCGTCACGCGGGCGCATCCATCGCCGCTCGTTGTCGTGCACTTCGGGGACGCACCCGTTGTCAACCGTTCGGTCACGGCGGTGCTTGGTGCGCTCTGGGGACCGCTTGAAGCCAGTATCGCGTTCCCCATATCCGTCGAGCCCGCTTGCATGGCAAGCGTGATGTTGGCCGTCGACATCTGCTTCATCGACGCGGACGCACACGGAAGCGAATCCGTCTTGTTGGTCAGGCCGGACAAGTTCGGACAGTTCCGCGTCGGCGAAGAGGTCGTTGACGCGGAAGTGGTAGCAGTCGTCGCGCCGGTGTCGCCTCCCGACGTCACACCTGCCGACAGCGAGTTACCGCCGCCCGACAACGATGCCGTTGCCGGAGTCTGCGTCGGTGGACTGAGCGTCGAGTACATCGAGCCGGGTTGGTCCGGATCGTTGTTTGCGGCAGAACCGGCCGTCTGGATGGCGGCGTCGCTCGGATCGGAGTCGGTCTGCTGGATCTCGCCGCCCGAGCTCTGCACGCTGGCTTCCGCGACAACGATCTGCTCAACGCGCAGATCGGCCGTCGCTTTGGGGAGCCACATGTCGGCGTGGTCGAGCGAAATCCCCGAGATGCCGGCCGACTCTGGGTGCGGCTCGACGTGCACCGATCCCGTGGGAACCTGTCCGTCCGTCGCGAATGACGCGAGGCAAGGTCCGGAGAACGGACGTGTCGCAGTCGACAGGCAACCCGTCGGGTAGTGGAGGATCGTCTCGGCCTGGGTCTGTCCGCGCGCGGACTTGCCGATCGGAGTCCACGTCACGAGGACGGTCACGCGGTAAGCGCTCGTCGTCGGATCGTTCTGGTAATTGGTGAGGTACGTCGCGATCGTGAAAGTCGTCGGACCAACCGTCTGGGTCTGGATGTGCGGGTACAACGGCGACGGCGGAGAATCCTGCACCGTTTGCTGCGCGACGACGGTCTCGTTCCCGTAACACTTGGCGGTGCCGCACGTCGTGAGCGCCGGGTCGGATGCGATGTCGGTGGCGTTGAGCCCGAGTTTGACTTCGTTGAGCGGGAGCGCGCGGATCTGTTCCATCGTTTGGTTGGCAAGCGCGTTCCCACTATCGCGCTCCCGCGCAACGCCCGTCGCCACGAGACTCGACGTGACGGTTCCCGCTAGGAGCGCGAGTGCCGTCGCCATGATCCCCGAAGCGATCATGAGCTCGATGATCGTGAAGCCGTCTTCGCCGCGGCGGCCGCGGGCGGCGAACCGGAGAAACGCCGATCCTCGGCGGCTCATGGCCGGATCAACGTCGATCGCGTCACGCTGTGCAACGTCGACGCGCGGGCCGGGTACTCCCACGTGACGACCACTACGACGCGCTTGTAGTTCTGCGTCCCGGGGATCTTGGGGTCGTCGACCCATGTGACGTACTGGTAGATGTTGAACTGCGTGACTCCGACCGTCACCGGATCTTCGATGTGGGGGAGCGCGCCGTTCGTCGTGTCGACGATCAGCGGCTCGGACGGCTGGGGTCCGGCACTTCCGTCCGAGTCATAGGTCCGTCCGTTCTCGCTGACGTTGAAGTCGGGATTCGATGCATCGGTGCTGTGGGCCGGCGGACACGCCGGGTTGGGATCGACGCAGTCGTTGAGGGCGACGCGGCCATAGTCGAGGTTGTGGGCGTGCTCGATGGCTTGCTCGGCGACGCTCGTTCCGAGTGAACGCTGGCGTGCTTGTCCGACGAGCGAGAAGCCCGAGCTCATCGTACGGATCACTCCCGTGATGGCCGCGGCCGCGACCATCGTGGCGACGCAGACCTCGACGATCGCTATCCCTCGCTCATAGCGAAGCGCGCGGCGCCACGAGGCGGGCCGCGCGGCGACCATTAGGAAGTTCAGGCGCTTCTTCACAGGTAGATGCCCTCCGCAATGACCTTCGGCATCTGGAGCCATCAGGTTGAACGAAGGGTCAACCCCTTCGGTTCGTTCGTATGGGTGAGTGATAGGTGTCCAATCCGGAGGATTGGGTTTACCCTTGACGGGCCGGCAGGCGCTCTGGGAGCGCTCATAGGGGCTCCGGCGAGGATCGAGGAGGCAGGGGTGACCCGCCGGCGGCGTTCGCTTCCCGCGATAGAGGCCTTGATCGGGAACGGGTTCCTGACGTCCCAGGAGGCCTCTGACCTGCTGGGCTCCGCCGCCCGGAGCGGACGTGTCCTCGGCGAGGTTCTACGGGAGGAGCATCCGGGCATCCCCGTCGCCGCGGCGCTCGACCACCCGTTCA
>Ga0307479_10006202_pt1 | contig 10973 bp, 7 predicted proteins | sample atmos_gasesECM4C_FD_203743 | JGI IMG/M metagenome (GOLD analysis project Ga0307479, IMG submission 203743) | Hardwood forest soil microbial communities from Morgan-Monroe State Forest, Indiana, United States - atmos_gasesECM4C_515 | ecosystem: Environmental > Terrestrial > Soil > Temperate...
TCGTCATCATGCGGCTCTGCAAATCTTCGACGCTGTTGGTGAAAGCACTCGTGAGCTCGGCGCGCTCGTTGAAGCTCACCAGGAAGAACTCATCCGCCGGATTGGCGGTCTTGAAAAATTGCACCGCAGCTTCGCGCGCTTTGCCGATTTTATTGGCCATGCTTCCGCTGAGGTCGAAGATCACGCCGATGGAAATCGGCACATCCTCGGAGGAAAACGTCACGACTTCCTGTTGGATGTTGTCTTCGAACACGAGGAAATTATCGGGATCGAGGCCCGTCACCAAACGATTGTAAGGGTCCGTTACCGTCACGTTGACGAGCGCAAGGTCCACATCCATGTGCAGCCCTTGACTGGGCTTGATGGGCGTCCCCGGCGTATCCTTTTTCACGTCGTCTTTCACTTTAGATTCGTCAGGGTTGGTCTGCGCGACAGCGCAGGTATTGAAGAACGACGCGAACAGGAAGGTAGCCAGGATTGAAAATATCAGAACCCGGGATGTTGCGCGCTTCACGGGGCCCCCATTATCCCGGCCCTGCCGGGATGGCCGCGCGGGTGTGGACAAGCTGTGATTCTACCACTGGCGCGAGCCAAGACAAGCCTAAAAACTCAAAGTGACGATGCGTTCCGAACGGCAAGAACGACCAGGTGTCCTGCTGTGGTAGCATCGCCGCTGAATGCAAATCCTCCCATCCATTAGACTGGAAAGCGCGAGAAAAGATTCCCGAGAACTGGAGACCCTAGCGCGATGAGTTTGGCCAAGATCGTGGTGGTCATCCCCGCACGTTACGGTTCGACGCGCCTGCCCGGGAAGCCGCTCGTTTCGTTGGCCGGCAAGCCCATGATCCAGCATGTTTACGAGCGCGCCGGGATGGCCGAGAGGGCCGACCGTGTGATGGTAGCGACCGACGATGAGCGCATCTTGAAGGCCGTGGAAGCATTTGGCGGCGAAGCGCGCATGACGAGGCCGGATCATCGCACGGGCACCGAGCGCGTGGCGGAAGTCGCCGCTCACATCGAGGGCGATGTGTTCGTGAACGTGCAGGGGGACGAGCCGCTGCTTGATCCTGTGGCTATTGATGTAGCGGTCAACGCGCTGCTGGAAGAACCGGCAGCATCCATCGCAACAGTGGCAACGCCGATCAAGACACCGGCGGATATCATGGACCCAAACATCGTAAAGACCGTTCTGGATTTTGACGGGAATGCGCTTTATTTTTCACGCGCTCCCATCCCCTGGGTGCGCGATACGGCAGGAAAGGTTCTGGCGCGGCATTTGAAGCACCTGGGACTGTATGCGTTTCAACGAGACGCTCTGCTCGAATATCCGACGCTGCCGCAGGGCGACCTGGAACGCGTCGAACAGCTCGAGCAACTACGCTGGCTGGAAAATGGGTGGAAAATTCGCGTCGCCGAGGTCGAGCACGACGCAGTCAGCGTGGATGTGCCCGAAGATGTGGCTCGTGTAGAAAAGCTTTTACAAAAGTAAAAGTGCCCGGCGGGAACGCCGCCGGGCAGAGTCTTGTCGTTGTTTTCGTGGTGCTTCGCGTACGGAATTAAGGTTGTGCGACGACGGTGCCAGCGATGACGTGGTTGGCGTCGAAGCCGATGAGGAGAATGGTGTTGGAGTCGACGAGATAGGCATGATAGGCAAACGTCGTCGAAGGTGAATTGCCGGTGACAACCTGATAGCCGTTGACGCCAGTGCCGTCGCCGTTGATCGAGATGGAAACGGTGATGGGGACATTAGTGAAAAGATTCTTGTTGGTTGAGCCGAGTTCGGTGAAATCCATAGCGCCGTTGAACCCGTTTGCAGCTGCATTGGGCGTGTACTGACCCACGAAATCTTCCTCGAACTGAAAATTGTTGGAAGAGCCAAGGTTAATTCCGCTCCAATTGAAGGCAAAGTTCGTTGTCGGCGAAATGGAAATGGGTCCGGCGGCTTGCGCAAGCATGGTGCCGTCGGCAACAACGCCGGAGCTGGTGTCCTGAATCACTGCCTGGGTTGGGGAGACGAGATAAAAGACGAATGAGAAAGGATTGAAACCAGGTTCGGTAAACGTGAGAGTTCCGCGGCCGCTTCCCACGACGGTTGAATTGGTATCGATGGCGTAGGCGGCTGAGGTGGGATTATTTGAAGGCATGAAGGAATGGCGCGTTCCGAAGTTGTTGTCGTCGAGAAAAATGGTGTTGAGGTTTCCGCTGCCGTCCGCGGTGAATCGGCCAGCACGCGTGATGGGACCAGCGGTGCCGAGCACGGAGGAGCCCCCGATGAGGAAGGCGAAGTTCCCGCTGAAGGCAGAAGTCTGCGTGGGGATCGCGCCGTTTTGCAGGACGGCATCGCCAAGAGTGGCGCCGGTGTCGATCTCCATCAACTTGAAACGCGTGTTATCGACGATGTAGAAGACGAAATTTCTGCTGTTGATGGTAATTGTCCCCCGGCCAAACGTTGTACCATTCGAGTTGCTGTCCACCGCATAGGTTGACGTCGGGACAGCCAGAGGACCCGCAAGGGCTCCTCCATCATTCACGTCCATCGTTCCACCTTGGACGTTTCCGCTGCCATCCGTCTTAATTTGTCCAATCATGGAGATCGGAAATGCTTGAACATTGGGATTATTGCTGTCAACACCGGAAACGTCGAATATGTAATTGAGGCTGATGCCCGGATTGCTGAATGACCCCGGCGATTGCAGATTGAAATTGCCGCTGGACGTGGCATTGAGGTCGGTCTGAATCATGAAGCCTTTATTGGAGGAGATCAGCGTAATGCTCAATAGCAAGCTGCTTGTTGCGTTGGTCAGGGTAAGAGTGCCGCGGCCATTGGACTGGATCGTGTAGTTGCCGCCAGTGAAGGAAACTTGCGTTACGCCGCTGACGCTGTTCACGTCTTCGAGACCGTTGCTTATGTTGCCGGCTCCGTCAGCGAAAAAGCTGCCGACGCGTGCGATAAAGGCGCCGTTCAGGTCTTCTCCGCTCATGGAATAGGCGTATTGACCCTTCAGGCTGGCGTTGGAGAAATTTCCGACCGGAGGAGGGGGAGGCGGAGTCGAGCCACCTCCGCCACAAGCGGCGGAAATTGAGGCAAATGCGACCGCTGCAAACAGTAGAAGTCGCTTCACGGGACATCCCCCTTTGGGAGCATTGGGCTGAGCGCGGGGCATTAAACAGAAACCCTCGCCTCTATTGAACACGCGCGCAGAAAAAATGTTTCGGGGTTTTACGGCCTAATTTCTAAGCCGCACGCGCCTCAAGGGTTCGATTTGACAGTTTTGCGAGTCACGTTCATAATTGCTTGTACGTCACTCCTGTGGAGGGCAGACAAGCCCGGCGAGCTGGAGGCAGCCAGACGCGGGCTACACGGATGGCGCCAAAATATATCTTTGTAACCGGCGGTGTTGTTTCTTCACTGGGAAAAGGCGTTGCCGCCTCCTCAATCGGCTGTCTCCTCGAAAGTCGCGGTTTCAAAGTCACTCTTCAGAAATGCGATCCCTATCTGAACGTCGATCCGGGCACGATGAGCCCGTATCAGCACGGAGAAGTGTTCGTAACGGAAGACGGTGCGGAGACGGACCTCGACCTCGGCCATTACGAGCGCTTTACCCACGCTAAACTCTCCCGCGACAATAATTGGACCACCGGGCGCATCTACGAAACCATTCTCACCAAAGAGCGCCGCGGCGATTTTCTCGGCAAGACCGTCCAGGTGATTCCTCACGTCACCGATGAAATCAAGGCCGCGATCAGGAAAGTTTCGGAAGGCGTGGACGTAGTCATCGTCGAGATCGGCGGGACCGTCGGCGACATTGAATCGCTTCCCTTCCTGGAAGCCATCCGTCAGATGCGCCTGGAACTGGGGCCGGAAAACACGCTATTCGTTCACGTCACACTGGTGCCGTTCATCGCCTCCGCGGGCGAATTGAAGACTAAGCCGACGCAGCACAGCGTAAAAGAGATGCTGGGCATCGGAATTCAGCCGGATATTCTGCTGTGCCGCAGCGACCGCCACATTCCCGCCGAGCTCAAGAAAAAAATCGCACTGTTCTGCAATGTGGCTGAGTCGTGCGTCATTTCCATGGAGGATGTGGGCACTATCTATGCGGTTCCCGTAGAACTGGCGCACGAAGGTTTGGACGCGCAGATTCTGCGATTGCTGAGACTCCAAGAACATCCGCAGGAGATGAAGCCCTGGCTGGACCTCGTTCACCGGCTGCATCATCCCGCCGGAGAAGTGCACATCGCTGTTGTCGGCAAGTACGTGCAGCTCGAAGACGCGTACAAGAGCTTGCGGGAAGCGCTGCTCCACGGTGGGCTGGCGCACAATCACAAAACGGTGCTCGAATGGATCGAAGCGGAAGAGATTGATTCAGCAGAGACCGCCGCGACGCGCTTGCGAGGGTATGACGGAATCCTGGTTCCGGGCGGGTTCGGCAAGCGCGGAATTCAAGGAATGGTATACGCCATTCAGTACGCCCGCGAGCACAAAATTCCATTCTTCGGCATCTGCCTGGGGATGCAGTGCGCCACGATCGAGTACGCGCGAGACGTCGCCGGGCTGAAGCAGGCGGACAGTTCGGAATTTGATCCGCGGACCCCTCACCGCGTCATTTATAAGCTGCGAGAACTGCTTGGGGTCGATGAAATGGGCGGCACCATGCGGCTGGGCGCGTGGCTTTGCAGGCTCGAGCCGGGCTCCTTCGCGCACAAGGCCTACGGCACACTGGAAATCAGCGAGCGCCACCGGCACCGTTACGAATTCAATCGCGATTACGAAAAAACACTAGTCGGGGCGGGTCTGCGGATCACCGGGCGCACCCCGGACGAGAATTACGTGGAGATCATCGAGGCGCCGGAGCATCCCTGGTTCCTGGGGTGCCAGTTCCACCCGGAGTTCAAGTCCAAACCGCTGGAGCCGCATCCGCTTTTTGCGGCTTTCGTCGGTGCGGCGCTGGAACACAAGAAAAATAAAGCGCGTCCCGTCCCCGAGCCCAAGCGCGTGCAGGTCGTGGGGGTCACGCCACACGTCACCGCCTGAATCGTTGCAAACGCAGCGCTGGCTGCCTATTGCAGCTTCCGTTTAGCGATGCGAAAGATCGCCCAGGCACCGTAGCCCGCCGCTACCAGAATTGCGGCTCCAATCGCGCTGTCCTGCAATCGAATCACGCTGTTAACGTGCTGCTCTCTTTTCAGGGCAGCCTCATTCTCGGCAGTGGGATTCTTGTACCAAGCAAAAAAAAGCCCTATCGAAGGCTTGCCGATGGAGATGCTCCGTTGAATAGATAAACCCAAATGCCAGCGAGTAGGCCAGCACTCCAACCCCAATGTACCTAGCGAGCCGCATCTCCTGCAGACTACTTGAAGTTAGAGGACAGAAATTGGCTAATTTCGCCAGCCGTGCGTTAAGACGTTAACCGCTTTCGTTTGAGCGTTGAAGCTATGTTATCTTCATCGCACAAGATGTCAGATGAAAAGGAAGTTGCGCTCGGCTCGCTTCGCCTCGGCGGCGGAAATCCACTTTTTCTGATCGCCGGACCTTGCGTCATCGAAAGCGAAACGCATGGACGAAAGATCGCCGAACAGGTGATGCGAATTGCCGCTGATGCGGGAATTCCTTATATCTATAAGGCTTCCTACGACAAAGCGAATCGTTCTTCCGTGAAATCGTTTCGCGGGCCGGGACTCAAAGAAGGATTGCGCATCCTCGGAAAGATCAAGAACGACCTGAATATTCCCATTCTGACCGACATTCACGAGCCCTCGCACGCCGCGCCCGCTGCGGAGGTTTGCGACATCTTGCAAATTCCCGCGTTTCTTTCAAGGCAGACCGATTTGGTCGAAGCGGCCGGAAGGACCGGGCGCATCATCAACGTAAAAAAAGCGCAGTTTCTCTCGCCGTGGGACATGGCCAATGTCGCGGAGAAAATTGCCGGCACCGGAAACATGAAAATTATTCTCACCGAGCGCGGCACGTCGTTCGGCTACCAGAATCTCGTTGTGGACATGAGGTCTTTCCCGATCCTTCAGAAAATTGGGTATCCCGTGGTCTTCGACGTGACCCATTCCGTGCAGCTTCCGGGCAGCGAGGGCCATGCGAGCGGCGGCCAACCGGAGTTTATCGAGCCGCTGGCACGGGCGGGAGTGGCGGCGGGAGTCGATGGCATTTTCCTGGAGATGCACGACAATCCCGCCGAGGCGCTTTCCGATGGCGCCAACGCTTTGCCCTTACCTCAACTTCCTGCGCTGCTCGCGAAATTGAAAGAACTGGGTGCGATGGTTCGTCGCTGGAATACCGCATGAGGACGAACGACCTGACGCATTACACCTTGCTTGATGGGGCGCAGCATGCTGCGCCCCTACAATCGAGGCGTTGGGTGTTGATACCGTCCGACTTGGTTCGAGGACGATCATGAGCTTGGACACGGCGCGGCGTGTTTTGAGAATCGAAGCGCAGGCCATTCAGGATGTTTTCGCGCGCCTGGATGCGAGCTTTGAGAAAGCTGTGGACGTCCTTTTCGACTGCAAAGGCCGAGTGGTCGTAACCGGGATGGGCAAGTCCGGGCTGATCGGAAGAAAAATCTCGGCCACATTGTCGAGCACCGGCACGCCGTCGTTTTTCCTGCACCCGGCAGAGGCGCTGCACGGCGATCTCGGCATGCTTGCGCGAGGTGACGCGATGCTGGCTGTCTCCTACGGTGGCGAGACCGAAGAAATTATCCAGCTGCTCGAAGCGCTAAAGCGTTTGGAAGCCCGTCTCGTCACGCTCACCGGAAAGATGCATTCGACACTCGCCGAGGCAAGCGATGTGGCGCTCGATGTGAGCGTGCGCGAAGAAGCTTGCTCATTAAACCTGGCTCCGACCGCCAGCACAACCGTGGCGATGGCCGTTGGTGATGCCTTGGCGGTTTCGCTGCTCGAGCGGCGCGGCTTCCGCCCCGATGATTTCGCGGCGCTTCATCCCGCGGGGAGACTTGGGAGAAAGCTTCTCCGCGTCGAACACAAAATGCACGCGGGAGATGCCCTGCCGCGCGTCCATGCGGACACGCCGATGCCTGACGTCATTCACGAGATGAGCCGGAAGGGGCTGGGCATGACCACGGTACTCGAACCGGATGGGAGGCTGGCGGGAATCGTGACGGATGGCGATCTTCGCCGCCTGATGGAAAAACATCGCGGCGCAACACTGGAGATGACGGCCGGCGCCTGCATGACGCGCAATCCGCAAACGATCGGCCCGCACGTTTTGGCCAGCGAGGCGCTCAATCTGATGGAAAAGAGAAAAATCACCTCAGTTGTGGTCGTGGATGAGGCCAAGGGTGTCTTGGGCGTGGTGCACTTGCATGATCTTTGGACGCTGGAGCTCATGTAGCAAACGGATCGAAAATGGGAGGGTGCCTTGGCGAAGGGTGGCAAGAAGATTCCGGCCGGCGTGGCGAACCGCGCAAAGAAGATTCAGGTGCTGCTCATGGACGTTGACGGCACAATGACGGATGGTTCCGTTGCGCTGCTCTCGCAGCCCGACGGCACTGCGCTGGAAATAAAAACGTTCGATGCTCACGACGGCCAAGGCCTGACGTTGGCACACACCGCGGGACTTCGAACTGGCTGCATCACGGGCCGAGAAAGCCCCGCGCTGCTGCGGCGCGCCCGCGAGATGAAAATGGAATTCATTTACCAGAAGCAGCCACTGAAGATGCCGGCCCTCGAAGAAATCATGCAGAAAGCCGGCGTCTCGGAGTCGGCCGTCGCCTATGTTGGCGACGACTTGCCCGACTTGCCGATCATGCGGCGCGTGGGACTTGCCATCGCTGTGGGCGACGCGGTTCCTCAGGTGAAGAAAGCGGCGCACTATGTCGCCAAAGCCCATGCCGGGAAGGGAGCGATCCGCGAGGCGGTGGAAGTCATTTTGAAGTCGAAGGGCATCTGGGAAGAGATGATTGACAAAGCCCGCGCATAAGGGTGGCTAGCGCAAACGCTGATTCGTTCCAGTTTTGATAGTGGATACACTGCCGCGAATCACCGTCACGGACGCGGCCGAGAGAGAAAATTTCGCACCCGGTTCTCCCTTTATTGTGTATTTCACCGCAGGGCCGTCTGGATCGGCAGTGCCCCCATCCAGATCCGGATGCCACTGATATTGTTCCTTGCCAAATGTCGTCACGCCGACTGGCCCTGCGAAGAAACCCGCCGTGCCCTTCACCGAGTCATCGAAGGAAATTCCAACGGTGTGTGAATTTTCCTGATCTTTATTGATGATGAGCAGCGCCCACTGCCCGTCCGGCCGCTGCACCGCGTAGGAGGTCACCAAAACGTGACCCGCGCCATCACCAATATCGCTCGCCGCAGGAAAAACTCTGTGCACTCCGCCGCCTGGCTGCACCCACTCCAGATTGATGAGCTGGCTCGCGAAATATTGAGAGAGCGGCTGACGGATCTTCAAATCCTTATCGGCGGAGAAAAATTCAAAAGTTCCCAGCGAGTCGTTATGCCCACGGCGCAAACCTTCTGGCAAGTAGTGAAAATAGTAGACCGCGTCCCCGCCACCGCTCAGAAACGCACCGATATAATCCGCAAGCCACAACGCACCCCAAACATCCACGTAGGCTTCCGAGGATTGCCAGGAAATGTTCGACTCGGTGATGAAAAGTGGGACGCTGGCCGGCACGCCATCTGCTCGCCATACTCTCATGATCTGCGTCACGAGATTCGCTTCATCGTACAGACTGCTCCACTGAATTTTTCCCGGCTCCATCGGATAGTGCTCGAAAGAAAAAAACGCCAGGTCGCTCAACCGGCCATGGGCTTTCAAATAATCCACGAAGCGCCGCGTCCATGACGTCTGGCCCTGCGCGTCGGGCCAGGTCTCGATGTCTTTGTTCACGCCGGTGAAAATCGGTCCGCCCAGCTTCAATTTCGGGTCTACTTTGTGGAGGGCAGTTGCAAATTGCAAGTACAAGGCGGCGTAATCTTCCGGGGGCGTGTAGTGCCCATCGGGTTCCTCGCCCATCTCCACGTAGGAGATCGGATACCCGCGTTTTTCGATATAGGCAATTTGCGCCGCAGCATCTTCCGGCGTGCCGTAGATCATCGCGATGGGAATCATCGCCGGAAGCCCGCGGGTCACGCCGCTGGTGAAGAAAAGGTCAAACCCCACCTGGTCGCCCGCGCGCTCATTGAGGACGCTTGGCTCGTGCCACGGGTCAACGGAAGAACAAAACGTCGCCGTCTGATCCTGGTCGGGCGTGTGGCGAATCAAATCGTGGAACTTGCCGTCCGGCGTGGTTGTTCCTAAATAAATTTCACGGATGGCGTATCCCACGCAGTTCCGCTTATCCGCCGAGCCGTGGGTGTCGCAGGTGTTCGACGAGGCCGTCATCAAGATGCGCACGTACTGCGCTGCGATTGGCTCGGTCACCAGTTGCAGCGTCGCATTCCCGTCTTTTCCTTCGGTAACAGATCCGCCCGGAAATGTCTGCCACACGCCGGCGGTGGGCTTGCGGATCGGATCCTCACCTGTCCAATACTGCACGAGATACTTTGTCGCGCGGGGTTCCGCCCAGGCGATGCGGATTGCAGTAACATCCAGTTTGCTGGCTAAATCCAAAATAACCCACTGTGGATGGAGCGCGTCGTCCTCCCCGGTGAACGCTTGCGTCAAATACGGATTACTCTTCCAGTAGCTATCCTGGTCCCCGTCCGTGATCCGCGAATAACCAACCGTGTCCGTGCCGTCGTCGCGTGTCACGCCGCGATGCGGCAGCGGATAGCCGTACGAGTGGTGAATCAGCTCTGGACCTGGCGCCGCGCTGCCGGTGAAGTACCCCTTGCCCGCCGGGTCGCTCCAAGTTCCCTGCGGATTCCAATGCCACGCTTCGATGTGGAGTTCCGTGTTCTGGCGATAGGAGACAGTCTGCCATCCCGCCGAAAGCACCTGCTTGATGGTGTCGTCGACAAACAGTTTGTCGGCGGCGCCGTAGGGGAGCCGGTCGATCCCTGCGCCGAGCGCTTCGGTGGGACGAATCGTGTTTACCGCGTGGCTGGGGGTCGCATCAACGCGAATGCTCTGTGCCTTCACCTCTCCCGCACCGAATAAGAAGAGCAACAGCGCGGGCAATATGCGCAGCGACAATCTATTTCGTTTGCCCCATCGAACCATTCTCCGCTCCCTAAACCGATTTAATAGTGTCTTTTTATCTAATCGAGAATTTTGCGTCCCGTCAAGCGCGATCTTCGCGCGCTGGATCGCTTCTTTGGGTTTTCCCGAAAAGAGGTGAGTGCAAGAAATCGAGAAGAGTGGGCCAACTGCGCCAAAATCAATGGGAGAGGGCCGTGAGGGCGCCGGGCCCGCAGTTTTGGCCAGAGGCTGCCGACGAAACTGGCATTTCGCTGCGCGCGTGACAGCGTGCAGGGAGAGCGGCAGGAGATGGCAAAAACAGAGGAGAAGTCTCGCGACTTCTCCTCTTTGTATCGCAACCGTTCTCTTCTTACTGAATCGGCGAACTGGTGACTGCGGCTACGCCGGTCAGACCATAACGGATGACGCCCGTCTGATCCGTGAAGAAACTACGCTGCCCAGTCGTGCCACGATTCGCAGGATCACCGTTGACGGTATACTGCGTGTTGATACCACCAGCTGCGACGACACCACCATACGTGTTGAGGTAACCGCTCTTTGCCACGGTGCCAGACTGAGCCAGGACATCATCAATGAGGCAGGCGCTGGTCGTAGTTGCGCCGCCCGGCGTGGCGCATGTCGCGGCGACTCCTCCCAAGTCGGTCAACGCAACAGAATAGCCAATACTCGAGTAGGTTGTCGCGTAGGTAACCTCCGCAGTATTAATGCTGCGCAGAGAACCCACGTCCGAAGACTCGTTGGCTGCCATTTTCGAGCGCAGGAGGTTCGGGATGGCGATCGCCGCGATGATCAAAATGATCGCCACAACGATCAAAAGTTCGATAAGAGAGAAACCCTTTTG
>Ga0307479_10006203_pt1 | contig 10973 bp, 7 predicted proteins | sample atmos_gasesECM4C_FD_203743 | JGI IMG/M metagenome (GOLD analysis project Ga0307479, IMG submission 203743) | Hardwood forest soil microbial communities from Morgan-Monroe State Forest, Indiana, United States - atmos_gasesECM4C_515 | ecosystem: Environmental > Terrestrial > Soil > Temperate...
GGAGGAGCAGAAGACGAAACGCTTCAGTGCCGCGTGGCGGGCGATGTCAAGAAGAGTCGCGGTACCAAGAATATTGCTCTCCACGATGGCCATGGGATTGTCACGCGCCATCATGGGACCGGAAATTGCGCCGCAGTGTGCAATGTGTGAAATTGCTCCTTGTCGTATGAGTTTTTCCATCCCGCTGCGGTCTTCGAGCCGCGCGACAGTCAACTTTGCATCCTCACGTCCGTAGTTCGTTGCATCCGTCGCAATGACCCGGTCCGACCCGCCCAAAAGTTGCTCGCGAAGCGCCATTCCGATGAGGCCCGATGCGCCGGTAACGAGGATGTTCATGATGCCGTCCTTAACGCCTGCCAAGTTTCGGAGCCGCCATTGGAACGTCCCGGTAAAGGCGCATCAACTTCTCCTGAAAGGGTGGTTCGGTTTTAAGAATTGTTCCAGCTCTCGGGTCCGCGCCTTCGAGCATCGTGTCAGTAGCCTCGCGTGAAAAATCCATCACGAACTTCACGCGCTCTTGCCGCCGGTGGCCAACGCGGTCAGGCACGCAGGATAGAGGTTCTTCGGCCTCCAGCGTCTGGCGTATTACGTCGATTGTGACGCATGCGTCCTCGACCGCCTGAGTTGCGCCTTGCCCGAGCGTTGGGACCATCGGATGGGCCGCGTCGCCAACCAACAATACGGGGTCCGTGTTATTCGCAAAGTGGATGCTATCTTCTTGAATGCGCGCCCAGTGAATGCGTTCGAAGTGCTCTTCGATTTTTGAGATCATGAAGGCCACCTCGCGCGAGGGCTGGCTCTTTTCTGGCGTGTAGGCTTTGCGCAGCATCGCCGGATTTTTCATGGACTCCGGTATGCCGCCGCGAACCTCGATTGGAAATGAACCGGCGTAGTAGACAAAATCCCCCGGTACGCGGAACGCCAGCAATCGATTGGGGCCATTGAACCACTGCCCGTAGTCGTCAATGGGGCAATCTGCGCCGACTGGGTAAAGAATCCTATAGAGACAAACGCCCAGGAAAGTCGGATCCGCGGGTCCAAAGAACGTCTGTCGGACCAGGGAGTACCGTCCATCGCCAGCGATTAACAGGTCGATATCCTCGAGCACGCGCGGCTCGCGCTTTCCAGCGATTGTCAAACGGATGCGTGTCCGGCCATCGCTTTGGCTACCGCAGGCCACGACTTTGGAATCGAAAAGTACGTGATCTGCGATTTGTGCGCGCAACAGTCTGTAGAGCTCTCCCCAGCGGATTCGAATGCCAAAATTGTCGGCGACTTTCCGCAAGTCCAGATCCATCAGGACCTCGCCATCTGCCAGGGCCACGGTCCAAACCCGCCATGGAAGACTGTTCTCAACTAGGGATGTCGCCATCTCCGGTAATTGAGCACTTAAACATTTTAGAGCATTGGGGCCGACGTTGAGACCGGTACCCGCCTGAGATTGGTCGCCTGCGCCAACCTGCTCGAGACAAAAGACCTCCAGTGCGTCATAACTTTTTAGGCCGGCGGTGATCAGACTGCCGGCAATGCCAGCCCCGACCACCACGACGCGTTTCCTGGCTTTGCTCAATTTTTTCTCCTAAGGGGAACGCCAAGTCTGTTACGTAATGCTTTTGTACATGTCAGTGAAAGTGCTTGACCGGGAAGTCCGGCGGTTCTATACTCATAATATAGTCTATAGGCTATATTAATTATGTCAACGGCCTAATGACCCCCGGTCCCGCTGTCGAGGTGGGCGAGCCTTACGACCGCGTTGTGGTGCCAAGCCAGAGGGTGTGAACCATCGACGTTCCCGTAGCTTACCGGCGGGAAATCTGCCTAGCCGGGAGCGAAAGCGGACATGTGCACCGCGAATGCAGTCGCGGTGCGTATCTATCCGAACCCTGCCGAAGAGGTGGTCGCATGTCTGGCCTGTATAGACTGCCGGTGGGCGCAACTGCGGAGGCCCGTATGGCTTACAAAAGTATAGATAGCTCTTGCATCAGAAACGAATCCTGATCTGGAGAAGGTGCCAAGATGGCTACGAAAAGAGCGCTGGAAGGTTTGCTTGTGCTGGATCTAAGCCACATCATGGCGGGGCCTTTTTGCGCCATGATGCTTGGCGATCTCGGCGCCGACGTGATTAAAGTTGAGAAGCCCGCCGGCGAGGATTCTCGCCGTTTCGGCCCGCCTTTCATAAGCGGCGAGTCCGCGGCCTACCTGGGTTTGAATCGGAATAAACGCGACATTTGTATCGATTTGAAGACCGACGAGGGCAGGACAATTGTCCGCGAATTGGCCACCAAGGCTGATGTATTGATCGAGAACTTCAAGCCCTCCACCATAGCTAATCTCGGATTAGGCTATCAGGACCTTCGGCGGCTTAACCAAAAACTGGTCTATTGCTCGATTTCCGGATTTGGCCAAACGGGAAACTATCGAGAACGGGGTGGCTTTGACCTAATCGCCCAAGCGATGAGTGGGCTAATCAGCGTGACCGGATATCCCGGCAGCTCGCCGGCAAAAGTGGGGGTGCCAATTTCCGATCTCACCGCTGGGCTGTATAGCGCACAGGCCATCTTGGCGGCTTACATTCACGCGCTCCGCACAGGCGAAGGCCAACATATTGATATTTCGCTTCTCGATTCCGCGATCAGCTTAACGGTATGGGAATCCGCGGGTTTTTTTGCCACCAAGCAAATTCCGCAGCCAACCGGTTGCGCTCATCGGATCCTCGCGCCCTACCAGGAGTTTCCGACGGCTGACAAACCCATTGTCATCGGCGCCGGTAATCAGAAAATTTGGATCAGGCTTTGCGAAACTCTGGAAAGACAGGATTTACTGGCGGACCCGAGGTTTAGAAGCAACGCATTACGCACCGTCAATCAGGCCTCTCTTGCAGAACAATTGTCGACAACTCTCAAGAAGCAATGCGCTCAGTCCTGGTTGGAAAAATTTCATAAGGCTGGCGTTCCAGCAACTCCGATTTATAACCTTGCCGACGTTTATGAAGACCCGCACGTAAAGTCGCGAGAGATGCGTTTTACTTTTGAACATCCAAGCCTGGGAACCATCGACCAGATCGGCTCGCCGATGAAATTTTCAACGACCCCCGTAGGATACAATCTTCCCCCGCCAACGCTGGGGCAGCACACGAAAGACATCTTGATGTGGCTCGGATACTCGGCGGACAAGATCCAGGATTTCAGGCATTCTGGAATCGTTTCTTGGAATGAATCATAGTGAATTTATATGTTAAGTAGAATGGCTTCGGGCTGAGGTTTGCCCGCTAACGTTTCCGACATTAGAGCATGGTTCGATGTGAATACGATGAACCGAATCCTATTCGGCTTGCTTTCGTCCTCGTTAATCCTTGGCTTATGCGCATGCAGTGGCCCTCCGACGACTACGTCACCGCCTCCGGGTAACGCCACGCTTTCGCTCACGCTGCATGCGACTCCCCCCTTGCCCTCGGCTCATCTTTCCATTCTGACATTCCGGGCCACCGTGACGGGTGTTTCGCTGACTCCTACCTCGGGTAGCGCGGTCAGCGTGAACTTGGTCTCGGGAACCGCCGCCAGCTACGTTGCCGAATTCACCCGTTTGCAAAGCGATTCGGCTCTTCTCTCAGCCGCCGTGTCGGTCCCCGCAGGGACATACAACACAGTGGTCGTGGCGTTCTCGGATGTGTTCCTTGTCCACTGCACACAGGCCGCTTCGACAGCAACCGGCTGCTCCACCGGAGTAGCGACCGGCTCCGCCGCCACGGCCACCGCCAGTACCGGAGCCTTTCCGCTGACGGTCACCACTGGTGAGAAGGTAGGCTTGGCACTAAATCTAAATATTTCAAGCTCTATTACCGCGAGCGGTCAGACGATTTCCGCGGTAAATCTCGGTGCGCCAAACGTCCTGACCGCAGATGTATTGCATGCGCCGTCCAGCACAACCGATCTTTCCAGCGGCCAACTTGCCCACATCGACGATCTCTATGGGGTAGTGAGCAACGTTTCCGCTTCGACGCAAAGCTTCACGCTGCAGACCGCTTACCGTGGGACGGTCTCCATTACCGCGAACTCGTCGACAACCTATGATCCGGTCTGCTCAACACAAACTTTTTCCTGCGTGACATCCGGCGCACTCGCGGCGGTCGACGCAATCCTCAATGCTGACGGCACGCTCGCGGTTCGAAACTATTCCCCAGTTCCGTTCACGGCCGCCTCGAAAGACACCATCGAAGGCGTCGTCACCGCGCCACCGAGTTCCGTGAACCAGGTGTTCGACATAGCGGTCACCGACGCCAGCTTCGCCTCGTCCAATAGCAAGCTCAGTGGCTCAATCCATCCCGGCGACCTGGTCATAGTAGGGGTCGTCACACCGCAGCCATTTTTTATCGTCAGTGAAGGCCTGATCATTCCCGCGAACAGCTTTAGTGGCTCGACGGACGTGAGCACGATTCAACCTGGACAGACCGTAGCCATCTCCGTCTCTGGCTTTATCCCAACAGACGGGAGCAATGCGTTCGCGTCAGCTACTGCCAACGGCGTGGCGCTCCGCTTCAGCCGCGTGACCGGCACTGTCGTGGGCCCAACGTCGCCGCAATTCAGCGCAACAAGTTTCCCGCCATATTTCGGTTTCACCACCAATCCGCTAGTGCAGATCACCTCAACTGGACCGGGAACTACGACAGACTTCGACGGTACCTCGAGCTTCACCGCAGTGGTCGGGGACACCGTGTCGATTTCGGCCCTCTATTTCGGATCCCCGACGAGCCCCAGCCCTCCGGCTTGGTCCTTTTCCGCGGCGACTATCCGCAAACACTGACGCGTCCATTCTTCTTGCTCCCAAAATCCAGAGCGCCACCGGTGTTCGCCAGACGTCCTTCGCTGTGCCTGTGGCCCAATCGCCACACGATTTTCACTGAGTTGAGTTAGGCTGCCCCTTTTCTGCCGCTCTTTTTCCTGGGCACTGCTAATTCCTGCGTCCTGCAGCTTCGTGGCCTCGGCTAAATGGGCTTCTGCATTGCTATTTTCGGTATGCACTGGACGTCTCTAATCGAACTCTGGGCGCGATGACGGCCAGCAAAGCTTCGCTGCCGCCTTTTTGGCTGATCTTGGCCCCATTAACTTCAGTGAGGACGGCGCGGGAGATCGCCGAATAGTCCTCGCCGGCGAGGATCAAACCTACGAGGGCTATTTGAAGGGGTGAAAGACTCGGGTTGAAGGCCGCAATTTCAATGTATGAGCCCTTATAAATATGAGCGGCCTTGGTTGCTAGTGCAATCCCCGAAGGGGCCCCCGTGTAACGCGCATACGATTTCCGGGCAGCCTCTAAAGAAGCCTGCAGCAACTCATCGGACGTCACATTGGCTAGCGCCAAATCGACCTCTCTCACGGGAAATGCGCCATCTTTAAGTCCCATATCTTGTGGACCGAATCTCATCGGCAAAAGGGAAGAGAGCTTCGCGGGCGGTTTTCCCTCTACCAATATCTCCATTTGACCGTCGACGGAAAGGTCGCTCATAAACTGGCGGCAATGTCCGCACGGCACAGCCGTGACCGCGATCGCGGTAATTCCTGCATCGGAGTGCATGTAGGCGTTCGCTAGCGCAGCCTGTTCTGAGTGAACGGTGTAGCCCAGAGAGAGGTCGGCGAACTCCACGTTGGCTCCGAAATACAAGTTACCGCTGACGCCCTTCGCCACGCCACCGACAAGAAATTTGGAAATCGGCGGACGGGCATAAGTCCGTGCTAAGGGCAGCAATCCGAGCATCAGTTCATTGCTGCTTTTTCCTTCCAAATCCATTAACTCTTCGGCTCTGGCGGCGGGAATTTCTCCACTGTATCCGTGAACGTTGGTCAGCGCTGAAAGCATTTTGCGCGATTTCTCGGTGAAATTGGGCAGGATGGTTTTTAAAGTGTCATCGTCTGTTCCCCATCCCGAGACAGGAGGCGAAGCGAGGGTCACTAACCCTGCTCCCGCCGACCCCAGGACTGCCAAAACGGTCCGCCGATCAACTTTGGTACCAGAGGTAATCTTTGTCATCTCTTTGTCCTTGTCTTCCTGAACTGGTCGAGCCCTTCGATACCGAAGCAAAGCTAAATAGCAGATTTCAATGTGGCCGCACCGCTGCCGACTGCCCACCCAGAATCACCATGAACTGTTGAAGCTCTTTATGTTTTTGTTCAATTTCGGCAGCCGCAGTTTTCTGCGCATCCTTGTAGACTTGAAGTTGAAGCTGGGCCTTGGCGTCCTCGCCCTTGTGTTTGTAGGCTAGGCTTAGTTTGTAGTAGGCCTCACTGAGACCCGGGTCCACTGCAATCGCTTGTTCGTAGGCGTGAATGGCCTGGTCGGAATCGCCCCGCGCGGAGTACAAAATCCCCAGTTGCAGATGGGCTTCGCCGAGCCGAGGATTGATTTTCACCGCGTTCTCAAGCAGCCCTTCGGCGTGTTTCGCATCCGCCGAATTCTGCGCCGCCCTAGCACGCTTCCAAAGGACCAGCGCATAGTAATAATTTCCAAGCGCGTTGCCTGGCTGGTCGTGTGCAAACCGCTCGAGTTTCTGCACGCTGCACGGCCATGACGAGGGCGCCGCCTTTTCCATCTGGCCGAGAAAAATGTAGGGCGCTGGCTCGCTCGGATTCAGATCCGAGGCTTCGCAGAGTCGGCGGGCTGCTTCATCATACGAACCGCTGGCGTATAAAGCTGCTCCCAGACCCGCCAGCATCCTTGCCGATTGCGGGTGGGCACCAAAACCTTTAGTAAAGACTTCCACCGCTGGAAGGGCGGCTTTGTGCACAAGCAGTTCCGCACCCCAATCGAAGTAATTTTGTTCGCTCGGCTCCAGGCGTGCGGCGTTTTCAAACTGATGAACCGCTTCGAGAGGATCGCCTGATCGCTCATCGAGTTGGCCCAAGAGATGATGTTCCTGAGCCCCGTTCGCTCCGGTCGCGAGTATTTTCCTGAGTTGATCGCGAGCTGCCGCGAAGTCGCCATTTGCGTTGTAAGCCACCGCTAGGTCATAGGCGTTGGCTCGGTCTCGAGGATTGATTCGGTAGGCCGCTTCCAACAGAGGAATCGCGTCTCGAAATGTCTTTGCAGCTAAGTAAAATTCGCCGAGTTGACGATTGGCTTCGAAGCTTTTGGAGGCTCCAGCCAGCGCCGCGCGCAGATTACTTTCCGACCCTGGCTGGGCGCTTCCGGTCGTCGCACCCGTAGAAGCGCCAGGCGAAGTTTCGGCTGGTCCAGTTGATTTCAGCGCCAGAGTTTCCGTGGCCAGTGTCTCGCTGGTTTCGGAGCTACTATCCGAGCCGTGCAAGCCGATGTTGCTCCAATCGGTAATCCCAGCTACGGTGAAATTGGGTTTGTCTTGAAACTCAATAACTCCGGGCGACGAGTATGAAGCCGGAGTCTTTTCTGGACGGGCGGTTTTGGCGCCTGTCGAAAACTCGAGAATCAAATCAAGATGTTTCTTCCTTTCTCCCGATAGCACCACCAATTGTGCCGCGGCAGTGCCCAGACCTGCTTTTTCCGCTCTTAGTCTGTAAGTGCCTGCGTGGTCGGGCGAGAAAGCGAAAGTCCCATCCGCCTTGGTGTTTATTTTAGCGTGAGGGGTGTGACGATTGTCTTCGAGAATGACCGAAGCTTCAGCGATTGGGTCACCCGCCGAATTTCGGACTGCGCCTTCAATCGTGATCGCATCTTGTTGCTGGGCGAGGGCCTGGGCCCACACCTGCCCGCTAGAAAAGCTCACGCTCAGAGTGGCCAGCGCGATGAGAACCAAACGACGCTGGATCACCGCAAACGTTTGTGCCTTTGAAAGTAACGTTGCAGACCAGAACCGAGTGAGTGCATTCGAGTTTACTGGTATTTGACTTATTAAATTATAGCATAAAACATTCATGTGCCCTGGTGTTCTCGTTTCCGAAGATCTGGTTCTTGCTTGCACCTAGAGTGACCCTTGTGCAACTATTTACGGCCGGCCTGGCTTTGCTCCGGGACGCTCAGGCGCTTTATTTCCTCGCGCTCTGCCGCCGCTCGCGTCCCCTGGCCGATAGCGTCGAAGATTTCGACCATGAGACGGTGCGGTTCAATTTCCGTTCGCCGGAGCTGGGCAGCCTCTTCCAGGTATTGAATCGAGACCACAAATTGTTTGCCTGCCAGACTCTGCTCTGCCAGAAGCATAGACACTCGGTACAAAAGGTTCCTCGATTCGGCGTCCTGGGGGTTGAGTACACGCGCGTGCCTAAGCACGGAGTAGGCTTCTTGCTGTTCATTCAATCTGTACAAGACCGCTCCATAGAGGGCGTTCAGTTCAAATAGATCAGGCCACCGTAGCACTGCTTTGGCCAGCGGCACGCGGGCTTCCGGATACCGTTTCATCCGAAAGTAGTCCAACGCGAGGTTGTACTGCATCTGCGGAGAATTCGGACTGAGCTCCGCGGCGCGAAGCAGAGGCTTCACCGCTTCCTCATAGAACCCGTGTTGGCCATAAATTGTGCCGAGGGTCACCAGTTTTTGCGGATCGTTAGCATCGAAGAGCTGTTCACATACTGGGCGGGCTGCCTCGAGGGAACCTTGCGCGACTTTCTGATTGCAATCGATCCCCAACCTGCTGCTCTGCTCCTCGCGCCGGCGCAGCTCCTCGGATAATGCGAAAGCCTTTTGCGCTTCATTCGGACGCCCCGAACTCCGGTACAAACGACCCAGCTGGTATGCCGCCCGGGAGTCTTGCGGATTCAGTTCTGAGGATTCACGGAACCACTTTTCAGCGGACGCGGTATCACCGCGCTTGAGATGGGCATACCCCAGATAATAGTCGGTGTCAGGGAAGGGAGGATTTGCCGCCGCCTCGGTCAGTTTCTGAATGGCTTCGTCGAACTTGCCTTCCGCCAGATCGAGCCTCCCCAGGTAATACATTACGTTCGGATGGTCTCCCACTTCTCTGTGCACGGTTTCAAACTCGCGCCGCGCTTCCTCAGGCTGGCGCAGTTCAAACAGTGCCACTGCCAATGGAAACCGCGCCCGCAAGAGCAGCTTGGGGTCAAGTTCTAGAGCGGCGCGGAACTCGTCCGCAGCCTCTTCGAAGCGGTCGTTCTTCAAAGCCGCATACCCGCGCCCGAGGTGCTCCTCGGTGCTACTGTTGTTCTCAGCAGAACTTTCCGCCTGAGGTTTGCTGGAATCTTGAGCTAGGGCAAAAAAAGAAACCGTCAACATCAGGGCTACCACCCAGGCGAGCCGCACGCATTGAGCCCGGCGATTGGATTTCCGAGCGTTTAGGGCTGGCAGGGACTCCACGTCGTGCACTAGATCAGTGCCGTCGCGGCCTGAAGTCGTAGTTCGAGGAGCGATTCGCAACCCAGTTCTCCACAAAATCCTTCGGAAGATCGGACCGAGCCAAGATAACACATAATTAATTGCTTGCGAACTGCATTCTGCAGACTATAGACTACAGAATGCAGTGTTCGATTCCTGGCGCCTCTGAACGGGCGTTGGAATTTTGCTAAGCCTGAATTTGAGGTCGATTTTCCCGAGCCAGGCACCTAGATGACACGTCCGTCGATTGATCTTCGCCGCCGTAATTTCTTGCTTCGATGCCGCCAAGTGGCGCCTGCCGTCTTGATTACCCCAACTCTGTGGAGGGCCACGCTCCTTCCGCAATTTATGATCCGCAATGGGGATGCGGATTCATTGTCTGCCGATTACCGCGTCACTCCTCACTATAGAGCACACGCTCCGCTCGATTCCGTACTTCCGAAGACAGCGGCTGGCAATGACGCCTTTCTCAGCGAAAAATATCACGCCCAAATCGAAGCGGTATTAGCGAAGTGGACTCTCAGCTTTAAGCAATCCTCAGGTAGGCTTCAGGCCATTGAAGACTGCTTGAGCCCAGCTTTCCTTGCCTCGCCGGTTCGCCCCTCGGATGTCCGTTGCGTGCGCTCCGGCCCGGGAATCGAGATTTTTCGCAGTCAATTTTCCGATTCTCCCGCCACAGGAAGGGAACAGTTCATCCGGGAGTTCACGACGCTGATCAGCCCTTTGTCGGAAGTGTTGACGGCCGAATTCCAGGTGACGGGTATCGAGGTTGATGCCGGAACTTCACTCATTTCCCACGGGCCCGCGACGATAAAAACCGAGGTCCGCTACGACTTGGTCGGCGAAGGCTCGGGTTTCTTCCGGGAACAGCGCGTGGGCTACTGGGTTCTTAACTGGGAAACGACGGATTCTGGCGAACTGCAACTTCGTAAGTGGCGGGCAGTAGGAGAGACACGTAGCCGCGCGGCCAGTCCAGTTTTTGTGGATATCACCTCGGCCGCCATGGCGGGCAACGCATCCTACGAGTCGCAGCTGCTTCGCGGCGGAGACTACTGGCGCACGGTGCTCGATGGGGCCTGCGGGATCGACGTTTACGGCCACAACGGCATCGCGGTGGGCGATTTCAATAACGACGGCTTCGACGACCTCTACGTCTGCCAGCCGGCCGGCCTCCCCAACCGGCTCTATCGCAATCGCGGTGACGGAACCTTCGAGGATGTTACGACAGCCTCCGGGCTCGGAATCCTAGAGAACACTTCATGCGCCCTGTTCGCTGATTTCGATAACGACGGGCGGCAGGATCTGCTCGTGGTTCGCTCCAGTGGACCGTGGTTATTTCTCAACCAGGGCGACGGTACGTTTCGGCTGAAGCCGGACGCTTTCCGATTTGCCCAGACCCCGCTGGGCACCTTCACTGGAGCCGCCGTGGCCGATTACGATCGTGATGGCCGCCTAGACGTTTATTTCTGCTTGTACCTCTACCACCAGGGCTTCGATCAGTATCAATATCCGTTGCCATATCACGATGCGCAGAATGGGCCGCCTAATTTCCTGATGCACAACGACGGGGACGGCACCTTCAGCGACGTCACCGAGGGCGTCAATCAGAACAATAACCGCTACAGTTTCTGCTGCGCTTGGAGCGACTACAACCAGGACGGTTGGCCGGACCTCTACGTCGT
>Ga0307479_10006205_pt1 | contig 10971 bp, 10 predicted proteins | sample atmos_gasesECM4C_FD_203743 | JGI IMG/M metagenome (GOLD analysis project Ga0307479, IMG submission 203743) | Hardwood forest soil microbial communities from Morgan-Monroe State Forest, Indiana, United States - atmos_gasesECM4C_515 | ecosystem: Environmental > Terrestrial > Soil > Temperate...
TACCCAGTCCCTAGTCCGCCTGCCCGGAACGTACGTCGAACCAAGCCGTTTGAGCACGATGCCTTCCAGCCCTTGGACCTCCGCTGCCCTGAAAACGTCGGGGGCGTCCAGGCCGGGGAATACCGGGGTGATAATCGCCCCGGGCCCGAGGTTCAGGCCGGACAGGAGCATGCGGCGCTGCTGGAACGGGCTGGACAGCAAGGATCTCGTAGCGACACGGAGGAGGTCGAAGGCGGCGAACACAACCGGGACCTCTGCGGCCAGATGGGCCCTGGGGCGGGCGACATGAATTCGCCGCTGGAGCAATCGGAAGTCCGTACGCTCCCCGGAGACCACGACCAGTTCTCCATCCAACGTGAGTGTGCGGCGCCCGGCGTGCTCAGCGATCACCGCGAGCTCCGGGAAACTGCCGGTCACGTCTCGGCCGGTCCTGGACCAGGCAGTGACCCGGCCGGCGTGCAGCCGGATAATCACCCTCATGCCGTCAAGTTTCGGCTCGCAGGACCAGCGTTCCAGGTCCGCGGGCAGAACACGCGCCGAGGTGAGCAGCATCGGCGCGATAAACCCCGCTCTCCCGGCCGTCTCCCCCCGCACCGTGCTCCCCCGGCTGCTGCGGGGGTTCTGACGTGCGTCTATTTACCCAGCAACGACGGCGTTAAGCGCAGCCCACGGGGCGGGCACCTGAGGGCAGCGGTTTACCGCGTCCGTGATGCCGAGCGTACCGGCGTAAAACTGCCCGGGTGGTGCCAGGCGCCGCGGCTGCCGGGTGGTGCTGGGCGACGCGGACTCGAAGGCGGAGCCTTTCGCGAGGCCGAGGCGGACGGTGACCGTGTTGCTCTGGCGGCCAGGCAGTGCTAGCCGAGCCTGCTGGGTGACGGCGAACTCCAGACCGTTCAAGGGCTGGCGTTGCCGTGCACGAGGACGAGGACGGGACGCCCGTGGCCGGAGATACGACCCATACCTTATGTCCAGGTAACTCTGGGTAAACCGAAAAAAAAATGTCTAGCATTGCGTGTTCTAGCCCGCACGTTTCGTGCTCGCAGCCGCATGACTAGATGCCTGCGTCAACCTTGCTTGGCGAGGAAAGCTGTAGCCAGTAACTGGAAGCCGATTGCGGGCCGTGACGACTGGCCTTGCGCCAGTATCTGAAGATAATTAGGCCGTGCCCAGGTCCGGTAAGCTTTTCCCCGTGGTTTAAAGGGACTCGCTCCCTTACTTCCCGGCGGACGGACGGCCGAGCTCGGCGCCCGTTAGAAGGGAGGTGATAGAGCTGTCCCATAAACCAAAGAAGCGCCAAGATAACCTTCTGGCGCTTCTGGCGCTCCTGACCGCTGCGCTGCTGCTTCTTGCTGCAGCACTCGGCGTAATCGCCGCGCTAGTGCAGCTCGTAGCCGCGAGCTAGCCCCAGCGAGCGGTCAGTCGCCAACCCTGAGTGCGGGCGGCCTGGCAGAACCGGGCCGTCCGTACTTCACACGGGTCAAGTGTATATCAATGTATTGACGCTTAGCGCGGACGACCGTAATGTCGGCAGGTCATTAACCAGGCCGCCGGTACCACCAGACTGTCCGTGCGCGGGAAGGGTTCCGCCGTGCACGCCAACCGACGTCCTCTGTCATGATGGGCCGCGTGGCACCTAAGAACGCCGATCCGCCCGCGGGACGGTCTGCTCGTGCCGTTCCGAGCAGCGCTCTCTAACGCGAATGTTTCATCCCTGCGTCTCGTCTCCTGGCTCCGGCTTCCACGCCTGGTCGTGGTCCGCGCGGCCAGCCCACCGACACAGCAGATCGGCCAGCTCGCGGCACCTCCGCTGCCGGTGCTGCGCCATCCTCGGTTTTCTCGGCCCCCCTGCCTTCCGGAGATGTCTTTCAGATCACGAGTTGGCCATTAGATCCAGAAGACACTTCCTCCACTCTTTGCCCGCTAAACAGGCAATATAGCAATGCGCCTCATAGCACACTCAGAACACTCAAGATTCCCGGGGCAATCCGCCGAGCCTTGCCGCGGCACCCAGCCTGTTACATCGCAAGCACGTCCGCCATGCCGATGTGCTGGCGCCTGGGCCTTATGCGAATCTGGCAGGTAGCCGGCGAGTGATGCCCGGCGGGCTTATGCTGACATTTGGCGATATTCCAGAAAGAGCGGCACGAATCGGATCGCGGCCGGGTTTGCTTATGGCAGTCGCGGGTTCTGACCGCGCGAAGGATCTCTGGCCTGTAGCAGGATGTGATGGGAGCGCGGGTGGCTTTGGCGGGCACGCGGGTCACGGCGGCTGCCTGATGGAGGGCACGCCGGAGATCGATCCCACCATTGCGAACGTGGCCAGGATGTATGACTACACGCTGGGCGGGACGGAGAACTTCGCAGCTGACCGGGAGGCTGTGCACCGGCTGATCGAGCTCGCGCCGGTCTTTGTTCATTCGGCGCGCGAGATCAGGGCGTTCCTCGGCCGTGCGGTCCGGGAGCTGGCGCAGGCGGGGATCCGGCAGTTCCTTGATATCGGCAGCGGGCTGCCGACCCAGCAGAACGTGCACCAGATCGTGCACCAGGTCGCTCCGGGGGCGCGCGTCATCTACTGCGATCACGACCCGGTGGTGGTGGCGCATACCACGGCGCTGCTGGCCGGGCAGGACAACGCCTGGATGATCCAGCGTGACCTGCGGCGGCCTGAGGAGATCCTGGACGACCCGGTCGTGCGGGCGGTGATGGATTTCGGTGAGCCGGTGGCGGTCCTGCTGGTCGCGGTGCTGCACTTCATCGCCGATCCGGACGATCCGGCCGGGATCGTCCGGTACCTGGCGGACGCGATACCCCCTGGCAGCTACATGGCGATCGCGCACGCGACGGAGGAATGGCATCCGGAACGGCGCGAAGAGTACGCGCAGACGCGGCGGCTGTATGACCAGCGAGTGTCGTCATCGTTCAGCACGCGCCGCAGCCAGGACGTGACGAGGTGGCTGGAGGGGACGGGAATGGAGGTGCTCGATCCCGGTGCGGTGCCGGTGAGCGCGTGGCGCCCGGCCAGGCCGGGTGACGCGGACGGGGCAGAGCGGACGGGCGTGTTCGGGGTTGCCGCGGTCAAACCGCCCAGGGCGGCGGCACCGGCCGGCGCGTAACCGCGGTGGGCAGGGCCGCGAAGCCCCTGACGTGCGGCCAGCGGGTGCGCTGCGCGCGGTCCATGTCGATCTCGTAGCCGCTGAGGAGGGCGCCAGCTTCCTCCAGCGCGACCCGGGTTTCCAGCCGGGCCAGCGCCGCGCCGAGGCAGTAGTGCGGCCCGTGCCCGAACGCGATCGCCGCGCTGGTGTCCCGGCGCAGGTCGAAGATGCTGGGGTCGTCGAACACGGTCTCGTCCCGATTCCCGCTTGCGGGCAGGAGCACCACCCGCCCGCCGGCGGGAATCACCGTGCCGTGCAGCTCGGTCGCGGCCGTGACGGTCCGGGCCATCACGTGGCCCGAGGGGTCGTACCGCAGGGTCTCCCCGGCCCATCCTGCGGCCTGGCCGGCCAGGCCCGCGCGGCCGGCGTCACGGTGAACCCAGCCCTGATACCAGGCATTGCCGAGCAACTTGCCGGTGGACTCGTTCCCGGCCGCGATGAGCAGCTGCACCACCGCGACGATCTGGCTGTCGTCTAGCCGTGCGCCGCCGTCCTGGGCCCGGATCAGCGCGGAGATCAGGTCCGGCCCCGGATGACAGCGCAGGGAGGCCACGAGCGCGGTGTAGTAGGCGTGCAGGCGGCGCGCGGCCTCGGCGGCGGCCCGGCCGCGGTCGTCTTGTCCTTCGCCGCGGCGGGTCAGCTGGTCGGCGGCGGCCCGGACCTGGTCGCGGTCAGCGGCAGGGACGCCGGTCAGCTCGCAGATCACGTCCATGGGGAGCGGCAGCGCAAAGCAGCCGGCGAAATCCCATTCGTCCAGCCCGGCGACGACGGCCAGCCGGGCGCGGGCGAGCTGCCTGATCCGCGGTTCTAGCGCCGCGATGCGTCGGGGGCTGAACGCCGCGGCGACCAGGCCGCGGATCCGGCCGTGCTCGGGCGGGTCCATGGCGAGGAACGAGACGGCGTGCCGGGCCCGCGGCCCCCAGGACGATGGGTCCAGGGATACCCCGTTGGCGCTGGAGAAACGCGCCGGGTCCCGCAGCGCGGCCAGGATATCGGCGTGCCGGGACAGGGCCCAGAAGTCACGTCGCTCGTTGCGGTACACCGGTGCTTCGGCGCGCAGCCGCGCGTAGAGCGGGTACGGGTCGTCCTGGACCTGCCAGGAGTACGGGTCGTAGTCGAGCCCGGTCACAGCAGGGCCGCCAGGATGTCCGGGGTGGCCGCGCAGGGCTCGGCGGTGATGCCGAGCCTGTCCGCGAGATAGCGGTACTGGTCCACGTCCTCGGCCCGGTCAGTGTAGCCCCCGGAGACCGGTGTCTCGGTGTACACCACTTCGGGGAGGGCCGGGTCGCCGAACCTCAGCAGCGTGAACGCGGTGCCGCCGCCCTGCCAGGCGCCGGCGGACAGGCGCAGCACCTGGATCGCTACCCCGGGAGTCTTGGCGGCGGTGATGAGGCTGGCGATCTGCTCGCGCATGATGTCACGGCCGCCGGCGGGGCGCAGCAGCGCGGACTCGTCGATCACCGCCCACAGGGCGCGGCCTGGCCTGCGCACGAGTTCCTGCCGGGTGGCCCGCAGCTCGGACAGCCGTGCTGCCTGCGCCCTCAGGTGAGAGCCGCCTCGCAGGGCGGCCGCATACGAATCGGTCTGCAGCAGGTCGGGTACCGTGTACGGCGCATAGCAGCGGATCTGGCTGGCGTCGGTCTCCAGGCCCAGGTAGGCCAGCTCCCAGGACGGCACCGTGTCCCGGTACCGCTGCCACCAGGTCGGCCGCGACGCCGCCCGGACGTCATCCAGCAGCGCATTCCGCTCCGGGCCGCCCGCCAGCCCGTACAGGTCCAGCAAGTCGCACACGTCACGCTCGCGCAGCGGCGACTGGCCGTTCTCCATGCGGGAGATCTTGCTCGGGTGGGAGCGGATCACGTCGGCGGCCTGCTGCGGCGTCACCCCGGCCTTCATTCGCAGGGCGCGCAGCGTGATGCCGACGCGCCGGCGCAGCACGACGGGACCGCTGCCCTTGTTCATGCGCGGGCTCCCTCCATCCCGGCATACAGGGTTAAGTTCATGCAATTCTATATGCTCTTGCGCATAGGATTGCAAGACGGCAGGATGTGGACGGTAGGCAGCGCGCGGGACCGTGCGGTCCGGGGGCCAGACGTGCCGGTAGGCATCCGGGCGGCCGGATCGCGGTGCGTGGCCTGCCGCAGCGGGGCGGCGCGGGAGCTGCCGCTCGGGCCAGCCCGGTTCGCGCAGATGATGCGGGCCGGGTGTGCATGTCGCGCCCGGGCGCTGTGCGGAAGAGCGGCTTGCCGGGCGCTGCGGAGCTCACCGCACCGGGGGAGGTGCCGGATGCGGCGGGCCGCTGCACGGCGGGACAGGTGTGGACGCATGGAATTCCGGATACTGGGGCGGCAGGTGCCAGGCTGCACGAGGCCTGGCGCTGGCACGACGGGGGTGCTGGGAAGGGGTTTGTCGCTGCATGGACGCGGAATGGCGTGATGCCGGCACTGTTATCGAAATCGTCTCAGGTAAATGGGCACTTGCCATATTGCAGGCGCTGGAATCCGGCCCGCTCCGTCACAACGCGCTCCGCAGGGAGCTGGGCATCAGCCCGCAGGCCTTGGCGCAGAATCTTCGCCGTCTCGAGAAGGCGGGCCTGGTCAGCCGCGAGGTTGGTGCCGGGATGCCTCCAGCGGTGTCGTACGCGCTTACCGGCTCGGCACCGGAGTTGTTCAGGGTGCTGGAAGGCCTGGCCCGATGGGGCCGGAAGCACCTGGCTCGATAGCCCGTGCAGCACGCCGTCCCATGCGAGGTCGTTTCCAGTGCAGCGGAATTGAGTTGGTGTGATTGCAATGACCGCGTGGGGCGGGTGTTTACTACTCTCGACTAGCTAAGGCCCACGATTCCGCCAGCGAAAGGCAGGGAAATGCAGGGACGCCAGGGCGCAGGTGCTTCGAGCGGCGCTGGATCGCAGCGCCGCGATGACACCGCTCACTTGCCTCGGTCCGGCCATCAGTCAGGGACTGCTCCGCCAGCTCGGCGGATCCACGGGACTGCAGACCTGCTCCGAGATGACGTCAGCGTCGTGATCATGACCCTCGCGGGCAAATGGACGCTTCCGGTACTGCGAGCGCTCGCCGCCGGGCCGCTGCGCCACAACGAGCTGGCACGTGCGCTGGAGCCGGCCGCGCGTGTGCGGGCGCTCGATGCCACGCTCCGCCGGCTCCAGGCAGCTGACCTGGTGGCACGCGAGGTGCACCCCGGCTCTCCGCCGGGCGTGTCGTACCGGCTCACGGCCCTGTGCCGCTCGCTTCTCCCGTACCTTGCAGCCCTGTCGAAATGGGCTGCAAGTAATCCTCGCTGGATCCGTCGCCAGAGCGCGGCACCGGCCAGTACGGCCCCGGGAGGCTAAGACAGGGTCAATCAGCGCCCGGTTCCAGCCGGGCGTGGGGTGCCTGTGCTTTACAGCTTGCGTGCGACGCCACCAGCGCCGTCGGTGGCGGGCTGGGCCGGCGGTGGTCAGGACATCGAGGGCGTCGTGGCCGTGCTTGCGGGCCGGATCGATACAGCTGCGGACGTCGAGCCGATCCCTGGGCCGCGTCTTCACTGGTGAACGGTGAGGTGCCACACCGCCTTGCGCAGCTCACCCGCCAGCTCTGCTCCGCTCATCCCGGGCAGTGCAAGCAGTGCAATCCGGGGCAGGAGGAGGCAGAGCGGGCGCAAGTCACGATCATGATCATCCAGAAGCCTGCCGGCAGGAACCAAAACGGCACGCCCAGCCACAAGCGGCACCTCGTCAAGCCGATCCGTCACCGGACCAGCGCGGCCGGGTAGCAGGACTGAGTACTTACACCGTGACGTGTGCGGCGCAACTGTATGTGAGTGGCGAGCGCGTGCAATCTGTCCTATATGTGCAAGGTCTCGTGCAACGGTACGCGGCACACACCACTGATCTCGGGAGGACCCTTGGCTCAATGAGAGCCGGGGTTCTTTACTGGGACTGCGCCGCGCGAATAACTTCTGCCCCGTGTAGACCGACGCCTTAGGCGCGGGGGGGTGTGACAGGACGCCCCAGGCCAGGAGGCGGAACCGACGCGATCCTGCCTCGCTGGGCCTAGACCCAGCGGGGATGTGTGGCGGCCCAGCGCGAGATGGCGGCGAGGGATTGGCGGGAGCACGCGGCAAATTGCCGTCAGCCAGTGTAGGAAAATCTGGCTGGCGGCATTCTCGCTGAGCCTGCTCCAAACGCAGCGCGCATTTACGGCAAGGTCATAGGAAATTCGCAGGAAATCTACGGATCGCCTGTCATCGCAGAACCTGGCCAGCGCGCAGTCGGCGTGATCGGTGCCCTCTGAAGCGCCTGGTGCTGGGCGATTTTCTGATTCATGGTCACGGCCCGCAAAAGCGGCGCATCCCGCCTCGCGGCGCGTTAGCCAGGATATTCACTACCGCAAGACCAGCTAACTTCAGCGGGAGCAGCAGCACTCTGATGAGGGTAGCAACGTTGACACCGGCCTGGGCATCGGTGATAGCAAGGCGGAGTGCAGGTAATTACCGCAACGGTGACGGCAACGGGAATTGCGCCGCCAGCGGGGCCGAGCTAGGAGGTGAGCGGAATGGCGTCCTTCACTACCTGGTCCTAATTCAGGATTAGCCAGGCGCGGTGGCGCTGTGGACTCGGAAACCAAAAGTCCCAGGCGGTCGGCCGATGTTCCGCAGCGCTGCCTCAGAATGCACCAGAAAGCATTCCGGCGCACGCCAGCACGATACGGCCGTCTGCAGGAGAACCGGGCAGGACGGCCGGACGGAAGTAACAGCAGGCGGAGTAAGTACTGCCGGCTGGCAGCAAATCTGCATGGCCATCGTGACACCCCAGCCGATTTCAGGAGCTGTCCTATGACACAGCAGCGAACCTTGACCACTTTGTTGCGCGAACGCGCCGCTACCCGCCCGGGCGGGGTCCCGGTGATCCTCCCCGCCGAAACCAGCGGCGACCGGGACACCCGGATCACGTACTCCGAGATCCTGCACCGTGCCCGGGTGGTCGCCACCTCCCTCAAACGAAGGCCCGGAAGCCGCGTGCTGCTCGCCTACCCCGCCGGCCTGGAATTCATGGCTGCCTTCTTCGGGACCATGGAGGCACGGGCTATCCCCGTCCCCGTCCCGCCGCCGCTGCCGGGAGTGCTGGCTGCCCGGTACGACCATATCCTCGCCGACTGCGAGCCTGAACTCGTGCTGACCGAAAGCCGCTGGGCTGGCCTGTTCAGCAGCAGGCCTGGCACCGGCCATCCTGGCGTCATCGTCACGGATTTGATCCCAGGCCCGGCCGCGGACATGCCCGTGACGGGCATCAGCGCTGCCGACGTGGCCTACCTGCAGTACACCTCCGGCACTACCGGGCCGCCCAAGGGCGTGCTCGTCACCCACCGCAACGCGCTCGCGGCGGCACAGATAACGGAGCAGGCAGCGGGCCTTGAACCGGAGGATCTGGCAAGCACGTGGCTGCCGCACTGGCATGACATGGGCCTGGCCGCAGCCGTGCTCCTGCCGGTCGTGGCGGACCGCACGATGATCGTGTCCGAGCCGCCCGCGTTCGCCCGCGACCCCGCGCGGTGGCTGCGGGAACTGGCCCGCCGCCGCGTCCGCGCCGCGGCACTGCCGACTTTCGCCTACGGCATGCTGACACGGCGGACGACCACTGGGCAGCGCGCAGCGCTGGACCTCGGCCACTGGCGTCAGGCTGCCTGCGGGGCAGAAGTCAGCGACCCGGCGGCACTAAGCGCGTTCGCCCCGGCCGGCGTCGGCCGGAACATCATCTACGGCGTGTACGGGAGCGCCGAAACGGTGATGATGGCCACCGCCGAACCCCCCGCACGCTGCCATCGGGTGGTGGAAGCGGATCCCGGCGGGCTGGCCGCCGGCCGTCTCGTGCCCCGGCCCGGCGGCATCCCGGTGTCCGGCAGCGGCCGGCCTCTGCCTGGCGTGGGCCTTATCGTCGCGGACCCGGAGACGCGGGTGCCGTGCCCGCCCTGGGTAGTCGGCGAGATCCTGCTCGCGGGCCCCAGCGTGTGCGCGGGGTACTGGCGGCGTCCGGACCCGTATGTCAGTGCCGCAGGCTCCCGTTACCTGCCGACTGGCGACCTCGGCGCGCTGCTGGGCGGCGAGCTGTTCGTGCTGGGACGAGTGAATGACCTGATTGTGACCGAGGGCCGGCAGCACTACCCGGTGCACATCGAGCGCACTGCCGCCCTTGCCGCACCATGCATCCGGCCCGATGCGTGCGCCGCGTTCCAGCACGGCGATGCCATCATCGTGGCCGCCGAGCTGGCGCACGGCGTCCGCGACTCATCCGGTGCGGCAGGCGAGATACGGGCAGCGGTCTCCGCGGAGCACGGCATCAAGCTGGCTGAGGTGGTGCTGGGAAGCCGCGGCGAGATCGAGATTCCCCTGACCAGCAGCAGGAAGCTGCGCCGGGCCGAGTGCCGCGACAGGTACCGTTCCGGGCTCCTGCGCAGCCAGCTGGCAGGCGCCCGGTGAAGACCCGCGGAATCAGGACCGGCGCCGCCGCGTCCCTGCCAGATGGCGTCCGGATCCGGGAAGCTTCCCCGGCCGATCGCGACCAGCTGGCGGAATTCATCGCAGCATTGTCCCCGCAGAGCCGGCACAACCGCTTCTTCATCACGATGACCAGGCCCGCCGAGCCGGTCCTGCGGATGCTCTGCGGAACGCCCGGCACTGACGCGATCGTCGCCACCTCCGCGGACATGATCATCGGGCACGTCATGGTGATCGACAGCCTCACACCAGCCGGCCTCCGCTCCGGCGACGCCGGGATCGTGGTGGCCGACGCGTGGCATAGCCGCGGAGTCGGCACCGCCCTCGCCCTCACCGTAGCCGCTCGCGCGGCCAGCCGCGGCGTGACGGCACTCACCGCAGACATCCGGCCCGCCAATGAGCAAGCCCTGTCGCTGATCAGCCGGCTCAGCCCGCACGCCCGGATCACCCGTCAGGACGGACAGCTCCACGCCGTGATCCCGCTCGGCACCCCCATCAAGGCCTGATGCGCGCAAGCGGTCAATGATCCCGGCGATTTCACCAGCCCGCGACAGTACAGCAATTCCAGTTTCAGGAGGACACGCATGTCAGCAGACGCTATTGCTCTGTGCACCGCAAGCGGCACCTGCGGAATCCGGCACAGAGCGCACCTAATCAGCTGGGCCATCTACATGGCCGCTGCGGCGGCCAGTTCCCCGGCGCACTGGCCCCGGTCCGCGCGTCAACCCCGCCGGCCCCGCAACTGCGGAAGGGGGCCGCGATGATCAAGGCAGGCGAACTGCCCGGCCCGGCCGCGTCCGGCCGTCCCGCGCCGCGGGTAGGCGGTGCTGACGGAGTAGCCCTGATCGATGCTGGAGCCTGGCTCGACCTGGCCTCGCTCACCGCGCTGTTCGGGGCGATCCCCGCAGACCCGTATGTCCGCGAGGGGTTCCGGCACAAGGCGCTGTCGCGCATGCGCATCAGCGGCACCGAGGCGGTCGTTGGGCCGCATGAGCCCCTGTACCAGAGCGCCGAATACAACCCCGTACACGGCGGCCTCGAGCGGCACTACCCAGCGCTCACCGCGCTCATGGTCACCGCGGTGGCAAGCGCCCTGCGGATGTTCCAGGTAGCGGCCTGCCTGCCCGAAGACGAGGAAGTGCTCGTACAGGCGCAGCGGATCACCACCGGTCCGGCCGGGGTCATCGGTCACCCGGCCGTCGAGGGATTCCACCAAGACGACGTCGAGGCGGTCGGCATCTTGCTGGCCGGCCGGGCCGGCCTGACCGGCGGCAAGACCCTCGTCTCGGGTGACGCCGACGGCCAGGCCCTCGTTTTCGCCGCTGAA
>Ga0307479_10006207_pt1 | contig 10968 bp, 10 predicted proteins | sample atmos_gasesECM4C_FD_203743 | JGI IMG/M metagenome (GOLD analysis project Ga0307479, IMG submission 203743) | Hardwood forest soil microbial communities from Morgan-Monroe State Forest, Indiana, United States - atmos_gasesECM4C_515 | ecosystem: Environmental > Terrestrial > Soil > Temperate...
TCGATCCGCAACTCGCCCTGCTGCCGCGCGCCGGCCTGGTGCACCGGCTCGACAAGGATACGAGCGGCCTCCTGGTCGTGGCGCGCACGCCCGAAGCGCACACCGCCCTCACCGCCGCGATGGCGGCGCGCACGATCGGGCGCGAGTATCTTGCGCTGTGTACCGGGGTGATGACGGGCGGGGGCACGATCGCGGAGCCCATCGGCCGGCACCGCACCCAGCGCACGCGCATGGCGGTGCGTGCGGAGGGCCGCCCCGCGGTCACCCGCTATCGCATCGCCAAGCGCTACCGGGCGCACACGCTGGTGCGCGTCGAGCTGGAAACCGGCCGCACCCACCAGATCCGGGTGCACCTGGCTCACATCGGCTTCCCGGTCGTGGGTGATCCGCTGTATGCCGGGCGCCGGCGCATTCCCGCAGGCTGCACGCCGGCGCTCACCGCCGAGCTGCATGGATTCCGGCGCCAGGCGCTGCACGCCGCGCGCCTGAGGCTTAAGCATCCTCTGACCGGACGCGAGCTCGCATGGGAAGCGCCGTTGCCCGAGGACATGCAGCGGCTGCTCGCGGCGCTCGAGGCGGATGGCTCGTGAGCGCAGCGCCAAGCGATGCGCCCCTGCAGACCATCTCGCCGGACTGGCCGGCGCCGCCGGCCGTGCGCGCCGCGTTCACTCTGCGCATGGGAGGCGTGAGCGCGGCGCCCTTTGACTCGCTGAACGTCGGCGCGCACGTGGGGGATAGGGGCGCGGCGGTCACGGAGAACCGGCGGCGCGTGTGCACGCAGCTGCGCTTGCCGGCCGAGCCGCTGTGGCTCGAGCAGGTGCACGGCATCGAGGTTGCCGATCTCGATATGGCGTCGGGGCAGGCGTCCGCCACGCCCCCGACGGCGGATGCCGCCATCACCCGGCGCGCCGGGAACGTGTGCGTCATGCAGGTGGCGGACTGCATGCCGGTACTGTTCGCCGCACGCGACGGTCGCGCGGTGGCGGCGGCGCACGCCGGCTGGCGCGGGCTGGCCGCCGGGGTGTTGGAAGCGACGGTGGCGAGGCTCGCCGTCGCGCCCGCGGAGCTCATCGCCTGGCTGGGCCCTGCGATCGGTCCGGCGCACTTCGAGGTGGGGGGCGAGGTTCGTGCCGCCTTCCTGGCGCACGACCCGGCCGCGGCCGCCGCGTTCAGCGCCAACAGCCGCGGCCGCTGGCAATGCGATTTGAGCGCGCTCGCCCGGCACCGGCTCGGCGCCGCCGGGGTGAGCGCGGTATTCGGCGGCCGCTGGTGCACGTACGCCGATCCAGCGCGCTTCTTCTCCTACCGCCGTGATGGGCAGTGCGGTCGCATGGCGGCGCTGATCTGGCTGGTGTGAGTGCCCGTGCTAGGATGAGCTGACACACGGAAAAGCAAAGAACCCTAGCCGTGCTGCTGCTGTGGATCATCCTGTTCGCCGCGCTCGGCGGCATCGCCAGCGCCGCGTTTGCGGTCGCGTTCCTGTGGGTGCCGGAGGAGCGCAGTGCGCGCATCCTGCCGCATTTCGTCAGTTTCGCGACCGGAGCACTGCTGGGCGCGGCTCTGCTGGGGCTGCTGCCGGAGGCGATGAAAGGCGCCGGCCCCTCCAGAGCGCACGACATCGGCCTGGTGATGGTGGTGGGGCTGGGAGTGTTCTTCGTCATCGAGAAACTGGTGCTGTGGTGGCACGCTCACTCGCAGGATGAGGAAGGCGCGCCGCAGCATGCCCACGCTCATCACGATCACGGCCGCGACCGGGCATCGGGCGTGCTGGTGCTGGTGGGTGACAGCATCCACAACGCGCTCGATGGCGTGCTGATTGCGGCGGCTTTCTTGGGCGACATGTCGCTGGGGTTGGTCACGACCTTTGCCGTGGCGGCGCACGAGATCCCGCACCGTGTCGGGGATTTCGCCATCCTGGTGCACGCCGGGCTGTCGCGCCGGCGTGCGTTGCTGTTGAATCTTGCCACCGGTATCGCCTCGGTGATCGGGGCGATCGCGGCATACTTTGGGCTGCGCCAGGCGAACGGAGTCCTGCCTTTCGCGCTGGCCTTCGCTGCCGCCGGGTTCCTGTACATCGCGGTCGCCGGGCTCATCCCCGGTCTGCATCGCCGCTCCGATCCGCGCACCAGCGCGGCCCAGGTGCTGCTCATCAGTTCAGGCATTGCGGTCATCGCGCTGGCCGAGCGGTTGACTCACAGCTAGCTGCGACGCTGCGGCTGGCGGTGCGTCACAGTGCTTGCATTGCTTGCACCGCTGCGCTCTGGCTGCTAGCATTGCTTGCACAGCACCTGAGGACGGTCATATGGCGCAACTGATGGTCAGAAACGTGCCCGACGAGGTCGTTCGGGCGCTGAAGCAACGCGCAGCCAAGCGCAACCGCAGCGCCGAGCACGAGCATCGCGAGATCCTCAGGGTCGCGTTACAGGGACCCCGCCGCCGGCGACTCGCGGAGGTGCTCTCGAGCATGCCAAACGTCGGTGAAGACCGCGATTTCGCCCGGGAACAGGCCGACCCGCGGGGTTAGCGTGTACCTGGTCGATACCGACGTGATCAGCGAAGCTCGCAAGGGTGAGGACGGCAACGGGGGAGTCCAGTCGTTCTTCGCGCAAGCGGCGCGCTCACAAGCGGAGCTTTACCTCTCGGCCATCACTATTGGCGAGTTGCGCCAGGGCGTGGAGCGCATCCGACACCGCGGCGACCGAATGCAGGCCCGACGCCTCGAGCGGTGGCTGTTGCGACTCACCATCGCCTACGCGGACCGGATCCTGCCGCTCGATGAGGAGACGGCCCATGTATGGGGCCGATTGCGCGTCCCCAATCCCGAGAATCCGCTCGACAAGCAAATTGCGGCTACGGCGCTGATGCATGATCTGGCCGTGGTCACCCGCAACGTCAATCATTTCGCGCCCACGGGCGTGCGCGTGGTGAACCCTTTTACCTAAGGCGCTCGACCTGAGGCCCCGGCCCCGCAGCCTCTTGAACCGACTGCGGTTTGTCCCCACAAAAGACGGCTCCAGGTCCGCAGGTGTCGCCATGCGCATGGATAAACTCACCAGCCGCTTCCAGCAGTCGCTCGCCGATGCACAGTCGCTCGCGCTCGGCCGCGACCATCAGTTCCTCGAGCCGGCGCACGTGATGCTGGCGATGCTGGACGGCGCCGGTGGCTCGGTGCGTCCGCTGCTGCTGAAGGCCGGCGCGGACGTGAACAAGCTGCGGGCGGGACTCCTGGGGCTGCTCGATAGCCTGCCGAAGGTCGAAGGCACCCCGGGGGACATACACGTCTCCAACGATCTGAACCGCGTGCTCAACGTCACCGACAAGCTGGCGCAGCAGCGCGGTGACCAGTTCATATCGAGTGAGCTGATCGTACTGGCGGCGTTCGAGGATCGCGCGCTCGCGCGCCTGTTCAAGGAGGCGGGCGTGGTGCGCGGTGCCGTGGAGAAGGCTATCGAGGAGGTGCGCGGCGGCGAGAAGGTGTCCGATGCCAACGCCGAGGAAGGCCGCCAGGCCCTCGAGAAGTACACCATCGATCTCACCGCGCGCGCGGCTTCCGGCAAGCTCGACCCGGTGATCGGCCGCGACGATGAGATCCGCCGCACCATCCAGGTGCTGCAGCGGCGTACCAAGAACAACCCGGTGCTGATTGGCGAGCCGGGCGTCGGCAAGACGGCCATCGTCGAGGGCCTGGCGCAACGTATCGTCAACGGCGAGGTGCCGGAGGGCCTCAAGAGCAAGCGCATCCTGGCGCTCGACATGGGCGCGCTGATCGCAGGCGCCAAGTTCCGCGGCGAGTTTGAGGAGCGTTTGAAGGGCGTGCTCAATGATCTGGCCAAGCAGGAAGGCCAGGTGATCCTGTTCATCGACGAGCTGCACACGGTGGTGGGCGCCGGCAAGGCCGAAGGCGCCATGGATGCGGGCAACATGCTCAAGCCGGCACTCGCCCGTGGCGAGCTGCATTGCGTCGGCGCCACCACGCTCGATGAGTACCGCAAGTACATTGAAAAGGACGCCGCCCTCGAGCGGCGCTTCCAGAAAGTGCTGGTGGATGAGCCCTCGGTCGAGGACACGATCGCGATCCTGCGCGGGCTGCAGGAGCGCTACGAGGTGCACCACAAGGTCGAGATCACGGATCCTGCGATCGTCGCCGCGGCGACGCTCTCGCATCGTTACATCAGTGACCGCCAGCTCCCCGACAAGGCGATCGACCTCATCGACGAGGCGGCGGCGCGCATCCGCATGGAGATCGACTCCAAGCCCGAAGCGCTCGACAAGCTCGAGCGGCGCATCATCCAGCTGAAGATCGAGCAGGAGGCGCTGAAAAAGGAGAAGGACGAGGCCTCGCGCAAGCGCCTGGCGACACTCGAGGGGACGTTGACGACCCTGGAGAAGGAATACGCCGATCTCGAGGAGGTCTGGAAGTCCGAGAAGGCGGCCTTGCAGGGCAGCGCGCAGATTCGCGAGGAGCTCGATCGGGCGCGCCTGGAGCTCGAGGCCGCGCGCCGCGCCGGCAATCTCGGGCGCATGGCGGAGCTGCAGTACGGCAAGATCCCCGAGCTCGAGAAGCGCCTGAGCTCGGCGGCGGCCGCCGAGGATCAAGCGCCGAAACTGGTGCGCAACAAGGTGACCGAGGAGGAGATTGCGGAGGTTGTGTCCAAGTGGACCGGCATCCCGGTGTCCAAGATGCTCGAGGGCGAGAAGGAGAAGCTGCTGCGCATGGAGGAGGCGCTCGCGAAGCGCGTGGTCGGCCAGGAGGAGGCGCTGCGCATCGTGGCCAACGCCATTCGCCGCTCGCGCGCCGGGCTGGCGGATCCACGCCGGCCGAACGGCTCGTTCCTGTTCCTCGGGCCCACCGGCGTCGGCAAGACCGAACTGTGCAAGGCGCTGGCCGAATTCCTGTTCGACACCGAGGAGGCGATGATCCGCGTCGACATGTCCGAGTTCATGGAGAAGCACTCCGTGGCACGCCTCATCGGCGCACCTCCCGGCTACGTCGGCTATGAGGAGGGGGGCCATCTCACCGAAGCGGTACGCCGCCGGCCTTACTCGGTGATCCTGCTCGATGAAGTCGAGAAGGCGCATCCGGACGTGTTCAACGTGCTGCTGCAGGTGCTGGACGACGGGCGTCTCACCGACGGCCAGGGGCGCACGGTCGACTTCCGCAACACCGTCATCATCATGACCTCGAACCTGGGCTCGCAGCTCATCCAGGAGTACGCGGGCGAGAAGAATTACACCAAGATGAAGAGCGCGGTGATGGAGGTGGTGCAGCAGAGCTTCCGGCCGGAGTTCATCAACCGCATCGACGACATCGTGGTCTTCCATCCGCTCGGCACACGCCAGATCCGCGCGATCGTCGACATCCAGCTGCTCTACCTGCGCAAGCGCCTGGCTGAGCGCAACATGGATCTCACGCTTGAGGACGGCGCCCGCGACCTGCTCGGGGAGGCCGGCTTCGATCCGGTGTATGGCGCACGGCCGCTGAAGCGCGCCATTCAGCAGCAGATCGAGAATCCCCTGGCGCAGAAGATCCTGCAGGGCGAGTTCGTGCCCGGGGACCGCATCCGCGTCGCGGCGCACGACGGCCAGCTCACCTTCGCCAGGATCGATGAGCGCAAGGCCGGGCGCGGTTAACCATAAGCACGCTCACCGGCCCGTTGCCGGGCGCGGGTGCTGCTCTCCGTTATAATCCTCGCAGCACCTTGCGAAGACAACAACCACTCAAGACAACAACCAATGCCGTTCTACGAATACGAATGCCAGGCCTGTAAGTTCTACACCGAGGTCATGCAGAGGATCACGGATGCGCCGCTGACCCGCTGTCCGTCGTGCGGCAAGCGCACCCTGAAGAAACTCGTCTCGGCACCGGCGTTCCGCCTCAAGGGAGGCGGCTGGTACGAGACCGACTTCAAGTCCGAGAAGGAGAACAAGCGCAATCTGGTCGGCGCCGACAAGGAGGAGTCGAAGGCCGACGTCAAGGCGCAGGCGAGCGACGCCAAGCCTGCAGCACCGGAGGCCAAGGACTCCAAGGCCGCAGACTCGAAGCCGGCAGACTCAAAACCGGCAGACTCGAAGCCCGCGGCGCCCAGGACCGCCGGTGGCGGCAGTGCCGGCACGTCGACGGGCAACCGCGTGAGCGTGTCCGCCAAGGGGGCACGGGCCGCCGCGGCCCGCAAACCAACGCGCGCCTCGAGAGGCAAGGGCGCGCGCCGGCGGCGGCGTTAGCCATGAACGGCGGCGCCAGAAAGAAACGCAGCCTGCGGCGCTACCTGGTTGCCGGGGTACTGGTGTGGCTGCCGATTCTCGCCACCATCTGGGTGGTGAGCTTCATGCTGCGCATCATGGACCGCACGCTGCTGCTCTTGCCCCCCAGCTACCGGCCCGAGGCGCTGGTGGGCTTTTCGCTCCCGGGGCTCGGGGCGGTGTTCGCACTGATCGTGGTGCTGCTGACGGGGCTCCTGGTCACGAACCTCATCGGCCGACGCCTGGTCGTCTGGGGCGAGGAGCTGCTCAATCGCATTCCGGTGGTGCGCACGGTGTACGGCGGTGTCAAGAGCTTCGCCGAAGGTGTCTTCTCGCAGTCCAACGCTTTCCGCAAGGTCGTGATGGTGGAGTACCCGCGTGCCGGGGTCTGGAGCATCGGCTTCCTCACCGCGGAGGATGTTCCGGAAATCAGCGACAAGATGGGTGAGCCACACGTGGCGGTCTATATTTCCGCCGCCCTCAATGCCACCGCCGGCTACCTGGTGGTCGTGCCGCGCCGTCAGGCGGTCGAGCTCGACATGACGGTGGATGAGGCCATGAGAATGATCATCACCTGCGGTGTGGTGGTTCCGCGTGCTTCCCATGCGAACGCGGCCAAAGCCCAGCTGGCGAAACCCGCCGCCTGAGAAGCCGTGGCCCGGCGCAGAGCTGCGGGCACGCCCGTCATGAGGGCGATGCGTCTGGTCGCGCCGGGCGCAGCGCTCGCGCTGACCGAGGTGAGCCTGCCGCCGCCGGTCGGGCACGAGCTGCTGCTCACGGTGCAGGCCTGCGGCGTGTGCCGCACGGATCTGCATCTGCTCGATAATGAGCTGCCGGGCATCCGCTTCCCTGTCACGCCGGGGCACGAGATCGTCGGCATGGTCGCCGCCCTCGGACCCGAGGTCACACAGTTCCACATCGGTGATCGCGTCGGCGTGCCGTGGCTCGGTTACACCTGCGGCGAATGCGTCTATTGCCGCTCGGGGCACGAGAATCTGTGCGAGCGGGCGGTGTTCACCGGGTACAGCCGCGACGGGGGCTACGCACAGGAAGTGCTCGCCGATGCGCGCTACTGCCTGCCCTTGCCCGCCGGGGGCGCGGCCGCGGAACTGGCGCCGCTCCTGTGCGCCGGGCTCATTGGCTATCGCGCCTACCGTGCCGCAGGCGAGGCTCGCAATCTCGGCCTGTACGGCTTTGGCGCCGCGGCGCATCTGCTTGCGCAGGTGGCGCGGGCGCAGGGCCGGCGCGTGTTCGCGTTCACGCGTCCCGGAGATGCCGCAGGCCAGCGCTTCGCGCGCGAGCTCGGCGCGGTGTGGGCCGGCGGCTCTGACGAGCACCCTGGCGAATGGCTCGATGGCGCGATCCTGTTTGCCCCGGTCGGTGCGCTGGTGCCTGCCGCGCTCGCCTGTGTGCGCCCCGGCGGGCACGTGGTCTGCGCGGGCATTCATATGAGCGACGTGCCGGCATTTCCGTACCGGCTGCTGTGGGGCGAGCGCTCGGTGTCCTCGGTCGCCAATCTCACCCGCGCCGACGGCCGGGAGTTCCTCGCGCTCGCCACGCGCATGGGCCTCACGGCCAGCGTGCAGCGTTTTGCGCTCGGCGACGCGAATCTGGCCCTGCAGCGGCTGCGCAGCGGGGCGCTGCAGGGGGCCGCGGTGCTGGAGATGCCGGGGACCTGATCTTCGGTTCGGCGCCGGGCGGCTTTTGGTAACATCGCGCGCCTCATGCGGTCACATTACTGCGGGCAGGTCAACGAGCAGCTCCTCGGCCGGGAGGTCACCGTGGCCGGCTGGGTGCACCGCCGGCGCGATCACGGCGGGGTCATTTTCGTCGATCTGCGCGATCGTGAGGGGCTGCTGCAGATCGTGTTCGACCCCGGCGCGGCTGCGGTGTTTGGGGAAGCCGAGCGCCTGCGCAACGAGTTCGTGGTGCGGGTGACGGGGAAGGTGCGCGAGCGGCCCCCGGGCACGGTGAATACCAACCTCGCTTCCGGGCGCGTGGAGCTGGTGGCGCGGGAGCTCGAGCTGCTGAACCGCTCGGAGCCCCTGCCATTCCAGCTGGACGAGCAGGTCGGCGAGGAAGTGCGGCTGCGCTACCGCTATCTCGATCTGCGTCGCGAGGTCATGAGCCAGCGCCTGCGGCTGCGTCATCGCCTCACGCGCTCGATGCGCGCCTGGCTCGACACCCATGGCTTCATCGACCTCGAGACGCCGATGCTCACCAAGGCGACGCCCGAGGGGGCGCGCGATTACCTGGTGCCGAGCCGCACCCATCCGGGCAAGTTCTTCGCGCTGCCGCAATCCCCGCAGATCTTCAAGCAGCTGCTGATGATCGCGGGGTTCGATCGCTACTACCAGATCGTGCGCTGCTTCCGCGACGAGGATCTGCGCGCCGACCGCCAGCCGGAATTCACCCAGCTCGACATCGAGACGTCGTTCCTCAGCCAGGACGACATCATGGGACTCATGGAAGAGCTGGTGCGCCATTTCTTCAGGGAAGTGCTGGGGACGCAGCTCCCCGATCCCTTCCCGCGCATCACCTATGCGCAGGCCCTGCGCCGCTACGCATCCGACAAGCCCGACCTGCGTATCCCGCTGGAACTGGTGGACGTCGCCGACCTGGTGAAGGAGTGCGACTTCAAGGTGTTCGCGGGCCCGGCGAAGGACGCCGCCGGAAGGGTCGCGGCGCTGCGCGTGCCGGGCGGTGGTGCCATGCCGCGCTCGCAGATCGATGAGTGCACGGCCTTCGTTGCCCGCTACGGCGCGCGCGGACTTGCGTACCTCAAGGTGAACGAGCGCGCCCGGGGGCGCGGGGGGCTGCAGTCCCCGATCATCAAGTTCCTGAGTGATGCGGCGCTCGAGGGCATCCTCGAGCGCACCGCAGCTGCCGACAACGACCTGATTTTCTTCGGCGCCGACACGGCCAAGGTCGTCAACGACTCCCTCGGCGCCCTGCGCCTGAAGATCGGCCACGATCTGAAGCTCGTGGAGCCGGGCTGGCGGCCGCTGTGGGTGGTCGAGTTCCCCATGTTCGAGTGGGACGCGGACGAGAAGCGCTGGGTCGCCATGCACCACCCCTTCACCGCGCCCCGCAACGATGACCCGGGGGCGCTGCGCGCTGCGCCCGGCGCGGCGCTCGCGCGTGCCTACGACCTGGTGTTGAACGGCTCTGAGATCGGCGGCGGCTCGGTGCGCATCCACCGCCAGGAGATGCAATCCACGGTGTTCGAGCTGCTCGGGATCGCCCCCGATGAGGCGCAGAAGAAATTCGGCTTCCTGCTTGATGCGCTCAAGTTCGGCGCACCGCCGCACGGGGGCATTGCCTTCGGGCTGGACCGGCTGGCCATGCTGATGGCCGGCGCGGACAGCATCCGCGAGGTGATCGCCTTCCCGAAGACCCAGACCGCCGCCGATCCGCTTACCGATGCGCCGACGGAAGTGAGCGAGGCGCAGCTGCGCGAGCTGCACGTGCGGGTGCGCGTGCCGCAGCCTTGAATTCCGCGCACGTCGTCTACGTGCATGGCCTGTGGATGCCGGGGCAGGAATCGCTCATCCTGCGCTACCGGCTCTCCCACGAGTTCGGCCTCACGCTGCAGGCGTTCCGCTACTCCGCCGCCTCTGCCACCATGAGCGACGTCACCGAGCGGCTCGACAGCTGGGTGCGCGAGCTCAAGTCCCCGGCGGTGCATTTCGTCGGTCATAGCCTCGGGGGCCTCGTCATCCACCGCTTCCTCGAGCGCTTCCCCGAGCAGCCTCCGGGCCGGGTGGTGTTCCTCGGCACACCGTGCGTGGCAAGCCGCGTGGCGCAGCGCGCCAGCCGCTTCGCCCCCATCGCGCACCTCATGGGGCCGTCGGTCGCCGAGGAGCTGTTGCAGCCGCACGAGCGACGCTGGGCGCAGGCGCGGCCGCTCGGCATCATTGCCGGCAGCCAGCCGCTCGGCGTGGGGCAGCTGCTGGCGGATTTCACCGAGGAGAACGATGGCACGGTCGCGGTGAGCGAGACGCGCATGCCCGGCGCCACCGATCACATCGTGCTGCCGGTCAGCCACCTGGGAATGCTCCTGTCCGCGCGCGTGGCGCGCGAGACGGGTTCATTCCTCACCGACGGGCGTTTTACGCTTCGCTAGCCAGCGCACCCGCGGCTGACGGGCTCAGCGGCTGCCCTCACCCCGCTGCACGGCATCCAGCAGCCGCCGCAGGCGATAGAGCACTTCCAGTGCCGCCTTCGGCGACAGCTGATCCGGGTCGAGGCCGGCGAGCGCCGTGCGGATCTCATCATCCGCCACACTGCGCGCGTCGGCGGCGGCGGTGAACCACGGCAGTTCGGTTTGCGCCGCGGGACCGCCGCGGCCGTTGGCCGAGGCGCGCTCGCGATCGCGTTGCGACTCCAGGGCCTCGAGGTAGCGGCGTGCCTCCCCGATCACGCTCACCGGCACGCCGGCGAGCTGCGCCACCTGCAGGCCATAGCTGCGATCGGCGGGCCCGTCCTTCACGGCGTGCAGGAATACGATGCCCTCGCCATGCTCGGTCGCGTCCAGGTGCACGTTGGCGCAGCCCTCGACTTCGGTGGCGAGGGTCGTGAGCTCGAAGTAGTGAGTGGCGAAGAGGGTGAACGCGCGCACGCGCGTAGCGATGTCGCGCGCCATCGCCCAGGCGAGCGACAGGCCATCGAAGGTACTGGTGCCGCGGCCGATCTCATCGAGCAGAATCAGACTGCGTGCGGTGGCGT
>Ga0307479_10006208_pt1 | contig 10965 bp, 11 predicted proteins | sample atmos_gasesECM4C_FD_203743 | JGI IMG/M metagenome (GOLD analysis project Ga0307479, IMG submission 203743) | Hardwood forest soil microbial communities from Morgan-Monroe State Forest, Indiana, United States - atmos_gasesECM4C_515 | ecosystem: Environmental > Terrestrial > Soil > Temperate...
TAGATCTGAGGAAGTGTTTAAAAGCCTCAGGGGCGTCACCATTTTCCTAATTTTCGGAGCACTCATCGCGCCTCTGTTAACGTCTTTTGAGGATGCTGCGGTGGTCTTAGCGACTGGTCGGGGCAATGCGTATTGGGGATTGTGGACCGTCGGTCTCTTTTCGAATGTGTTGGAGGAATTGACAATAGTGCCGACAATCGTAGTGGTTGGCCTGAAAGGCATCTCGTGGATACATAAAGAAAGGATCACAAAGTGTCTCGAAGCAGCCCTACTAGCCGTGGTGAGTGTCCTCGTATTTGGTGTGGAAGATGCATCCCGCAGGCCCGCTTTGATCTATTTGCCTCTAACATTTCTGCTGTGGGCCACCCTGCGTTTTGGCCCTGGAGGTTTGGCTGCCTCACTCTCAGCTATCACGGTGATCTTGATGTGGCATGCAGGCCACGGCCACAGCCCCTTCGTCTCAGCTTCGGTCCGACAGAATGTAATCTCGCTACAGATTCTCTTGGGCACGATCGCCGTACCTCTGATCCTGTTGTCTGCTATCACTGTTGAACGTCAACTAGCCGAGGAATCTCTTCGCCGAAGCAGGAACAGGCTAATTGATTCTCAGGAGCAAGAACGTCATCGTATCGCCCGAGAGTTGCATGATGACATTGGTCAGCAGCTGACCCTGGTCGGCCTTGAGCTTGATCAGACTAGAAATAGCGAGCCTACGTTGCCCTTTAGATCTGTTTGGATAGACTCTATGATCGCGTTTCAGAGATCTCGGTCGCAACTCGTGAGATCGCGCGGGGTCTTCACCCTTCTCGCCTGGATCACCTCGGTCTCACTGCCGCTCTGCGCGGCCTGTGTCAGGAAATTGCTTGGGACAAATCTCTAACTGTTCATTTCCACGAGTACCGCATACCACCTCGTTTGCCCCCGCAAACCTCACTTTGTGTTTATGTGTCGCCCAGGAAGCTCTACAAAATATTGTAAGACGTGCCCATGCGAAAAGTGCTGTCATTGAGCTGACGGCGAGTAGCAGAGAGCTGAGGCTATGCGTCAATGATAACGGGATTGGTTTCAGCCCTGAATTCCATGGGAACTGCGGATTGGGACTTACCAGTATGCGTGAACGGGTTACCTCGATCGGCGGCAAAATACGCGTCAGATCAGCTCCGAAACAAGGGACGACAATTGAAGCATCCGTCCCACTACCAAAAAGCAATTAGCATTCAGTGAGAGTTGTGCCCACCCGCGTGAATTCTCCTTGGCCTATTTTCTGCAGAGACATCATCCACAGCGAGCAATTCGAAGCGTCCAAAGTCGTCGAAGAATAGCAATGGAGTGGATCCAGCGATCTTTCCCTGGACTCTGAAAAAGCGACAGACTCTCAACGAATTCCTGCCACTCTTTACAGTCAAGTACCAATCTTGGCCGAGGCCGCGAAAAGTGGAGGCGGTTCTTAGGGCGGTGCCGGACCAGTTTATCAATCACTCAATCTTCGAAGGAGGAAGTAGCGTAAGATGAATCAGCCGCCCCTGCTGACCTTCAACGACGGTCGAGACACCCTCCATCAGCTTCACTCACGATTGATGATCGTACACCGCGTGATAGATATTTGATCCCGGATGCCGCCAACCGGACGGCGTGAGCTAGCTCATACCCAATGTCCAGTTTCTCAACGAATGCCGCAGCACCTTGCCTGATAAATTCTTCCGCTCCACATGAACTTATGCTGATTAGAACAAAAGGGATGTTATATCCAGTCCGACGTAGGATCTTCATCGCTTCAGGACCCGACAGTACTGGCATCCGAACATCACTTACGATGACATCTGGGTTTAATGAAATTGCCAGGTCCACAAGCTCTCCGCCGTTTGACAAGCTGCCCACGACATCAAAGTCGAGACTCAGGGAGCGAACCAATTGCCAGCGCATTTGCTCATGATCTTCGGCAATAAGAACCCGCAGTTTGCACATAACGATTCACCTCGTGAATTATTTGGGCTGAAGCTTAAGGTCTACGCTGACGTGAGAGCAGCGTCGTTGCTGTACCGCAGTGACTTCGAGAAAAATGAACAGGCGTGACCGATTTCTAAGCCAACTGACTGTTAAAAGTGACAGCTAAACAAGATTCAAATCTTGTCATACTACCCACCCCTAGTCCTTTTTTAGCCCTATAGCAACCCGAGCGCACAATCGTATAGCAGCGACTTTTATTTTTTAGTCTAAGTGATATGCACAATCTGACACCAACATTTGGGCCGCGAACTGTGGGCCCACTTGGGTAGGCGGGCATCCAATCGCAAATTGGCGGTGCAGTCAAACCCACGAGCGAGAGGGAAAACTATGAGTTGTCCGGGACCAACTCTAATTCTCGACACTCGGCCGCAAAGGCCGCGTCGCTTCAGGGCTCTGAGCAGGGAGCGATTCTTTAAGTCGGTCTTGCAATCTATCTCTGATCGCGTGTGTGTCTTAGATCGAAATGGGATCGCAATCTACATGAACTGCGGCGCAGGGAAATTTGCAGCGAGTTGGGCGGATACACTTGATAAACTGGCCGTGGGCAACAGTTATCTGGATGTTGCTGAAACCGTGGTCCGAGCGGGAATTGCATATGCAGCAGACCGGTTGCGTGCGGTTCGCTCGGTGCTCTACCGAGAACAGTTCAGTAGCGAAGTGCAATATCCGTCTCCTTCCGAGCTCTGCAGTCGTGCAGTACTCATGAAGGTCGAGCCTATGCCCCGAGACTACGGAGGCGTGATTATTCGATGGCTTGACTTCGCCCTTCCGAAGGGCGAAATGCGTCCAGCAACAGATAGAAGCTTGGACCTGCTCGCTAACTCGGCTCCGATAATGATGTGGCGATCGAACACCGATAAGGCTTGTACTTATTTCAATAACAACTGGCTTGAGTATACGGGCAGGGCTCTGGACCAAGAAGTGGGAAACGGCTGGGCCAAGGGCGTTCATACCAACGACGTTGATCGTATCATTCGGCAGTACAATGAAGCGTGCGATGCTCGACAGGACTTTTTCCTGGAGTACCGCTTGAAAAAAGCTGACGGCACGTACGGCTGGATTTTAGATCGCGGTGTACCGACGTACGAAGCAGATGAACATTCTCAGGTTACATCGGTAGCTGTATAGACATTACGCCCCATAAGAGATCATTGGAAGCATTACACGAGAGCGAGGTCCGATTCCAAACGCTAGCAAATATAGTGCCGGTCGTGATCTGGACTACGGATTCTATGCGGCGCCGCATCTATTTGAACGAATATTGGCGTACGCTTACTTCGAGAGAACCGCAGGAAAGCCTGGGCTTTAAATGGCTCGAAGCGGTTCACCCAGACGATCGACTATCGCAAAGCGCAAGTTTTGCCGAGGCGGCAAAAACTGAACGACCTTACAGAGCCGAATATCGGATAGCCCGTCCGGACGGCAATTGGCTCTCGTGTCTGGATGTGGGTTCTCCTCAATTCGGTTCGGACGGCTCTTATGTCGGCCACATCGGAGCGTGCATTGACATTAGTGCCTTGTTGGAATTAGAAAAAACGAGATGTGAATTGGTGATTCGTCAGACGGCCGCCCAAGAAGACGAACGCAAGCGAATTGCATGCGAACTCCATGACGACATCAGTCAAAGACTTGCACTTTGCACTTTGGAGCTTGACAAAATCATCGGAGACAAGCGTAGCGTGCAAGCGTCAAAGCTTTATCGAGACATGGAAGGTATTGCATCGGACATCCATCGTATTTCTCATAATCTTCACCCATCGACCCTTGCCGATCTCGGATTGGTTCCTGCCCTCCGAAGGCTTTCGCGAGACTTCTCCGATCACAGGCAAATCGCGGTGGAGTTTAGCCACAAGAATATTCCTCCCCAAATACCGGCCCACATCGCGATCTCGTTGTTTCGCATTGCCCAGGAATGCCTCACGAATGTGTCGAAACACAGCGGAAGCCGTTCGGCGAAGGTTTGTATGAAGGGGATGGCAGGTGGCATCCAGCTCGTCACTTCCGATAAAGGCTGTGGTTTCGAGATGACAACTTTGTGTGAGCCGGATCGGGGTCTCGGAATCACCAATATTCGCGAACGCTCGCGCATGCTCGGAGGTACATTCGAAATCAAATCGAAGCGCCAGGGCGGAACAAAAGTTGTGATTTGGGTCCCAGTAAAGGCCGTTGTCTAAGGGTCAGTCAAGTACCTGCTTAGATCTCGTCAGGAAGCGCGTCGCGAAACAAAGACTCGATTCGCCAGCACTGTTTCAAGCGCGAGCCTGAGGTCGCGATGAAGATGAGACTTGAAAATATATCCTTGTGCTCCCGCTTTAAAGGCAGCAGTGACATAATCGGGTTCCGCGAGCATGGTCAAGAACACAACTTTGCTTGTGAGTCCGGCTTGTCGAATGGCGCGAGCTACCTCTATGCCATTGAGTATAGGCATCTCAATATCCAACAGGATAATTTCTGCGTGGGACTCTCGCGCGGCATCGAGTGCCGATCTGCCGCTGCGTGCAGTGCCAACTATCTTGTATTCATCGATCAATAGCCCACTGACTTCATCCAGAAAACCGTTGTGATCATCTTCCAAAAGCACCGTCGTTTCCTTTTTTGGAGACATAGCATACCCGCATACATGGGGCACTCCTTTCTAACTCCACTTATCTTAGTTGTGGTACTCGGGCCGACGGTTGCCTACTGGCAAAATGGAGCTACTGCCCTGCGAGTCTCCACCAGGAGAGAATGATAGCGACGAGCATAACGCAAGTAGGGTATTGGCCAACAGGAAAGCAGCTAGTCAGGTTGGTAAAGCCTCAAACGAGCAGGCATCAAGGAGGGGTGATCAATCGCTCCTTAATGGCGAATCGAAGCAGGTCCGAGTTTGTTTTTAGCCCGAATTCGTCCATGATCTTGTATTTGTGGAAAGCTATGGTCCTCGGAGTAACATGAAGCATGTCTGCAGCTTCTTTCATAGTGAGACCCTCGGCGAGTAGTTGAAGAACCTCGCGCTGCCGCGAAGTCAAGTGTTTCGTACGCTCCGTGCGCGGATCTCGGACGAACCGATCGAGTAGCTTCTTTGCTACTCGCGGTGTGACATAAGACTTTCCCTTCAACACTTCTTTGATGGCGTGAACCAGTTCCGTGCCAGCAGAGTTCTTCAGTAGGAACGCCGAAGCCCATTTCTCGATTGCGGCGGCTGCGATCTCCGAGTCCTCATTCATCGTGAGCACGATCAGCTTGGCTTTAGGCAACAGTGCTTTTAAGCGTTCGCCGGCGTCTTGTCCGTTAAGCAACGGCATCCCCAAATCCAGGAGTACAACATCTGGTTTGAGTTTGGGCGCGACGTCAAGCAAGTCTCTGCCGTTAGAAACTGTTCCCACAACATCAAAGTTCGGCTCCAGCAACTTTTTGAACGCCTCAACGACAAGCGTGTGGTCATCGGCTATTAATATGTGTGGCCGGGTCGCCATTTGTACGCTCGATGCAAGCTCAGACTAAGCTGTTGGCGCGTGACTTCTAAACTGTCAGAACTAACAGTTGACCCGACTGGTGGGTTTACGCTACGCCTTGTACTGCAAAAACCAGTATCTGTAAAGGCTGGCGATAATCGTCTGATCAAGTCCATGAACACAATTCATATGCAGCCTCATCGCGGAGCTGGTTCTCAAACAGGATACTTCCAGCGTCACACGGTTTCGTCTGTCAAATCTGACAACTGTCGGTTCTTACAGGTGCATCGAGGAAAGGCGCTTCTTGTGTCTTTTTCGACAGAATCGCGTCTATAAGGCAACCCCTTGTTTCGAGACAAACGTGCGTCCTGCGAGAACCTCCCGCAAAGCGAACCGAAGCTCCCGGTTCATGCGACTTTTGACAACATAGCCCTTGGCACCAGCCTCGAAAGCGTACTGCACGTAATCTGAGTCACCGTGAGCGCTAAGAAGGACAATCTCGCTTTTGCCACCTGCCCTGCGAATCTTGCGGGTTGCTTCGATGCCATTCAATAATGGCAGCGCGACGTCCATTACAATCACATCCGGTTTCAGCTGCTCAGCCGCCAACACAGCCGACGCCCCGTCGCCCCGGATTCCTGCGACCTGATAATCAGGCGCAAGCAGTTCCGACACCACCTCAAGTATGCCGGTATGATCGTCAGCCAACAGTACGGTTGGTTTCAACCCTGCACTCCCAGAGGGCACACTATGGGCCCCACAGGTTGAAGTCAATGCCAAAGGATCGCCGCGAAAAGCTGAGCCTGTGGAAAAACTCGAGGAGCAAAGCCATGTTCGGGTGACGTATAAGGATACCACCTCGCGCGCCGCACCCAACACGAGAGGAGTTCTCGTTCCGGCGAAATTCGGAGAGCCCTTCTACCAGAGCCTATATCAAAAATCGAGTACGACCGCGCTGTACGCAGGCTGCTTGTTCCAATTTGGAGGGACGTTGACGTCGATTCCTACTACGAGCACGAGAACAATATAGGTAAGAGTCCCAATTAGGGGCTGAACCAAAGTCGTGTTGATTTTAGGCCTTTAATTTTAGGTCGATTCTGCTCGCTAAACCGAACCTTTCATGTGCTATTTCAACCAAGCATGGAGGAGCGACTCGCTTTGACGAATGCCCTGCGTTCATTACGTGTTCTGAATGCCGAGACGAGTCCAGAGCCGAGACGGCAGGAGATCAGAGACTCAATCTTCTGTGGAGGCCCTGCCGGGCTGAGACAGCAAATGGATGTCTGGTTCTAGAATCGTCTAGAAACTAACGCCGAGAGGCACCAACGCGAGCTGAAGACCAGAAGAGTTTTGTTACGCGCTTCTCCTAAGCACGTCGGGAGAGCTTTGCCCTCTTGACACGGACTTATCGTGGAAGTCCTCTTCTGGGAACGTGGCCTCGCCAGCGAAAAGCCAGTTGCCGATAGGCCGTTTAGCAGGAAGTATCAATTCAGGTCGGAGTAGGGATTCGATTCCGGGTACACCGTCATGTCCGCCCATTCCTGGGAGCGGCTGATAAGTTCTTTACCGTCTTCGCTCTCCCTTTCGCCTCCTTTCCCGGGTCCGTTTGGGAGTGTGTGGCTTTGCGGTCCGTCGCTGACTCCCACATTCGGAATCCTCCAATGAACGCGTTGGCGTTGCTGCCGAGCCGGCAGCCTGGGGGCGCCTTCTTCAGCTTCTTTGCGTTTCCTCCGCCGATGACGACATCGTCGAGGAGAAACGCGGACGTGAATCGCGCCACGAGCCGCTTGAGGAGCTTCCGCCACTTCTTTTTCCCTAGCTTCTTGAGCCCGCGACGGCCCAGGTAGTCCTCGATTGTCCCTTTCCCGTAGGAGAGGGCTCCGAGCTCCATTGGCACAATGTGCCCGCGCACCATCAGGAGGGAGCCGAGGCCGGTCCCGAGGCCGAGGAAAAGCATCGTTCCGCCCTTGTAGCTCCCGAGGGCCTGCATCGCGGCATCGTTCATGACCTTCACGGGGCACCCGAATGCCGCCGCGAAGTCGAACCCGACCCACCCGTGGGCGAGATTACCGGGTTCAGTGACTGCACAATTTCCGACTACCCGCCCGGGGTAGCCGATGGAAACCACTTCGTACTTCGAGTTCCGGGTGAGCCTCTTAACTCCGGCCACCATCTGCCTAGGAGTCAACGTTGGCCCCGAGGGGAACTTTCGGCGCTCCGTTTGTCCAGTAACGAGGATTTTCACGTTCGTGCCGCCCACGTCGATGGCCAATACCTTCATGGGGATGGTTTACGCGGATCTCGGGACACAACGTCACTCTGAACTCGTCGCCGCAACTCAATGTACCCAGACATCACTATTGTTCGATTCGCCCTCGTTCTTATCTGAGGTGTTTCTCCCCCTGCGGATTCGCCACCGCATTCGCGCAATCACAACGAGGCGGTTTCTGCGCCACGGCGAACCGTGTCTCGTCACTAGGAATATTAATGAGTTCCCTCGCGAACACGTCAGCGCGATGCCATCGACCATGAATTCCCAATAATTCCAAGCGCTCAATTTGCTTTGGAACCGCGGGATCAACTAGAAGCCGCTTGCCAACGGGTTCGAGTCCAAACATAGTACGAAGGAACAAGAGAGGTGCGCTGCAAGACCAAGCCTGAGGGCTGCAAGCCGTCGGATACTCGACAGGGAATTGTGTTTGCACTCTCGGATAGCCAGCAAATGCCTCAGGGAAACGATAATCGAAATACCGGCCAGTCTCCAAGTTGGCGAAAATCACCGTTGCGGCTTGTTCGTCAAATTCATAGTTGCGAAGTCCCTGCGCCACTAGTGAGTTGTCAAACGGCCATAGGGTGCCAATGTGGTAGCCAATTGGATTGTATCCCCCTTCTCCTTCTGCCATCGTTCGAATACCCCATCCGGAGAATAGGCGAGGTCGAAGTAGCTGGCGGGAGCAAGATTCTGCCTTGTCGACAATTCCGCTCCATAGGAGGTGCCCCAGGTTAGATGTCAGCGAGTCGACTTTCTATTTCTTGCCGTCGAGGACTAATGCAAAGTATTGCTTGTCGGCAATCCAGAAATCGCGGTTGAAGCGCACCTTCAGTTCGGCGGCCTCGTTCTCAAGGCGATTAGCCATGTCAGGGTCATTCCAGATCCTGCGTGCCAAGCGCGCACATCTGCGTTTTGCATCATAGACGTATCTCTGAATCCCGCATGTGGCGATCGGGGCTGCGCAAGTGTGCCGTCCCAAAATTGGATAGAGTTCCCGGAATCCTTCCAACACTGGTTCTCAATGCCGGTGTCGACGTTACGGCGTTTATATTCGACGTAGCCGTCCTGATCGCGATCACCAAACTGGTTGACCCAGCGGAGTGCTGCTCGAGCCTGGTTTTCGAGTTCCTTCACGACCTCACCTTTTCCTTGTCCAGCGTTCAAATTCGTCTAATAGAACGAGGAACGAGGGAGTCGCGTCACAACTCCCGAAATAAGGTGAATGGGGCCGCTCTTCGAAGGCCGTCATCTCCCCCGCGCGAGCCTCGTGCAAGATCTTGCCCGGTTCTTCCTCTCGAAAATCATCACACCTAACGCCCTGCCGAAGCGCGAGTTCCCACAAGCTCGTCTCCGCGAGTTCCGGCACAAATGGAAGCGCCTGGTTGCTTTTGCCTGCCAAGCAAAATACGGACGCCTGAACTTCCTTGGATACTGTCAATTGTTCCAGTAAATTTTTGGAAACTGCCTTCCGCTTACGCTCCCTGCTTGCAGAAAATACGCAGCTACGCAAAAGAACCTTCATAGTTACAGTAGTTCGGTGCCCAGGCCTCTTGGCCTAAGGTCAACTCGAGATGAGTCCCATCGGAATGATCCTATAAAAGGGTATCAAGAGACATGCTTCTCCCGCGGTCCAAGGTTGGGAGCACGTGTCTCGGCATCCAGCCCCCTGCATAGATGTGCAATTCCTGTTTGCTTCTTCATGCGAAGCGATGCGATTGGCTTCCCGCTCCTGAGTTGATCCTGCAGTCGTGATGGGCCGAATCTGCTCCGAAACTGACAAGCGTGAGGGTCGCAGCATTGCCAGTCGGGTCGGAGGAGGTGCGCTCACGCGCTGACCTCCGTCCGCCGCTCAAACTGTACGTGCCGATTTCCGGCATACAGCTTTCACGAAGACTCCCCCGAACGAGGGCGCGGAGCGAGAGAAGGAATGAGCGAAAACAGGTTGACCAAGCCCAACTCTTCATACAGCGTCGCAGGTGGCAACTGCTTCCAGCCCGTGTTCCGCCACCGCCGAAAACGATGCGACCAGATGCGCCGCACGATCCAGCGGTCGAGTCGGTGGAAGAGTGTTCGGACATGGGCGCGCTTGTAATAGTCGCCCCACCCTCGCAGTGTTGGATTCAGTTCCGTGATCAGTTCCTCGGTTTTCCGCGAGTCACAGCGTTTCGTTAACGACCTCACTCGATCCCGGAAGCGTCGGATCGATTTTGTGGTGGGAGAGACGATCAACCCTGTCAGTTGCCATCTCCGAATCATACTGGCTGGAAGTTTGCTCTTCCCGCTAGTCCGCACGATTCGGTATCCCAGAAAATCAAACCCATGCCGGATGTGGACGATCCGCGTCTTCTGCGGATTGAGCCTCACACCCAGCTGCTCCAGTATCCGAGTCGCCACCCCTAATGCCGCTCTCGCTTCTGCCGCCGACTTACAGGTGATCACCCAATCATCGGCGTACCTCGTGAGCTGATATCCCTTGCGTCGTAGCTCCTGATCGAACGGCGTCAGAAGTACGTTGCTAAGCAAAGGAGAAACCACGCCCCTTACGCAAAAGGTAATTTCCAGTTTGAACGAATAATCAGGGGTTGGCGAACCAGGTATTCTTTGCTTGATCTTCGTCTTAAGAGGTAATATAGTTATGTCAGATGGTACAGTTATGGCAGATGGCGCGCGCAACCAAAGCGGAAAAGGCTCAGCATCTGAACACCGCGCGTGGTCTGCTGCAACGTCAACTGGCGCGTTCCGACGCCGTTCGCCAGCTGTCACGCGAGTTCGATTTATCCGAGCGTCAAGCCTATCGCTACCTGGAGAAGGCCTCCCAACTCGATCGCCCCGTCGAAGTTCCCGAGACCACGATACCGATCACATTGAAGCTTCCGCCACGTACCGTGGAACTGCTCCGGAAATACGCGAAAAACAGTGGCCTCACCATTGGGACCATCGTAACCAACGCGTTGAATGCGTTTCTACGCACTCTAAAAAGGCATGGCTGAGCCGCGTGAAAAGAGCGGCTCATTTCAAGTCCACATTTGCTATTCCTTTGATCGCTTGCTCGAGCCAAAGCTCGCGCAGGCCTACGAAATTCTGGTGGCTTGTTGCCAGCGCCCCATCGGGCGGGTGAAGGAGTTCGAGAATGAGGATGGCAGCGATCTACGCAAGGGTTTCGTCGGAACAGCAGCGGGAGGAGAACACGATCGCGAGCCAGACGGCCTCGTTGGTCGAGTTTGCCAAGGAGCACGATCTAGAAGTGCCCCA
>Ga0307479_10006210_pt1 | contig 10964 bp, 12 predicted proteins | sample atmos_gasesECM4C_FD_203743 | JGI IMG/M metagenome (GOLD analysis project Ga0307479, IMG submission 203743) | Hardwood forest soil microbial communities from Morgan-Monroe State Forest, Indiana, United States - atmos_gasesECM4C_515 | ecosystem: Environmental > Terrestrial > Soil > Temperate...
TTCCATCCCCGACAAAGATTTTCTCGCTTACAGTATCCCCATGCCACTCCCCACCCAAATCCCCGTCAAATACTCCGAAGACGACGCCCAATTTATCAGCATCCGCCCACTCGTCCGCCAAGCCTTCCGCCCCGCCGAGCTCATCGACATGATCGTCAGCGTCACTGGAAAAGACCCGCACCGCGTCCAGCAAATACTCCGCTCCGGCACAATCGTCTTCAATTCCTACCGCTACTGGTGGGACGCAATCGACGCCGCCCCACCCGAACTCGCCCCTCTCCTCTCCGCCTATCCCGATGCCGACCCCTCCCGCCCTTTCCGCCAGGAAAATTGCACAGAAGTAATCCTCGAATCCGCCGGCACGCCGCCGCGCCACACACTTCGCCTCCATCGCACGAATGCCTCACGCAAACGCCTCTTCCGCACGCGCAGCCTCTGGGACGTGCTCCTCGACCTCACTCGCAAGCAAGCCCCCACCTACCGCGAATACTCCTACGCCTATCACGCCGACATCTACGCCCTGCCACTCACCCCCGCCGCAATCACCGCCCTCACCCAGCAAGCCGCTCAATACGCCCCACGCCCGCTTGCAGCTCAACTGGCAATCCTTCCGCAAATCACCCACGCCAAGTTCCTCTGCCCCCGGTAGCGTAGACTTCAGTCTGCGCCACAAGTTCCACGCAGCGAAGCCGCCCAATGCTCGGCTACATCGCGACCTCGTTCTTTTCGACTTGGTTCGTACTTCCGTCCACCCCGTCGCGCCCTATTATTCCTCGCCGCTCCCGTTACCGCGCCCCAATAATTGTCATCCTGAGCGAGCGAAGGAATCTCAGCGTTCATCCCATGCACTCAACGCGCAACGTACAACCAGCATTTGAGTGGATAACCACGTCGTAGGCCTTCGAGCCCCCGCCACGCACCCAAATCCACACACACCCGTGCGAACGCCCGCAAAACGTCGTCGTATTTAAGAAATCCTCAGGGGTTTTCCCGCTTCAAAATCGCGCTGGAACGCTCATCCGCGGCAATCTGACGAAAAAAATCCTTTACCTCGTCCAATTTTGCGTGGGCACAATCACATCCGTAATCTCATACGTGCGCTTGTAATGCAGCACGTTCCCGCTCACCTCGATTTCGCTCTTATACGACCCATAAGGACACTCCGCCTTCACCGGCTTCGGCAACTCATCCACCACATAGCCAGCCGGCAGCGTGATATCAAACATATCGTCCTGCCGCGTCGCCTCCCCGAATTCAATGGGATATTTCCGCGGTTTTCCCGCCAGAATGTTTGAGCCTTTCGTCCCCACCACGCGTGGCGCCATGATCAGCAGATTTCCCGCCGATTTCGCATATCGCTCCGAAACGAAGCTGTACTCCACTGTCAGCGTTTCATCGTAGTGATCGAGATTGTTCACCGTAGCGCGCGTCAACGTGAAATCGTTGAGCGTCGAACCGAGAAAATCCTCGAATACCTTTGCTCTCATCTTCGGCGCCACTTCCAGCAGCTGTGCCCGCCGCGATTCTGCGGGCTGTCCCATCGCGTTTCCTGCACGGTCCCGTCCAGATTTCCACTCGCGCTCAAATTCAGTTTTCCCGTTCGCAGCAATCGGTTCGTCGCGGCCGGAAGAAGCGGCATTGCCAGAAGTTCTCCCCCCTCCGGGCCCACCACCAGCCCGAAATTATCCTGTAGCGAGGAAGGCAGATAGCCAAGCGGCACGTAGGTATCCGTCGGATCAAAAAACAGGATCCGGCCCAGGTTCGGATCATTCACCGTCGCATATAAGGACTCGGTGCGCACGTCGTTCGGTACCTTGATCGCTAGAATCACATGGTTAAAGCGCACGGAGGGAAACTCTGGCGTCACGATCCCGCGCTCGGTGTCCACCAGCGTGTAATACGACTCCACTCCGATTTCATGCAACATCGCGCTCAGTAGCGTCACTTTGTCCTTACAGTCTCCATACTGACGAGCGAAGATATCTCCGGCATTGTGCGGCTGATATCCCCCGATTCCTATTTCGATCGCCACATATCGCACCTGCCGTTGCGTGAACGCAGCGAGCGCCTTTATTTTTGCCAGGCGATCCGGTGCGGCTGCCGTCAATTCAGCCACCTTCTGCTGCATTTGCGGCGAAACGCCTCGCGCCGACGCGGTAAGGCCTCCATACCAGAGGCCTAAATCCTTCCACGTGCCCGTCGTTTTCGTCCTCATCTTCGGATCGCGCGGAAAGTATTTCACGTCCATTCGCCCTGCCACCGTCAGCCACGGCGGCATATTCTTCTCCGTTTCGATCCCCGGAATATCCTGCAACTCCCACGTAAACTGGTTTGCCGTGCGACTCTCCGCTTTTTGCTCGGCATAGTGCGCCCAATGGTTGGTGTACTCCCATCCGGAAGGGATCTGCAGCACAAATCGTGCCCGTCGCGTCGGAATTCGCGATTGAAACCACCAGTCATCTTCGAATACAAAAGGCCGGTGTTTCTGAACGAATTCGTATCCCACCACGCTTCCCGGATTCGCCTCCGAAAATTTCAAATACTTCACGCGTTTATCGCTGTAAATTTCAAAACTCGACAGTCCTGCTTCCACCGCCTCCTTTTCCTTTAATTCAATCGCGGCTCCATCCGCCGTGATCGTCCACGCCTTCAGGTACGTCAGCTTCGTTTCGTTGTCGAAGTCGACCCTTACTCCCCCATATCCCTCGCGCCCTTCCGGCCGCAGCAGCTTGTACGCCCGCCTGCATCGCGTCTCAATTTCTCCGTTGTCCTTTACGGTCGTGTATTGCTCTTCCAGCAGAACCACCGCCTCCGTTTCCTTTGGATAGTCCGGTAGCTTGTCTTGTGACGCAGCCCGCAGCCAGTCGGGCACCTGATCCGCCGCCAGCTGCGCGGGTCTCCACATCCACGCTGCAATCGCAATTGCCGCAGCGATGCTAATTGTTGCTAGCTGATTCCGTGCCTTGAAATATGATCTGCGCATCATCATTGGTTTTAACTCTCGTGAAGAACGACCTGAGTGCCGGATACGACTCCACCGGAATCACGATTGCTCTCACGTCGAGTTTCCGCTTCACCTCGACGTTGTTTCCCTCTTGCGTCACCGTCATCTGATACGTCAAGGAACTCTGCACCGGCTTCTGCTCGGTGGGTAATGTCTCTATCTTGTAGCCCGGGGGACCTTCGAATTTCAGTTCGTCGATTTCCTGGTGTGGATAGTGGAAGTACACTATGTTCACCCGGCGTGCCGTCTGGAACGCTTTCGTTTCCCCGGACTCCAATATTGTCGCTGGCATCAATAAACGCCGGCCGACAGGCGTCGCGATCCCTGGAGCTTTCAACTCTCCTTCCACCCGCAATGGCTCCGCAATCTGCTTCCAATCCGACAATTTCGTGATCTCGAAAGTGGCTCCGCCAGGCAGCCAACCTTGAATCTCGTCGGTAAGAGCTTTCCGCCGCCCCGCATCATCCTTGTCTTGCCCGTCCTCGCGTTCCACGGCGCCCTGCTGCCCGGTGAACTCCACTTCCAGCCTTCCGCTTACCGCTCCGTCTTCGCTTACTTTCAGCGTCCCTTTCCTTACGATTGTTGCAAACGAGCTTCCCTGCACTGGTGTTTCCACGATTTTTCCGCCCGTCTTTAGCGATAACACACCTTTCGTTGCCGTTTTCCACCATGGCAGCAATCCAAACGGGTAATAAGCCGCACCAGGGTCGAGGTGGTATTCCAGGTTTCCTGCGTGCACCCAAACCACATCTGCCGTCAGTTCTTTCGTGTCCTTCATTTCCGGCATGAACAAATTGATGTTCCGCGGAGCCACATAGATTTCGGCTGCCTCGAATCCAGCTGCTCGGACGAGTCCGACAAAGAGCCAGTTGATCTCTCGGGGCCAGCCGTATCCATGTTTCAAAAGGTCCTCTGCGTTGTTGTTCTCTTTGAGGCTTTCTTTTTTCTCCTCTTTCTTCGTCTTGGTCTCTTCATATCCGAGATTGCGAATCTTCTGCACTCGCGCGTAGATCTTTTGCAACTTTTCTTCCGGCGAATCGCTTGGCGCCACCGTTTGTGAAAGCTCTCTTTCCAGCGCGCCTTTCTTGCTTACGAACCGGTCCACCTGATCTCCCCACTCGCTTCCGAGGCGATTCCAATAACTCTCCGGTGTCTCGTTCGAAAGATCGCCGTGCTTTAGATAGTAGAAATCCACCGTTCCCTGCAACGCCCTCTCCGGCGGCATGTACGGCTCTTCCTCAATTCCATGCAGGTCATGCAGTTCAAGCGTATACGAACCGTCTTTCTGGGGTTGCGGTGTGGCTCCGGACGGCAATCCATAGTGCCGGTACATCAACACCGGCGACCCGCTCCGCTTGTCAGGCTTGATCGAGAAACGCGCCAGCCTCGTAAACAGATTCCCGTACACCTTCCACTGCTCGCTGTAGTAGAGCCTCGGATCGGATTGGTCCCGGTACCGATACTCGATGATGCATCCCGGCTGCACGTCCGGAAGCGTAAACGTTTTCGCGAGAACCTTATAACCGCTTACTTTCACCACCATCTTCTCGAACGGCTTGCCTTCGTAGTTCAGCACGCTTCCATCCGTCCGGATCGTGCGCGCCCGCACGTCCTGGATATCATCCGCTCCTTTCACAAACGGAATCTCCACGTTCGCTTCTTTGCGTCCTTGCTCGGTGAAAATCTTGATACGCACGTATTCGCTCACGGAGGATTGCACCGCATCCACCATGCTCTCCCGGTAGAGAATCATCGCGTGCGCGCCCGGACTGGCCGGATTATCTTTCAGCGCCAAATCCTCCGGCGCGATCGGTTGCCAATCGTCTCCGGCGGGCGCACTTCGAGGAGTGCTTGTCACACACAGCAGGAAAAGAGAAATCGATGCGAGATATCGGTATCGTTGGTTCATGGAAGGGCTGGTCTCCCGTGACACCATTCACCGGGCTCGCCGCGACGCAGCAGGATTGCGAAATCAGAACCCAGTTCTAAAGCGATAACTTATCCGCAAAGCTACCTTGCCGCGCGCTCCGTGTCAATGGTCACAGGCGCTCCGGTTGCCAATCGCTTGCTCGCAATCCGCTTCGCAATTTTGCGGCAGGCGAGCGAGGTTTCGCTGTCTGTTCGTCTCGAACCCCAGAGAAAACTTTTTTCAGGAAATTCGCAGCGGTCTATTGACATGCCACGGAACGCTGCGTTAAAGCTATTTCGACGGCCTCGAAGTGAGCTGAATCCTATGAGGCCGCTGTGACTAGTACTTGCAGGCGTTCGCCACTAGATGTTTTCGGGGATTCGCCGGGCAGATGAGCCAGATGGTTCCGCAGCGGAGCGCAAATGTAGTTTGGCGCGGCGGCTTACTTTGTTATAGTGGAGAGGTGGTTGAGTTTCAGAGCTTTTTACTTTTAACGCTTCAGGTCTACAGGGTTTCTCAGCATTCCCCCTAGCCCGCACGAATAACTAGAGCGGCATACAGCATCAGAACCTTATCTCGTAATCTCGTAGGGGTGAATCATGGCTAGTCCCGCAATGGATTTTCGAACTTCGCTACTTCCGATCTTCATGACTCGCTTGAAAATACTCCGGGCCATCGCTCCCGGTCTCCGCGACCTCCCGTCGCAAACTTTCCAGGAGCTTCAGTCGCTCCTCGAAAGGGCGGAATCCGTAATCCGGGAATCCGTCGGGCCAGTACCCGACGAGACCAAATAGCGCCGGGCTAATCTCCCAGCCCTGCTGCTCGTCCCTCTGGTTGACCCAGCCCTCGGGCGTTCCGCTGTGAAACAAATCACGGCCCAAAAGAAATGATCATCTGATCGAGCGGCATCTCGTTCTTCGCATGGCGCGGCGGCGAAATCGGCGTGGTCGCCAGCGGCGTTCCTTTTTCCTCCGCCGCATCAAACGCCGCCGTACCCGGCGTGCTCGCCGTCACCAGAAAATCGTCAATCTCATACGGCAGCCCGTTCGAAGCCAGCGGCTCCGCCCGGCTCATCACGTGAAAATGCAGATGCGGCGCCAGCGAATTTCCCGTGTTGCCCACGAGCCCGATCACCTGCCCGCGTTTCACGGTGTCGCCCTTGCGCACGCGCACGCTTCCCGGGTCCAGATGCGCGTACAACGCATATCTCCCGCCGCCCAGATCCAGAATCACCGAGTTTCCATCCGCCTCCTCGATCCCAATATTTTCTGGCATCTTCCCCGGCGTTTGGTTCGGCATCCCTTCGATCGTTGACGCCACCGTCGCGTCCGCCACCGCCAGCACTTCCTTCCGGTAAATCGTGTAACTTTTCACGTCCGCCTGCGGCCCGTGATAAATGCGCCCTTTCTCGTCAAGCTGCTCCCAGTCCACCGCATAACGCTGCGCGATCCACACGCGCCCATTCACCGGCAGCGCCGCCCGCGTATGCCGGCTCGCATCACAACACGAATCCGCCGCCACGTAGCGCACTCCTCGCAGCGGCGGCCCAATCGCCGCCACCGCCCCGCGATCCACCGCCGTCTCGCCGCCTGTCTCCGTAAATTCCTGTTTGCCCGGCGGCGCGGCTTCCGCGCGCACTCGCACCCGATGCGTCAATTTCGCCGGCACCGCAGCGCCATCCGCCAACGTGGCGTGAATGAATAACGACGCCTCCGCGCTCCCCGCCAGCACGTCCGTCGGCGTCCGCTGCCCGGCCATCTGTAGCCGACCGGCAATCTCTCCCTTGTCCATCGTCTTCAACACCGCTCCCGCACCGCCGATCACATCCACCTGCTCGATCGTCGCATTCCCGCTCGAAAAATTCGTCATCCGCAGCTCATACACCAGGTGCGTCTTCCCATCCGACCCCGCAAACGCCACCGGTGCATCCCGCACCTCCAGCAGCACAGGCGTAATCGTCTCCGTCACCGCCTGCTGCTGCGCCCCAACCCCACAAGCCAGCTCAAGCCAACAAGCCAGCCCAAGCGCGCAAATCCGCCCACATAAAATTGTCATAGTCCCGCGTTTATACCACCGCCCCCACAATTTTCGCGACAACCTTCATCGCCTCTCCCGTCTGGCCGGCGCTTTTGTTTTTGCCTTTGCCGTCGCCTTCCAGTAGCGTAGCTTCCCGCAGAGAACCGGAGAAGATGAAACCCGAACTAGCCGACGTGAAAGCGCTCGTCTTCGATATATTCGGCACGGTCGTCGACTGGCGCGGCTCGCTAATCGCCGAGGGCGCGGCCTGGGGCAAGGCCAAAAACCTCCACCTCGACTGGGTCGCCTTCGCCGATCGCTGGCGCCTCGGCTACAAACCGGCGATGGACAAAGTACGCAAAGGCCAGCTCCCCTGGACCCGCCTCGACGATCTGCACCGCATGATCCTCGAAGAGCTCCTCGTTGAATTCAAAATCGAAGGCCTCACCGAAGAAGAAAAAGTTTCCTGGACTCACGTCTGGCGCCGTCTCAATCCTTGGCCCGATTCCGTCGAAGGCCTCGCGCGAATAAAAAAGAAATACCTGATCGCGCCGCTCTCCAACGGCAATATCGCTCTAATGGCCCAGCTGGCCAGATTGCGCGGCTTCCAGTGGGACGCCATCCTCGGCGCCGAACTCGTCCGCCACTACAAGCCGGACCGCGAAGTCTACGTCTCCGCTTACGATTATCTCGACCTGAAGCCCGAGGAAGTAATGATGTGCGCCGCCCACATCTACGATTTGCAGGCCGCCCGCAGCGTTGGCCTCCGCACCGGATTCATTCATCGTCCCAACGAATACGGCAACGGCCCCGTCGGCGTCCCGGATAAAACAAACCCAGGCGATTTTGACGCAGTCTCCTCGAGCATCGTCGACTTGGCCCAGCAAATGGGCGCATGACCGTAGATTAAGCAGCCCTACTCCACAGCAATGTGCGTTTCAGTTCGCCCCACACCCTCGACGGATTGAATTTCGTCCATGATCAGTTTGTTGAGATCTTTCTGACTCGCCACTTCCACCACCACAAATACGTCCGGGCTGCCCCAGCACGCATTCGCCATTTTCACTCCCGGAAGGGCAGCCACCGCGCGAGCAATCTCGCGCGCTTTGCCCGGTCCGGCAGTTATCACCACATACGCCCTCATCATGGCATCTCCTTCTCAGACCGATTCTGACTCGGGCAGTGTGCGTGGCCCATCCATGGCGATCGACTCAGGAACAATTCGACGGCAAGAACGAGGTCACGAGGGCCAAGTATTGGTGGCGCACCCCGCGTGGGGCTTGGGGCACAGGCAGGAATGCCTGTGCTACTGGAAGGTTGCGCGCGCGGACAGCTTTGGGCGCGACGCCTGTGGCTGCTACAATAATTGTCTTTCGCGTTGCGCTGCTTCCTGCTGAGGCCCACATGGCTGAGATTCGCCCCTTTCGAGCTTACCGCTACGATACGAACCGCGTCGCACTGAAAGATGTACTGACGCAGCCCTACGACAAGATCACGCCGGAGATGCAGGAGCGTTATTACGCGGCGAGTCCTTATAACTTGATTGCGATTGAGAAGGGCAAGGCGGCGGCGGGCGACACGCCCGAGAACGACGTTTATACGCGGGCGGCGGCGAAGGTCGAAGAGTGGATTGCCGCGAAAATTCTGGTGCAGGATGGGGCGCCATCGGTTTACGTCTACGCGCAGGATTATCGGGTGCCGGGGACGCAGACGCGCCGGACGCGAATCGGGTTCATTGCGCTGGGGCGCGTGGAAGATTACAGCGCGGGGGTGGTATTCCCGCACGAGCGGACGCTTTCGGCGCCGAAAGTCGACCGCATCGAGTTGCTGCGTCATACGCGAGCGCAGACGGGGCAGCTTTTCATGCTGTACGACGACAAGTCGCGAAAGATCGAGACGCTGCTAGAGGATATTGCGCGACGAAACGCCTCGATCGAGATGCGCGATGAGTTTGACGTGCTGCACCGGCTCTGGCCGGTGCCTGACGCGGACGCGATCCGGCGAATCGAAACGGCAATGGCGCCGCAGAAGCTCGTGATCGCCGATGGGCATCATCGCTACGAGACGGCGCTGAATTTCAGAAACGAGAATCGCGAGAAGGCCATGGCGAAAGAGGAGAGAGTCGAGCCCAATTCTTCGATTGTGCCTGCCGGGGACAAAAACGCGGCGTACGAGTTCGCGATGATGACCTTCATCAACACACACTCGAAGGGGCTGACGATTCTGCCCACGCACCGGCTTGTGCGCAATCTGGACGGCTTCGATTTCGAGCGCTTTCGCAAAAGCGTGGGGCCCTACTTCGACTGGTATTCGTATCCGTTCGCCGATGCGGAGGAGCGGGCGGCGAGCTACGCGGAATTTCGGCGCGATTTTGAGGGATCGAATCATGGGCGGCGGGGAATCGGAGTTTATTCGGGACCATTTTTCAATCCCACGCGAACAACTGGCGCGGGGCCTGGGGCGCCGGCGGGCGCGAATGCGTTTTATTTATTTTTGCTGCGGCGCGACGTGGATCTCGAGCTGCTGCTGCCGGATTTGTCCGAGGGGCAGCGCGGGCTGGACGTGGTGCTGCTGCATCGCGTGATGCTGGAAAAGGGCCTGGGGATTACGGCGGAGGCGGTGGAGGCGGAGAAATTTATTTCGTACGAGCGCGAGATGGAGAAGGCGATTGGCGCGGTGGATCGCGGCGAGGCGCAGATGGCTTGTCTGCTGAAGCCGGTGCGCGTGGAGCAGGTGACGGAGATTGCGTTGGGGGGGGGCGTGCTGCCGCAGAAGTCGACCGATTTTTATCCGAAGCTGCTGAGCGGCGAAACGATTTTCAGAATCGAAGGGCGCATCGACGACCGCGCGTAGGTTGCCACGTTTCAAGAAGTTCGGATAGGTGTCGCCAAGTCTTCTGTAACCTTCTGGCTGGCACCCGCGTCAATGAGGGCAATCTCTCGGTCAAGAAATCCCAACATGCCCATGGAAACATTCCCACTTCATTTTGAAGCTTGCGAACACGTGCTCAATATCCCGCTCGTACACAACTCCGACGATAGCCGATGTTATCTGTGTCATCCGGAATTGCGTGATCGCCCCGTCACAGGAAAATGCCCGGAGTGTATAAGCGAGGCAGCGCGCGGGCAGGGTGCCTGAGCCTCGCTTCAGGGCCTTGTGAAGCTTCGGGTCGGAAACTGCCCTCGCAGGACGTTCCGGTCCGGATAGATGTCGAGAAATCCTCTTATCACTAGTAATCCTAGGACCGTCGCATTCTGAGATAGCTAGTGATAATCCCTGTTCGCAACAGTTATCCAGCGACGGGTTTCCCGACGGTGTCCTCCGGCATTAACTCAACGGGATCTGGCGAACTATAACAAGTCGGTTCTCGTCCAGAACGTGGAATGATCTGTGTCGCTGAATGTCCCAGCATCTGGACAATCGTAAGCGGCGATACCGCAGGTAATAGACCTTCTTCAATGCGTTCGCCCAGGGGAATAAAACGGCGAGCGCAATGGTTGGGAATAATGTGGGGCAGCTAAGCCCGCGCGAATAGGAAAATTCAATGGCTGCGCGTTTGAGTGACGCAGAAATATCCTCGATAGTGGAGGCTGGAGGCGGCAGGTACGTTGGCGTTCTGAGCGAGATTCCCGACAAAATGGAATCAATCATTCTGTTTATCTCGCCACAAACAAGAACGACGTTGGACATTCCGATGTCGTGCTTGACCGTCGACGCCGTACGGGAGCAGCTGACCGAATCCGATGCGGCCTTCGCCGAAGCAGGCTCAAAATGACAAATGCAATCGGCGGAGGCATAGTTCTCGAATGTAGATTCCGCGATTCTTTTTGCTTCCACGTTCGCCTGGCGAAGTTGCTCGACAGGCAAATGCCGGGACTGATCGAGCGGCTTAAAATCCTTCACGGTGAAATTGTAGGAATCTCCGAACCGAAGTTTCTCCGATAACCTCGCATCTTTCCGCTCCTCACACTCTTTTAACTAGGTACGCATTACCTGTCGGGAGAAAAACGACAAGATCGATTATCGGGAATAAAT
>Ga0307479_10006211_pt1 | contig 10963 bp, 12 predicted proteins | sample atmos_gasesECM4C_FD_203743 | JGI IMG/M metagenome (GOLD analysis project Ga0307479, IMG submission 203743) | Hardwood forest soil microbial communities from Morgan-Monroe State Forest, Indiana, United States - atmos_gasesECM4C_515 | ecosystem: Environmental > Terrestrial > Soil > Temperate...
GCCCTGAATGCCCAAGGTGCGGCGGGTTCCTCAGCGGCAGTGCGTCGCGTGCGGTCAGGTGCGCGCGAAGCGGGATCTCGTGCGGGTCGTCCGGACGGCGCAGGGCGACGTCCGCATCGATCTCACGGGCAAGCTGTCCGGCCGGGGAGCCTACGTGTGCCCGGAGGCGGCGTGCGTCGATCGGGCGCTCGGGGAGGGCCGTCTCGGGCGGATGCTCGAACGCGAGATCCCCGACGACATCGCCCAGGGGCTGCGCGGGGCCATGGCGCGGCCGGCGCCCCAGCGGGCCCCCATGGTGCACCGGATCACGCTCGCGCAGGCCGCGGGGCGCCACGGGTTGGGCCCCTCGGGGAAGCAGGGAGCGCAGTAAGCGCAGGGGAGGGTTGCTGTGAAAGTCCATGAACTCGCCCGGGAACTCGGCCTGACCAGCAAGGATCTCATCGAGAAGCTGGAGGCCATGAAGGTCCCGGTCCGCAATCACATGACCATCCTCGACGACCAGGTCGTCGCGCGGCTGCGGCGCGCGCAGGCGGCCGGACGCGATGTCCCATCCGGCACCGCGGCGGGCCCGAGCGGTCCGGCGGCCGGCGCCCCGGCCCGCGGGAAGGCCACCGCCGTGGACGCCGAGAAGGTGCGCCAGAGCGCGTTCCTCCAGGCGAGTTACGGGTCCGAGATCAAAGGGGTTCGGGTGATCAGGGCGCCCCGCGCGGATGCGGCGCCCGTCGCGGAGGCGGCCCCGCCGCCGCAGGCGCCCGCGGGCAAGGCGCCGCTCCAAGCGCCGGCCGGGGACAAGGCGGTCGCGAAGGGCGTGGCCAAGGCGCCCGAGCGGCCGGCCCCCAAGAAGCCGGCGGAGGCCAGGCCCGAGGTCAAGAAGCCGGTCGCGGACGCAAAGCCCGTCCACGCGGACAAGGCGAAGGAACACCCCGCGGCCGCCGCGGCGCCGCCCGCGGCGCAGGCGGCCGCCACAACGCCGGCGGCGCCTCCGAAAGAGAAGACCATTCGCTTCGCGGATGTTCGGAAGACCCCACGCTATGAGCCCAAAGGCAGCGAGGATGGGGGCGCTCCCAGCGTCGCGCCCGAGGCCGCCCCGCCGTCGATCGCCGCGGTGCCGCCGCGGGCCGAACCGGTGAGGCCGGTCGAGCCGCCGCGGGCGATTCCGGAGGCCGCGCCGGCCGCCGCCGCTGCCCCGCAGCCGGTCCGCTATCTCGAACTGGACGGGCCGATTCAAGTCGGCGACCTGGCGAGCCGGATGGGCGTCCCGGCGGGCGAGGTGGTGAAGCGGCTGGTCGAGGCTGGGGTGATGGCGGGGATCAACCACATGATCCCGCTCGAGATCGCCGGCCGGGTGATGGCAGCGTTCAATTTCGCGCCGCGCGCGCCCGAACGGGTGGAAGTGACCGAGCTGGCGCCGACGTTGGACGCGCCGACGGCGGAACCGAGCGAGCAGGGGCGGACGACGCGGCCGCCCGTTGTGACGGTGATGGGGCACGTCGACCACGGCAAGACGAGCCTGCTCGACGCGATCCGCAAGACCAGCGTGGCGTCGCAGGAATACGGCGGGATCACACAGCATATCGGCGCCTACACCGTCGACGCCAACGGGCGGCGGATCACGTTCCTGGACACGCCCGGCCACGAGGCGTTCACGGCCCTGCGCGCCCGCGGCGCCCACGTGACCGACATCGCCGTGCTCGTGGTGGCGGCGGACGACGGGGTGATGCCGCAGACCATCGAGGCGATCAACCACGCCAAGGCCGCGCGGGTGCCGATCATCGTGGCGATCAACAAGATCGATCTCCCGCAGGCCAACCCCGATCGGGTCAAGCAGCAATTGGCCGACCTGGGGCTCATGCCGGAGGAGTGGGGCGGCGACACGATCATGGTACCGGTGTCCGCCCGGCAGGGCACCGGCCTCGACAATCTCCTGGAGATGATCCTCCTGGTGGCGGAACTCCGCGACCGCCGAGCCACGCCCGAACGCGCAGGGCGAGGGACCGTGATCGAAGCGCGGCTGGAGAAGGGGCGGGGCCCCGTGGCCACCGTCCTGGTGCAGGATGGGACGCTGCGCGTGGGGGACGCCGTCGTCGTGGGCGAGACCTACGGACGGATCCGGGCGATGAGCGATGACAAAGGGGCGCGCCTCGGGGCCGCCGGGCCGAGCACCCCCGTGGAGGTGACCGGCCTCAGCGACGTCCCGGCCGCCGGCGACCTCGTCGAGGTCGTCACCAACGAGAAGATCGCCAAGGCGGTCGCGGAGGAGCGGAGCGAGCGACGCCGGGCCACCGAGCAGGCCAAGAGCCGCCAGGTCAGCGTGGAGGAGATCTCCAAGGAGACGGGGGCGGCGACGGAGCGGAAGGAACTGCGCCTGATCATCAAGGCGGACGTGCAGGGATCGGTCGAGGCCCTGGTCGCCGCCCTGGAGCGCCTCACCAGCCGGGAGGTGATCATCACCCTCCTGCACGCCGCCGTGGGGAACGTGACGGAGTCCGACGTCATGCTCGCGGCCGCGAGCAACGCGAGGGTGATTGGGTTCAATGTCCGCCCGGAGCCGCCTGTCCGGCGTCTCGCCGAGACCCAGGGCGTGGACATCCGGCTGTACCGGATCATCTACGAGGTCCTCGAGGACGTCAAGAAGCTGGCGACGGGCCTGCTCGCGCCGGTGATGGTCGAAGTGGTGCTCGGCCGGGTGGCGGTGCGGAAGGTCTACACCATCAGCCGGGTGGGAACCATCGCCGGGAGCTACGTGACCTCGGGCCGCATCGTCCGCGGGGCCAAGGCGCGCCTGATTCGGGACGGGGTCGTGGTCCACGAGGGCACCATCGGCTCGCTGCGCCGCTTCAAGGAGGACGTCCGGGAAGTGCTGGAAGGGTTCGAGTGCGGCGTGGGCCTGGAGAAGTACAACGATATAAAGGAAGGCGACGTCATCGAAGTGTTCGCCGTGGAGGCCAAGCCGGCCTGAGTCGCATCGCACGCGCGCCGGAGACGGGGCCATGGTGGTCGGGGTGCTGCGGGTCGAGTGCAGCCTTCCAGGAACGCAGAGCATCAAGGACAAGCGGCGGATCGTGAAGTCGTTGCTCGCCCGCCTGCACAATCGCTTTCATGTGGCGGCCGCCGAGGTCGCGCACCAGGATTCCTGGCGCCGGGCCGGTCTCGCCGTGGCGTACATCAGCACGGACGTCCGCCACGCCGATCAGGTCCTGGCGCACGTCGCCGACGCCATCGGGCGGCAGACCGACCTCGTGGTGCTCGATTACGCGGTGGAGATGCGGTGACGCCTCATGAGCGTGCGGATTGCCCGGCTGCGTGAGCAGTTCAAAGTGGAGATCAGCGCCATTCTCCAGCGGGAGATGAAGGATCCCCGCATCGGGTTCGTCTCCATCACCGATGTGGAATTGAGCCAGGACCTCCGCCATGCCAAGGTGTTCGTGAGCATCCTCGGCGACGCGGCGGCGAAGGCCCAGACGATGGCAGGCCTGGGCAACGCCCAGGGGTTCATCCGGAAAGAACTGGGGCGGCGGATCCGGCTCCGCTACATCCCCGAAGTGCTGTTTCGACTGGACGAATCGATCGAGCGCGGGGCGCGCGTGCAGCGATTGCTGCGGCAGGTAGCGGAGAGCGAAGGCGAGGGATCGGGGGATGGACCCGGCCGAACGGATCGCGGAAGCCCTGCAAAGCCGGCGTAACGTCCTGCTCCTCAACCACGTGTCGCCGGACGGCGACTGTTTGGGGTCCACGCTGGCGCTGGCCCGTGCGTTGTGGGGCCGGGGGCAGCGGGCCACCGTCGGCAGCTCGGATGGGGTGCCGGGGATGTACCGGTTCCTCCCGGGGAGCGACCGGGTGGTCAGCGAGCTCCCGGCGGGGGAAACGTTCGACGCCGTGGTCTTCATGGAGTGCAGCTCCCCGGACCGGGCGGGCGCGCTGGCGGCGCGGGCGGCCGGAGTGGCCCTGTGGGTGAACATCGATCACCACCTCAGCAACACGGGGTTCGGTCACCTGATCCTGCTGGACGTCGACGCGGGCGCCGTCGCCGAGGTGGTGTATCCGGTCGTGCGGGCGCTGCACCCGATCGACCGGGACATCGCCACCTGCCTGCTCACCGCGCTGCTCACCGACACCGGCAGCTTTCATTACGCGAGCGTCACCCCGCAGAGCTTCCTGCTGGCGGCCGACCTGCTTCGCGCCGGGGCGAGCCCCACCGCGGTGTATTCCGAGGTCTATGAGAACCGGTCCGCCGCGTCGCTGCGCCTCTTGGGACTGGCCCTGAGCGCCCTGGCGCTCGCCGAGGGCGGCCGGGTGGCGTGGACGACCGTCACCCAGGCCATGCTGCGCGAGACCGGAACGACGATGGAAGACTCCGAAGGGATCGTGGGCGCGCTCCGGTCGATCCGCGGGGTGCAGGCGGCCCTGCTGTTAAAGGAGGAGCCCGACGGCATTCGCGTGAGCCTCCGGGCGCAGGGGGGGGTCCGGGCCAACGTGATCGCGGAGGCCTTTGGCGGCGGGGGCCACGCCGCCGCCGCCGGGTTCACGTTCCGCGGATCTCTCGACGAGGCCGTCCGCCGCGCCCTCGGGGCCGTCCGCGAGGAGCTCGCGGCGGCCGCGCCCGCCAACCCCGGAGACGCCTCCTGAGCGCGATGGACGGCGTGCTCAATTTGTTGAAACCTCCCGGCATGACCTCGCACGACGTGGTCGACGTCGTGCGGCGGGCGGCGGGGCTGCGGCGCGTGGGGCATACCGGGACGTTGGATCCGGGCGCCGCCGGCGTGTTGGTGTGCTGCCTCGGCAGGGCGACCCGCTTGAGCGAAATCCTGATGGAGACCGACAAGGAATACCGGGTCGAGCTCCGCCTGGGCGTCCGGACGAGCACCGGGGACGCCTACGGCGAGGTCCTCCCGCCCGACCCGTCCGGCGGCACGGCGCGGCCCCCGCTCACGCGGGCGGCGCTCGAGACGGTGCTGAAGCGGTTCACCGGCGAGATCCTCCAAGTCCCGCCGATGGTGTCGGCCATCCACCACGAAGGCGCCCGGCTCTACCAGCTGGCCCGGCGCGGCGAGGCGGTGGAGCTGCAGCCGCGGTCCGTCACGGTGTACCGCATCGAGATCCTCTGGGTGAACCGGGACCGGTGCTCCGCGCTGCTGGACGTCGTCTGCGGCCGGGGCACGTACATCCGCAAGCTGTGCGCGGATATCGGGGACGCGATGGGCATGGGCGGCTACGCGCACTTCATGGTGCGGACCCGCTCGGGCCGGTTCCAGCTCGGGGACGCCCTGACCCTCGAGGAGCTCGCCGATGTCGCGGGCCGAAGCGCCCTCGCCGACGTGCTGCTGTCCATGGACCAGGCGGTCGCGCATCTCCCGGCCGTGGACCTCCCGGAGCGCAGCGTCGTCGAGGTGCTGAACGGACACGCGGTTCCGCTGTGGAAGCTGGGCGAGGCCGCGCTCGCGGAGGACAGCGGCGCGGGGCCGGCCGGCGCCCGTCTCGTGCGTCTGCGGAGCCGGCGCGGCACCCTCATCGCGCTGGCGCGGGTCGATGCGGGGATGCTCCGGCCGGTCAAGGTCCTTGCCGGCCCGGAGGGAGGGCTGGTTGCTCACCGTCCACGGCCTGGATGAGTTCCCCGAGGGGGGCCCGGACTCGGCGCTCGCGCTGGGCACGTTCGACGGCCTCCACCTCGGCCACCAGAGGGTGATCGGCGAAGCGGTGGCGCGCGTCCGGGACGGGCTGCGACCGGTCGCGGTGACGTTTGAGCCGCATCCGCTGGAAGTGCTGCGCCCCAGCCTCGAGCCGGTGCTGCTCACGACGCTCGACGAGCGGCTTCCGCTCCTGGCCCGCCTCGGCGTCGATCTCACCGTCGTCCTCCGCTTCGACCTCGCGTTTTCGCAGACCCCGGCGGAGGTCTGGTTGGACGAGGTGCTCGGGCGGCGCTTGCGGGCGCGGGCGGTCTACGCCGGATCCTCCTACACGTTCGGCCACCGGCGGGAAGGGACGGCCGCGCGCATGGCGGAATGGGGGCGCGCGCGCGGCGTCGAGGTGCATCTCGTTCCGGCGGTGCTGGTGCGCGGGGAGCCCGTCAGCAGCAGCCGGATTCGCAGCGCGCTGCGGGAGGGCCTCGTCGACGAAGCCGCCCAGCTGCTCGGACGGTACTACGGCGTGAGCGGACGGATCGTCCCCGGCCAGGGTCGAGGGCGGACCCTGGGATACCCGACCGCGAACCTCCAACCGGCGTCCCCCCGAAAGATTCTCCCGGCCCGCGGGGTGTACGCGACGATCGTCACCGCGCGCGGCCGCCGCTACGGGGGAGCCACGAACATCGGCGTCCGCCCGACCTTTGGGGGGACGCCCCTGGCCGTGGAGACCTTTCTCCTCGAGTTCGACGGCGATCTCGCGGGCGAGGAGATGCGCGTTGACTTCGTCGGGCGGATCAGGGCCGAGCGCGCCTTTCCCGGCCCCGAGGCGCTGGCGCGGCAGATTGGCGACGATCTCGCGCGGGTGCGGGAGTTGCTTGCCGGTGTCCAACCGGGTATAATACAGTAGTGCGGGGGGCCTCCACCCACAACGGAGCGGCGGGGGCACATCGGGCCCCCGGGCAGAGATCCTGACCACCTGTTCGGTGGTCAGTTTGTTTGGGGGGCAGACACGGGGCGGCGAGCGATGCGACGGCGGGCGCGGGAAGCGGCGTTACAGGTCCTCTTCCAGATGGACGTCGGCAAGGTCTCGCTCGAGGACGCCCTCGCGTCGGTGGCCGCCCGCGACTGGCTCCCGGGCGATTGGGCGCTGGTCGAGACGCTGTCGCAGGGCACCCGCACCCATCAGGCCGAGATCGATCTCGTCATCGCGCGCGTTGCGGAGCGGTGGACCATCGAGCGGATGGCCGCCGTCGACCGGAATATCCTGCGCCTGGCCATCTTCGAACTGCGGCACACCGCGACCCCGGTCCGCGTCGTCATCAACGAGGCCGTCGAACTCGCCAAGCGGTACAGCACCGAGGAGTCCGGGCGGTTCGTGAACGGTCTGCTCGGCACCGTCGTCCGATCCGGCGACGCTCCCCTGGTGAGCCACGCCGCCGACGCGTGAGGTTCGGGGTGGCATGCGCGTCCACATCACGGTCCGGGGACGGGTGCAGGGTGTTGGATTTCGCTACTTTACCGCGGCGCGCGCCCGCGCCCTCGGCCTCAGCGGCTCCGCCCGAAACCTCCCCGCCGGCCAGGTGGAAGTGATCGCCGAGGGTGAGCGCAGCGCGCTCGAGGCGCTGATCCGTGCGCTCCGCGAGGGCCCCCCGGGCGCGGTCGTGAGCGATCTGCACGTCGCCTGGGACGAAGCTCCAGCCCGTGAGCGGGAGTTTACGATCCGCTAGCCGAGGATGGCGCTGACGTCGCGCGTTCCTCCCGGACCGTTCCCGACGCCGCCGCGGGCGACGTTGGAGGCCATTGAGGCCCGCCTCGCGGCGCAGGGCCAGTCCGTCGAAGAGGCCCTCGACAGGTTTCTCGTGCCCGGCGAGACGTCCCCCCAGGTCGTGCACCAGGCGATGCGCCACAGCGTGTTCGCCGGGGGAAAGCGGCTTCGGCCCGTCCTCGTGCTCGCGGGGGCCGAAGTCGCCGGCGTGGGTCCGGCCGCGGTCATGCCGGCGGCCTGCGCGGTCGAGTTGATCCATACCTACTCGCTCATCCACGATGACCTCCCGGCGATGGACAATAGTCCCACCCGCCGGGGCCGTCCCACCTGCCACGTCGTCTTCGGCGATGCGATCGCGGTGCTCGCCGGGGACGCGCTGCACGCGCTCGCGTTTGCGCTGCTGGCGCAAACGGCGGACGGGTCCGGGATTCCGCCCGCGCGGGCGGTCGGGGCCATCGCCGAGATCACGCATGGGATCGGCACGCAGGGGATGGTCGGCGGCCAGGTGCTCGACCTCCTGGCGTCGCGCGGCCCCGTCGCGGCGGCGGACGTCCGGCGGATCCACCAGTTGAAGACGGGATCGTTGATCCGCGCGTGCGTCCGGGTCGGCGGCCTGCTCGGGGGCGCGGCCCGGGACGATCTGGAGTCGCTCAGCCGCTACGGGGAGCACATCGGCCTGGCGTTTCAAATCATCGATGACATTCTGGACGTGGTGGGCGAGGAGGCCAAGCTGGGCAAGGGGATCGGCAGCGACGCCGCCCAGGCGAAGGTGACCTTTCCCGCCGTCTTCGGCCTGGACGCGTCTCGGAGCCTGGCGGAGACCGCGACCGCGCAGGCGATCCAGGCGCTCGAGCCGCTCGGCGCGCGGGGGGAGTGGCTGCGGAATCTCGCCATCTTCCTCCTCAGCCGGGAGCGATGAGGCCGGCGATGCCGTCATCGGCGCCGCCGCGGCTGGACCAGTGGCTGGTGAGCCAGGGCCGCGCCGAGACGCGGAGCGCGGCGCAGGCGGCGATCATGGCGGGCCTGGTGACGGTGGACGGGCAGCTGGCGGACAAGCCGGGCCGCCGTCTCGCGGCCGGGGCGGTCGTGGAGGTCCGCAGCCCGCACGAGTCCTACGCCAGCCGCGGAGGGGTCAAGCTCGCCCGCGCGCTCGAGGTGTTCGGGGTCGATGTGCGGGGCAAAGTGGCGGTGGATCTCGGCGCGAGCACCGGGGGCTTCACCGACTGTCTCCTCCGCGCCGGCGCCTCGCGCGTGTACGCCGTGGACGTCGGCCGAGGGCAGCTGGCGGGGCGGCTGCGGAACGATCCCCGGGTGGTCTGCCTGGAGGGGGTCAACGCGCGCTACCTGACCGCGGACCGCGTGGGGGGTCGTGGCGACGTGGTCACCATCGACCTGGCGTTTATCAGCCTCCGGCTGGTCTGGCGGCCGGTGGCGGGGGTGGTGTCGGAGCGCGGGTCGGTGATCGCGCTCGTGAAGCCGCAGTTCGAGGCCGGCCGCGCGCAGGTCCGGCGCGGCGGCGTCGTGCGGGATCCGAACGTCCACCGCGCCGTGCTCGGCGCGGTCGTGGAGGCGGCCCGCGCGGCCGGCCTCGGGGCGATCGGCGTGACGGCATCCCCGATCACGGGCCCCGCGGGAAACATCGAGTTCTTCGTGCACCTGACCCCCGGCGGGCGCGACGACCGGTCGGGGACGGCGATCGAGGCCGCCGTCGCTGAGGCCCACGCCCGATCCTCGCCGGCTCGTCCGAGGCCCTCGTGACGGCCGTGACCGCGGTCGGCCTGAACGTCAACGTGGAGAAGCTCCACGCCACGCCCGACGTGGCCCGGCTGGCCCGGGAGGCGGTGAGCCTGCTCGCGGAGCGCGGGGTGACGGTGTGGATCAACCGGGAGAGCGCCGAGGCCCTGGGGCACGGCGCGCGCGGGATCGGTGAGGCGGAACTCGCCCGCCGGGCCGGCGTGATCGTGGTCTTTGGGGGAGACGGCACGATTCTGCGCACGGCGCGCGCGGCGGCGCCCCAAGGCATTCCGATCCTGGGAGTCAACCTCGGCGCGTTCGGGTTTCTGGCGGAGGTGAACGGCGCGGACCTGGACCGCGCGCTCCACCGCATCCTGGAGGGCGACTATCAGCTGGACGAGCGCATGATGCTCCGGGCCCGGGTGGAGCGGGCGTCCCAGGAGTTCCTGGCGCTCAACGACATCGTGGTGACCAAGAGCGGCTACGCGCGGATCCTCAAAGTGCGCACCGAGGTCAACGGTGAGCACCTGGCCACCCATCTCGCGGATGGCATGATCGTCGCCACGCCCACCGGGTCGACCGCGTACTCGCTGTCCGCGGGCGGCCCGATCGTGCACCCGGCGGTCGACGTGATCGTGCTGACGCCCATCTGCGCGCACACGCTCAACGCCCGGGCCGTGGTGGTCTCCGGCGCCGATACGGTGACGATCCGGACGGAGCCGATCGGGTCGCCGTCTCCGCCGTCGATCTTGACCGTCGACGGCCAGGAAGGGTTCCCGCTGGAGGAAGGGGACGAGGTGCGGGTCGAGCGCTCGCCCCACCGGACGCGCCTGGTGCGGCTGGGGCGGGGCGGGTTCTACAGCATCCTGCGCGCCAAGCTGACGTGGGGAGAACGATAGGCGCGATGCCAGGGGACGGGAGGGCGAACGCCAATCGAGGCGAACAGTAGTACTACGGCCAGACCGATCGACGCACAGCGCAGTCCAAGGGTACGCGGATGACACCGCAGCCGGGGATGCAGCAGGGACCGAAGTACATTTTCGTCACCGGGGGCGTCGCGTCCGCCCTCGGCAAGGGCATCACGTCCGCCTCGCTGGGGCGCCTCCTGCGGAACCGCGGGTGGCGGGTGACGCTCCTGAAGTTCGATCCCTACGTCAACGTCGACGCCGGGACCATGAACCCGTTTCAGCACGGGGAGGTCTTCGTCACCGACGACGGGGCCGAGACGGACATGGACCTCGGCCACTACGAGCGCTTCATCGATCAGAACCTCAACCGGGACAACAACACCACCACCGGCAAGATCTACGCCGCCGTGATCGCCCGGGAGCGCCGGGGCGAATATCTGGGCGGGACGGTGCAGGTCATCCCGCACGTCACCAACGAGATCCGGGATGAGATCACCCGGGTGGCGCGGGCGCAGGGGGCCGATATCCTGGTGGTCGAGGTCGGCGGGACGGTGGGCGACATCGAGAGCCTTCCGTTCCTCGAGGCCATCCGCCAGTTCAAGTTCCACGTCGGGGAAGAGAACGTGATGTACATCCACGTCTCCCTGCTTCCCTTCCTCCGGGGCGCCGGCGAGCTCAAAACGAAGCCCACGCAGCACAGCGTCAAGGAGCTCCGCGGAATCGGGATCCAGCCCGATGTCCTCGTCTGCCGCTCGGAGCGGCCGCTGTCCCGGAGCCTCCGGGAGAAGCTGTCGCTCTTCTGCGACGTGCCGCTGGAGGCCGTGATCCAATCGGTCGACGCCCAGAGCATCTACGAGGTCCCGCTCATTCTCGAAGACGAAGGCCTTCCCCGCATCGTCGAGCGGCGGCTGCGCCTCCCGGAGCGGATTCCCGAT